>FWWM01003477.1_pt1 | contig 38989 bp, 24 predicted proteins | sample 2228351 | NCBI WGS metagenome assembly FWWM01 (sample SAMEA103939774, study PRJEB20133) | metagenome
CGGGAGCTGATCCCCTTCGTTTTACCGCGCGATCCGTCCGCCGACCGCGTGGCGCCCGAAGGAGCGCTGTCGCCGGCCTCGAGCGCGGCGCGCGACTCCACCGACGCCCTGCCGATTGCCCGACGGCTGCCGGCCCGCTTCCGCCGCTGCGCCGTGGACCTGGCCAACTGACCGTCGAGACCGACAGCGGCGGCCAGTTCACCGGCCACTGGAACCGCCGGCACGGCTTGCCGGCCTTCACCGAACCGCGGGAGCAGAAGTACGGCTCTGGCGCCCACCGCTTCAAACTCCGCACTGCCCGACGGGTGTGAGCGTCAGCGTTAGCCTGAGAGTTAGTCGCGCCCACCGCTTCAACCTCCCTACCGCTCGACCTAAATCAGCGACGTAAAGGCGGTGCACGGCATGATGGAACGTGAGTTCTAGAAGCTGGAACACTTCACGGCTTCGGTGCGCCGCTTCCTGGGCCAGGCTTACAGCTACCAGTCCCGGCGAGTCGGGACCAACTCTGCTTCAACTTGCTCGGTCGGAGCTCCAACAAGGCAGGCGCCGCGCCGGAGCAGTTCCGCATGGCCCGGGCGCCGAGCGTAAGTCGCCCGATTTCCTTACTGCCCACGGTCATGCTATCGTCACTCAGCGCCCAAGACCTGCCAAGGCCCCGGCAGGTCTTGCTGAGTCACGACATACCTGAATTCCGCACGGCGCCGCTGCCTGTAAGGCTGCATGTCGCGAGGCCTTGCCGGGTCAGAAGGCTCGGCTCAGCCGTCGCCGTCCTATGGTGGGAAGGGCGCGTTTTTCCGAGGGTGAGGGAGCTGCTCGGCCGATTTCTGAAGTTATTGCCGCCGAGCGTTCCGGGCGGACTTCAGTGTGGCGATTAGCCGGGACTCCGGCCGCTAGCGATCCCCATGGTGAGGGGAGGCTCCGTCTCAGCTTCGCAACCTTTCTCGATCAGCCGTACCTCGCCGAAATCGGGGCGCGAACGTGCTGATGGTAGCGGCGCCAACTGCACGGCTCTTATGTTCAGCGCACAAAGACCAGCACAGAATTGGCGGCTCGCCCGTCTACCACCAGTGACACTTCGACTTCAGCACGTCCCCGCAACTGACGCGGAAGCAGAACATTCACCTGGTCCAGGCCAGGGAATTCGGGTTGCGGGCCGGCATACGTAACCGGGGCAGGGACGCCACCGACGTGGACACGCACAGCTTCGAGCGAACGTCGGCCCCGGATGCCGGTCCCATACAGCAATAGGTAGACCCGGTCTGTTTCGGCACCCAGGTCAATGGGCCTCTCCAACGACTCGTAGGATTGCGAGCCCTCGTCTCCGATGCGCAAGAGGTTCCCGGCCGGCAATCCTCGTCCGGTCCCGGAAGCCGTGAAGACTCCCGGAGCGACTGGCGCGATCTCCACCGGGCACGCATGCACCTCCCCGAGAGCGCTGGTGAGGTAAATCGTTGCCCAACCTGAAGCGGTCTCTTCCGGCAAGACAAAATTGACCTGCGAATGGGAGACGAAGTAGAGGCGCGCCGGCCTTTCGGTCCGTGTGGAATCCAGGACTTTCACGGACACGCCTCCCAGGGAATCCGGCAGCGGTAGGTCGGCCCGTCGTTCGCCCTCTGCCAGACGGGAGCCAAAGGCCGCCACGATACTTCCAGGGGCCAGGACATCTCCTGCGTAGCTAGCCGCAGAGAGGCTCGCCAGCGGAGCAGCGGAAGGTACGGGGCTGATGGGCGATGAGAATTCTGAGCTACCTCGCCTGAAGTCGGTAGCGGTTGCAGTAATCTCCGGGCCTGCGATCGGGACGGAGGTTTCGAAGGCGAATCGTCCGGCATCGTCGGCCACCGCACTGCCCTCGAACCGCCGCCCTTCCCCACGCCCGCCCGAAAAAACTTCCACTTCGCAGCGTGGACACGCGGCGCCCCGGACGGCGAAGCGCGTGGCTGCGCCGATCACCGGCGGAGCGAGCATGTCGTTTCCCCCGTTTTCGAGCGCGATGCCTTTGCCCTTGGGATGGTTGTAAATCTGGTTTCGCCGGAGAATATTGCCGGAGTAACCGGTTATCTTCACGCCGGAGTGAAGATTGTTTGCGATCGTGTTACCCTGTACGATATTCCCCGCGCCTTGCACGTCCACGCCCACATCTGTGTGGCCGGCGGCAGTGACGCCGTCTCGGGCCACCCCAATCCGGTTCCCCAGAATCACGTTAGCGTCGGAATGGGCTTGTACTCCCATGCGACTGTTCACGATCGTGTTGCTTTCGGCGGCCGAGGCGCCGCCCACGATGGACCGGGACCCGGATGCCAGTAGGACCCCGGCATGGCGGTTTCCGGGCCCCGGCTGCCCTGAGACGTGCGTGCCGATTAGGTTGCCGAGAATCAAAATGCCCACTGCCGGTCCGTAAATGCCAACACCCGTGGGATTGCCGCTGATGGTGTTGCCGCTTCCCGGCGCCGTGCCTCCGATGAGATTGAAAGAGGCGCCCATCCAACCCGCGAACACGCCGTTGGCTGCGTTCGGGATGGACTTCGTTCCGCTCGAGTCCGCGCCTATGATGTTACCGCTAATGATGTTGTAGGAGCTGCCAGAGTCGGACATGCAAACGCCGTCCCGACCGTTCCCGGATATCACGTTCTTCTCCACCCGGTTTTGGTAAGCGCCCACTTCAATACCTACGCCGTGGCCGCGGTTGCCCAATCCCAGACTCCCGGTGACATCTACACCGATGTAATTGCCTGCTACCCGGTTGTCGTGAGATAGTGCGCCATGCAAACCGACGCCGTTCTCTCCGTTAGCACTAATCACGTTACCTTCGCCGGGTGATTCTCCACCAATGCGATTCCCCGCACTGAAGACGTGAACGCCGAGTTTGCCATTGCCCATCGCCTGCTTGCCTGTCACGTCCACACCCACGAAGTTGCCCGAGACTACGTTCTGGTCGGCGCCCTGGTTGAGCATGATACCCCACTCGCGATTGCCGCTTACTAAGTTTCCCTGTCCCAGTGGACCGCGGCCTTGCCGGCGGTCGCCCCCGATCCGGTTCCGCTTACCCATGACCACGATCCCGGACTCGGGGAACCGGAGCACCTGCAAGCCCATGACCACGTTCTCGTCCGACTCCACGCGAAGTCCGTTTCCGCTGCGCAGGCGACGCCCATCCAGAATCACTCCGGCATTGCTGGCGTCTATCGTGATGCGGCCCTGGCGAATTGCGGGCAGAGGATCTTCCAGTTCGATCACAACGGGCCTATCCGGCGGGAAGACCGCGGGGTCGAAGTCTATCGTCGTTCCGCCGATCGCACTTTCCAGGCATGCCCGCAGGCTACCCGGCCCTCGATCCGCGACGGATGTAACACGGCACGAACTTGTAGCAGTGGCCGGCTGGTCGGCGTCGTGAACCGTTGCTCGAACGCCCGCAGTTCGCGCGTTTGCCTCTCCGCCGGGCACAGAGGAGACGCCGAGTGGGTCCGACGGCGGCGCCTGGGGGAGCAGTTGCCGCGCTTCGGGCAGGCCGCGAGGCGAATCGGCAGCCGTGCGGCCGAAGATGACCAGTCCGCCGGGTCCGTCTGCCACGAACACATATTCCTGGGTCACCGCAACCTGGTAAGCGTATCCGAAGGTGCTCCGCGCTCCCGCCATGACCGGATTGCGGGGATTGGCGACATCCACCACCGCGATCCCTCGACTGCCGTCAGCTACAAGCACTAGCTTGCCGGCGACCGCCAGGCCGTAGGCTTCGCCCCGGGTCGGACAGAATCCTAATTCAAAGGGCGCGCTTGGGTTACTCACATCCACAAGCTGGAGGCCGAAATGATCGGCAATATATGCTATGTTGTCGGCGACTGCGAGGGCTTCCGAGAAGCGTCCCGAACTACGACCCAGCAGAGTCAATTTAGTCGGATCGGAAACGTCCACGATTTTCAATCCTGCTTGGCTGCAAGCCAGATAAGCTCTTGTCCCGCTGACGGCGACGCCCACTACCGCATCGGGACCCCCAATCCAGCTCCACAAATGAAGGAAACCGAGAAAAACCGGGTGCCGAGGATCCCGGAGGCTAACCACTTCCAGGCCCCATTCGGTGGCGCCATAAGCGATCCCGTTCGACACGGCTAGGTCACGGTAGGGGCCGTTGCGAGATTCCCGAAAGGCCAGGACCGAAGGTCTGCGCGGATCGGAAACGTCTACCACATAGAGGCCGTCGGTCGCCCAGCCGGGACTGCATGTAGCCAGGTAAACAAGGTTATCGCTAACCACCACTCTGTGTGCGAACGCTTTAACGTCCAACGACGCTACCTGTTGCGGACGCCTGGGGTCAGAGATGTCCACGATCCGCAGTCCGTAAGTTCCGGCCGCCACATACGCGTGCTTACCCGACACAGCGACTGCGCCGGCGTATCCGAGGGGACTGTAAGTTTGCAACAAGACAGGTTGCGTCGGCTGCGCCAGATGGATGGCTAACAAGCCCAGCGCTCTGTCGGCGACCAGCGCCACGTCTCCGGTCGTCGCCACCCCGACCGCGTCGCCGCCGGGAGCAGCGTGCGCTCCGATTTCGTGAAGGGTGTCCGCGTCCAGATAACGAAGGCCGGCCCGCGCAGCCGCCACCAGCAGCCGGCGTCCTGTAAGCTTTACGGCCCTGGCCCACCCCGTGAGTTTTCGGGTTGCAATCACCCTCGGCTGAGCCGGATTTTCCAGACTTACTGCCGTAACCCCTTCCCACGCGTCAGCGACAAAGGCGATTTCAGCAGAGGCTTCCACACCCCAAGCGTAGCCCGGCGTGTCGAATACGCCCCGCTCGACCGGGCGCCTTGGATCAGATATCTCGGCGATGAGCAACCCAGCGCCGCCGGCGGCGACGCAAGCCAGCTTCCCGCTCGTCGCCACCGCGAATGCGTAATGGTTCACATACGCGGACCCAATCTCAACGAGTCGTGTGGGATTCCTGGCGTCCAGGATGCGGAGCCCGTACGGACCCGCGGCCAACAGAACGATGCCCTCCGCAATCGCCACCCCCTCGGCTTGGCCCGGGGCCTCCCAGTGTCCGATTTCTGTAGGACGGCTGGGATCGGATACATCCACGATGCGCAGACCCGCCCGACCCGCCGCAACAAACGCCAGCCGGCCGGTTATGGCCACCCCTTTCACCCCGTCGTTCCAGGGAGTTGTCCCGCCGACCTCCCGTGGGTGCGCCGGATCTGAGATGTCCAGCACGATCAGGCGCGCGCCCACGCCAAGGTACGTGTATCGGCCGGATACAGCGATGGCCTGCACCGGCCCTCCGAGTTGTCCCAGCAAGTACAAATCAACGCGATTTTGTTCTGAACATCCGCCGACCGCCCAACAGCTCAGTACGAGCGCTGACATCGTGAAGCATCTCATGGTAGGCATCTCTCGCCATGCTCTCGCCCAGCCAAGGATGAGCTGCCGAACCCCGTCGCTACCGAACTCCATTGCGAATCCGTGTGCCGTTAGCATACACCAAAGACTTACCCGCCTACAGATTGATGACCACCAGTTCTGTCAGGCCGACAACTTACGGGCCATGCGTCAGGATTTACGACTCAGCTCGAAGGCGCGCCCGATGGGTTGCTTGACCCAGTTAACGCCATGCCTCGAAGCTGATTCTACGGGGACGATTCCGCGTTGCGCTGAGCTGGGGCGGAAGCCGCGTCGCTGACCCTGGAGGGAAACGGCATTGCGTTGCCGCCTGCCGTGACCGTCAGGGACACCGGCCCCGATCTGCGGCGCTGGCATGGGCCGCAGCCGACTCACTGAGTATGATGTCCCGCGTCATCCGTCATCGAGGCGTGGAACCCTGACGCTTGATGTTGCTCACGCCGTGTGTGCGACAGGGCCCGACCGCCACGTCATGCTGTGTGCCTCGCGGGTCATTCCCATCTGCGCTCGGTCCATCTTCGGGGAACGAACCAGCGCCTGTTTACACGCCTCCGGCTAAGGCCAACCGCACCTGCGTCAGGACTACCAATCTATCCGAGCGCCGATTTGCAACTGCCGCGGACCCAACTGGGTGTTAGCAATCGTGCCAAAGGCCGCAGACTGGATGTTCATGTTCGGGTTGGCGAAGATGACCTGGTTGAAAGCGTTTTCCGCCTCGACTCGGAACTGGAGTCTTGCCTTCTCCGTCAAAGCGAAGCTCTTCATCAGGGAGAGATCCCACTGCTGGCGGCTGGGGCCTCGCAAGTTCGGCAGGCGGAAGGGCGCGGTTCCCAGAGTGTAAGCCGGGGTGACAGCGAATGCATCCCGATTGACGTAAAGGGCAGCCGTCTGGCCGGGCAGGCCCACCGCCTTGTAAACGTCGTCCACCTTCCGGTAGGCGCCCACGATGGAGGGGCGCTGATTGAGGCCCAGGCCGGTGGTCTGGCTGCTCTGTGTCACTTGTAAAGGCAGACCTGAACGGTACTCATAAATGCCCGCCATTCGCCAGCCTCCGAGCACCGCGTTGAAAAATCGCCCGCCCAAGCCGGCGGGTGCGGACAACCAGCGGCGCCCCTTGCCCACAGGCAGCTCATACAGCCAGGACATGACCAGCCGATGCGGCGTGTCGTCCTCGTTAAGAGCACGAATGTCTTTCACCGTCACGCCGTCCTGCGGTTGACCTGCGATGTCGGTCACGAGCTTGGAGAGCGTGTAAGCACCGACTAAGCTCAGCCCGTGGCTCAGACGCTTCTCGACCCTCAGGTACATGGCGTTGTACCAGGATTCGGCCACGTTGAAGTGGTTCATGTTAATCGTGACCGCATGCGGATAAGTGGCCAGTAACCGCTGATACTCGATATTGGCCGCGCGCTGCAAGGCGTCTGTAGGCGTCCACGGCGAGATCGGAAGATTAGAGCCGACGAACGGGTTCGGAACCAGGCGACGAAGAAGCTCGCGCTGAGACAGGTATTGCACCGGCAGGTAATTCAATACCCGCACGCTCGTTGTGTTCAGCCGGTGACCCCGGTTGCCGGCATAGCTGACCTCAACCACCGTGGTGGCGGACAGTTGTTGCTGCACGCTGAAGTTGAAGGAGTCGTCCCGAGCCGGCTCCTTCTGCCAGCGGTAGATGCTGCCCAGGGCTTGTCCGGCTATGGTCTCGATGATGCGTTGCGGGTCGTTGATGGCGGGGCGCAAGCCGTTATCGCCAGGGAAGGGATTATCAATCGTGGTGGCGACGGTGCGCCCGCCGTCCACGGTGGTCACCATGGAACCGCGAGCGGTTACGAACGGATGAAGGCCCGCCGATCCGGCGCCGGAAGCGCGGCCGGTGAAGCCGTTGAAGAAGCGCCCATAGCCTCCGCGAATCACGGTGCGCGAACTGATCTGGTAAGCAGCGCCAAGCCGCGGGGAGAAGTTGCGCCAGTACGCCTGGGAGCTGCCGCGGCCGGGATAAGCCGGAGTTAGAGGAAATCCGACGTAACCGGTATAGGGTTGGCCCAGGGCGGGAAGGGGGGCATCGGCCGGAAGCAAGCCGCGATCTACGACTTGGGCCTTCCAGTTATAGCTCGGGTTGGTGCGCCACCCGGTGGCGATTCGCTCATCCCAGAACCACAAACGATTGAAACGTTCTGTCGCCGGCGCCTCGAAATCCCAGCGCAGCCCTAAGTTGAGGGTCAGCCGTCGAGTGATTCGAATGTCGTCCTGCACGTAGGCGCCGTGGTTGGTCCAGGCGTTCGCCGTCCGGACCACCTGCGTGAAACTGTAAGAGGCAGGAGTTCCCAACAGCATTGAGGCCAACCCGAAGCCGTCTTGCCCGGCCCCGGCCGCCGGCCTCTCCTGCGTCCAGGTGGAGGTGAAATTCCATACCCCGGCCGGCGCTTCATTATCCGAGAAGTTGCCGAAGTACTTGGTGTAGACGTACCCGGCCTTTAAGGTATGCACTCCCGCGATCTTCGTCCCAGCGGCGCTGGCGTACCACTTCCAGCTCTTGATGTCGGCGGCTCGCCAGGTTCGGTAGATGCCGCTCTTATCTTGCAGGCTGACCACGGGCATAAAATTGTCGTCCAGTAGAGGCTTGTAATTCGCGGCCAGGGGCAGCGAAGCTAAGTCGAACCCCACCGCTCGAGCCGAACGCCCGTAGCGAATCCATTCCCGAGCCAACCCACCGTTGGCGATGACGATGAAAGTGGGACTTAGGTTGGCGTTGTACGAGAGAGTGTTGTTGAAGTTGTCCTGATACTGATCGTATTCGCTGGTAGCCGGGCCCATCCACGGATTCTGGAGCGTGCCGAAATCATTCTGTGTAAACCGGAAGAGTAACCGATGGTTGTCCCCGATGTTTTGGTCGGCACGTACGGTGAGATCGTTCCCGTACCCTTTGCGCTGCGCGGGACCCTGATAGTTATTGGCGAGCGTCCCCGGATCGGGAGTGCGGTTCGGCAGGGGATAGAGCTTAACGAGGGCTACCGCCAACGGGCTAAAGCGCGCCGCAGGAATCTTCTGCCCCGGGAAAGGAGCCCGGTTGCCGGTGGTGGCGTTATACGCCCAGGGATCGAAGATGCGCACCGGCCGGCCCAAACGTACGGACTGCGAGAAATCCCCCTGTCGCTCCGCCTCGGTCGGCACGGTGGCCGTTCGCATCACCGCATCGCGGTTATCCCGGTTACCGTCGTAGCCGAAGAAGAAGAAGGTGCGATTGCGCCCGTCATAGCCCGGCAGCCGAACCGGTCCGCTAACGCTGCCGCCAAACATGTTCCGCTTGAAACCCGAGCGGCTGAAGCCTCGGAAGTTGTTCTCCCAACTGTTGGCGTTCATCTTGTGGTTCCAGAAGAACTCGTAGAGCGAGCCGTGGAGTTCGTTGGAGCCGCCGCGCGTCACGATGTTCAAGGCGCCCCCGGTCAAGCGCCCATACTCGGCGCTGAGGTTGTTGGTTTCCACCTTGAACTCTGCCACAGCCTCTACCGAGGGACGCCCAACGGGGATGTTCGCTCGCGCTGAGTCCGCCGGAACGCCGTCCACATAAAACCCATAGACGCCGGCCCGCGCCGCGCCGCCCACTCGGCCCCCCGCCGAGACCCCCGGCGCCAGCCGCATCAGATTCCGCACGTCGCGGCTGAGCATCGGCATATCCAGGATCTTACGCGTGTCCACCACCACGCCCAGCGAGGCGTTCACGGCCTGTAGCAACGGCGCTTCCGCCCTCACCTCGATGGTTTCCGTGACCGCTCCCAGCTCCAGGGTGAAGCTCTGGCGAAGCTGGTCACCGACTTGAACCAGCAGTTCAGGCAGCCGGGCGGGTTTGAAGCCGGTGGCGCTCACCTCCAGTTCATATCGGCCGGGCAGCAAGCCCGAGGCCAAGTAGAAACCCACCTCGTTGGTGTTGACCACCTGAGTCACACCCGTATCGAGGTTTTTCACCCTCACAGCGGCGCCGGCCACCACCGCTCCGGTGGCGTCGGAAACCACGCCCTGTACCGACCCCGTGTTGACCTGCCCGAGCACCATGCTCAAGCAGGCCAGAACTAAGACGGTCATGCGATGAACCATCACCTCATCCCTCCAATAAGTCGTGGATATCCGGTCATCTGACGGGACGAACCGCCTTCCTGGCCGGGACCCCGGTGAAGACGCAATGCTCACGGCACCCGATTCGCTTCCTTAACTAGGGTGCCGCCATCCGGACGTTCAGGTCCAGGTACGGAACGGTTAAGTACCCTGCCCAAGCTCACCTAACCCCTACGAAAATCAGAGGATTATGAACCCGGGTCCCCATGTGTCTGAGCGGCCTCATTTACGGTGTTAAGCTGTAATGGCGAGGAGTCATCATGGGGCATTCCCCGGGAGGGCGCCGGCTCCGGGCCTCGCCTCCACGCGAGGAATCACGTGAGCGGCTCATCCGTGAACACCTGGACAAGGTGTTGCAAAGCGAAGCATTCCGCGGCAGCAAGCGGTCGTGCGACTTCCTCCGCTTCGTAGTGGAAAAGGCTCTGGCCGGCGAGAGCGAGGACTTGAAGGAACGCACGATCGCGGTCCAGGTCTTCGCACGCCGTCCCGATTACGATCCCGCGGAGGACCCTGTCGTCCGCGTGTCGGCGAATGAAGTTCGGAAGCGATTGGCTCAGTTCTACCAGGCGGAGGCCGCTGACGAGAAGGTACGAATCGAGCTGCCCACGGGGCATTACGTCCCCCAGTTTTCCGTTCTGGATGGCGCCGGGCGACGGCCGACGCCGTCTGCCGTCCGCCGGCGCACACGGTGGGTTTGGTTCGGTCTCGCGATGGTCGCGTTGGCGGGCGGCCTGCTGGTCTCCCTCCGACTTCTGGGCCGTTCCTCAGCGCCCGATGTACTCCGCGAGTTCTGGGGCCCCGCCTTGTCCGGCCCTGAGCCGGTGCTGATCTGCCTGGCCCACCCGGTGGTTTACTACCTCTCGCCGCGGGTTCATCATGAATTTCTGGAAAAACATCCCGCCCTGGAAGCTTCCGGCCCTTATATTATCCGTTTCGATCGGCCCGCCGTTCCGGCTGAAGATATCATTCCGGTCCCCGACCAATATGTTGGCGCCGGCGACGCTCACAGCGCAATCCTGCTAACTCGACTTTTCTCAAATTGGCGAAAGCCTAGTCGTGTTCGAATCGGTAGCGATATTTCTTTCTCCGACCTGCGAACTTACCCCACCGTTCTGCTGGGCGCGAACTCGAATCGTTGGACCATGACCGTCACCCGCGAGCTGCCCTTTGTCTTCCGCCGGGGATTCGGCGCTTTTTATATTCAGGAGACCGTCGGCCAGAAGCGTCGCTGGCAGTTGACAGCCCTGAACCCCAACGGACAAACCCCGGAGGATTACGCCCTGATTTCTCGACTGCCGGAATCGCGGACCGGCCGCATCCTGGTAGCCGCCGGCGGCATTACCCAATACGGCACCCACGCCGCGGGCGAATTCCTCAGCAACCCGAAGTATCTGGCCCAAATCCTTTCGCAGGCGCCTCCCGGTTGGAGCAAATTCAACTTCCAGTGCGTGATTCACGCCAGAGTGACGGGTAACACTCCGGGTCCTCCCTCGCTGGTCGCCGTTCGCTTCTGGTAACCCCGGTCGGGTCTACAACCACGTGGGCCCCTGCCTGACCCAGCCTCGGACCAACAATGAGCTCTCAGAACTCATCGGCGCCGCCAGGCGCGGCGCGTCTATGCTGGGTCGTTTTCGCTAGCGTGGACAATCGCCGGATTGCTTATCGAGGCTTCATTCAATGCGCGGCACATATCAGACGCCGCAGATGTGGCAGGAATTCAGCAATGCGAAATGAGCTGTAGGGACGGTTGGATGATGGTCTCAGCCGTTCCGTGAGACTCTGCGATCGGTCGAAAACCAAAAGACAATCCGGGATAGAAAAAGCGCTCTCACTCACCGCTCCCTGCGCACCGGGCTTACGTTGAGCAAATCGCCGATGGCTCTCGCTCCTCGCGGACCGTCAGCAGGATCAAGCCGAAGCCTACCGGGTAAAGCACGCCGCACACAAGGAAAATCGGTGCGAATCCCACAGCCTCGACAACATAACCGGTCGCTAAGTTGGCTAGAAACCCGCTGAAGCCGCCCGCCGTGCCTGCGATGCCGACCACGCTGGCGACCGTCGAAGCCGGAAACAGGTCAGCCGTCAGGGTCATGTAATTCGTCATCCAGAATCCGTGAGCGAACATCAGGCCGCCCAGCAGGAGCACCGCTAAAGCGGACCCGGGAACATAGAGCGCGAGAATGGAAACAGGCGTCAGGAAAGCGGCCAAGCCCATGACGACCTTGCGTGCATGAGTCGGTTTCCATCCCCGGCGGATCAGCCGGTCCGAAACCGCGCCCCCCAGACACGATGAGACGCCCAATGTGAAGAAAGGGATCCACGCCAACCGGCCGATTTCGCTCAACGATGCGCCTCTTTCCCGACTGAGGTATTGCGGGATCCAGAACATATAAATATAGAAAACCGGATCCAGTAGAAAACGGGTGAGCAACAGCCCCCAGACCGTGCGCCGCCGCAACAGGAGCCCCAGAGGGCAGGGCTGATCACTGACCTGCTCGGCGGGCGGCTGAGCTGCTGCCGCGTGTGGCGGAGTCCGACTCGATGGCGCCGGTGACCGGTAGAGGAGCAGCCAGAGCCCAAGCCAGGCGGCCCCGATCAGGCCGGTGGTCAGAAAGGCGCCGCGCCAGCCGATCAAGGTGGCAAGCCAGGCAGTCACCGGCGGCGCAATCACCGCGCCCACCGCCGATGCCCCTGTCGTGGCGATCCCCATCGCCAGCGCTCGCTCGCGTGCCGGAAACCACTCCAGCACCCCGCGCGCGACCCCCGGAAAACACGGCCCTTCGCCGACTCCCAGCAGGAAACGGAACAGACCCAGTTGGGTGGCCGAAGCCGCCGCTGCGTGTGACAGGCTGGCCGCCGACCAGAAAGCCACCGCCAACCCCAATCCCGCACGCGTGCCGATGTAATCAATCAGCCGGCCGCCCACGGAGAACATCACGCTGTAAGCTAGCGTGAAGGCGGAAACCGCGCGCCCGTACTCCACATTGCTCATTCGCAGCTCCGCCAGAATGGTCGGTGCGAGCACCGAGAGCACTTGCCGATCGAAGAAACTCAGTGCCGAGGCCAGCGCCAGCAGGGCGACGACCACCCACCGCAAACGCGGGCCGCGCACCTAAGTGTTCTCCCGGGCCACGACCGCGGCTTCGATCCCCAGGGCGCAGGCGACTTTTTCGATCGCCGAGGCCCGATGTCCGATTCCCAGAGCGAAGTGATGCGTCGGTCCTTCGGCCACCCAGCGCTTTAGAAAGGTGCGCACATCGGGGCGGAAGAAGCCGCGCGTGTTGGTGTTCCCGGTGGGCGGAACCGGCCCGTGCACGCTATATCCCTCGGCAACGATGAATTTGAAGCGGCCGTCGGCCTTCACGCCGATGCCCAGCATGGTGATGGGGCCCTCTTTCAGCTTGAATTCCACGCTAGCCCCTCTGCCAGGCTTTCCGTGATATTTGATCAGACTGCGTAAGACGGGACGGCCTTCGGCCACGTTCAAATGATGGGGTCCGTCGTGACCCACTAACACGAACCCCTCGTTGAAATCTATGGGGTGAAACTCAGCAAAGCTGCCGCCCATCTCCAGGCGATCCTGGATCAGCATGGCGATGCAGGTCTTCAAGTCGGACTCGCCGCACATGGGGAATCCCGCAGCCGTCAGCAAGGAGTTACCGACGATCAGGTTCGTGACGATCTGACGCAGTTCGCTTTCCGGCTCGGCTTCGTAATAATATGCCAGCCCGTCTAGCTCGTATTCGTCTACGAAATGTTCCAGCGCCACAGCCACGCGGGCCGCCGTCTCCAGGTCCTCGGCCGTCAGCGTGCGCGTGATGGGATCGGATTTGGGAGCCGGTGTATCAAACACTTCGAGAATTTTTTGTTTCTTCTCTTCGATCTCCGACGCGGTGACGCGCCGGAAATGCCGCAGAAGGTCGTCGGCCTCGGTTTGCACGATGTGACACCCGAAGGCGGCCGTGAGCGCCGCCTGGTCGGTCTGCATGTCGAACATGTGCTCGATGGGATGCCCGAAGTGGCCGATGCGCGCCCGCTTCAAATCGTGCAGCACGTGCGCCACGCGGCACCATTCCGCCAGCTCGGCCTCGGCCGTCGGATCGTCCTCCAGAGTACCCAGCACCACCGGCGGCGGCGCCTTCCCCATGCGGATGGCCACCCCGGTGAACTCGGGCACCGAGCAAAAGTCGTCGTTCTCCAGTTGCATTTGCGTCGAGGCGCAGGAGTAATCCAGCGCTTTGCGAGGTTGTAACGCCACCAGAACCACCGGCACGTTCAGGTCGCGAATGAGTACCGCGAAGGTGGCGGAAGTGGCGTAGGTGACCATATCGCAGAAGACCAGGTCCGGATTGGCGGCCAGAAGCTCGTCGCGTAAACGGTAGGCTGCCTTGGCGCAGTCCACCAATCCGAAGTTCAAAACCTCCACGTTGTGCCGCCGGAGCCTGTCTTCCAACACCGCGATCTTTCGGTGCATCTCCTCGCGCAATCCCTCGAACTGGCCCCAATACGTGTGGTGGCCCACGCCGAACAGGCCCACTCTGGCCGTCAGCGGCTTCCGCCGGGGGATGATCGGGCTCGGTGCGTACGCCGATGGAACAACTTCTGAGGATTGGGATTTCATGCCGTCTTGCGCCTCCTGAGGTCCCAGGAATCAATCAATTTCGCCAGGCGGACTGCCACCTCGGGCCGCCGCGCGTAAAGGTTCAACTTCTCTTGGGGGTCTTCCCTTAAATCATAAAGGGCGCCGTCGGGTTCGCCGTCCAGAAACCGGACCAACTTCCAGCGTCCGTCCCGCACCATAACTTGGCGATCCTCATCCCGGTAACCCTGGTAGCCGAACTTGATCTCGCTGAAAACGGGTCCCCCCGCGCACGGCCTGCCTCCTGCGTCCATCAGCGGCTGAGCTTCGCAACGCCATGGGATTTGCACTCCCGCCAGGGCCGCCAACGTCGGCAAAAGCCCGATCGTGCTCACCGGAGCAGTGTGCCGCTGCCCCCTTCGGCGCAAACCACGCCACCAGAGAAACAGGGGCACGGTCACGACTTGCTCGTAAAAGGTTTGCTTTTGAAGCAGGCCATGATCGCCGAGGTGGGTTCCGTGGTCACTGACAAAGGCCACGATCGTGTTCGCCAGCAAGTCCTGCGCTCGCATCCATGCCAGCATGCGCCCGATCTCAGCGTCCAGGAAGGCGACCCGCGCATAGTAGTAGTGACGTAGCTTACGAATTTGATCGGCGGTCAGACACAAGGCGCCCTGGAAATCTTGTAAGTGGACTTTCTCCCTCGCCGGTTTGTCGGCTAGATCCTCGGCCCGCGGAATCGGGAGAGCGATGCGCTCGGGATCCACCAGAGCGAGAAATTCCGGAGGTACGACAACCGGCGTGTGGGGAGCATTGAGCGAAAGGCGAAGCAAGAAAGGTCGGCGCGGATCGCGCTTTTCCAACCACGATAGCGCGAGATTGACGTTCTCTGCTTCCGCCGTTCTCTCTCTGGGCCCCGGGAACTTGCCCGCCAGCACCCAACGGCGACGGATCTTTCGGGCCGGCAGGTCCGGATATTGCAGCACATCGTAAGCGGATGGGTCGTAATCGGGATGATAGGCCTCAGCGGAAACAAACTCGTCGGTAGCCCGCCCCGCTTCCACTTGAAAAGCCTGTCTTTTCTGCGGCAGGAAATAGTGTTTCTTACCGAAAGAAGCGGTTTGATATCCCGCCTCTTCGAAAGCCCAAATGAGCATCCGCGCCGTGGCGGGCAGCCGTTGCTGATTGTGAAAGACTCCCGTACGAGAAGGAAAGTCTCCGGTCAATAGACTGGTGCGTGCCGGCACGCAAACGGGCGAGGGAGTGTAGGCGGCGTGGAACAGCAGACCCTCGGCGGCCAGACTGTCCAAATGCGGCGTATGGGCCCACGGGCTGCCATAGCAGCCCAGCGAATCCGGACGCTGCTCATCCGTCATGAGCCAGAGCACGTTCGGGCGATCGCCCAGGGCGCTTCGCAGCACGGCGGGTGCGGCCCCGAATCCGCAAAGAAGTTCTCGTCGTGACGGGCTGCTCCGCATGAACGATGGACCCGAAAGCGGCTCCACGGCACATGGTGATGCATCTTCAGAAAAGGAAGGAAGCAGAGATCGAGGCTTCGGTCCGCGTCTCACGATGCGAGACCACCGCCCCGTGCCTCGGCTCTCACGGCTCGGGACCCTCGACGTGGGAGCGCGGCAGCAGCTTGTCCAGCGGATAATAGCGGTCCACATTCTCGGCTGTGATCAGCACGTGCTTGGTGTAGACCGCCGGCGGTACGGGCCGCCCTTGCAGCATCAGCCGGGCCAGTCGAATGATCGCTTCCCCGTAAAGCTCGGGAAAGTAGGCCACCGATCCCACGAGCGGCGTGCGGCGGCGTCGCAACTCGTTGCGGGCCTCCAGACTGGCATTCTGCCCCATCACCACACAGAACTCGGCTCTACCGGCCTCCTCGAAGGCGCGGATCGCTCCTAGCGCGGATGGGTCGTTCACTGCCAGCACAGCCGTACGCCGCGCTGGTGTCAGGCGCAGGTAGCGACGCACCAACTCGAAGGAGCGTTCGAAGGACCCTGCGCTGTCTATCTCGAATGGCGCCGCATCGCCGGCTCGCGGCACGACCTCGCGCAAGCCCTCCAACATTCCGCTCACCCGTAGCCTCGCCAGCGCTCCTGCTCGCTCTTCCAGAATGGCGACAACCGCGTCCAGCCCTCCGTTCCAGTGCTCACGGATCCATTTCCCCAAGGCCCTACCGCCCATCAGACCGGCCTGGTAATTGTTGGCTCCGAAGAACACGGCACCCGGATGCGGTATCTCTACGGCAATCACCGGGATGTTGGCGCCCAGGAAGCGTGCCGCGATCAGCGGCGCGACCCGCTCGTGACTCTGAAACTCCACCACCAGCTCCACGCCTTCCCGCACCAGGCGCTCGGCGTCCCTTAGCGCAGCTCGTGGGCTGCGGTGGCTATCCAGGACCACCAGCTCCATGCCCGCTTCTTCCGCCGCCCGGTGAAGCCCGAGAGCCACGTCCCGCGCAAAAGGCGTGTCCATCCCCCGTGTCGCGAACCCGATGCGGTGCCGGCGCCCCAAAGAAAATCGTACGCGGCTGCGAAATCGGTCTCCCGCCACCCGCTCCAAAAGGCCCGCGTGCTCCAACGTCCTTATCAGACGCGAGGCTGTGGCCTTGTGCAGCCCCGCTCTGCGCGCCAGTTCCGTTGAACGCAGCACTTCTTTGTCGTCCTGGAAGAGCTTCAGAAGCTCACAGGCACGCAGGACGGCCTGCACCAGATCCGACGGCTGGCGCCCGGTAGGCCCGGCGTTTCTCCCTCTGCCGCTGTCCGCGTGCGGAATTGGGTCCCTGACGGGATCGGTTGAGGGCTTGCTCGTTCTGGCCATCGCGCCTCGGAGGCTCTCCTCCAGCCTGGCAGCTATTGTCTCACATGGCGAGACCATGGAACCTTCTTCGATCAGCCTTGTCGGCAGCCGGGACTTCCCGTGAAATCGAGACAGAGCGTGTCATGATAGCGCGGGTCGTTCTTGCCTCCTGTGCCGTGATCCTCGCCGCTGCGGTCTTCTTCGCCGCCGGCGATCCGCTGGAGCAGGGATTCCGCACCCCCCCGCTCGAAGCACGGCCCTCGGTCTACTTCCTCCTATTGAACGGCTATCTGAATCGCGACTGGGTGTCGAAAGAGCTGGCCGAGTACCGACGCATGGGTGTCGGGGGCTTGTGTCTGTTCGACATGGGGGCGCGCGGAGATCCGGCCGCTTGTCCTCCCGCCGGACCGCAGTTCTTGAGCCCGGCTTCGGCGGAGCATTTGGCGCATGTGATTCGCACTGCCGGCTCGCTGGGCATGAAGGTCGAGCTCTCGGTCACCAGCAGTTGGGACATGGGAGCTTCTTGGGTGACCCCGGAAGACGCCAGCAAGGCGCTGGTGGAGACACGGATCGAAGTCGAGGGTCCCCGCGATATTGATCTCCCCCTGCCGATGCCTGAAATTCCCAAGGCGGCTCGCCTGCCCGACGGTCGCCCCATGTTTTACCGGGATGTGGCGGTCGTCGGCATCCGCGATGCGGAACGCCTGCCGGGCTACGAATTCCTGTTTCAACTCGACAAGCCCTTGCCTCAAACCATTAACAAAGTCGTCTTCTATAACTCGGATACCAGCGGCACGGGCCGCTACGCAGCGCGCGAGTTTCGTATCTGGATCTCGAACGCCGATACCGAAGAGTCCTCCTTTCGCGAGCTGCTACGCGGCGTGTTGCGCCCCCACCGTGAAGCCCAGGAGTTTCGGTTCTCCCCGGTCCAGGCCCGTTACCTGCGGCTTCAGCTCTGGGGCGGGGAGGACGGGCGCGTCGAGCTCTCCGAGTTCGAGGTCTGGTCGGTGGCTGAGGACAACGTATTGCTCTCCTACCGAGGCCGCCGCATCCGTGACGGCGCACTTTTGCTCGAGTACTCCTCGGCGCGGGCCCCACGGGGCGAATGGGCCGCCGAAAACATCCACGATGGTCGTAAGGAGGGCGCCGCGGGCAGTTGGGCTTCCGGGCCGGTGCCGCCACTTCACACGCCGAGCCTCGATCGGGTTGTGATCTTGAGCCCTCACTTCGATGGAGAGCGCCTGCGCTGGCGCGCGCCCGCAGGGCGGTGGACCGTCATTCGGTACGGCGTCACCAACACCGGAGAACGGCTGAAAGTGCCCAGCCCCAATTCCGACGGCCTGGCTACGGATCACCTGGACCCCGAGGTCACCCAACGATACATCCGCGAGGTGATCCGACGTTTGAAACCCGCCCTCGGGGACTTTCGCGGCACAGCGCTGCGGGAGCTGTATTTAGCCAGCTATGAAGTGGTCGGCAGATTGTGGACGCCCAAGTTTCTCGATGAATTTCGTCGCCGACGCGGCTACGACCTAACGCCATTCCTGCCTATCCTCAGCGGCGTGCGCATCGAAAACAAGCGGACCACCGACCGCGTGCTCTTCGATTTCCGCAAGACGATGGGTGAGCTGCTGGTGGACGCCTATTATCGCGCCGCTGCCCGCGAGGCGCACAAAGCGGGTCTCGGCATCCATGCCGAGGCCGGCGGGCCGGGGCCTCCTATCCACCAAGTCCCCGTGGACGCCCTCATGGCCAACGGCGCTATAGATTCCGTGCGCGGGGAATTCTGGCCGTTTCGGCCCCATTCCCCCATCTGGGTGGTCAAGGAGACTGCCGCGGCCGCCCACATCTACAACAAGCCGATCGTTCACATGGAAGCCTTCACCAGCAATGAGCACTGGAGCGAAGGCCCGCAAGATCTGAAAGCCTCCGCCGACCGCGCGTTCTGCGAGGGGATGAACCACGTCGTCTGGCACACTTCGGCGCACCAGCCGCCGGAAGCAGGTAAGCCCGGCTGGGCTTACGGCGCAGGCACGCACTTGATGCCCAACGTGCCCTGGTGGCCGATGGCTCGCGGATTTCTCGACTACCTGGCGCGCCTGTCCTTCATGCTGCGGCAGGGGCGCTTCGTGGCCGACGTCCTTTATTATTACGGAGACGGCGGTTACAACTTCGTCCCCCCAAAACATGTGGATCCGCGGCTGGGCTTCGGTTTCGATTACGACGTCACCAATGCGGAGGTGCTCCAGCGGCTTGAAGTGCGCGGCCGCAAGCTGGTGCTGCCGCACGGCATGGAATACGAGATTCTCGTGCTCCCCGACCGGGTGGACATCCACCCGCCGGTGCTGGAGAAGATCGCGGCCCTGGTGGAAACCGGCGCCACGGTCATCGGTAAGAAGCCGCAGCGCGCTTCAGGCTATGACCCGACAGGATTGCGCGACGCGGCGGTTCGCTCGCTGGCGGATCGCCTGTGGGGTGCCTGCGACGGAGTCAAGCTACGCGAGCGATCGTACGGGCGCGGCAAGATCGTGTGCCACGACAACCTCCGCGAGGTGCTCGCGGCGCGCGGCGTGGTCCCGGATTTTCAGTTTGAAAGCCCGCAGCCCGATACGGTCCTGGATTTCATTCACCGCCGCACGGCGGACGCTGAGATCTATTTCGTACGGAACACGCGCACCCGGCCGGAGCTGGTCAGCGCAACTTTCCGCGTGCGCGATAAGGCGCCGGAGTTATGGGATCCGGCGACCGGCGACATTCGACCGGTGGAACAGTTCGAGGCCACAGCTTCAGGTGTGCGCCTGAGGCTCGCCCTGGATGCTGACGGATCCGCCTTGGTGGTCTTCCGCGCCGGCGGACGGAAGCCTGCGACGTCGAAGTCGCCCGCGGCGCAGAGGCCGGCGCCGCCGTTCGAGATCCCGGGCCCCTGGACGGTCCGATTCCCCCCGGGCTGGGGTGCGCCGGAAGAGATTCGCCTGGATCGGTTGATTTCCTGGACCGACCATCCCGATCCGGGTATCCGCTACTTTTCCGGCGTCGCGGAGTACCGGACAGCATTCGAACTCAGCGACGCCTGGCTCAAGAGCGCTCCCGAACCGCAGTTGGATCTGGGCGACTTGTGGGCGGCGGCGGACGTAGAGCTGAACGGCACGTTCCTGGGCATTGCCTGGAAGGTTCCTTTCCGCCTGGCGGCCGGCCAGGCGCTGCGCGTTGGGCCTAACGAGCTCCGCGTACGCGTGGCGAACAACTGGATTAACCGCTTGGCGGGCGATGCTCGCGGGGGCGGGCAGCGCTACACGCGCACCAACATCACCATCACCGGCAGTCCGGTGTGGCGGCCTTGGGCGCAGGTGGAATTGAAGCCCTCGGGGCTGTTTGGTCCCGTGCGGCTCTTGGCGAGGGATGAAAGACCGGCTGCGGCGCCGGCCGCCCGCGGCGCCGGCAACCCGCAAGCCGAGTAGGAGGTGAGTCATGCAAAAACAGAAAGTTAGGTTCGTGTTTTTGTTGACGCTCGCGGCGGCTGCCATCGCCGTGGGGCAGACCATCACCAGCTCGATCGTGGGCACGGTTGTGGATCCCAGTCGGTTGCCCGTTAGCGGAGCGAAAGTCACTCTGACGCATGTCGCCACAGGTACGGAACGCACTGTCGAGACCGATGCGCGCGGCGACTTTGTGATCGCCGGTCTGCAACCCGGTGAATACCGGCTGCAAATCAACGCCCCGGGATTCAAGCGCTTCGAAAGACCGGGCATCTTGCTTTCGGCCCAGGAGCGGTTAACGGTGGGCACGCTCACGCTGGAAGTGGGCGCGGTCACCGAAAGCGTCACGGTTACGGCTCAGGCAGCGCCCATTCAAACCGCCAGCAGCGAGCGCGCGGCCACCGTGCTGGGTAGTCAGGTGGAAAACCTCATGATCAAGGGGCGTAACGTTATGTCCCTGCTGCAACTCTTGCCCGGCGTTGTGGACCTTCAGGCGCGTGAGGAGAAAATTGACCGCAACTTTGACATCTTCGTGCAAGGAAACCGCCGTGAAAACAACTCAGTCACCGTGGATGGAATGGTGGTGAACGGAATCGGGAACAACTTCAACACCGTAGTCATGCTCAGTCAGGACGCCATCGCCGAGGTGCGCGTGTTGCTCACCAATTATCAGGCTGAATACGGACGCTCTTCCGGAGCCACCGTCAACCTCATCAGTAAGTCCGGAACTCGAGAGTTTCACGGCCTGGTTTCCCATTTCAAGCGGCATGAACAATTCAATGCCAACAACTTTTTCAACAATCGCCTGGGTCAACCCAAGCCTCGGTATCGCTACAACACCTGGAATTACAATATCGGCGGCCCCATTTATATTCCCGGCAAGTTCAACCGCGACCGCGACAAGCTTTTCTTCTTCTGGTCCCAAGAGTTCTGGCCTCTGAAGGTCCCCACCGGCATTCGCCAGCTCACCGTCCCCACCCCGCTGGAGCGCGCCGGCAATTTCTCCCAATCTTTGGACCTCAACGCGCGGCTGATCCCGGTCACCGATCCCACGGTCCGTGCTCCTTTCCCCGGCAACATTGTGCCCCCGAGTCGGATTGATCCCAGCGGCCAGGCGTTGCTCAAGGTATTCCCTGAACCTAACTTTTTGGATCGCTCCATCTCCGCCGGACGATACAACTATGTCTTCGAGGCGGAGAACAAGATCCCGAGCCGGGCGGAAAACCTCCGCGTGGACTACAACTTGAACCCCGCGAACTCCTTGTCCTTTACGCTCGGCTCTTTCGTGGACCAGCAAGAAGGCGCTGTCGGCATTCTAACCGCCGGGTCGGCTAACTGGCCTCAGATGGCGAAGACTTACCGGCTGCACGGCCAGGCTTACATCTTGCGATACACGAAAATCCTGAGCCCCAGGCTGATCAATGAGCTCAGCCTCGGCGCCACGCGCCGCCCGGAAGGCAATCGCGCTTCGGAATCCGAGATCCGGCGCAACCAGAAGGCCACCGTCGGGTACCTGGCCGGGCAGATCAGTCCGGCCGCGAATCCGCTGGGCTTGATCCCCAACGCCACGTTCGGCGGTGTGACGAATGCGGCAATTCTGTTCATGGAGGGACGATTCCCATTCTATCAGCGGCTGTATTCTTCCTCCTTGGTCAACAATGTTACAGCCACACTCGGCGCCCACACTGTCAAATTCGGTATCGCGATCGAACGGCATTTTCAGGGTTCGCTCAACGACGGAACCTATGCGGGTTCGATTGCTTTTGGCCGTGACGTCAACAACCCGCTGGACACCAACTACGCTTACTCCAACGCCATCCTCGGAGTCTTCAGTAACTACACCGAGCAGTTGGCGAGGGTGATTCTGCGCTTCCGCCAGCCGAGTGAGGAGTGGTTCGCTCAGGATTCCTGGAAAGTGCACCGCAGGCTGACCCTCGACTATGGCATGCGTTTCCACCACCTGGAACCGATTTACATGGCGGACAACAAGCTGTCCGTCTTTTCTGCCGCCATGTACGATCCAGCCAAGCGCGTGCGACTGATCTGGCCGGCGAGAGTGGGCAACCAGCGCGTGGGTCAGGATCTCGTGACCCGGCAGACGTTTTTCGCTGCGCAGATTGGCGCTTTGGTTCCCGGCGTGGGGGATCCCTCAAACGGCATGGCTGTCGCGGCGCAGGGCGGCTATCCCAGGGGCCTCATCAACGGCTACGGCCTCCTGTTAGGTCCCCGCTTCGGTTTCGCCTGGGATGTCTTTGGCAACGCAAAGACGGCTCTGCGCGGAGGCGTCGGCATGTTCTACAACCGACCCAATATGAGCTTCAACTACCTCAGGTTCGCGGGACAAAAGCCCTTCGTCTCCACCCCCGTCCTTTACTACGGACGGTTGCCCGAAATCGCCACCAGCGCGGGAGTCGAGTTTCCCCAAAATGTCAACGGGATAGACCGCTCGAGCAAGTGCCCTAACGTAATCAACTACAGCTTCGGCATCCAGCAGGACGTAGGCTTCGCGACCGCGATCGAGGCAAGCTATGTCGGATCCCTGGGCAGGAACTTGATGTGGTTATATAACATCAATCCGGTCCCGCTCGGCGCGAACTTCAATCCCGCCAACGCGGATCCCACGAACCCGGCCTCGCCTCTGCCGGCGTCCTTCTTGCGCTCTTACGTGGGCTACAACGACATTTTGATCTCGGAGGCCGCCTCTTCCTCCAACTACCACTCGCTTCAAGTCACGGCACGACGGCGCTTCGTGCAGGGCCTCCAGTTCGGTGCGGCCTGGACCTGGTCGAAGGCCATGACCTATAACGACTTCGACAACGCGCAGGTCAGCGCGTTGGTGTCTCCGCGAGTGTGGAATTACGGCTTGGCGTCCTTCGATCGCACGCACATCTTCAAGTTGGACTGGATGTACGACGTCCCCAACGCACCTGTGGCCGCCAAGCCGTTGCGCTGGCTGTTGCACGACTGGCAAGTCTCGGGCATCACGAGCTTCGTCAGTGGCGCGCCGCTGGCCGTCAGCTTCAGCACGACCGTCGGCTACGACATCACCGGCACGCCATCCCAGGGCGCGCGCGTGGATATCACCGGAAACCCGGTGCTGCCTAAGGGACAGCGGACTTTCAGCCGCAACTTCCGCACCGAAGTCTTCCGGTTGCCCGCCCGCGGCACCATCGGCAATTCCGCCCGCACCCACATCCGCGGACCGGGCATCAACAACTGGGACGTCGCCATCTTCAAGAGTGTCCCGGTGGCCCGCGAGCCGATGCGCTTGCAGTTTCGATGGGAGCTCTACAACGCGTTCAATCACACTCAGTTCAGCGGTCTGGATACCGCGGCCCGCTTTGACCTGGCCGGAAACCAGGTCAATGCTCGGTTTGGCGAGTTCACCTCAGCGCGCAGTCCGCGTGTGATGCAAATGGCTCTGCGCTTTCATTTCTAGCTCGGGATCCCGGCCTCTCCCCCTGAAGCGTCGGCCGTAGGTTGGGGCGGTTCGTCGGCTCCGGCCGCCCCAACCGTTCAAGTCTTCCTCCTGAGCGCGCATGAATAGCGAGCTGTCCGCACACCACGGCTTCGCCTGGTGTCGCCCGCCTGCGCCCGGCGACTCCTGCGAGCTGTTTCGCCCCTCCAGTCTGCGGCTCTTGCCAGGCTCAGGCCGTTGCGCACCCCGCGGCTTGTCGTCTCTATGCCATGCTAACTCCCATGGAGGACGGCGTCAGCATGGAGCACACAACCCGTAGGCGATTTCTCAGCCGCTCGCTTGCCGCATCGGCGGCCGCCGCTTCCCGGCGGCGCATCCTGGGCGCCAATGACCGCATCGCGGTGGCGGTGGTCGGTTGCGGCCGCCGCAACTTGGTGCGCGAGGCAATCGGCGTCCGCACGGAGGCCAACATCGAGATCAAAGCGGTTTGCGACACCTGGGGCTTGAAGCGCCGCCGCGCCGCCGAGCAGGTCAAGGAGTTCACCGGCATCGAGCCCCGCCAGGTGGTGGACTTCCGCGAGATCCTGGCGATGAAGGATGTGGATGCCGTGATCATCAGCACGCCGGATCATCTTCACGCCAGGATGCTGGCCGAGGCGGCCCGGGCCGGCAAGCACGTCTACATCGAGAAGCCCATCGCCATGAACATGCAAGAGCTCCGGGAGGCTTACGATGCGGTCAAGAAACACAAAGTGGTGGTTCAGGTGGGCACGCAGATGCGCAGCTACCCGCAGGCTCTGGCCACGAAAGAGTTCATTTCCGCCGGCAAACTGGGCAAGATTCTCAAAGTCGAGCAGGCGCGCAACGGCTACGAGCCGTACTGGTTGAGCTACGGCGGCGAAGCTTTCTTCCGCGACACGCCCACCGAGGACGACGTAGCCTGGCGACTCTTCCTGGGCGACCGTCCCTTCCGAAAGTTCGACCCGCAACTGTATCTGCGCTGGTACGGCTACCGAGAGTTCTCGCAAGGTCCGCATGCAGGGCTGATGTCGCACTTCGTGGACCTGGTTCACTACGTCACGGGGGCCGGCATCCCGCGGCGCGTCGTAGCGCTCGGCGGAACGTACCGCTGGCACGGGGGATACACCGCGCCTGACTCCATCGAGGTGGCGCTGGAATATCAGGAAGGATTCCTGGTTCGGTACACCACGATGTTCGGCAACAGCGCCGGTCGCTGCGCGCGCTTTTACGGCACGCTGGGAACGCTGGATGCCAAAAACCTTTCGGACCGCGAACCGTGGATCGCAAGCGGCGAGGGATCCGGCGAACCCGACAGATTGCCCGCGCCCATCGAGCTGCCGATGCCCAAGCGCGTGCATCATCTGAAGAACTGGATTGATTGCATCCGCACCGGCCAGGAGCCCGTAGCGCCCATCGAAGCCGGATACGCGCACGGCGTGGCGGTCATCATGGCCGATGAGGCTCTCATATCCGGCCGGCGCCAGATCTACGAACCCGCACGCCGCGAGGTCCGGCCGGGATAGCTGCCGGGCGCCGGATCTGGCAAGGCTCGCTGCGCGCTGTCGCTCCCAAGGAATGGCCGCCCGGGATGCGCTGCTCGATCTTCCCCGCGAACCGAATCGCTTGCTGCTCGCGACCGCGTTCGCGGACGACGCACGGCTACCGGATGGATCAAACAATTTCGTAGTTGACCGTTCCGGTGCGGTCGGCGCCCGCCCACACGGCCGAAAGGTGGTCGGAGTCCGATGGCCTTCAGGTCTGCGCTTTCCTCAGATCTCCGGCGGCGGGTCGTCCCTTTGCGGAGGGTTTGGTGGACCTGGTGGGAGTCGAACCCACGACCTCTTCCATGCCATGGACCTGGAATCAATCACTTACAAGCATCGACGCGAGAAACAAAAGACTTAGCGGCGCTCGTTTTGGACGCCATTTGGACGCCACGGAGGCGAATTTCACGTTTGGACTCCAAACCGACTCCACCAACGGCCTCCGCCGCGGCGACTGTGGCAGCCCACGTGCCTCGCGCACGCGCGCGGTTGTCCCCGCCTTTCGACATTTCTCTCGTGGAGAAAAACGATGTTTTCCTATACATGCAAATCGCGCCCACGGCGCCCTGGGCAGTGTGATTGAGAGGGGGAGTCGAGACGCCATCGGACGATAGCGAGACGTCAGCGGTGCCCTCACGCGGCACGGATGCTTCCTTGCCCGGGGTTGGACAAATGCCGCACTGGAATCCGTACAATTCTGGATAGAGGGCTTTGCCGATGACACTTCAGAAACGTCTGACGAAACTGGGTTTGGCGATCTTGCTGGGAGCTGCATTGAGATATGCGCAGGCTGGGCCGGACGCAGATCGCCGTGTGAATGCTGCGTTGCAGGCGGCGGGCAATGCGGTTGCCTCCGGCGCGACGCGTTACCACCTGCTGCTCAGTGGAGAGTCGCTTCCAGACGAGCGGACGCTGGCTGAGGCGATGGAAAGAATCGAACAGGCGTGCCCGTCGAATCCCGATGAAGTGCGGGCCGCGCTTCGTCCCTCGAAGATCGACAGCTTCACGATCAAGCAGAAACTCATCAGCATGAGGGTCGCAGCTCCCAAACAGACACAGGCAGCGACCTTCGGCGAAAGGGTGAACGCGGGCCAGCAACGAGGTGCTGCGGGTGCGGGCGGAGGCGCCGCGTCGGCCGCGTATGCGGCTACGGGCCGTGCCCCGCGCGAGATCGTCATCGTATTCTGCGATGACGCACAGCGGGAGCAGGAGGCGGCTCGTCTGATCCCGTTACAGTTGGAAGCGGTTCAAGACGGAGAAAAGGCGGCCCGCACGATTCAGGATGAAAGACGCGGGATGACGGCGCTCATCCGCCGGGTGAATGCTCCCGGGGGCCGGCAGTGGACCTGGGTTTCCGGCGCTGTGAGGCCTTAATCGCAGACACGGGACCCTCGCATATGCGGTCGCGCCCGGTCACGAGCGCGTGCGCAGTGGTTCCTGACCGTCGACGCTCCCTTCGCAGAGAAGAACGGCAGCCCCCTGTATTCCAGCCTGTTGCGTTCTGCCGGTAGATATGAGAAACTACCGACAGATAGAAAATGCCTGCGGTCGAACGTATCCTGGACCTCGCAGCGCGGCAACCGCTGATCCGTCCGCGCGACGTTGAGGCGCTGGGAATCGCACGCGCCTATCTGACTCGCCTGGAAAGGCGTGGCCTGCTCGAGCGCCGCGCCCGGGGAGTCTATGTTCTCGCAGGTGCGCCGGTCTCCGAGCACCATGGCCTTGCCCTTGCCGCGAAGCAGGTTCCGCGCGGCGCGGTTTGCCTTCTTTCCGCCCTGCGGTTCCATGGTCTGACGACTCAAGACCCGCATGAGGTTTGGATGGCAATCGATTTCAAAGCCCGCAAGCCGTCGGTCGAGTTCCCTGTGCTGCGGATCGTTCGGTTTTCCGGGCGGGCGCTCTCCGAAGGAATCGAGACGCACGTCATCGAAGCCGTTCCTGTACGCGTCTACTCTCCAGCCAAGACGGTGGCGGACTGTTTCAAATACAGAAACAAGATCGGAATGGACGTCGCCATTGAGGCGCTCCGGGATGCCCTTCGGAAACGGAAGGCCACAGTCGATGACATCCACCGCTTCGCGAAGGTTTGCCGTGTCGCCAATGTTATTCGGCCGTACTTGGAGGCGATCGCGTGAAGAGGCAGCCCCGCAACATCGCCGCATCCCATCGTGCGAAGCTGTTGGCACTGTCGAAAGAAGGCGGAGAGGATTTTCAGTTCCTCCTTGGCCGATGGATCATTGAGCGATTCCTCTTCCGGTTGTCAGCATCCAGGCACAAGCATAGCTTCGTACTGAAGGGAGCGATGCTGTTCCTGGCACTGGGCGGCAAGCCCTATCGCCCGACTCGGGACCTCGATTTCCTTGGGTTTGGCAGTGCGGAGGTCGGCGACGTCGTAGCCAGGATCGCCGAAATCTGCTCTGTGCCCGCAAGGGATGGGATTGTCTTTGAGACTGAAGCAATTGAAGCGGAAGGGATCCGGGAGGAAGCTGAATACGAAGGCGTCAGGATCTGGATTCCGGCAGTCTTGGATGGAGCGAAGGTTACAATTCAGATCGACGTGGGGTTTGGCGACGAAGTGCAGCCTGCTCCGACCGAGATACCGTTCCCCACGCTGCTGCCTCTCGATCCCCCGGTGGTGCGCGCGTATCCAGTCGAGGCGGTCATCGCCGAGAAGCTTCAAGCGCTGGTTGTCCTCGGCATCGCGAACAGTCGAATGAAGGACTTTTACGATCTCTGGACATGCGCCGCCACAAAGCGGTTCGACATTCGGCAAGTCGCCCGGTCGATCCAGGCGACCTTTGAACGGAGGCGAACTCCGTTGCCGGAGACGGCCCCCACAGCGCTCACTGATGAATTCCTGCTCGATCCCGCAAAGCGTGCCCAATGGGATGCGTTCTGCCGCAGGCTCGGCCTGCGCGAGATCCCACCTCTCGAAGACGTCGGCCGGCAGATCTGCGAGTTCCTAATGCCCGTTTTGGAGCAGGCCCGCAAACCAGCAGATCAGATCTTGGTCTGGGTACCGCCCGGGCCGTGGCGAGAGCCTGAGAGCTCAACCAGATTGGGAGGGCGGAATGAGGCGAGACCCCGAGACCATACACATTGTGCCCGACGCCGATAACCATCTGCCGAATGCCGCTCCCGATGGCCACGGGGTGGCGTATGACATGGCGATCTGCCGCGCTTGGAATGCTGTCGTCATTGCGGCAGTCCTTGCGCCGATGGTCTTGACCGGCGCCCTTGGCTCAGCTCAGCAGCTTACTGGAGTCGGAACACGAAGTTTGAGCGCCCAGCAATCACTCAGAGTATAGAATTACTCCTGTGCAAGCTGCAGCACGTATTGCGCACGCGACAGCCGGGTGCCTTTCGGACAGTTCGACGGTGATTTTCTGTTGACAATATACCAACTGATCGGTACACTGGCTGCAGACCGACTGGTTGGTCCATATGCAGAAAGCCAGCGCCTCCTCAGCCAGGGTCAAGCTCCTGAACGCCGCGGTGGCACTTTTCCGGGAGCGCGGTTACACGGATACCACCGTCGACGACTTGTGCCGTGCCGCCGGGGTGACCAAAGGCAGTTTCTTCCACTACTTCTCAAGCAAGGAGGCATTGGCTCTCGCCGCCATTCAGCATTGGAACGACGTGACCGGGGAGTTGTTCGCCGGCGCCTCTTACCAGGCCGTCAATGACCCCAGGGAGCGGTTGTTCGCTTATCTCGATTTCCGCGCCCAGCTCGTGCGCGGCGAAGCGCCGGAGTTCACCTGCTTGCTTGGGACGCTCGTGCAGGAGACTTTCTTGACGCACCCGGCCATGCGCGCGGCCTGCGGTGAGGGCATCGAGATCCACGCCCGGACGCTGGAACCTACGGTCGAGGCGGCGAAGGCGCGATACGCGCCCGATGCCGAATGGTCCGCCGCAGACCTCGCGCGCCACACGCAAGCTGTCCTGCAAGGCGCCTTCGTGCTGGCCAAGGCCATGAACAACCCGCAGATCGTGCTGGATGAGATTGCGCACTTGCGCCGTTATGTCGAGCACCTTCTGCCCACACCCCGTGAAAGGGAACAAACTATGGCCGGGGCGCCGCCATCAGCCCCATAGGAGGAACGTATGCCGTACACTCTGACCCAAATCCGCATTTTGCGTGCGCCCATCGAACGCGTGTGGCGCGCACTCACCGAACCGTCGGCCATCGTGAAGTGGAATCCGCCGGACGGCTTCACTGCCATTGTGCACGAGATGGATTTCCGTGTCGGCGGCCGCTTCCGGATGGCTTTCGTCAATCTCGCCAGCGGCCAGGAGCACAGCTTCGGCGGCAGCTATCGCGAGATTGTGCCGAACCAAAAGCTTGTCGCCACAGACCAGTTTGACGCCCACAATCTCCCGGGCGAGATGATGACGACGTATGTCTTGCGTCCGGTCTCCTGCGGCACGGAACTCACCGTCGAACAAACGGGGCTACCCGACGCGATCCCCGCCGAGTCCTGCCGCTTGGGATGGCAACAGTCGTTCGACCTCCTCTCACGGCTGGTGGAAGCGGAGGTTCCATCTGTATGAACCCAGTCATTCCGTGCCTGGCCTTTGTCGACAACGCCGAAGAGGCTGTTAGCTTCTATGTCCAACTGTTCGGAGAGGTCTTCGGCAACTCAGGAGAGATCGGGCGGACACACTTCTCGCAGGCCGAAATCGACACCGTGCGCGATCAGCACGGTTTGCCGCCGGAGTTGCTGCCCGGACCGGCGGGAGCAGTAAAGACCATCCGGTTCCGCTTGAACGGTCAAGAGATCCTTGCGCTCAACGGCGGCGCTTACTTTGGCAAGTTTCACGAGAGCCTTTCGCTGTATGTGAGTTGCGAATCGCAGGAGCAGATTGATCGCCTGCACGAGGCGCTGTCCGCAGGCGGCCAAGTGCAACCCTGCGGCTGGGTGAAGGACCGCTTTGGCGTCTCGTGGCAGATTGTGCCGGATCTTGTCCTGGCAGTTGATGAAGGGCCGGATTCTGCAGCAGCCGAACGAATGAATATCGCGCTGCTCGGAATGACGAAAATCGACCTTGCGCAGCTCGAACAAGCGGCCAGCCAAACCCCAGAGAGAGACGCCTGACCGTTTTCCTAGCAGGCAGCCGCGATGAGGCGACCGGTAGATGCCCGATTATACAGTCACAGTCCCAAAACCAGAAAACCTGCCGCGCTGACTGCACTACCTCCGTGGACCTCCGCGCTGCTCGCGCCATCACGCCGTTGCCAGAATCGGAAATGGATGATCGTACACAGGCAAGCTACCTGGCAGGTCGTCCCAAGTCCGTCCGTCAAGCACACGGCCAGTCCGGCTCTTGAAAGGACCGCCCCACTGCTTGAAGAAAAAGGGCACACGGGCCTCCAGACACTGGTCCCGGATCTGGCGAACCCATTCCGGCTTCATGGGTCTGGCCCTCGGCCCTGATTCGCCGCCCACGATCACCCAGTCGATCCCATCAAGATCCAGGCTCGGCAGCGGGCCCAGTAACGGCTCGAGGGAGAGGAACCGCACCTGCGCCCGAGTTCGCCGGAGGTCATCGATCCGATGAACGTAGTCAGCGTTCTCTACGCTCACACCGAACCAGATATGAGGGCGCCAGTTCAGATGGCGGTCCAGGTCCAGAGCGCGCGACGAGCGCTTGGTGAGGACCTGGTACTGGTGCCAGTTCGCCTGCCCCATCACGTCGAAGACTTGCTGAATGAACTCCAGGGGCACGTGGTCATGGAACAGGTCGCTCATCGAATTGACAAACACCCGACGGGACTTGCGCCACGTGAGCGGCAGATGCAGCATGTGCGGATGCAGGGTCACGCGGAATCCGTTCGCATAGTTTGGCTGTCCCATCGCCTTGAGCCGCTTCGCCATGCGCTCGGCATAGCAGTTCTTGCAGCCGGGACTGATCTTGGAACAGCCGGTCACCGGGTTCCAGGTCGCATCCGTCCACTCGATGTGAGAATTGCCCGCCATTAGGCCACCCCGCGATCGCGATACTTCGCGAATATGTCCTCAACGATCTTCTCGCCCGTCGCCTTTTGCGATGCGAAGAATAGGTAGTAGACCGTCGCCCCCTTGCTGTTGCGCATCGGCAATGGCTCTGGGACGTAACCGAAGCCGGCCACCCGAAGCAGCCTTTCGCGGTACGCCCCCACGAGCTGCTCGTTGGTGCTCTTCTCCTCCCACCCAAACAGATTGCCCGAGGTATCGTAAGCGGCGGTGCGCCAGGAGTCGTCTCCCCAAAAGCGGTTCATTCGCGCGACCTGCCTGGAATCCGTTGTCTCCGGATCATGCCGGAGGACGTTCATGTTGGCGTCCATGATCATGAAGTTCAGGAAAATCTCGATCGATCCCATCTGACCGGCCGCTCTCACGACCTCCCATGACAGGTCGATGTTGTAGGGATCCAGCAGGCACAACGCTCTCGCGTAGTCCCCGTACTCCGCGCGCGGGAAGATCTTCTTGGGCAGGATCTCGTTGCAGTCACCTTCGTAAGTGAACACGTCCGGGCGGTTGCCTGCAAGCTCCTGGAGCTGCGCCGCCCGCTTGCCGTCCGCGTCGATGAAGTGGAATTCCTTGAACGGCGGCTCAATCTGCAGCGCATTCAGCGGACTCCCAAGGACAAATTCTCCCGTCGCCCTTGAGATGTGAACACCAGGCCACGCGAAGGCGTCGACGTAGATGTGCCTCTTGATGGAACGCTGATTTGTCATGATCATCGAGTAAGCCGCAGCGTACTTACGCACGATCTCGAGCTTGATCTCGGACCAAGAGCCGATTTCGTCATATTCGAGCTTCATGCCTCATCGCTCCGGGCAGTCGCGATCCGAAACAATTCTTGAGTCGAATGTTTCTTTCAACCCATCATAGGCCCATCTGTGCTCAATTCCAATCCCGGCCTACTGCACCACCTGCGTCGCCATGGGTGCGTCAGCCAGCGAGGGCGGCGCTTCAGGCGCAGAGGGCGCCGGAGGCGGGCCCGAGGGCGGCGCCGGAGCCGTGGGCGGTTCGTCGTGCTCTCGGCCAGGACCGTTCGCGGCAGCGGCGAGGCGCTCCTGAATCGCCCGGGTCAGTTCCTCTTGCCGCTGGAGCTGGATCTTGGTGTAGTGCTCAGTCATCCGCACGGAACTGTGGCCGGCGATCTTGGCCGCCTCAATCGCGCTTGCGCCGACCTCTTGCCGCCAAGTGATGTTCGCGCGCCGGAAGGAGTGCGGCCCGAGTCCCTTGAAGTCGCAGCCTTCGGCCCGCGCCGCACGCTTGAGGCACTGCCGGATGGCGGAGTCCCAAATCGGGAGCCCTGAGCCGTCGTTGCGGCCGAAGACCCAGTCCGAGGGCTTCGGATTCTCGGCTTGCTTCTTCTCGGCGAAGCGCTCGGCGAGGTAGCCGAGTGTCAGGATCCGACGGCTACGCTTTGTCTTGGGTTGGTCGATGTCGCCGCGGTAGTAGCGTTGCTCAATCCGAATGGTTCCCTGCTCCAGGTCGACGTGCTGCCACTGGAGTCCGAGCAGTTCAGAGATTCGCGCCCCGGTGGCGATGGCGGTTTCGACGACCAGCCGGTTCGGCTCCTTGATCCGGGCGAGCACGCGGGCGGTCTCATCCCAGGTGAGGATGCGTTCCGGGTTGACGCTCCATTTCTCGCCGATTTTGACGCGGGAGATCGGATTCCGGCGGTTCTCAGGCCAGTAGCCCCACTCCTGGGCCTTGGTGAAGACGGCCGACATGATCCCCCGCAAGTCGTTCATGGCGTGCCAGGAGGTGCAGGTCTCAAACAGCCATCGCTGGACTTCGTCAGGGCGGATGTCGCACAGGCGCACGTCCTTCCAGCGCGGCAGGATGTGATTGTTGAGCTGGTTGTGGTACTTGATCCGGGTCGAGATCGACAGCAGGCTGCGGCCGGCGGCCGTTGCGTCCACGTAGGAGTGGACATACTTTTCCGCCATGGCGCCGAACAGGATCAAGCCCTCCTCGACGATCTTCTCCTCGACCGTCGCCTTGTTCAGGCCGGCCATGTACTTGTCGCGTTCGAGCTCGGCCTGCCTCTTGGTCAGCTTGTTTTCGCCGCGGCTGGGCCCGATGCGCTGAAACTTCCGCACGGTCTTGACGGAGCCGTCGGGCTGAATCTCGTCATGCCAGTAGCGGAAATACCAGTAGGCGCCGCCCCGGTCCGTGCGCTCAATCACCTTCGGATGTTGCACTCGCGTCTTCAACCGCAAGCCTCCCGTCAGCGCCAGCAGGGTACCTTCGTTCGCGCGCATCTTTCCAGTCCTCAAGCTCACCAATGGAAAGCCATCGCCGATTCGCGCTGGCACAAGTAGAGCGTCTCGCGGGCCCGGGTGACTCCCACATAGAACAACCGGATCACGGCGTCGTGCGCCGGGCCGGATCGCTGGTAGGCGGCATCGCCTGCCTGGCTCAAGTCGGGGAATAGGAACACCACATCGGCTTCGCCGCCTTTCACCGAGTGGATCGTGCCCGCGATGACCTTGGGGACGTCTTCGAGACCGGCCGGCCCGCGCTCGTGAGCAATGGCGAGCGGGAACCTGGCCCGCCCCTGCATGCTCGCGTTCAATCGCCGCTGCCACCAGGTGAGCAGACGACGATGGTCGCCTTCAAAGGTGTCGAGGAGCGATTCGAGCGCTCCAGACTCAAACAATTCGTCCAAGGACGCGATCGAGACAGCTCGATCGGGCTCTGCGGCGGCGATCCGTCCCTTCGCGCCCGGTTTGAGAACGCCTTTTGCCGTCAGCCATTCGGCCCAGAGCGCAAGGTCGGCGAACGTCCAGGGGCGGGCCGCTGTACCGGCCGAGGGATGCGCCGCAAGCAACGCCAGCACGCGATTCGCAGCCGAACCGCTCCGTCCCTTTCGGATCGGGTTCCAGAAGCCGTTGGCGCGCCGGTAGGGATTGTGGAACGGGATGCCGTTCTTGCGCAGCACGGCAATCAGCGGCTCGAGCATGTAGGCGCAGGTGGCGAGCAGCATCACCGTCCGCCCCTTGTCGACGTGGGCCAGCACGGACTTGAGGATTCCGTACTCGGGCGACTTGTAGCTTCCGAGGCTCAGTTGATGGCAGGCGCCATCGGCCGGCCGGGGGCAGTACTCCTTGGGCTGGCGGCGGCCGACCTGGCGGATCAGCTTTTGCGCCACGGCATGCACGCACCTGGGGACGCGGTAGCTTTGCCTGAGGATGATCTTGTGGTCGTCAGGGATCTCAGGATCGAGCACAGCATCCGGCGTGGCGCCCGTCCACGAGTAGATCGTTTGATCATCGTCAGCAGCGATGATGAAATACTGCGCCCGTTCGCCCCACTTGCGGACGAGGGAAAGCTGCATCCGGTTCAGGTCTTGGGCCTCGTCCGCGAAGATGACCGACGGCCGGCCGGGCGCAAAGGAAATCTCTTCGAGCGCCGTCTGGATCAGGTCGCAGAAGTCGAGCAGGCCATGCGATTCCTTGTACTCCCTCCAACGGCGGGCGAAGGATCGCACGGCGGCAGGCCAAGCCGCCTCGGGCAGCATCATGCCGCGGAGGCGGTTCAGTTCTTGCAGCCAGCGGTCGCCTTCCGTGCCCCTCTCGGAGGCTTCTTCCGGCCCGGATTCGCCGTCGAGAGATTGCTGCTTCCTGGCTGCAGTGATGCGCAAGCTCGGATTCGACCGGTTCCATTCGTCGACCTGGGTCTCGGCGATCACGGGCCCATCCAGGGCGCGCCAGCAGTGGGAATGCAGCGTGCCGATGCGGTGCTGAGCGATGGGCAGGTCGCGGCCGGCGAGTTCCGCCGCCGCCGCGCGGGTGAAACTCGTCACAAGCACCGAATCCGGCCCGAACCGCTCCACGGCCCGGCGGATCTGGCGGCTGAGATTGGTCGTCTTCCCAGTGCCGGGAGGGCCGAAAATCCGGTACTCAGCCGTCTCGGCGTGGTCGCGCTCGCCGATGGTTTCGAGCGCTGCTTCGTGTTCACGCACCGAGTGCACGGTTCTCCTCCAGTTCGACAGCGAGATACCGCGATGGCGGAAACTCGTCTTGGGGCAGGAGCCACCGGCTCTGGTCCCGGCACTGTGCAGCCCGGATGCGGGTGTTGGTGGCGCCGATAGCCGCCAGCATCGAAGCCACGGCCTTGAGAGAGAGGTTGTGGCCGAAGACCTTGTTGATGTGCGGCTGCAAGTCGCTGGTGCAAATCGCGATGTGGCCGTCGTAGACGGTTGGCTTGCGGAGGGACTGCACGGGCTGGCCCTCAATCGAGTCGATGAACGACGTCTCCGACAGATAGTGATCCAGGTACAGCTTCGCTGCGCCGCGAAGGTCGTTCTCCTCTCCACCGTCGGTCACCGTCAATGCATCCAGCAGCATCTGGGCGACACGTTCCCAGATCTTGGGCTTGATCTTGGGAATCAGACGGTCAAGACCAGCCGCCAGCGTAAGCCGGAAAGAGCGCTGATCGACGAGCTTTCCCACGCTCGCAAACTAGTTGTGCTTGTCAAGTTCTGCAAATTCTCTGGGTCTGATGCTCCTCGCTTTGTTGAACGTCAGGCTGCGAAGGGCGTAGCCCGGAGCAGCTTGGCGTTCAGGCCGCCTCACCCAGCCGCCGCAGCGCCTCCTTCTTCTGCTCTGCCAGCGGCTCCATGTTCAGGTACCGCGTCGCTTCTATCCAGTTCTCGTGCATCTCCACCGCCAGGGCCCGGATCAGCCGCAGGCATGCCGGCGCGTTCGGGAAGATCCGCACCACCAAGGTCCGCCGCTTGATCTCCTCCATCAGCCGCTCCAGCATATTGGTCGACTTCAGGTGCTTGTGGTGCTCTCGCGGCAGGCGGTAGAAGCTCAGTGTCTCCTCGATGTTCTCCTCCACCCAGTTGCAGAGCTTGGGGTAGCGCTTCGACCACTTGGCCAGCCACGCCCCGACATCCTGCCGGGCCTCCTCCAGGCTCCTGCGGTCGTAAATCCAGCGCAATTCCATCAGGCAATCATCGTCCGCCTTGCGCGGCAGCCAGTCCAGGGCGTTCCGCAGGAAGTGAACGTAGCAGCGCTGCCAGACCGCCTCCGGCAGCATCTCCCGAATGGCTCGCCGCAAGCCGGCGTGGTCGTCGCTGACTACGAACTCCACCCCGTGCAGGCCCCGCTGCCGCAAACCTTCGAGTAGTTCCTTCCAGCTCGACGCGCTCTCCCGGTTGGCCAATTCCACTCCCAGCACACAGCGCCGGCCTTCCCAGTTCACCCCGATGGCTACCAGCACCGCCTGGCTGCGCACTGCCCCCTCCTCCCGCACCTTCTCGTAGCGTGCGTCCAGGATCAGGTACGGGTAGGCCTCCTCCAGCCGCCGCCGCGCGAACTTCTCCAACTCCCCGTCCAGTTGCTCGACCATCCGGCTGATGGTGGCCGAGCTGAACTCGTGCCCGCACAGCTCCTCGGTCACCGCCTTCACCTTGCGCGTGGAGACCCCTTGCAGGTACATCTCCATCAGCGCCGTCACTAGGGCCTTCTCACTGCGCTGATAGCGCTCAAACACCTCGGTGCGGAAGCGCCCCTGCCGGTCCTGCGGCACCCGCAGTTCCAGCTTGCCCACCCGGGTGACCAGGCTGCGGCTGTAGTAGCCCGACCGGTAGCCCAACCGATTCGGTGTCCGTTCCCCCTTCTCGGCGCCCAAGGCCTCGTCCATCTCTGCCTCCAGCACCTGCTGCACCACCTCCTGCACCAAGGCCTTCAGCAAGTCGGTGTCCTGCCGCAGCAGTTCCCGGATCTCCTGTTTCCAGTTCTCCTTCTTTGCGCTATGCTTCTTTCGGGTCATGATTCCTCCTTCGCTCCCCTCCGGGGAGTCATCGGTTCTCAGGAACATCATGACCCATTCGTGTTTTTGCAGAACTTCTGAAGCATAACCCGCAAACTCGAGCGTTTCGCCCTCGACAACCAGCTGATAGGTCGGTTCTTTGCCGGTGATCTTGCGGACCTCCTGGATCGAAACCCCAAACAGCTGGGAGAGTTCATCCAGGCGCAGACGCCGCCGCTCAGCGGCATCCTCCGACGGGCCTGGCGTGGGAATGCAGGCGTTGAGTTGGGCGGCCTCGGCGTGCTCGCGCGCCTTTCGAATGGTGCGCTCGAAGTAATCGAGTCGAGTGCGCTGGCGCTGCCCATGCAGGCGGCGATGATGGACCAGCAGATCGATGATCTCTTGGTCCGTCAGACCGGCTTCGACACCGAAGGCGGCGAGAGCCATGTCGTAGCCTGACTGCGACTGGTCCTTCAGATCATGCCTCTGCCGAAGCCAGGTGTTACGGAAGCGGAGGTCCGCCTCCATCCAGCGGACGAGCCGATCTTCGGGCATGGCGGCGTCCGGATTGATGGAGACGGCGCTGCAGGTGTCGGGCGACGCGTGCCGGGAAGCGGGATTCGGAATCACGACTCCGCTGACGATGTCATCGAAGTCAGACGGGTTGTAGCGACGCCCCGCGTGCGAGTGCAGCGTGACGGGTTTGGGGTTGGCCGGGTCCTTGGCGTTGGTCGTGCCCGGGACGCGGAGCACGCGCGCCAAGTCGGAGAGCCGGTCAAAGCCCCATCCGCGCTTCTGGGCCGCCTCTTGCAGGAGCGTCTGCCAACGGAGGACCAGAGCGGCTGCGCGTCCGCGTTCGGCGTCGTCATCAAAGATCCACGGCTCCTTGAACAGCCACCAGGCGTGCGCGCCGTTGCCGGTGGAGACGACCAGTGTCGGCGGGAACTCCTTGGGAACCAGTTCGAGGGCTTCCGAGATGGTCTTGGGCAGGCTCTTCTTGTGAGCCTCCGACTGGAGGTCGAAGTCGGCCCAAAGTCCTGCGATGCCGGCGATCTGCTCCGAAGGGCAGCGTCGAGAGGGCCCGAAGTCGCAGGGAGAGATACCGACGCCCACATAGACGTCCTTCGGTTTCTGGGTTACAGCGGCTGCCGCAGCCTCCACGCTGTCGAACCACCGCGACCGTTTATCTTCGAGCGTCCAGATGAGGATAAGGAGCTCAGCGGGCTTGCCGGCCCAGAGTAAATCGAGAAATTCGTGCGGTGTCATCGTTCACGCTCCACTTGCCAGCCGGCGGTGGCGGGCCCGTACCAAGCCTCGGCCGTGCGCTGGGCGTGCGCCAGATACGGCGAGGCGAAGTCTCGGCGGCGGTTCCTTTTTGTCTCGGCGTACATCAGCCAGCGGTCGCCGTCGCGGGCCAGCCAAACACGCGTTTTGCCGCAGACGGCGGTGACCAGGCGGGCCTCTTCTGGCAGCACAGGTGTTGATTCGGCCCGGAGCATCGGCGCCGTGGCGATCCACTTCTCCCAAGACACGAACCGCTCGCCGTTCCAGAAGCCGATGACGATCCCTTCGTCCATCTCGGCGTCCGCGGGGATGTCAGCGAGCGTCACCTCCCCAGGCGACGCCGGTTTGGGCTGCGCTTGCTCCTCGCGGTACTTGCGCCAGGCCGCAAGGCTGTAGGCGGGTGCGGCCATCCCTACTTGTCCTCCTCGATGCCGAGCGCGGCCAGCGCATCCTCCACACTCCGCACCACGGCCGTTATGGCTCCGGCCCGCGACCACTCAGCCAGGCGCGCCTCCTGAAGCCGGGTGAGCGCGCCCGCCGGCGTCTTGACCTCGAGTTCGAAATGACGGCCGCGGTAGCAGCCGGACAGGTCGGGATCGCCCGCA
>FWWM01003478.1_pt1 | contig 38974 bp, 29 predicted proteins | sample 2228351 | NCBI WGS metagenome assembly FWWM01 (sample SAMEA103939774, study PRJEB20133) | metagenome
GCCCGGGTCGCCCGACCGAAACGGGTGTCGGACCGGCTGACCGACCCCTCTCGTCCCAAGGTCAACTCCAACACTATCCTCCTCCCAAACCCCTGTCAATACCTTTGGAGAGACATCTGGACTTGCTCTTGTCATTTCGAGCACTTACGAGAACACCGACCGCGCACCACTTCTCGCGTTCGACCGACCTTGAACAGGTGCTGCCCCTTGCGGGCCATGGACTTCCCGCTTCGTCGCTGTGGAGACATGCATGGCAGCATGGATTCGCGTTTTCGACATGCGAGCAGTGGCTTCTGGACTGGACAAGGCGACATCGGACATCCGGAAATCCCCGAGGAATGGGGACAGAACGCATGTCGTAGGTTCTCTTGGATTCACGGTTCGTTGCGCAAGCCTTTCAACATGGGCACCTTTAGCCAGACTCCCGCACCTTGGCGGCCATCGCTGGCAATCGAGTGATTGAGAAGTGTGGTACGGTTGGACGCGGAACCCGGATGGGGAGGTCTCCTTGGAGTGAGGCCCGAGCATCGCAGCGCCCCTGGGAAGAATCCAGCGGAGAATCCCCGCCACGCGCCCGACTTTCTGACCCTCGGGATCACCTTGTCCCGGATACCGCTCGCGGTCCTTTTCGCAGCGCTCCTCCTGGGCGGCGAGGACTGGCACTCCGGGGCCGGGGCCCTCCGCTTCCTGGCGTGCACGGCCGTGCTCGGGCTGGTCGAGGCATCGGACCTCCTCGACGGCCTTGTGGCCCGCTCGTTCAACCGGGCCTCCGAGTGGGGGGCCATCCTCGACCCCTACGCCGACAGCATCTCGAGACTGCTCGTGTTCTGGAGTCTGGCAGCGGCGGACCTCGCGCTCTTGGCCACCCCGCTCGTCATGGCCTTGAGGGACATCACCGTGGCCTACGCCCGCATCGTCATGATGCGGCGCGGGAGGTCGGTGACCGCCCGCCGCTCCGGGAAGGTGAAGGCCGTGGTCCAAGGGGGCGGGGCGTTTTTGCTCCTGCTGGGGCCGCGCCTTGTCGAGGGACCGTGGCTGATGCCCGCTGTCTCGTGGTTGGTCATCCTCGTCACCGCGGTCTCGGCCTTCGAGTACGTCTTGGCCGCGGCTCGGACCTCCGAGGGGTCGTGATTCGCACCTGGGGTCTCGTCCCTGTTTTCGGACAGCGTTTCTCGATTCGTGCTAGGGTAGGTTCGAACCGGGTTTGAAGAGAGGGTCCGGACCATGCCCGATGACTCCCGCGAGAGGCGCAAGACCCGACGGACCCCGCATTACCCTAAGCGGCTCAACAAATCCCAGGAGGTCTACGACCGCTCCGTCCGCATGCGCTGGTTTCTCTTCCGGCCGCTCGTCGTGGTCCTGGCCCGCCTCGGGGTGAGCGCGAACGCGGTCAGTTACGCGTCGGTGCTCGCCATGCTCCCGGTCGTATTCGTCGCGCACGACCACCCGTGGCTCGCGGTGGCATGCATGGCGGGAAGCGTGGTCCTGGACATGAACGACGGCCTCGTGGCCCGTCACCGGGGCACCGCCTCGGACAAGGGGAAGTTCGTAGACATGGTGTGCGACAACGTGTCGTTTACCGTCTTCATGCTCGGCGTCACAAGGGCTGGGCTGATGGCTCCGGTCCCGAGCGTCCTGCTCACCTACACCATGATCCTGTCCAAGGTCCTGCGCTCCGTAACGCACGCCTACTACCTGGATACCGACTGGTTCTTCCGAGCGGTGGCCGGCTTCCTGCCGAACTTCGCGGTCGCGTGCACCTACGGACTATTTCTGTGGTTTGCGGCCACCGGGGAAAACCTTCTGTCGGAGGCCGCGTGGGGCCTCGGTGGCCTGCTCGCGCTGGATTCGGTCCTCTTCTTCGTGCGCATCCAGCGCGACCTGCCGGGTCCCAGGTCGTGAAGGGCCGCGGCCAGCGCCTCACTTCGGTTTGCAGATTCGGACCAGGGTGTAGGCGTTGGGCGCGGGCGGCTGCGAGAAGGGCTGCTGAAGCCAGAGGTTCGTCAAGGTGACGAGTTCCGGCTTGCACTGCCATCCGGTCGGGCAGTGCGCGTCGGAGCCGCAGAAGGTCGTGCAGTACTTCGTCGGGTTCTGGGGCACCAGGGCGAAGCACTTGTTCGTCCTGCACTCGCTCGGGTCCGAACACGTCTGGCCCACTGACTTCGTGCCAGCGGTCCCGGTCGTGTAGCACCCGAGGACCCCATCGTGGGTCTTCGCAGAAAACTCTGGGGCGAAGGGCAGCGACTCCGCGACGGCGCCCGTCGAGAACAGGACGACGTTGCACTCCTGCCCCGAGGCGCACTGCGAGTCCGTCGAGCACAGTTTCGCGCACCGCGGTTCGAGGTTCGTCAGGTCGCAGTGCCCGGACAGGCAGAGGGAGGAGTCGTAGGGCAAACCGCCGCCCTTGGTACACGGGAGGCCCATTGGATACCCTTGGGGATACACGCTGTCAGGCGCGCACGCCCCCTGGACCATGGTGACCCCGTCGCCCGCCGGGAAGCAGGTCCCGCCCTGGCACGAGGGCTGCCCCGCGCAGAACTCCCCGCAGACGTGCTGGACGCAAAGGGTACTGAAGCAGTCCCCGCTCTGGTCGCAGGCGCTCCCAAACTGGCCGCCGGCAGGCACCGGGGACTTCTGGCAGTAGCCGACCCCGCTGCTCCCTGGCAGGTGCGTGCAGGTCTCGCCCTTCCCGCAGTCCGCAGGTCCTGTGCACGGCACGCTGCAATGGGCCTTTCCGGTCGAGTACCACCGTCCGCAGACCCGCTCTGGGTAGCAGTCGGCGTGGTACGTGCACTCGGGCGGGATGCACTGGTTGGGCCCGCCGCGACAAACCCCGTCCTCGCAGAGGTCTCCCACCGTGCAAGGGTCCCCGTCCTCGCACTTGAAGCCCGACGCCTGGCTCCACGCCGTGACAGTCGCAGCGACCTGGCAGTACTCGCACTGGTTCGCGGGGTTGATGTCGCCATCGCTGTAACACTTGTTCGCGATGAAACAGTACCCTGGCTTGATCGGGTGCACGCAGACGCCACCCTCGCAGACATCGGCCGTGCACAGGATTCCGTCGTCCAAACACACGAGCGGCTGCCCGCGGCACACGCCGCCCACGCAGCGGTCGTCTTCGGTGCACGCCTCCCCATCGTCGCAGGGGGCACCATCCTGCGCGCCCTCGCAGGACAGGGGCACCTCGGCCCCCTCGTCAGGCTCCCCAAGGCCCTCATCGCCCGGCCCCTCGGTCCCAAGGTCCAGGTCCCCTTCGTCACTCGTGGTCCCCTCGTCGGACAGACCGTCCGTCAAGTCTTCCGCTTCGTCTGCGGTTCGGGCCTCGTCCGGTCCTGCCTCCTCCACCGGGGTGCCCGTCTCGGGGATCACGTAGATGACGTCAGGCCCCACCCCTGGGTCCGATGGGAGACCCGAGTCCCCCCGCCTTCTCCCAGCCCCACACGCCGCGAGCGTGCAGGCAATGGCGGCCGCGACCCAAGCGCCCCACCTGCGCGCAACCATCTTTCACTCCTTGTGCGTGTCACGGGAGGGGGAGTCCGCGCCCGTATCCCGATGCACGAACGGGATGTCCCGGACCACGTCCTTTCCGCCTCCATGGATGTCCCGGACATCCGCTGGCACGTCCCGCGGGATATCCCTGGGGATGTCCGCCTTTCCCCCGAGGTCCTGCACCACCTCTCGCCCCACCTGCACCAAGACATCGGGCCCGGGCTCGTCTTGGGTCTCGGCCCAGGCGTCCACGGCTGCACCCTCGTCCCCGAGGTCCATGGAATCCGCTGCCGCCAGGTCCCCATCGCCGCCTGCGCCGCTGCACGCGCAAAGCCAGCCAGCGGCCATGACCGTCCAGAACCTCATGGCTGCGCGCCTCCCTCCCCCACAACCACCTCACGTGCCTGGAAGTAGGCCTTCTGTTGCGAGAGGTGTCCCATGTCGCTCCAAATGTCTCCTTCGCGCGTCCTACCGCCCCGCGACCTCGGTCAGGCGGGTCCGGTCCCGGACCTGGATCCGTCCGCGAGAGAGGGCCACCAGACCCTCCCGCTCCCACTGGCGCGTCACGCGGATGGCGGTCTCGACCGTGGTCCCTGAGAGGTCCGCGAGTTCCTGGCGTGTGATGCGCGCGACGCCCGCCTCGCCGGCGGCCTCCAGGAGGGCGGAGGCCAGCCTCGCCGACACCTCGGTGCTGATCAGGGCCACCACGGCCCGGCTCAAGGCCCGCACGCGACGACCGAGTCCGGCGAGCAACTCCGAGGCGAGAGCCGGCTCTGAGCGCAAGAGGGCCAAAAATTTGGGCGCGGCGACCCGACCGACCTCCGAGTCGTCCACCGCGACCACGGACGCGGGATAGGGCTGGCCATCGAGGACAGGGACCACCCCGAAGACGCTCCCAGGGCCGAGGAGGTGCAGGATGACCTCGCGCCCGGTCTGGGCATGCTTGACCACCTTGACCCGTCCGCCGAGCACCACGCCCAGGAAGTCCGGGGCGTCGCCCTCGTGCACGATGAACTCGCCGCGCGCGTACGAGCGCGGCACAGCCGCCGTTTGCAAACTCTCGACGAGGCGACGCGACGCGAACCTTCCGCATGGGAACTCGACGATGGACGTTGGGGCCCCCATGTCCGCTCGACGCGCGAGACAGGGGGATTGTATCCGGTTGGAACCGACGAAGAAAGGGAGCATGGGAGCCGAGCGCTCTGTCAAAGGTCGCGCGGCGAGACAAGCCGGGTATAATCCCCCTGGCTGGCTCGTCGCCCGAAAAGGGGGGAAACGAATGGAACTGATCGAGAGACTCGCCGCGTACCACAACAGAGAAGAGTTTCGCGACCTGAACTGGACCGGGACCTTCGCGGACTACCTCACGCTCGTCGTGAGCTCGCCGGAGGTGACGCGCTCCGCGCACGCGCGCCTGTACGACATGGTCGTGTCGCACGGTGTCACCGAGTACATGGACTCCAAAAAGAAGATTGTCCGATACAACTTCTTTCTGGACGAGGCGAACGGGGGACGCGACGCGGTGTTCGGCATTGATGTCCCGCTGATGCGCCTGATGGACGTGCTCAAGGCCGCGGCCCAGGGGTACGGCCCCCAGAAACGCATCATCCTGCTGCACGGACCCGTGGGGAGCGCGAAGTCCACCATCGTCCGCCTGCTCAAGCGCGGGCTCGAACAGTACACCCGCACCCAGGAGGGGGCCATCTACACGTTTCAGTGGAGGCTGCCAGGCGAGCACGGGAAACCGGATGAGGTCGCGCCCTGTCCCATGCACGAGGAGCCGCTGCACCTCATCCCCCTCGAGTGGCGCGCGCAGGCCTTGGCTGAACTCGGCCTGACCCGTGGGCCCGAGAACGAGCACCTCTTCGCGGACCTGTGCCCGCCGTGCCGGTTCTATTACCGGACCCTCATGGAGCGCTACCAAGGGGACTGGCCCCGGGTCCTGGAGCACGTGACCGTGAGGCGCTTCGCCTTCTCGGAGCAGGACCGGGTTGGCATCGGCTCGTTCCAGCCTAAGGACGAGAAGAATCAGGACTCGACCGAACTCACTGGGGACATCAACTACCGGAAGATCGCGGAATACGGCTCGGACTCGGACCCGAGGGCGTTCAACTTCGACGGCGAGTTCTGCGTGGGGAACCGCGGGCTCGTCGAGTTCATTGAGATCTTGAAACTGGACGTGGCCTTCCTGTACGACCTGCTCGGCGCGACCCAGGAGCACAAGATCAAGCCCAAGAAGTTCCCGCAGACCGACATTGACGAGGTGATCATCGGCCACACGAACGAGGCCGAGTACCGGAAACTGCTCGCCAACGAGTACATGGAGGCCCTGCGCGACCGGACCATCAAGATTGACATCCCGTACGTGACGCGGCTGAGCGACGAGGTTCGCATCTACGAAAAGGAATTCGGCCCGGACAAGGTGCGAGGCGTCCACATCGCGCCCCACACGATTGACGTGGCGGCCATGTGGGCGGTCCTGACGAGGCTTGTCCCTCCCAAGAAGCACAACCTGACCCTGGTCCAGAAGATGAAACTTTACGACGGCAAGGTCCTGCCCGGGTTCACCCAGGACACGGTGCGGGAACTGCGCAAGGAGGCGGAGCGAGAGGGGATGGAGGGGATTAGCCCGCGCTACGTCCAGGACCGGATCTCCCACACCCTTGTCGCGAACAAGGGCGACGGGGTGGTCAACCCGTTCATCGTGATGAACGAACTGGCCGCGGGACTGCGCCACCACAGCCTCATCACGAGCGAGGAGCAGCGCGCGCGCTACCAGGAACTGCTCACGCACGTGAAGGAGGAGTACGACGACATCGTGAAGAACGAGGTGCAGAGGGCCATCTCGGCGGACGAGGAGGCGATCGGGCGCCTGTGCGCGAACTACCTGGACAACCTGAAGGCGTATCTCCAGAAAGAGAAGGTGAAGAACCGGTTCACCGGGCGCGAGGAGGAGCCGGACGAGCGCCTGATGCGCTCCGTCGAGGAGAAGATAGACATCCCGGAGAGCCGGAAAGACGACTTCCGGCGAGAGATCATGAACGCCATCGCCGCGGCGGCGCTCGAGGGCCGGCCCTTCGATTTCCGGACCAACGAGCGGCTGCACCGGGCACTGGAGGCCAAGTTGTTCGAGGACTCGCGGGACACGATCCGGCTATCATCCTTGTTGTCGGACGTGGTGGACCGAGAGACCCAGGAGAAGATTGATATCGTTAAGGCCAGGTTGATCAAGTACTTCGGATACAACGAGGTGTCCGCGACGGACGTGCTGACCTACGTGGCCAGCATCTTCGCACGCGGGGATGCGAAGGACAAGGAGCGGTAGGTGGTCGAAGACGGGGGCATCCGCCGGATCGAGAAGGACCACGCCCGATTCCGGGACCTCGTACGCGGGCGAGTTCGCCAGGACCTGCGGCGCTACCTCTCGCGCGGGGAGCTGATCGGAAAGCAAGGGGACCAGGTGGTGAGCATCCCGGTCCCTCAGCTCGAGTTGCCGCGGTTTCATTTGGGCGGGAGGGACGCGGCGGGCGTAGGACAGGGCGACGGCAACGAGGGGGAGGCGCTTGGCGCGGAGCCAGGCGAGGGGGGAGGACAGGCCGGGGACCAGCCGGGCGAGCACGTGCTCGAAGTCGAGTTCACCATCGAGGAACTGGCGAATATCCTGGGGGAAGAGCTAGGGCTTCCGCGCATCCGACCCAAGGGGCGCGACCTCTTGCGCACACGGAAGGTCCGGTTCACGGGGATTCACACGGTCGGTCCGCAGTCCCTGCGCCACTTCCGCAGGACCTTCAAGCAGGCCCTCAAGCGGACCATCGCGAGCGGACTCTACGACCCGGACAACCCGGTCGTGGTTCCGGTTCGCGAGGATTTCCGCTACCGCTCGTGGAAGGAGGAGCCGCTGCCGCACGCGAACGCGGTGGCCATCTACATGATGGACGTGTCGGGCTCCATGGGAGACGAGCAGAAAGAGTTGGTGCGCATCGTGTCGTTTTGGATAGACACCTGGCTGCGTGCCCACTACCAGAACATCGCGTGCCGCTACATCACGCACGATGCCCAGGCCCGGGAGGTGGACCGCGACACCTTCTTCCGGACGCGCGAGTCTGGCGGGACCATGATCTCGTCGGCCTACCGGCTCTGCGCGGACCTGATGGATAAGGATTACCCGGCCGAGGACTGGAACATCTATCCGTTCCACTTCTCGGACGGGGACAACTGGTCCTCGGACGACACGAGGGAGGCGTTGGACATCGTGCGCAAGCGCATCCTGCCGCGCGTGAACCAGTTCGCGTACGGGCAGGTCGAAAGCCCTTACGGCAGCGGGCAGTTCTTGAAGGACCTGCGCGAGGCGTTCTCGGGCGAGGAGGTCGTGGTGACTGCGGAGATCCCGAACCGGGATGCCATCCTCGACGCGATCCGGGCCTTTTTGGCCAAGGGACGGTGAGGGGGCGACTTGATGAACCGTCGCGAGCTTCAGGACCTGGTCGAGCGCGTGGCCGAGGTGGCCCGCGGGTACGGGCTGGACTTTTTCGAGACGCGCTTCGAGGTCGTGGACTACGAGACCATGAACGAGCTGGCGGCCTATGGGGGATTTCCGGGCCGCTATCCGCACTGGCGCTTCGGGATGGAGTACGAGCACCTGAGGAAGTCCTACACGTACGGTCTGCACAAGATTTACGAGATGGTCGTCAACAACGACCCGGCCTACGCCTACCTTTTGGAGGACAACGATGCGGTGGACCACAAGATGGTCATCGCGCACGTCTTCGCCCACGTGGACTTCTTCAAGAACAACGCGTGGTTCGCGCCGACCAACCGCAAGATGCTCGACGAGATGGCGAACCACGGCGCGCGCATCCGGCGCTATATCGAGAGATACGGCCTCGACCAGGTCGAGTCCTTTATTGACCGCTGCTTGAGCATCCAGAATTTGATTGACTATCACGCGCCGTACGTGGTGCGCCATCGCCCGACTCGGGAAGAGCCCGAGGACCAGCCCCGCGAACCGGACCCGGCCCCCCGCTACCGCGTGAAGAAGTACCTGGACCCCTACGTCAACCCCCCCGATGTCCTTGAGGAGGCCAGACGGCGCGCCCAGGAAGAGGCCAAGAAGGCGGTCCGGTTTCCCCCGGAGCCCGAGCGGGACGTGATGGGCTTTCTGGCCCTCCATGCCCCGCTCGAGCGCTGGCAGCACAATGTGCTCTCCATGGTCCGCGAGGAGGCGTACTACTTCGCGCCCCAGGCCATGACCAAGATCTTGAACGAGGGGTGGGCCTCCTTCTGGCACTCGAAGATGATGACCGAGAGGCTGCTGGACGCGTCGGAGGTGGTGGACTACGCGGACCGGCACAGCGCGACCGTGGCGCCTTCCCGTGCTCGCTTGAACCCCTATGCCCTGGGCCTCGCGCTCTTGCGGGACATCGAGGACCGCTGGAACCGGGGGCGCTTCGGCAAGGAGTACGAGGAGTGCGACGACATCCGGGTCCGGGAGCGCTGGGATCGGCACCTGGGACTGGGGTTGAAGAAACTCTTCGAGGTCCGTCGTGTCCACAACGACGTCACCTTCATTGACGAGTTCTTGACCCCGGAGTTCGTGGCCTCCCAGAGGTTATTCCGGTTCCGTCGGGACGAGTCCGGCGTGTACCGGATTGACTCACGCGACTTCCGGAAGGTCAAGGAGGAACTCCTGTCTCGTCTCACCAACCTCGGCGAGCCCGTGGTCGTGGTCGCGGATGCAAACCACCGCAACCGAGGCGAGTTGCTCCTGGTCCATCGCTACGATGGTGTCGAGTTGCGGCGGGACTGGGCGGTGGACACCCTTCGGAACATCGCGCAGATTTGGACGCGGCCTGTCTTTTTGGAGACGGTCTTTCAAGACCAGAGGGTCGTGCTCTCGCACGATGGCAAGGACTTCGAGGTGCAGCCCGGAGGCGGGGGAGGCCAGTAGGGTCCGGGGTCCCTAGGTGCCGATGTCCACGAAGAGATAGATGCCCTCCTGACGGTACAGGTAGCCCGCAGGGGCCTTGAGTACGATGCGGATGACAGTCTGGCCGTTTCGCTCCTCGATGAGAATCCGGTCCACCGCGGTGGGGAACTCCCGGGTGACGAGGTGACGCTCGTCGTTGGGGGTCGCGGCCCGCACGCCCGGCAAGGCCACCTCGATGATGCGAGGCTCTGGCTTGGTCACGGTGTACGAGAAGCGGCCTGCGACCTGGAGGAAGACCCGCGAGTAGGTGGCGAAGGGCTGGAATCCGACCCACCGCAGAAGGGGTGCCTCGGCCCCGGCCGGGCCCGGCCCCGTGGCCTTGGGGGACACTGGGGGCTCGTCGCGCACCCCTGGCACGACCCCCTTGTAGCCTCGGGACACATAGACCTGCCCGGCCTCGTCCGCGACCCGGTCCCACTCGCCCGACGTCTTCATGATGATGGAGCCAGCCTTGGGGGCCTCCTGACCTTCCTGCTTCGCCTCGCCGGACATCTCGATCCGCGGGGGAGGGGCCTCCTCGGCGCCCCGATGTTGAGCGAGGGCGCCCGCGGAAAGGCTGAGAAGCCCTGCGACGATGAGAGCGGGCCTCATGGCGTGCGCCTCCGACAATCGTCAAAAAACATGATAGCAAAGGTGCGATCGGGCCTGCCAAGAAGACGACGTCGGCACATCCTGCGAGCAGGGTTGACCCATGCCTCGCTGGTGAGGCGAGCCCCCAGCCGGCTGTTGGCTCCACGGGCGCTGGGTTGTGGCAACGGGAGCGCTCATGATCTGGAACATGGCGATCTGATTCGTAAACGTCCACGTCCACGTGCACGGGGAAGAGGCGGGCGTGACCTTTCTGGGTCAGTCAAACCAGTGACGGATGGGAAGCGGCGGTTTTCGGATAGAATCAGGCGGCTCGCTCTGGGGCATGGGGGTGGCTGATTTATGAAACTCGTCACGGCGGAGACGATGCGGGCCCTGGACAGGCACGCGATTGAGGACATCGGAATTCCGGGGATCGTGCTGATGGAGGTCGCGGGTCGCTCGTGCGCCCAGGCCACCGCGGAGTGGATGGAGGAGCGCGGCCTGCGACAGGCCCTGGTCCTGTGCGGCCCGGGAAACAACGGGGGCGACGGATTCGTCGTGGCTCGCCACCTGGCGGACTGGGGGTACCTGGTGACCGTGGCCCTGCTCGCACCCGCTTCGCGCCTCAAGGGCGACGCACGCACCAGCTTCGAAATCATGAGGCGCTTCCCTGTGCGCCTGGTCGAGGCAGCGGATGGCGTGGATCCGGCCCTGTTCGCCCAGGTCGAGGGCCAAGGCGTGGTCGTGGACGCGTTGTTCGGGACGGGCCTGGAACGCCCGGTGTCCGGCCCCTACGCCTCGGCAATCCAGTCAGCCAACGGCCTGTCGTGCCTTCGCGTGGCCGTGGACATCCCCACAGGCGTCTGCTCGGACACGGGGCGGATTTTGGGGTGCGCGTTTCGTGCGGACCTGACCGTGACCTTCGGGGCGGCCAAGATAGGGCATTTCTCGTACCCTGGGCGCGCGTATTGCGGCCACGTGGAGGTCGTGGACATCGGGATCCCCAGGACCGCGGTGGAGGAGGCCCCGGGCGCGCTCCTCCTGGACCCGCGTCTGGTGGCGCACCGCTTTCAGCCGAGGGACCCCGAGTCCTTCAAGAACCGCTACGGTCACCTCCTTGTGGTCGGGGGTCTATCTGGCAAGGCAGGCGCGGCGCTTCTCGCGGCCCAAGCGGCCATCCGGTGCGGGGCCGGGCTCGTCACCGTGGCGACCGACCGCGATGCGCAGGCGCACCTGGAAGGGCGTATCCCCGAGGTGATGGTGGAAGGTCCGCTCACGGTGGGCGACCACGTGGCCTACGACGAGGCGGCCCTCGCGGCGCTTTTGGGGGGGAAGACCGCCCTGGCTGTGGGTCCTGGTCTGTCCACCCGGACCGGGTGCGACCGCCTCCTCTCGCGACTGTTGGATGAGGACCTGGCCACGGTCCTGGATGCGGACGCGTTGAATCTCCTCGCGCCCCTGCGCGCCCCTCTCCCAGCCCGGACGGTTCTGACCCCGCACCCCGGAGAGGCGGCACGACTGCTGTCGTGCGCGACGGCCCAAGTGCAGTCCGACCGGGTGAAGGCCGCGTCGCTCCTCGCCCAACGCGCAGGCTGCGTCGTGGTCCTCAAGGGCGCCGGCACCGTGGTCGCAGCGCCGGATGGCCGACTGGCCCTCTGCCCAACCGGCGGGCCGGCCCTCGCCACCGCCGGGACCGGGGACGTGCTGACCGGGGTCGTTGGGGCCTTGCTCGCGCGGGGCGAAGACCCGTGGGAGGCGGCCTGCGCCGGTGTCTTTGTGCACGGGCTGGCCGGGGATATCGCCGCTCGCCACCTTGGCGAGCACTCGGTCGGGGCGTCCGACGTCATCGCCCGTCTGCCCGAGGCCATCCGCTCCCTCTGGACCGACCAGGGGATGCTGATGCGCCGGGAGCCCGCGTCGTGAGCCGGATGCCGCCCCTTGGCAGGACCTTGTGGCTGCTCCTCAAGACCGCGCGGCCCTCGCAGTGGGTCAAGAACCTCTTCGTGGTCGCGCCGGCCTTGTTCGCCAAGGCCCACACGGCGCAAGAGCCCTTGCTTGTGCTACGTGGGGTCCTGGCCGCGGGCGTGTTCGTGCTCTTGTCTGGGGTCGTGTACGTGCTGAACGACCTTGTGGATGCCCCGCGAGACCGACTCCACCCTGTCAAGCGCCTTCGCCCGATCGCGAGCGGCGCCCTGCCCGAGGGTCCGGCCTGGGCCGGCGGCGGTCTGCTCGCCGTGGCGGGCCTGTGCGGCGCGGCGTTTTTTGGGGTTCGGTTCTTTGCGATGGCAGTCCTGTACCTCGGGCTGAACGTGGCGTACTCCCGGGGGCTCAAGGAGGTAGCCTGGCTCGACGTGGTGGTCATCGCGGCGGGCTTCCTCGTGCGCATCCTCGCCGGCTGCTTCGCCATCGGGCTCGCGGTCGCAGAGGTCTCGTATTTCCTCGTGGCCTGCACCTTCCTCGTCGCGCTCTTCCTAGCGCTCGGGAAGCGCCGGGCCGAGATGAACGCGAACAATGGCGCAGAGGTCAGGGCGGTACTGGGGCGGTACCGGCGGGGGCATTTGGACGTAGCGCTTTGGGTCGTGGCCGTGCTGACCGTCATTGCCTACGCCTTCTACACGGTCTCTCCGCGGACGGTCCGCTACTTCGGCCACCATGACCTTGTCTGGACGACGCCGTTCGTGGTGCTCGGTATCGCAAGGTTTCTGTGGTTGACGAGACACGTGGGAATGGGGAAGAGTCCCACCGAGGTCATGGTCCGGGATGGCTGGTTTTTGTTGAACCTCGCCGCCTGGGCCGCGACAGTGACATGGGTGATCTACGGGAGGACGCCTTGAAACGGTCGCGATGGATCGCCTGGTGGAGTGCGGCCTTGTGCGTGCCTGCCCTTTGCTGCGCGGGTGCCGGGTCCGCGGTGAACCCGGCCCGTGCTGCCCAGGAGAGGGTCGTGGCCATGGCCAGGGCCGAGGCGTTGCGCGAGGTCTTCGAGGTCCGCCTGAATCCGAGCGGGTGTGGAGCGCCGCCGTTCGAGGTCCGCCTCACGCGGGGCTGGCAGAGGGTCTTTGTCGAGCCAGACGACCCGGAGGGACCCGCAGGGGTCCTGGCGAGCCGGCTCGAGTCCGAGGAGGCCACCGGCAGGGGAGGGGCCACGGCCTGGGTGCGCGGCAGGCTCCTTTCGAGAGTCCGCCAGGCGGAAAACCGCTCGCATTACCCTGTTTTCATTGTGTTCGAGGTCTGTGACGACGAGACCTGCGCTTTCGGTGCCGAAGAGGGGGGGCCATGAGGCGGATCGTCGAGTGTGTGCCGAACTTCAGCGAGGGAAGGGACCGCGAGACCATCGCCGCGATCACGAGGGCGATGGAGCGGGCAGGGGCGGTGGTCCTGGACGTGGACATGGGGGCTGCGGCCAACCGGACCGTGGTGACGATGGCCGGCTCACCGGAGGCGGTCGAGGCCGCGGCCTTCGAGGCCATCCGCGAGGCCACGGAGCGCATTGACATGCGCACCCATCGCGGGGAGCACCCGCGCATCGGCGCAACGGACGTGTGCCCCTTCGTCCCGGTCTCGGGCGTGACGATGGCCGACTGCGTGGCCATGGCTCGACGCCTCGGCGAGCGCGTGGGCCGCGAACTGAAGATCCCCGTGTACCTGTATGGCGAGGCTGCGTCTACCCCGGCCCGCCGAGCGCTTCCGGACATCCGGCAGGGCGAGTACGAGGGGCTCCCCGCTCGCCTGCGCGACCCCGCGTGGGCGCCTGACTTCGGCCCGGCCGAGTTTGTGCCGCGCAGCGGGGCGACCGTGATCGGGGCGCGCGAGTTTTTGATCGCGTACAACGTCAACCTCAACACGCGAGACCGCGTGCTGGCGTCGCGGATCGCCGTACGCCTGCGTGAGGCCGGCGGCATCGCGCGCGACCCTTGCGGTGAACCCCTGCGGGACCCGACCGGCGCAAACGTCCAGATTCCTGGGCTTTTGCGCGATGTCAGGGCGGTCGGATGGGTCATCGAGGAATACGGCATCGCCCAGGTCTCGATGAACGTCCTCAACTTCCGCCGGACACCCTTGCACGTGATCTTCGAGGAGGCCCGTCGTCTGGCGTCCGAGTACGGGGTTTTGGCCACAGGTAGCGAGATCGTGGGCCTGGTCCCGCTCGAGGCCCTGGTCTCGGCGGGCAGGTACTACCTGGAGCGCCAGGGGCTTTCGCCTGCGGCGCCGGAAAGGGAACTGGTCCACATCGCGGTCCGCTCCCTCGGGCTGTCTGACGTGAGGCCGTTTGTCCCGGAGGACAAGGTGGTCGAGTACCGTCTGGCCCGGGGCGAGCGGACCCTGGCGGACCGGACCCTCGCCGATTTTGCGGACCAGGTGAGCCGGGATACGCCGGTGCCAGGAGGGGGATCGGTCGCGGCCCTGGGGGGCGCGCTGGCAGCGGCCCTGTCGGCCATGGTGGCGAGCCTGACGGTGCGCGCGCCCGGCACGCCGGTGGCCACGCGGCGGGTACCCGCATCGGGGCTCACGGACCTGGGCATCGAAGCCCAGGCCTTGAAGGCCAGGTTGCTTGCGCTCGTGAGTGAGGATTCCGCGGCATTTGATGCCGTGATGGCCGCACGGAGGCTTCCCAAGGGCTCGGAGGGGCGCGAGGACGCGCTCCGGCAGGCAACCCTGCGGGCGGCTGAGGTCCCGGCCGAGGTGGTCCGTCTGTGCGCCCGTGCTGCCCAAATCGCAAAGACGGTGGCGGCCTCCGGAAATCCGAGGTGCCTGTCGGACGCCGGCGTCGCGGCGGCGATGGCCCTGGCAGGGGCCGAAGGGGCCGCGCTCAACGTCCTCATCAACCTGCCGGATGTGCCGGTGGACACGGCCAGGGCACTCGAGTCCGAGACGCTGGCTGCGCTGGCATTGGCTCGACAGGCGGCAGAGGAGGCCATGGCCCATGTGCGCGAGGCCCTCTCCGGCGTGGCAAGCGGCGCGGAATGACGGCAGGCGAGGGTCATCGCGCCGCGGACCGCGGTCACTTCTTGCGCGATGACCGGCGTGGGACCTGGAGGGGCCTTTTGGCCGACTCGATGACCTTGCGGACCATGAGCGTCGCCCCCTTGGGCCTGACCGCCTTCAGGAACGCCAGCACGTCCCGCCGTGAGTAGATCGGGATCACCCAGCGGTTCGTCCCCGGGGTCTTCCGGTACGGGCGGCCGTGGCGCACCTCCAGGCGGGAGAGCGCCTTCAAGACCTCCCGTTTCTCGGTGCTACCCGAGGCCACGAGGCGCAGCTCGACCCCGCCGTGCCTCCCCCGCTCGGGATCGTCGTGGCGCACCCTCAAGCAACCGCTGTGCTCGAAGCACTCCTTGAGCAGGATTTCGTCTTCGCTGTGCGTGAGCATGATGCACCCCTCTCCTTGTTGGCACCGCGCCAGGGCCCGGCGAGCCTGCCGTCCCTCGGGCTCCCCCGATCACGAGGGTGCACCCGTCCTCCTCTCGGCCAGGGTGCGCTCGTACTCGCTCGCGCTGACTTCGGTGATCTCCACAGGAGCGGCCGATAGAGTTTCCGCCAGTTCAGGACCAGCGAGCGGGACGCGCCCGCGGAAGGTCAACAGCAGGCGCATCTCGTCGGGCAGGATCACCACCGTATCCAGAACCAGGGGCACTACCTCGGGTCCGCGCCCCAGGTCCAGCGTCGCCAGGGGTCTGCGGCCCGGCAAGTTGAAGGCGAGGTAACCGGACGCGGTCAGGTTCCTGAGGACGACACTCTCGTCACCCTTCGGATAGGGCACCGTGAGCCCCGTGGAGGCCCCCTGGAAGAACTCCGGGGCCAGGACCGGCGGCTCGAAATCCTTGAGCATCTCAATCGCAGCCGCGTCCTTCACAGGGTCCATCTTCGCGGCCTGCTCCCGGACCTGGGCGCGCACGCGCTCCACGTCGTGTGGCATGACCCCGGCCCAGGCCACGCGGGGGTACCACCCGCTTCCGTAGAACCCGAGCCCCGCCGGCACGGGCAGGTTCTCCGGCGCCCCGAGGTCCCGGACGAGCGTCTCGGGGGTCAGAAGGGCGCTCGGGTCCTCAATCAGCGGGAGCTCCAGCCCGTCCAGCCCTTCCGGCGAGTTCTGCACGCAGTAGCCCTTTCCGAAGGGGTTGCAGGGGCACGGGATCTCAAGGACCTCGTCGGAATCCGGGAGCCGGTAGCGGGCCACGCCCCCGTACGCATTGGTGTAGGACATGGGTACCCGGCGGACCGGGGTGGGCTCGGTGAAGAGCGGCGGGGAATACACGGTTTCCTTCTTGGTCTCGCGCACCGGCTTGCGATAGACAGCCCTGCGGGGCCCGAAGATGCGCAAGGTGCGGACCAGGGAGCCGAAGGTGACGCTCACGTCAAAGGCGGGCGCTGGCTCGCCCCCAGGCGCGTAGGCCGTGCCGACGACCACGAGGTCCGCCTTGGGCTTGATGAGGGCCGTGTCCGCCTCGATGCGGACCGGCGAGGCGGTTGGGTCATCCCCGGACTCCAGCACGTTCGCGAAGAGCACAGGCTCCGGCTCCTGGGCCGGGCGTAGGACCCGGTCCTCTCCGATGATCCAGGCCTTCTTGGCCACCACGAGCCCGACCAGGCCGCCGTCCAAATCCTGAAGGGGAAAGCGCTCGACCTCGTATCCCGCGACGTTCATGCACGCACACCCACGCCCCCGAGTCGAGGGACGACTAGTTGATCTTCACCGTGGCCCCCTTGATCGTCATTCCGGCCCCGGAGTTGATGTCCATCGTCGAGTTGGCCTTGATGTTCATGGTGGACTTGGCCACCAGTTTGCTCGACTGCGACGACTCGACATCGAGGGTCTTACAGCGCATCTGGATCATGCCGTTTAGGGCCTGGAGCACGATGTTGCCGTCCTTGCTCTCGATGGTGATGCAATCGTTCGTCGAATCAATCGTGACGTAGTTCTTCTGCTTGCCGTCCGAGATGTGGATCTTTAGGGCCCCGCTGGTCTCGTCCAGAATAATATGGTGACCCCCTCGACCGGGGTCCCGCGACATGGCCTGGTCCGCGGCGACCTTGGTCTGGATGATGATCTGCTCCTTGCCTGGCTCGTCCACGAACTGGACGACGTTGCCGGCCCGACTGAACAGGACTCGCAGGTGGTTCTTGCCGCCCTGGCTCTTGTTGTCGTGGATCGGCGGGTCCACCGGGCTCCACAGGGAGCCGATCACATACGGCCTGCGGATGTCCCCGTGCTCAAACGCCACCAGGACCTCGTCGTCCACCTCGGGCAACCAGAAGGCGCCTCGTTTGGGTCCCGCCATGAATGTGGCGATCCTCGCCCAGGCCGACAAAAAGTCCTCCTTATCTGGCGTGTCGGTATAGGTCCCGGACGATTCCTTGACCCAAGGCAGTTTGACCTTGACGCGGTACAGCCCCTCGGGGTCATTGTTGTCCACCACGATCCCAACCACGACCCCGTAGATCCGCGGCTCCGGTGCCGCTCCGTGTATCCTTGTGTCCATGACCCCGACCTCCATTGAAATCGCCGTTCAGCCAATCATACCCACCGCCAAGGGTCTCGGTCAACCCTCATCGTGGACCAGGACCCCAGGAAGCGGCGCCACACCGCTTGGGACCAGGAGCCGGATGGCTTGCGACCTCACGCACGCCTCGGCGGGCAGGCGTCCGACCTGCTCGCCGTCCAAGTCAATCAGTACCTCGGCTTCCGAGGCGAGGACCACCTCACGGCCTCGAGTCATGGCAATCCCTGGCCGCCCGATGTGCCGGCCAGAGTAGATGAACCGTGACAGCCCGAAAAACCGGGCCTTGGAAAGGTCCCCGAGTACGACCACGTCGGCCAGCCCGTCATCGAGCGCCGCCTGGGGCGCGATCATCATCCCCCCACCGAAGAAACGCCCGTTGCCGATGGCCACGAGTGCGGCTCGCCCCTCGTGGAACGTCCGCCCGTCCACCTCGACCCGGATCGGGACATTGCGCCATCGGAGCATCCCGCGCAAGGTCCCCACGAAGAACGAGACTCGGCCCCCGAAGGCCTTGGTCGTGGAGTTGACGTACCGGTCCACGAGCCCCGAGATCCCGGCGCTCGCGATGTTCAGGAAGGCCCGACAACGGGGCTGGCCGCCTGCGTCCACGTACTGAAGTTCGCCTGCGTCCACGGCCCGTGGCCGTCCGCGCACCAGGTAGTCCAGGAGGTCCTCCGTGGCGGTGGATAGCCGCAAGAGCCTCCGAAAATCGCCACCCGTCCCCCCTGGGAGCACAGCGAGCACGGGTCGGTCACTCTCTCGGCCTGTCAGAAGACCCCCGACCACCTCGTTCAACGTCCCGTCCCCCCCGAAGGCGACGACAAGGTCCACATCGCCACGCGAAACCGCGTCCGCGGCCAGTTGCGTGGCATGGAGCGGCCCCTCCGTGAAGACCGCCTGCATGTGGGGGAACAGCCTGCGCAGGGCGGGCTCCATCCGACGGAACCGACTCCGGGTGGTGCCGGCCCCACTGGCCGGGTTCACGATGAAGAGCGGGTGACTCCAGGTGCTGTTCACGGAAGACCGCCCTCCCGGGTTCCCGCTCCTGGGGAACGGCCTGGTCTTGATTGGAGCCATCGGGCGACCAGAGACAGGACCTCGATGACCTCCACGTCCACACCTGGGGCCTGCTCGCGTGCCGAAACGAAGTGGCTGAGACACGCCGCCGAGCCCGTCACCAACGCATCCGCGCCCGCGTCCGAGGCCAGCGTCATCACTCGCCTCGCCGCGACCGCGGCCTCGGTGGGTGCCACGCGGTCCCAGGCTCCCCCACCCCCACAGCAGGGGGACTCCTCGCGGGTCCGCCTCAACTCGATGGGGGGCATCCCGAGGATGTGCCCCAGCACCTCGCGCGGAAGTGCGTACAGGCCGAGGTGGCGCCCGAGAAAACACGAGTCGTGGTAGGCGACCGCTCGGCCCAGCGGCTCGCGCTTCGTCCGCAAGACCAGTGGGGCCACCAGTTCCAGGGCGGTCGTCACCCGCGGGGGGGTCTGGACCCCGACGGTAGCGAACAAGGTCTTCATCGTGTGGGCGCAGCACGGAGACAACGCCACAACCAGCCGATAGTGTCGCAGGGAATCAGACACGGCCTGGGCGTGCCTCTCGAACTCGTCCCGAAGGCCCCCGGCGAGCAAGGGATAGCCGCAGCAGACCGCCGCAGCCTCCGAGGCCCCGACAAAGGCGATGTCCAGCCCTCGGAACACAGCCAGGGCGTCGCGAACCACCTGGGGCTGGTCCAGCAGGGCCCGGCACCCTGGAAACAAAACGGCCTGAGCCTCCGGGACGAAGTAGCGGCGAGGGACGACGCGGGCGTAAGCCCGGACCAGGGCGTCCGTGGCCCCTGGGCCCCGCTCGAAGAACAGCGACCGGTCGTAGGGCGAAAGCCCCGCCGAGGTCCACTGCTGGCGGAGCGCGAACAGGGCACCCGCGACGTCCACCCGATGCTCGCAGGCCTCGAAGCAGGCCTGGCAGCCGGTGCACTGGAAGGCCAGACGCGCCAGGTCCGAGTCCGGGGCCACGCCCCCGCGTGTCGCCAGCCATCCCGACACCATCTTCGCGTGCGGCGAGTAGGCCTGACAACCGGTGGCCTCGACCACGGGGCAGCGGTCCAGGCACAGGTCGGGGCAGAAGGCGCACAGGTCAAAGGGCCCGCGCTGGTCCCCGTCGGGGCGAGAGGGCGCGCCGCGGGCAGCAAGGCCGCCGGGGATCCTCCTGCTCATGGCGCATCCCCTGTGTCGTCCGGGTTCAGAGTCCCGGAGGGGTCCAGGGACCGCTTGATCCGGTCCGCCGCAACCTTGAGGACCGCGGGCGTCTCCGCCAGTCTCAGGCGTTGCGCCACTGCTGCGGGGAAGATATGGCTTTCATCGCGCTGGAGAAGCCTCAAGGTGGCCCCGTAGGTAGCGATGTCGGTGACATGGACCTCCGGGCACGTCTCGGGCGCGACCTCCAACAGCTCTGCGAGAGACTCCATCACGCTTCTCATGGGCAGAAAGCGCTCGATTGCGTTGACGCGGGCCAACTGCGGGACCATCCTTTGCTCGGCGCGCACCGGTTCCCCTTCCATTCCCAAAGACTCCATCACGCCGCGGACCAGCGACAGATGGGCGGTCACCGATGCCCGGCTCCCGCCGAACTGATAGACGATCCGGACACGGCGCCTGCTGTCCAGCCGGGTTGGCGCGCGCATCACGAGCAGGACCCACTCCGGCCGGGCCTGACGGACAAGCGTAGTACGGATCGCGGACAGGGCCACGACCGGGTCGTCCGTCGCAAAGGCGATGGCCTCTCGCACCGCGGGGAGAGGGAACACGCGCAGGCACGCCGCGGTAATGACCCCGTATCGTCCCCTGGCACCGAGCAAGAGGTGCATGAGGTCCGGTCCGACCGCCCTCCTCGGGGCTGGGCGGACCTTGAACTGGGTCCCGTCCGCCATCACGGCAGACAGGCCGATGCAGTTGTCGAGAATGGTCCCGTACAGGGGACTGCCTTCGCTGGGGCTCGATGTCGCGAGGTAGTCGCCCAGGCTCAACAGCAAGCGGGACCTCGGGACGAAGCCCAGTGTGAACCCCTTCTCGTGCAGGAAGTTCTCTAGCTGGTGCACGGTGATCCCGGCCTGCGCGGTCACCGTGCCCGAGACCGGGTCCATGTCCAGGACCGCATCGAGTCGCGACAGGTCGAGCGTCGTGAACGTGCCGCCCGAGGCACCGCTGGCGGTGTCCCCGGGCCGGCGGGTCCTCTGGCAGACGACCTTGCGGCCAGTCAGACGGGCCAAGTCCAGGATTTCGCCGATCTCCTCGGGGACTTCCGGGAGAACGACGCGGCCCCCTCGGGTCCAGTGCTCCCACGAGGCGGCCGCCTCGAACTCTGGACACTCTCGTGATTCCTCCGCTTGTGGGCGCTCCACCGGGATCGCAGGGGGATAGACCTTCCCTGGATTCATGATGCCGTTCGGGTCGAGGGCCTCCTTCACGACCCAGAACAGGCGGTCCCCTCCCTCGTACTCGTCGGGCGTGAATGCGCGCTTCATCAGCCCGACGCCATGGTGATGGCTGACGGTTGCACCGGACCGCAGGGCCGCGCTCAAGGCCCTCCGCACCACCTCCTCGTACACCTCGCCCAGCCGCTCCGGATTCGAGCGGTAGCCGGAGAGGGTGAAATAGACCGCGCACCCCTCGCGGTACGCGTGCGAGAAATGGGCGAGGATTGCGGCCCGGTCCATGACGGCCCTGCGCACTTCACCGTAAATGCGGGGGATGTCCTTCCACAAGCCCGCGACCTCGATGGTCTCGACAAAGGCCCCCTGACCGAAGACCGGGCTCTGCTTGAACGACACGGAATAGCGGTGGCGGTACCAGTGCTCGCCGGGACCGGGTCCCAGTTCCTTCCCCGTGGCCCGACGGATCAGGTCCGAGGCTAGGTCCAGGTTCTCGCGTGTGCGCCGCCCCTCCCCCTCGAAACCGATAACGAGCAGAGACGACAAGGGCAGGCGGGCCATGGCGCGCTGGACAAGGCCCGGGTGGGTCAAGAACGAGCGCAGCATCGGGCCGGTTAGGGTCTCGGCCAGCTCGGACAGGCCGAGCAAACGTCGAAGGATGTCCTGCCAGGGCTCGGGCCTGGGTCTAGCCGTTTCCGCCCTCTCATCGTCCGAAGTCATCGAGAAGCGGTTGATCAGGGTGTCGAGGGGGTCGTACAGCCGCATCACGGCGGGTCTTAGTCCGTGCTGCATCACGTTGCGCATCGCCTCGAGACCCGCGACGACGTCCACGAATCGGAACCCCGCGAACCGGCGGGTGGAAGGCACAGGGTGGATCTTCAGACGGACGCGCGTGATCACACCGAGTGTCCCCTCGCTACCAATCAGAAGACGGGCGAAGTCGGGCTGCCCGTGGTGGACCCGCGTCGCGTCCAGGACGACCTCCGTTCCGTCCGGAAGGACCACGTCGAGGGCCATGACCATGTCCTCGATCTTGCCGTAGCGCGACGAGAACTGACCGGCAGACCGCGTAGCGACCCAACCCCCGACCGTGGAGCACATGATCGAGGACGGGAAGTGCCCGAGCGTGTACCCCCGTTCGTTGAGCGCGTTCTCGAGGTGGCGTCCGATCATCCCGGCTTCGACCAGGACCGTCATCGAGAGTTCGTCCACCTCGACGATGCGGTTCATCCGCTTGAGGTCCATCACGACCCCGCCGTCGAGGGGGACAGCGCCCCCGCAGACGCCGGAGCCCGCGCCGTACGGGATCAAAGGAATGCCGGCCTCCCGACAGACGGCAACCACACGGCGAACCGCCTCTGTGTCGCCTGGCCACACCACGGCATCTGGCCTCGTGGTCGGAGCCTCGCGGGCGAGCCGCCGGATGAGGAGCCGTGGCCAGAGGTCTCCGGAGTAGAAGGTCCGCTCCGCTGGGCGAACCGAGACGGCGTCAATCCCGACCGCGGCCCTCAGGGCGTTGAGGACGTTCTCTGCAATCACCAGGAGACCCCCAGAGCCACCCCGCGGCCCGGAGGATAACACGAGATCGAGAAGATCAAGCGGGGATCATGGGCCCGAATCCACCGCCAACTTCCGCGAATCTCGCCGCATTCCACACAAGCCGGCGCAATCCAAATCAAAGAATTGACGGCGGACCGGGGTCAGAACGCGTTCATCAGGTTCGTCCGGCTGCCACGACCCGGTTCCGGCCCGACCGCTTCGCCGCGTAGAGGGCCTCGTCCGCTGCCGCGATCAGGCCCTCGAGGCCCTCCGGGGCGCTGCGCATGGTGGCCACCCCGATCGAGACGGTCAGGGAGACCTTGTGATGGCCCAGCAAGATCGGCGAGGCCGAGCACTGACTGCGAATGCGCTCGGCCACCCGCAGGGCGCCGTCCTCTCCGGTCTGGGGCAGGGCAATGGCGAACTCCTCGCCTCCGTAGCGGCCCGCGATGTCGGACTCTCGCAAACCACGCTGGATCACCTCGGCGATGAACTGTAAGGCCCGGTCCCCGGCCAGATGTCCGTATCGGTCATTGACTTGCTTGAAGTGGTCGGCATCGAGCATGAGGAGGCTCAAGTCGTGACCATGGCGTCGGCAAAACGCAAACGCCGCGCCGACCTGTCGCACGAACGCCTTCCGGTTCAAGAGCCCTGTCAGGCCATCCATCATCGCATCCTGTGAGATTCGTTCTTGAAGACGAAATCTCTGTACAAGCAGAGTGGCCGCGTCGCAGAGGGAGCGCACCCCGTAGGTGGCGATGGCTGCCTCATACTGCCCCCCAGCCAGGACCAGGGCCCCCACGGGCTCGGTCTCGGTGCCCATGGGCTGAACCAGGATGGGGTCGCCCTCGCGCAGCGGCAGCCGGATGTCCGGGCCAAACGCGCCCTCCATGGAACGAGCGAATCGGCGTGACGAGGGCACCGAGGTCCCGCTGCGAAGCGCGACGCCCACGAGCCCTTGCGTTGGGTCAAAGGAGCGGCCCAGCCACGACTGCGTCCCCTCCCCGATGGCCGACACCACCTTGGCCACCATGGCACGCTCCCACACCATGGCTCCCAGGTTTGCATGGGCCGCCCCGATCAGGGCCACAGCGGCGGCCCTGGACCGCGTCATGGCAAAGGCCGCCTCGGCCAATGCGGCCACGCAATCCCGCTCCGAGGTGGACGACAGGATGGTCTGGAGCCCTTCCAGGACCCGGGACAGGTAGTCCGCCCGCTCGTCCCTCGTCAAGACGGTCTCGCGCAGGCCACGTTCTTCCTCGAGGACCGCGCACAGGTCGCAGAACACCGCGAACTCCTCCTCGGAAATCGGCGCGTGGTCACGGTCCGCCCACACGAGGCCCTCGCCAACCGGGGCGACCATCGCCCCGCGCAGTGGCACCGGTGAAGCGGCATAGGGGACGCGCACCGGGGTCTCGCGATCAAAGGTCAGAAGAAGGGGCCTGCGCTGGCTCAAGACAGGCGCCGCCGCACCAATGTCCCCCACCACCCTTCCTTCCGCGGTGCTGTCTTCGGGGATTTGGCCGTCCAAAAAACCGACCGTGAACGGGCCAGAAGGGGTCGCGGGCGGCAGCCACGCGACGCAGGTCAGCCGCATCCCCCTCCTCATGGCCGACAGGATGCGTCGCTCGACGTCACTCGGTGTTCCCCTGGGCTCCATGGGCACCCCTCGCTTCCGAGAATTTCCCTTGCGATTTTATCACTGCCTGTTTCGAGGGAGAGAGCCTCATCCACAGGAACGACGCCGCACGGGACCACGCGGACGGGCTGGCTGTCCCGCAGAGGAATCCGGTCCTCGAACCGAAACTCGAGAAGGCGGGCCGGCAGACTCTCCCGCACGTCCCACAGCCTCTCCGGGTGATGGTCCACACCGCGAGCCTCGTTCCACAGGACCGCGCCCGGGTGGAGAACCGCGGCGAGGGCCAGGATCATGGACCAGGCCAACAAGACGAGGAACACCGCGCGCGCCCAGGCCATGCGAAAGCGGTCCAGGCCACGGGCCGAGAGCACTGCGAGCACCGGCAAGGTCTCCAGAAGGGGTCGGTAGGACAAGGTGTGGCCGCCCCACCAGTCGAACCATAGCGCTGCGGTGGCAAACAGCCCGAACGCGGCAACAGCCAGGAACAGGAGTGGTCGGCGGGCCGGGCTGGTCTTCACCCGCTCGGGCAGGAGCGCCGCGAGACCCACGGCGAAGACGGGCGAAAAGATGAAGAGTCCACGCGAGGGGCTCGCCAACAGACCCAGGGCCGCGACCCATGGTTTCGCACCGATCAGGGACGCCGAGCCGGTCTTGTAGAGGGCCACCTCGTGCGAGCGCACGGTCTGCGCGAATACGAAAGGGGAATCAAAATACCAGGTGTTGTAGGCAAACACGAGGGCGAGGACGGGAAAGGCCGCGAGGCAGCAGAAAAGCACTGCCTCGCGGCCCCTTTGTGCCAGGGCCAGGGTCCCCGCGGCCAGAAAGAAGCCAGTCTGGGGCCGGCAGGCGAACGCGACTGCGAAGGAGGCCCCGACCAGCGCAGCCTGCCACGAAGCGGGGCGCCCCTCCCCGCGGAGCAGGGCGAAGGTCCCGAGCGCGAGCATCGGCAGTGCCCAGGTGTGCTGCCACAGCCCGCGGCTTGCGACCGAGAAGACCCCTGAGCCGAACGCGAAGGCGAGGGTCGCCACGAGCGAGGCCGGGAGGGAGGCGACCAGCCGGCACGCGGCGAAGACAAGCGCCGCCGCGAGCGCGCACAAGAGGCCGGCCAGGACGCGGGAGACGCGAAGGACGTCCTGCGAGTCGCAAATCCCCCACAAGGCGTCCGCCACAGCGTAGAAGGGAAAGGACAGGATGGGTACCGCCGGCCCGAAGGTCGAGACCAAGTGCCCGGAAGGGGCCATGGTCGCGTAGTAGGGGAAGCGCGTGCGTGGGTCTCGGCCTGGGACGCTCCAGAGAGGGTGAAACCGGTCCAGGGTGAGGTTCGCGCACGACACGCCCAGGGGGAGGTATCGGTTGGGCACGGTGTCGCCGCCCTGGGGGGCGTCGGGACCGAGGACCACGTAGGCGGACGCCGTGACAAGGAAGACCGCACAGCCCTGGAGAAACCCCAATGATGCCCGGCCATCCGGCGCTGTGCGCAGGCTCATCGTGCGTTCTGCTGCGCCCGGTGGAGGAGGTCCGCCACTCGCCCGCGGACCGTCTCGTTGAGGCGGAGGACCGTGGCCTCGTCGAGCGCATCGGAGGTCGCGCCCTTGCCTGAGGCCTCGATCCCCGCCTCGTCGCGTAGGTCGAGCGTCTCGCCTACCACAACCGAGAAGCGCACCGGAAGGGGGCACAGGCCCAGTGGCCCCAGCAACGGAAAGGTCGGTGTCACAGGCAAGAACGGGAGTCCGAGTGCCCTTCCCACGCGTTCCAGCCTCGCGAGCATCGGGTAGGCCATCTCCGGCCCCGAGATTCCCACGGGTACCACCCCGACGCCGGTCCTCAGGGCCAGCCGGACCAGCCCACCGCGACCAAACCTCTGCACGCGATGTCGTTCGAACACGGTCTTGCCAGCGCCCTTCACCCCCTCGGGAAATGCCAGGACAGAATATCCTTGTTGAAGCATGAGGACCGCATTCTCCTGGCAGGCCCGGACCGACCCGAGGCGGCTCATCCAGAGCCCAATATAAGGGATCGTGAACACGAAGTCCTCCAAGAGCGGACGCAGAGGGGGCTTCGAGACCATCGGCTCCAGGACGCATTGGAGCACGAGGGCGTCCAGCGGCCAGAACGAGGCGTGGTTGGCCACGAAGATGCGTGGCGAGCGCCAGGGTGGCCTCTCGAGACACGTGACGGTCGTCTGGAAGACCTCCTCGCAGACCCACTCGCACCAGGGGAACACCTTCCGGCGAAAAGCCGGATCAAGACCCCACAGGTCCGTGCTGGACCGGATTGTCGGAGGTTGGGGAGTGCTGCCAGTTCGGTCGTTCACGACACATCTCCGGGCCCGGCCTCTCGGCGGGATGACACGGCCTTCAGGAAGGCCTCGACCGTCTCCCTGGTGGACCTCGGGGAGAAGCCAAATTCGGCGCGCGCCTTGCTCCCGTCCACGATCAGCGAGAAGCGCAGAAAGTTGAGGAACGAGGGGTGGACCTCCCCAAGGCCGGCTGTCCACAGGAGCCGGTAGGCCGGCAGGGCGAGGAGATGGGGCAATGGGATGGGGACCTTGCCTCCCGCGCGGATGATCTCGCTCAAGGGGACCGCGTCCTCTGGCGCCACGTTGAAGACCCCAGGATGGTCCTCCCGCAGGGCACGGCCATAGACCTCGAACAGGTCGTCGGGGTGGAGGAACTGGAACAGCGGGTCGAAGCCCATCAGCGTCGGGATGAACCGGTTCCGCAGGGTCCGGGAGACCGCCCGGTCCACCTCGGGGTCGAGGAGGATGGCCGAACGAATGACCGTCACGCAGACCTCCGGGTGTGCCTCAGCGAAGCGGGCCACCGCTGCCTCGGCTGCCACCTTTTCGCGCCAGGGGGGAAGGGTCCGCGTGGACACGAGTGGTGCGTCCTCCGTAAGTGGGGTGGCGTTGCGGTGGGTGATGCCGTACACAGTCACGGAGGAGGTGACCACGAGCCGCTCGATCCGCGCGGCGAGGGCAGCGGCCAATACCCGATCCGTGCCCACGGACTCGAGTTCGTGCGCCCACTCCACGTCTCGCACGGTGTTCCAGAGAAAGGCCGCGTGCAGAAGGGTGGTGACTCCGTGTTCCTGCATGACCGAGGCCATCTCGGCCTCGATGCCTGGCTGGGTCAGATCCGACTGATGGAAGACCACGCGGGGGTCGTCCACGTCGGGCGGCTGGATGTCGAACACGAGCACGCGCTCGATGTCCCCGATCTGGTCCAGGCCGCGCAGGACCCGCTGACCCACGACCGTCCGGCAACCTGTCAGCGCCAGCCGCATCGCTTCAACCTCGAGAGCGCAAGGTATCAGCCAACTGGCCTTTGGTCAACTGGGTCTGGGAAGTCCCAAATCCATCGTCAGCTTCCGTAAGCCATCGAACGCACAAAGCATCTGCTTCGTCTCATCTCACCACCTCGGAGCCGCGAGCGCTGGCACGCGGTTTGCTAGAGACCGCGGAAAAGCAACGAGTTTCGTCGCGCTGCCGACACCGTGACGGTGGCTTCGGATGGTTGACAGGGACTTGCTCGGGTCCCTACACTTGGGGTAGTTCCCCATGAGGCGAAGCCGCACGGATGGGGACGAGTGGCGCAACCAGGCTCCACAGGAAAGACGTACAGGCATAGGAGGTCCAAATGATCAGGAAACACGGTTGGGTCTCCTGGGTGTTCACGGGATTGGTGGCATGCGGGGGGGGCACCGTGCCTGGGGGAATGGACTCCATGGCCGGCCATGGGGCCCCAGACGGGATCGAAGCGGCGGAGGTCTCGGAGGCTGGGGACGCGGCCCTCGACCCCACCGCCTCGGAACGCCCAGACCCAGGCGATCCGGGTTGGGGAGAGACACAGTGGGGCGAGGGACCGGGACTGCCCGGCTGGCCATGCCAGGACAACTCCGAGTGTTACAGCGGCTTCTGCATCGAGACCCCGGAGGGCCGGGTGTGCTCGAAGTGGTGCGCGGAGGAGGGGGACTGCCCACCAGGATACGAGTGCCTCCAGGTCGCCACCCAGCCGGACGTGATCTACGTCTGCGTCCACACGACCCCGAACGTGTGCCGGCCCTGCCGCACCGTGGATGACTGCGCAGCGGCCTTTGTGACGACGCCGATGGGGTGCGTCTCGATGGAGGACCGCTTCTTCTGTCTGAAGAGGTGCAGCGGCGACTCGGAGTGCCCCGGCGGGAGCAGTTGTGCCTTGCGAATGGACGGGTCGGGCGAGGGCGTGCTCGTGTGCGTGCCGGACGGGGGCTCATGCGAGTGCCGGCCCAAGGATGTGGCCGGGGCGGTTGAGGGCGCGTGCGTGGTGCAAAACGAAAACGGGGCGTGCATCGGCTCGTACGTGTGTCAAGAAGGGGGCCCGGGTCCTTGCAACGCACCCGCACCCTCCCAGGAGGTCTGCGACGGGGCAGACAACGATTGCGATGGGGAGACCGACGAGGGCATCGCCGGGGCCGAATGCGACCTGACGAACCACCTCGGGACGTGCAAGGGGCGCGCGGTGTGCGCGGGAGGGCAGTTGGTCTGCGAGGGTGCGTACCCCGTGCCCGAGACCTGCAACGGCAAGGACGATGACTGCAATGGCCAAAGCGATGACAATGTGCCGCAACCGTCGTCAGGGCCCGAGTGCCAGAGGCAGGGCGTCTGTGCTTACGGGGTGCCGTACAAGTGCGTGAACGGGGTGTGGGAGTGCGACTACCAGGGGGTTCCCGGATACTCGGAGATTGACCTTGCGTGCAGCGATTGTCTCGACAATGACTGCGACGGACTGACGGACGAGGACGACTGCGATGACTGTTGCGAAGTCCCGGCACCGTGCGACCCGGACAAGGACGAGGACGGGGTGCCGGACTGGATGGACAACTGCCCCACCGTTCCCAACCCCGACCAGAAGGACTCGGATGGGGACGGGCAAGGGGATGCGTGCGACTTGGACGACGACAACGATGGGGTCGCGGACGGAGCGGACAACTGCTTGCTCGTTCCCAATCCTGACCAGATGGACGCGGACAAGGACGGGCAAGGGGATGCATGCGACTGCGATGCGGATGGGGACGGAGTGACAAATCCGGGTCCAGGTTGCCCGTCGTGCTTCCCGTGTGACAACTGCCCGCTCGCGTCCAATCCTGACCAGAAGGACGAGGACAGGGACGGGCAAGGGGATGCATGCGACTTCGATGACGACAATGATGGGGTCCAGGATGGCGCGGACAACTGCCTACTCGCGCCGAATCCTGACCAGAAGGATGCGGACAAGGACGGGCTCGGGGATGCCTGCGACTCGGACGTGGACGGGGACGGCGTGCCCAATGTCATGGACAACTGCCCATGGACCTACAACCCGGACCAGATGGACGCGAACCACAACGGCATCGGCGACGCGTGCGAGAACGACTGGGACGGCGACGGCCTCTGGAACGAGGACGACAGCTGTCCCTGGGCGTACAACCCAAGCCAGGAAGACATGGATTTGGATGGGATCGGGGACATTTGTGACTGCGATATAGACGGGGACGGGGTCCGGAATCCAGGGAAGGACAGGGATGGGAAGCCGTGCCCGGCCTGCGCCCCGTGCGACAACTGCCCCACATGGATCAACTTCGACCAGAGTGACCTGGACCAGGACGGACTTGGAAATGTGTGCGACCCAGACCGGGACGGGGACGCGTACGCCAACTCGACAGACTGCCACCCGGACGACCCCAAGGTGCATCCGGGGGCGACCGAGACCTGCAACAGTCGCGATGACAACTGCAACGGGCTTACGGACGAGGCGGGGGCCATGGGCTGTCGCCCGTATTATCAGGACCAGGACCAGGACGGGCATGGGACGCACACGTTCCAGTGCCTGTGCTCCCCCACGGCCCCCTACACGGCCCAGACGCCTGGCGACTGCGACGACCAGAACCCTGCGGTGAGGCCCGGTTCCCAGGAGGTCTGCGGGAATGGGCTCGACGACAACTGCGACGGGCTTGTGGACAGGGGGGACAATGCGCTCGGGTGCATGTCTTTTTACCTGGACGGGGACGGGGACGGATGGGGACTGCCTTACGCGCGCTGTCTGTGCGGCCCGGAGCCGCCCTTCACGGGGCTTCAGGCCGGAGACTGCAATGATGGGGTGGCGGCAATCCATCCCGGGGTGCAGGAGGTCTGCAACCAGGCGGACGACAACTGCGACGGGGCGGTGGACGAGGAGGGCGCAACCGGGTGCGTGTCTTTCTGGTACGACGGGGATCGAGACGGCTACGGGGTGGGGAGCCCCCGCTGTCTGTGCAATCCCCAGGGTTACCACACGGCCCTGATGCCAGGGGATTGCGACGACACGAAGTACGCGATCAACCCTGCGGCGCAGGAGGTCTGCAACTCTGTTGACGACAACTGCAGTGGCCAGACGGACGAGGGGGTCGCGTCCCCATGCGGCGGCTGCCAGGCGGTCTGCACCCTGCCGGTGGGCCCTGGCACGTCGGGCGGCCCCTTCGACCCGACGCCAGAGAACTCGTCTGGCGTCAACAAGGACCCGAGCGGCTACCTCGTGCTCGATTCCACGAAGATTGACTTCCCGTTCCTGTGGGTCGCCAACTCGGGCGAGGGGACCGTGTCCAAGGTCAATACGAGGAGCGTGTGCGAGGTGGCGAGGTACCAGGTCTGCTCGGACCCGAGCCGGACCGCGGTGGACCTGAACGGAAACGGGATCATCACCTGCCGCGGGGACGGCAAGGTGGCGAAGGTTGCCATCTTCGACCAGGATTGTATTGATCGAAACGGAAATGGGGTCATTGATACGTCCAGGGACCTGAACGGGGACTGCCGCATCCAGGCGGACGAGAGGGTCCAGAACGACGAGTGCGTCTTGTGGGTCGTCCAGCCGGACGGGCAGACCGGGACCGGGTGCGGCGGCTCCGGCAACGGCTGCGCGCGGGCCGCGGGCGTGGACAAGGACAACAACATCTGGGTGGGATTCTGGAACTCGTCTCGGTTGCGGAAACTCCGGTCCTCGGACGGGGCCGTGCTCCAGACCCACGCGGTGAACTCGAGGCCGTATGGCCTCGCCATCGACCAGAACGGCGCGATCTGGGTCGCAAGCCGCGACCCCTACCCGCACCGGCTCCTCAAAATTGACCCTGCGCAGGGGCAGGTCGGGACGTGGAACGTGCCCGGGAACTACGCGTATGGCATCGCCGTGGACCCGTGGGGCAAGGTGTGGGTCGCCACGGGCGAGGCCCAGGGCGTGGCCCGATTCGACCCGCTGACAAACCAGTGGAGCAACACCTTCGCGTGGTCGGGTCGCGGGAACACGAGGGGCGTAGCCATTAGCGTGTTGAGGGACTCGAGCGGCGCCGTCGTGGGCAGCAAGGTCTATGTGGCGCACCACACCTGGACATGCCAGACCGGACGGTACATCTCCGTCGTGGACGCGAAGACACTCGCCGCTGAGAGCCCGGTGGACCTGGGGTCGAACCTCGGGCCTGTCGGCGTGGCCATGGACTTCGATGGCTACCTCTGGAGCATCAATCAGTGCGCCTCGAGCGCCTCCAAGGTGGACACGACCACGAAGCAGGTGGTCGCGTCCCAGCCCGTGGGGTCGAGCCCGTACACCTATAGCGACATGACGGGGTACGCGCTCAAGACCATCACCGCGCCGCAGGGCTACTACCGGCATGTGTTCGAGGGGTGGCAGACGCAAGCCACCGCGTGGAACCTCATTTACGTGGACGCGGACCTGCCAGGGGACGGGAAGACCTACGTCAAGGTGAGGTTCCGGGTGGCGGACACGGTGCAGGGGCTAAAGGACCAGGCCTGGTTCGGCCCGTACGGCCCGTATCCGCCAGCGACGTTCCCACTCGACTTGACGGCTATCGCGAGCATCGTGGGCCGGTATCTCGAGGTCGAGGTGACCCTCTACACCACCCAGGCCGACCTGGTGCCTCGCCTGAAGGCGATCCGGGTCGTGGCGTCTTTGAAATGATGGCCCACCGGCGGGTCATTCGCCGGATGCGCCTCCGACCCACGCGGTCACCTCGTCCATCTCCGCGCTCCAGCGTTCTGGGTCGAGCCTCAGCCGCACGAAGGCGGTGAACAGCGCGGAAACCGTGTCCTCCAGTTCGCGGCACGCTTGGGCCTTCTCGGCCAGGACCTCTAGGGGCTCCACAGCGAGGGGGGCCTCGGGCAGGCGCACCGACTTCAGGGCCAGGGTCGAGTCCAGTACGAGGTCGTACTCCCGCCCATCGAAGACCACCTTGAGCCGTGCCCGGCCCACCTTCTTGCCGAGCGACAGCGCCAGGCGCACCTCCTCGGAGTCGGTCGGGTCATCCACGCGGATTGTGCTCATCTCGCGTGCCGGGTTCTCGCCCTCCAGGGTCAGTGCGCGCTCGAAGAAGACCTCGACCTCGCGCCCATCCGCGAGCCGAAAGACCTTGTCGTTCTGCGCCGAGCGCACCATAAGCCATGTCAGGAACTCGCGGCCCATAAACTGGACGCGCCGCATCCGATCCGCCAGGCTGACCGCGTTCATCCTCGATCCTCCTCGGCCCCGCGACCCGGGGCCCCGGCCTTCCCGTGGCCCGTCCGCCAGACGGTCGCGGGAACGAACGAGGTCGGCAGCAGCCGATACGCCTGCTCCACCTCGTCCTCGTTCAGGCAGGTCTCGAGGACCCCGACCAGGTTCAGGGGCTTGAGTTCCAGGCCCAAGAACTCCCGCATGCGGACCATGAGTTCCTCGCCCATCGCGGGCGACGTGGAGGCAAGCCTCAGACGGCCCGAGCGCGTGTCCCACACCACCTCGCACGCGGTGATGGCCGGCAAGGCCCTGCGCAACAAGTCCGTGCGCACCTGCTCCTCGATCTCCTCGCGCTCCTCGCGCGGCAAACGATGACGCCGAGTCGCCTCGAGCACCTCGGCCACGCGCCTGCGCACGTGGAGCCGCAGCGTGGAGGTCGGCACCACCAGGCGGTCCATCCTCAGACTGAACAGGACCAGTGGGTCCGCGAAGACCTTCTCTTCTGTGAAGTCGGTGTCGAGCGGGTCCGAGAACACTGCGAACCCTATCGCCTTGTCGCGGCCCAATCCCGCGTCAATCGTTGTCACTCGCCCCCGGATCAGGCCGTCCAGGACCGCGGCCTTCCAGTCGGACCCAAGTGCTCCCTCCACGAGATAGGGCGTGTAGGACACAACCCCTCGTGCAATCCCCATGTAAACTCCTCTCTTTCCCGTGGCGGGACGGGCCCCGCCGCTGGACCACCTGGATGCGCCGCTGGTCCTCCTCTTCGCCAAATGCGATACGGACCTCGACGTCCGCTGTCGCAAGGGTCTGTGGGACCCGGTCCGCCCACTCCACGAGCGCGACCCCCTCCCCGCCCGCGAACTCGTCGTACCCGATCCCCTCGAGGTCTGTGGCCGAGGCCAGGCGATACAGGTCGAAGTGATACACCGGGAGCCTTGCCTCGTAGCGGTTGAGCAAAATGAAGGTCGGTGACCGGACCTGAGATGGGTCCCCGCCGAGCCCTCGCACGGCCCCTCGCACGAACACGGTCTTGCCCGCTCCAAGCGGGCCCACCAGGGCGAAGACCTCGCCCGGTCCTGCCGATTCCATCAGGCGGGCCGCCAGGTCCTCGGTCTCGCGCTCGCTCGATGTCTCGAAAACGGTGAGGTCCATTGCAAAATCCGGTCAGCGGTACTCCACTTTGACGATGGAGAACCGCCGGACCCCGCCCGGCGCCCGGAACTCGATGTCATCGCCCTCTTCCTTGCCCACGAGGGCGCGCCCCAGCGGCGAGGTGACGGACAGGCGGCCCTGGTCCACGTCGCTTTCCGGCTCGCCCACGAGTTGATAGACGACCTCCTCGCCCCGCTCCTCGTCGTACAACGTGACCGTGGCCCCGAACCGGACCTTCCGGTCGTTGAACCGTCTGGGGTCAATGACCTCAGCTCGCGACAGCAGGGACTGAAGCCGCGCGATCTGGGCCTCGATCAACCCCTGGCGCTCCTTGGCCGCATGGTACTCCGCGTTCTCGGACAGGTCCCCGTGGGCCCGGGCGTCCTCGATGGCCTGGATCACGCGCGGCCTCTCTGCTTTGAGGCGGTTCAGTTCCTCCTGGAGCCGGGCATACCCGGCAGGCGTAAGGGGCACTGGACCCGAGTCGGTCATCTTTGTCTCCTTGTGGCGTTCCGGCGGGTCGTCACTGGGGTGGGATGCAGGCCTGTGTCTGTTTCGGACAATAGTGGTTCTGGGCGTACAGTTCGCACTTGTCCGTGGGCCAGCCATTGGGCAGGACATCCCCCTGCTCCACGCAGTCCGCGCCCATGATGCAGTCGTAGTAGGCCTCCCAAACGTCCTGCTCTTCCAGGGTAGCCAGGGCCCGACAACGGAAGGGACAGGCTGGGTCCGAGGCCTCGCATCCCATCCGACACTTGCGCACGTCGTTGCAGATACCGGTGCCTTTAAAACAGGTGTCAATCTCGGCCTCGCAGGCCGCGGCCGCGCAATCCGTGAACCACTCGTCCTCCATGATGGGGGCGCACTCAAGCCCTCGGAGACAGGTCAGGACGGCCTGGGCCTGCTGCGTGGCCTCTTCCGCGGCAGCCCCCACGCACGCTGCCTCGTAGGCCGCGTCCGCGCACTGGATGGCGCACGCCACCTTGGCGGCGCAGGTCGTACCCGTCACCACGCTCGGGCACTGAACCGGGACGTCGGTACCCGGGCCTGGGTCCGTGGGCCCCTCGTCTTCGGGCCAGGTGGTCTCGGGCTTTCCGGGGTCCTGGGGCCCGGAGTCCAGGAGGCCGGGATCCAGCTTCCCCGGGTCTGGGGTTCCTGGGTCGGGCGTTCCCGGGTCCGAAGGCCCTAAGTCCCCCTGCGTCACGTCGGCCTGGCCCCCGGGGTCGCTGGAGCCCCCTCCTCCTCCGCACCCCGCAACCAGGGCCAACACTGCCAAGAAGGTCAGGATGCGCATGGTGGCTCCCCTCGTGAGAAAAACAGCCCGGGGCCCGGCGCGACCGGACCCCGGGCCGACTCGCGAAGACTACTGGGCCGCCTGATCACCGATGCAGGCGTCGTACTGCGCCTTGCACTTGGCCGGGTCCTGGAGCGCGCCGTTGAAGCAGGCGTCACAATCCTGACCCGGCGGGTTGGTCGTACAAGACGGGCAGGCGTCCAGGGCGCACGCGATCATCGCGTCGTACAGGTCCATTGCGGTCTTGGTCCCGCTCAAGAAGCAGTCCTGCACGCACTGCTGGTCCACGCAGGCGTTCACACACTGCCAGACTTCCCCACACTTCTTGGTGCCGTAAGGACGGTCATCCAGGCAGGTCTGGAGCGCCTCGAAGCACGCACCACCCTGTTGCTGGACCTGGCTGAAACAGGTGTCGCACTGCGGCGAGTCAGGCTGCGTCTGGCAGACCGGACAGGCCTGCATGATGCAGTCGAAGATCGCGTTGAAGAGGGCGAGCCCGTTCTTGCTCGTGTTGTTTACGCAGTTCTGCTCGCACTGCTGGTCTTCTTCCGGACACGCGTTCAAGCAGGTCACCAAATAGTAACAGCCCTCGGGCCCGTACTCCATGCACTTGTCGTTGTAAGACTCGCACGGCCCGCCCGGCCCCAGGACCTGGTTCCAGCAGGTGTTGCATGCGGGCGACTCCGGCTCCGCGCACTGGGCCTCGCACTGCTTGTTCGCGCAGGTGATCAGGTTCTGGAGGTCCATCTGCGCCTCAAAGGTCGCCTCGCTCCAGCAGTTGCCGATGCACTCCCTTTCCTCGTCCACCGGGGGTGTGCTCGGGTCGTCCTCCGGACACGAGATCAGGCAGTCAATCAGTGCGGAACAGGACTGGTAGAGGTTACCGGAGAAGCAGCGGAAGTACGGCTCGATACAGTTCTCCTCGAGGCACTTGGCAAAGTCCTCGTCCGTCCTAGCCGCGGCGCAACCGTACTGCTGAAGGCAGTTCTGGAGGTTCTGGAGGTCCTGCATCCCCTGGGGCGACAGCTTGCTCTGGCATTCCTGGACGCAGGCCTGGCCCAGTGGTGGCTCTGGGCAGGCATCGATGCAATAGTAGTAAGCCTTGCAGGAGCCCTCGTCCAACGTGCTGACGCAGGCGTTGTTCACGCAGGCCATGCTCGTCTGGAGGCAATTCTGGCAGGTGGCGCCGTTCGCGCCGCACGCCTTGTTTTCGGTCCCGGGCAAGCACTCCCCCGCCTGGGAGCAGCAACCGGCGCAGGTGCCGCAGTCCTTGGGGCAGTTGCACTGGTTCTCGCCGGTGCCGCAGGTACCGTCGCCGCAGCCAGGCTGTGTGACGCACTGGTCCCCTACGCACTGCCCCCCACAGGCCCCACAGTCGGCAGGACAGGTGCACTCGTTCTCGCCCGCTCCGCAAGTACCATCGCCGCACTTCGGACCCTCGCCCTGGTCCGGCCCCTTATCCGGTCCTTGGTCTGGCCCCTTGTCCTCAATCGGCGGCGGACCGGGGTCGTACACCTCGCCTCCTGGGCCTTTGTCCGAAGTGTCAGGCGGGATGGACGTATCCTGGCCCTTGTCCTCGCCACCGATGATGACGTCCCCCTGCCCGGACGTGTCACCGCCTCCGCCACCACCCCCGCCGCACGCCACAGCCACGGCGGCAGCCAGGGCGACCAAAAACAAGACTGCTCTCCTCATCGGCTCCTCCTTACATCGTTGCCACATCTCCGGACCGAGCCGGCCTGGGCCCGACCCCGGTCAAACGGCGGAATCTTCCGGGATCGAGGATGCGCTGTCAAGGGTTTTTTTCTCGTGTCGCGAATCCATCTTCACGGTCTCGATGGCCCGACGGAGTTCGTGGACGCGGTCTGGTCGCTGGCGGTCCGAGTTCCGTTGCGTGGGCCGTTTCGGACCGCGGGCAGGGTGACCACGAACTCGGCGCCCTCGCCAGGCCGGCTCTCGACCCGAATGGTCCCCCCGAGGGATCGTACTACCCGCCAGGCGATGGTGAGGCCCAGGCCCATCCCCTTGCCAGGCCCCTTGGTCGTGAAGAACGGCGTGAAGATGCGGTCGCGGACCTCGGGCGGGATGCCGGGGCCGTTGTCGCGCACCGACAGGACGACGCGGTTGTTCTCTCGCCGCCCCGAGACCCACACGCGTCCCGTCCCGTCCTCGGGCACGGCCTCGATGGCGTTCTGGATGAGGTTCGTCAGGACCTGGTTGGTCTCTTCCGGGACGCACTCGACAAGGCCCTCTCCGGAAAACTCCGTCTCGACTCGGACATCGCGCCCCGTCGCAGGCAGGACCATCGCGACCACCTCTCGAGCGGCCTCGAAGACATCGTAGGGGCGAGCGACCCGCGCGTACCCCTCGCGGCTGTAGCTGCGCATCAACTCGACCGTCCGCGCGATCCGTCGGATCCCGGCCTCCGCCACGTCCGCCATCTTCGCCACCCGAGCCCGAACTCTCTCAAGCCGCTCTGCGTCCTCCGGCGTCACCTCCCGGCCTGCGGCCCCCTGGACCAGTCGCATCGCCTCCTCGGAGTCGCTCTTCATCAAAGCCAGGGCGTTCTTGATGTAGTTCAAGGGGTTGTTGATTTCGTGCGCCAGGCCGCCCGCGACCTGCTCGAGCGAGTCCATGCGCTGTGCCAGGAGGAGGTCCGCATAAGTCTCCTCGATCTGGAGGAGGCTTCGCACGGTTGCGAGCAACTCGGCTGGCCGGAAGGGCTTCGTCAGGTACTGGTTCACACCGGTCTCCAGTCCAGTGATGCGGTCGTCGAGGTCCCCGCGCGCGGTCAGCATGATAATGGGGATGTGGCGGGTTCGCGGGTCCGCCCGCAGGCGGCGCGTGAGCTCGAGACCGTCCATTTCCGGCATCATCAGGTCGGTGATGATGAGGTCCGGCGGTTCGCGGAGAGCCATCTCGAGCCCCTTGGCCCCGTTTTCGGCCGCCATGACCTTAAACTGCTGGCGCAGGCTTAAGTGCACGAGCCGGATCACGTCCGGGGTGTCCTCGACCACGAGGACCGTCCAGGCGCGGCGCGCCTCGTCTAGGTCGCGTTCGACCACGCGGCGCTCCGTGACCTCCGCGATGTCAAGCAGGCGGTAGTCGTCACGCGCGGCCAGTTGCTGGGACCAGTCCACGATGCCGCGGTCCTCGGCCCGCCGCCCATCGGGCAGGTCCCTCTGCTGCGTGCGCCGCTCGATTGCGTCCGGCTTGAAGTGCTCGCGGTCCTTGAAGAGCCGGACGTGGAAGGTCGCGCCCTTTCCTACCTCGCTTTCGGCCCAGATGCGGCCGCCGTGCAGTTCGACGAGTTCCTTGGCGAGCGCGAGCCCGATCCCGGTCCCGCCGTACTTGCGCGTCGCGCCCATGTCCGCCTGGAAGAACCGCTCGAAGACCCTCTCGACGAGGTCCTGCGGGAAGCCCGGGCCATTGTCCGCCACGGACACGACCACGGACTCCCCCTCGTCGCGCAGCGTGACCCGAATCCAGCCCTCCTCGGGGGTGAACTTCGCCGCGTTCGACAGGAGGTTCACGAACACGCGCTCGAGGCGCTCCAGATCGCACCAGACCAGCGCCACCTCCGCGTTGCTCTCGAAGGCGAGCGTGATGCGTTTTCGCTGCGCGAGCGGCTGGACCTGGGCCACAAGCCCGCGCAGATACGCTACCAAGTCGTGCTCCGCGATACTAAGCCGGATGCGGGACTCCTCGAGTTTGCTCAAGTCCAGGATGTCCCCGATCAGTTTCAACAGTTTCATCCCGCTGCGGAGCATCGAGGCAAGTGTCGCCCTCTGCTCCTCCGTCACCGGTCCCAGGCGCCCCTGCTCCAGTAGTTCGAGCGGCGACAGGATCATGTTGAGCGGTGTCTTCAGTTC
>FWWM01003479.1_pt1 | contig 38940 bp, 38 predicted proteins | sample 2228351 | NCBI WGS metagenome assembly FWWM01 (sample SAMEA103939774, study PRJEB20133) | metagenome
GATAATGTTGGTAATATGCCCAGAAAACGTGGAAAGCGATTGTTCGATCGATTGCTCGTCCCCGATGTCTGCGAAAATCTCTTTGAAAACACTGATCTCCGAGCCAGCTTCAGCGGGAATATGCAGTCCGGATTGTGCCATGAGAGCCAGCAAACCGACGGTCTTAAGCGTCACCGTTTTTCCGCCGGTGTTCGGACCGGTGATCACAAGAATGTAGGTTTGAGAGTCTAAAACCACGTCTACCGGTACGACTGTTTCGGGGTTCAGCAGTGGATGCCTTGCCCCATAAAGACGGATGACACTCCCGGGGTGCCTGCTGGTTTTCTTTTCCCTTCTCCCCTCGTGTGGGAATGGAGATAGAGCTGGGGGGGTGGCCTGCAAGGATGCGGCGTATTTACCTTTCGCCAGGATCAGGTCGAGCTCCGCGATCACTTCCAGGATGTTTTTCAGTTCGGTTGCGTATTCTCCGACCAGAGCCGAGATTTCAGCTAGAACGCGCCGCTCCTCATCGCGCTCGGCCAGCTGCAACTCCCGATATTCATTGTTGAGATTGACCACACCCAGGGGTTCAACGAACAATGTAGCGCCGGACGCAGACTGATCATGAACGATCGCCTGGAGGCGACCTTTGAATTCTGCCCGTAAGGGGAGCACGTAGCGGCCATCGCGTTGCGTGACAAGCGCTTCTTGCAGGAAGGGGACGATCTTGGGATCGGTAGTCATACGCTGAAGCTTGGCCAGCAACCTGTCGTGGGCGATCCGCATGTCTCTGCGGATGATGGCAAGCCTGGGAGAGGCCGTGTCCAGAACTTCCCCACGGTCCGAGATGGTCCGCGTGATGGCATCCACCAATCCGATGGGAGGTTTCATCCGGGTGACCAGTTCAAAAAGGCGAGGAAACTGAGTCTCTAACTGAACGAAAGTGCGCAACAGATTACGGGCTGCGATCAGGGTGGATTTGACATCCAGCAGTTCGACCGGAGTAAGCACGCCTGCATGGGCTGCCAGGTCTACCTGCTGGCGGATGTCTCTAACCCCGCCTATGGTTAGATCGGGATGCGTGGCGAGCAGCGTTATCGCCTCACTGGTCTCTTCCTGTCGGTGGCGGGCAAGATCGGGATCACTGGTCGGACGTAAGGCACGCGCCTTCTCCGCAGAGACGGCAAAAGAGGTGTAACCCGCCAGATGCTCCAGGACCTTGTCGTATTCAAGGGTGTGTAAAGTCTTCTCTTCCATTGTCTCTAGGTATTATACCCATCCGCATCGTTAATTGGGCCGATCAGGGGAATCTCTGTAGAGGTACATACAGGGTGAGAGAAGGGTCAAACCCGAGTATTGCGAATAACCCGTAGATCATAGACTTCGGAATCTCGACGCTGCTCATGTATAATTATGGCATGGTCGAAATCTTCCATCCTCCTCGTTAAGTTCAGCGAAGGTCTGAACAGGCGCGCGCCCCACCTCTTTCTTCTTGTTCCCTGAAAATTCGACGAACAAGGAGAAAGAGAATTTCATGCGCGAAAACAATCCAACCGAACGGGGATGGGGCCTGTTCAAGCTCTTGCGGGGCACCCTCCCATTATCGATCATCCTCATATCGATTGAGTTCTTCGATGAGCTGGTATTCAGTTTCCAGGGAGCTGCGCTACCCGGGATTCGTGACGATCTGGCACTTTCGTATGAACAGGTCGGCTTGCTCTTTGCCATCCCGGCCCTGGTCAGCACTGTTCTCGAACCTTTGATCATGCTTCTTGGTGACACCCGCCTGCGAAAGCCGCTGATCCTCTCAGGCGGGGTCGTATATCTTGCCGCGTTATTGCTCACCGCAGGCGCGACCAGTTTTGCAGGGATTCTGCTGGCTTTCGGCATCAGTTATCCGGCCAGCGGTGCCTTCGTGACCCTCTCGCAGGCGACGCTGATGGACGTAAACCCTGGGAGGGAGACCAGGGCGATGGCGCTGTGGACACTGGCTGGATCTTTGGCGAGCTTTGGCGGTCCTTTGATAATTGCTGTGGGGTTTGCCTTCGGCCTCGGCTGGCGCTGGGCGGATTTGATGGCCGCCTTGTTGGCTTTTAGTCTGATCTGGCTGGTGAAATACCGCTCGGGGACTGGCGTCAGAAGAGAGGTTGAAGCAGGATTCCATGATCGGAATGTGATCAATTCTTTGATCACTGCTGGAAGAGAAGCCATTAATCTGTTGCGATCCGGAACGGTCTTGCGCTGGCTCGTGCTGCTCGAGCTCTCTGATCTCATGCTGGATATTTTCCTGGGTTTTGTACCACTCTATCTTGCGGATTTCGTCGGTTTGGAAAACCAGCAAATCAGTTTGGTTCTTTCCGCCTTGGTGGTGATAAATCTTGGGGCAGATGTCCTTTTGATCCCTTTGCTGAAAAGAATTCATCCCCGAAACATTGTGCGGATATCAGCCCTCGTCGCGCTCGTAGTTTATGGGTTCTGGCTGACTGTGACCTGGCCGGTTGCCCGGATTGTCCTGCTGCTGATCGTGCGCTCCTCGACTTTTGGCTGGTATCAGATCTTGCAAGGAGAAGCCTACGCGGCTGCACATGGACGATCTGGTACGGTCAATGCGATCGGCACAATGACCGGGCTGTTTGGGGCAGCCCTGACCTGGCTGATCGGCTGGGTTGCCAGCCTGGCAGGGCTTCCGACTGCCATGTGGCTGCTCATGCTTGGTCCGCTCAGCCTGGCGATCTTTACACCGCGCCCTGTTTCGGATAAAGGAATCCATGACTCTTGACACAGTAAATCAGGTGATTAATAACTCTACTCTCAAGAGAGAATCGGCTATGATATATTTATCTAACATGTGCAGCGGATATATTTGCAATGCTGACTGAAATCATCAGGCAATCCTGGAGGAACCCATGCCAGAACTGACCGGACCCATCCTGGAACTGATCCGCCTAGCAGCAACCGACCTGCCTCGCGATGTAGAGAGTGCCTTGCGGCGTGCGGTCGAGCGCGAAGCCCCTGGCTCTGCAGCGCGCGGGGCTCTGGAAGCCATTCTCAAGAATGTCGAACTGGCAAGGCAGAATTCCACACCCATCTGTCAGGACACTGGCACACCGATATTTTATGTATATCATCCCGAAGGTTGGTCTACACGGCGCCTCAAAGAACAGATTCGCGCAGCGGTTGCCGAAGCGACCCACCGAGCTTACCTGCGCCCCAACGCGGTGGATTCCCTGAGCGGCAGGAACAGTGGGGATAACCTGGGGGACGAATATTTTCCCTCGATCCACTTCGAAGAGGTGGAAGGGGATACCCTCACGATCGATCTGATGCTCAAAGGTGGGGGGTGTGAGAACGTCGGCGCCCAATACTCTCTCCCCAATGCAGCTCTGAGCGCCGGTCGAGATCTGGCGGGTGTGCGCAAAGTCGTCCTGGACGCAGTACATAAGGCACAGGGGAAAGGCTGCGCCCCGGGCGTTCTGGGCGTGGCTATTGGTGGTGACCGCGGTTCGTCATATTATGCTTCCAAGGAAGTCCTCTTCCAATCCCTGGAAGAGACCAATCCCAATCCAGAGCTTGCAGATCTCGAGAAGCGTCTCACAGCAGAAGCCAACCAGCTGGGCATCGGTCCGATGGGCTTTGGCGGCAACACAACCGTGCTGGGGACCAAGATCACCGGTCTGCATCGCCTGCCTGCCAGCTACTTCGTCTCAGTATCTTACATGTGCTGGGCTTACCGCCGACGAAGGATGATCTATCATGAAGGTAGAGTGACTTATACGTGATCCATGGATTACGTACGCGAATATCACGGATAAAAAAATCTATGTAATCTACGGATCATATTCATGCGGAGAGAATGAACCATGAAGAACCTGACCCTTCCTCTCAGTGATGCGGATATCAGAAGTCTGAAGGTCGGCGATCCGGTACAGCTTTCGGGTGTTATGGTCACCGGACGGGATGCTGCTCATAAGTGGATGGTTGAGACCTTTATCAAAAAGACGCGGGAACCTTTGGGCGACGATCTTGAGGTCTACGAAGTCCTTAAGCCGCTGCTGAACGGCGGTGCTATCTATCACTGCGGACCCGTGGTTGCCGGACTAGAGACTAAGGACTATCGCTTTGTAGCAGCCGGACCTACCACCAGCACTCGCGAGGAACCCTACCAGGGCGATGTAATGCGCCATTTTAATATTAAGGGCGTGATCGGCAAAGGTGGCATGGGGCCCCAAACCCTGGCTGCCTGCCAGGAAGTCCCCGGTGTTTATTTCCATGCGGTCGGCGGGGCGGCCACCCTCATCGCCCAGACCGTGGTCAGAGTGCTGGGAGTCTACAAGCTGGAGTTCGGGGTGCCTGAAGCGATGTGGGTCATCGAGGTTAAAGACTTTCCAGCTGTGGTGACTATGGACAGCCATGGCAACAGCCTGCATGCAGAGATCGAGGAGAAGTCGCGGCGATCTTTGATGGAATTACTGGCAAAGCCTTGAGGAGAACCGTTTGTCCCCAGACTCCTATGTGACCCTGCGCAACCGGCTCACCGGTGAGATCCTCATCGAATCGGCCCGCTGGTGTGCCAGCTGGCTTTGCAGACTGCGTGGATTGCAGTTCCGACGGCGACTCCGCCCAGGCGAAGCGCTGCTCCTCGTCAAGGAGAAAGACTCGATCGCAAGCACTTCGATCCACATGTTCTTTGTCTTCTTCCCGATCGCCGCAGTGTGGATCAATAGTGCTGGGCAGGTGACCAGTGCTCAGCTGGCCAAACCCTGGCGGCCCTATTACGCCTCGCCGACACCAGCCCGCTATGTTCTGGAGACCTCGCCAGATTTCCTGGAACGAATTCGAGTAGGTGATGAGGTCGATTTCGTCCCTCGGAAATGAGCGCGTACAGACCAGGACCTGAATCAGGTTGAGGTGATCTGATTCCCTCTCCCCCGGCGAAGGAATTTCCATGTCATCTGGATTGATGTGGGGTCATCTTGTCCGGCGGTTTTGCAAATTTGTAATTGGGTCGGTATCCTGAGCTGATTCGGTTAAGATTTCAGCAAATTTGCATCTGTCGATGAAGCGATGTCCACTGACTTCTGGAAGAAATTCCGTTCTCTTTTTATCGTTTATCCTTTCATATTCGCGGTATATCCAATACTGTCATTGCATCTCGGCAATTTTAGCCAGGTCGATTTTATGGAGGTCTTCCCTTTCGTCATAGCCGGCCTGGTTACCCAGACTTTGCTGTGGTTTGCTGTAAATAGTTTCATCAGGTCGAACCGCAAGACTGCCTTAATCCTGTCAGGTACCTGGATACTTTTCTTCTCGTCAGGTCAACTCCTGCCTTCATTGTCCAGTTTTGCTGCAAAGTGGTTAGAGATCGATTTTCGCCAGGAAATCCTTGTTCATTTTATTTACTGGTTGAAGGTTTCATTTTCGATCTCTCTTTCCATACTCTTCCTGGTCATTTACTTGACGCTGAAGTCGCAGAGCGATTTAAAGGTGGTCACGCTTTTCATGAATACCAGCGCATCTGTTTTGCTGGCATTTGTTGTCCTGCAATATCTTGTCGCTGCCTGGACTCATTCGGGCGTCATCCATGAGTTTGAAAGCGTTTTCAGCTATGGTGACCTCACCAAGGAAATAAATATCGCTTCCATGACTCCGGCATGCCAGAATGGCGCACCCGATATCTTTTATCTTATCCTGGATGGATATGGTCGAAGTGATATCTTGCAGAGATATTATCACTTCGACAATAAGGAATTGCTTGGTTTCCTGGAGGCAAACGGTTTTTATCTCGCCGATGACAGCCATTCCAACTACTCCGTGACGGTTCTCTCTCTCGCTTCATCGTTGAATATGACTTACCTCGACGATGAAATCGGGGAAAAGGCCCGGGTGACAAACGACCCTTATCCTCTGTTCAGGCTGATCCAGTCTAATCAATTGTTCGAGTTTCTTTCCATGCGCGGCTACCGGATAGTTGCCTTCGCCAGCGGTTACAAGCTGACGGAGATAAATTCTGCTGACCTCTTTCTCGCGCCAGTGAATTCCTTTACTCAATTCCAAAATGAATTGATCAATCTCACCCCACTCCCTCTCTGGCTGCTGGATGAACAAAACGCTGCTCACCGTCGCAGAATAAGATTCATCTTCGATCGGTTGCCTGATGTCAGCGCTGGCGAGCGGCCATCATTTGTGTTTGCCCATATTCCTGCACCCCATCCTCCCTTCCTATTTGGGGCAGATGGGGAAGCCGTGAGCTTCGATATCAGATTCATCACGGATGATGGAGATCGTCTTACAACAATAATTGGTATTGAAAATTATCAGAAAGCTTATGTCTCTCAGGTGAGTTACCTCAATCGACTCCTGATGGATACAATTCAGAAAATCCAGACTTCCGCGCCTCGCCCGCTGATCATCATTATTCAGGGCGATCATGGTCCGGGCTCCATGCTGGATTGGGAAAGCGTTGAGAGTTCAAATATCCCAGAAAGGATGTCTATCCTGAACGCTTATTATTTTTCTGACCGACGCTATGGAGCCCTCTATCCCAAGATCACCCCGGTAAACACATTTCGGGTGATCCTGGATCAATATTTCTGCACCCGTCTGGGTCTCCTGGAGGATAAGAGCTATTTTTCCTTGCTCAACAGCCTCTATGGTTTTACCGATGTCAGTGGGAGGTTGAGCCATCCCGATTTGGGAGATGAGTTTTCTTCATCCAGCCCGTAATCACCCAGGGGCTCATGGCAAAGAAACCGGTCAACCCTGGTCCGCTGAGTCCCCATAAGAAATCTACCAGCACTGCACTCAAACCGGTCACAGTGTAGCTTGCCAGCGCCAGGCGATCGAAACCCCCAGTCCATCGTTCAGCTGTTCTCGGATCGATCCGGGCGAGCCACTGAAACGCGATGATCGTTGTAAAACCAGTCAGCCACCAGCCCCAGAAATTCTGTACTGGAATACCGAAATAGGCCCCTTCGACCTCCCAGATCCAGTGGCCACTGGCAACCATCATCGGATCCATCGCCAGGTCCCAGGCGGTCAGGATAAGCCCGCCAACAGCAGCCACCCCCAGCCGCCATGCCCAGATCTTGTCTGAACGGGCAGGAGGGACCGATTCGGCGATCACGTACGTCGGATACATCATCATGAACCAGGCGACAGGGATAACCCAGGGAACCAACCCCAGGAAACGGAATCCAAGTGTGGGAGTATAGTGATAGGGCCCGTAAATCCAACCTGTGGTCACTCCGACGCTTTCGAAGGTCAGGCTGACGACGAACGTCAAACCGAGGAACAGCGCGGCACGCCCCCAACCGAAGCGTTGAATCGCGTGCAGGACGGCGAAAGAAAATCCAAGGAATGTCAGCAGCGGTGTATAGAATGGCTGCGATTCGATACCTAAGAAAGGCGTGATGATTGCATATGCAGATAGGGCTGCGTATGTGACAAGTAGATAATAAGCCAGTCTGCGCATCGATTATGAAACGTTCTGGTCGTCCGGCAAGGTTTGGTGATCTACCAGACAGGAATCCGCCGGGTTGCGTTCGAATCGGGTGCGGCAATCCGGCAGGCAAAAAAACAGCCAGCGGTTCTGAAAAAGCGTGCGCGGGCTATCCGCAATAAATTCGATAGCCCCGCCGCAGGCAGTGATCACCTTTTCCCCCTCAGCAGGCAAGTCTGGGTCACCAGATCTCATTTCTCCCTCTTCTCCGGGTCTTCCAGGACTTTGAGATCTTCTTTCAAATTGCGCCGGCGCAGGGCAAGGCTGAACAAATAAATGAGCATGACACCAAAGATGACCGCGTAGCCAGCGATCATAAAAGTGGTCGTATCAGCAGGTGCCTCCTGGAATAACATCATACCTCCATCATTGTACTTGTGGGATGAGAGATTACGCCCCTCTTACTGCATCGTTTTCAGGCGCAGCTGCTCGACTTTTTCACCCAGCTGCCCGAGACGGATGCGGTGCCACAGCAAGTCTGCAAAAACAAAGGTGAAAGTCAGCAGGCTGAACATGAAAGTCTTCAGCATCTTGGGGGTCATATCGAACTGCCCTTGGGCGGCAGGGTCATTAGTGCCGATCACGACCGGGTGAATGGTGCGGAACAGGCGGGCAGAGAAGAATGTCAGGGGGACGCTGAGGAAGCCAACAATGGCATAGACTGAACCAAAGCGCGCCCGCCGATCCGGATCTTCGATCCCTTGTCTTAGCATCAGGTAAGCCAGGTAGATCAGCTCCATCACCGTGGCAGTGGTCAGGCGTGGATCCCAGGTCCACCAGGTATTCCAGATCGGCCGCGCCCAGATCGAGCCAGTGACGATATTGATAAAAATGAAGACGATGCCGATCTCCACTGCCGCCAGACCAGCGATATCCCACCGGCGGTCACCTCTCAGAAGATAAAAGATGCCCGCTACCGCCGCGACTAGGAAGCTCAACATCCCCACCCAGCCAGCTGACACATGAAAATAGAAGACCCGCTGCACATCACCCATCACAGCCTCTGTCGGGGCGTAGAAAAAAACCATCCCCACGGCGATCAGAAACATGAAACCGGTCCAATAGTCGAGTACCGTTAAGAAACGAGGTTTGGTGTCCATCGAATACTCCTTCTGGATACGTCCATTTTCTTATTCTTCGACCACATAATCGAAAACCATAAAGGCAACTGCGATGAAGATAACATCATAAGCCACGAGCAGGTTGAGCCAGGGACGGATCTCGGTCATTTCGAGCCCATCCAGGAAACCGGTGCTGGCTTTCACCGCCCCCAGGATGACCGGCAGAACAACCGGAAAGAGCAGGATCGGCAGCAGGATATCCCTTGTCCGTGCCTGAACCGCCATAGTCGCCAGCAGGGTTCCCACAGCCACATATCCGAGCGATCCCAATGCCGTCACAAGGAGCACCCCAGGGAGAAACAGGTTTACATTATAAAGCACACTGTAGACTGGGAAGACAATCGCCTCCACCAGGAGCATGAATACCAGATTGCCGATTGCCTTGCCGAAGAAGATCGCGCTCCGGTCGACCGGAGCTAAAAGCAAGCCATCAATGCAACCGCGGTCCTTCTCGATCGCAAGCGAGCGGTTCAACCCCAGGGTGCCTGCGAAGGCGAAGATCACCCAAAGTACTCCAGATGTAATATTACTCTGTTGGCGGGTCTTGGGATCCAGATCGAGGGCGAAATTGAAGATCAAGATAACAAGCAGGGCAAAGATCAACATGGCAGAGATCAGCTCCCGGCTGCGCAGCTCAGCTGCCAGGTCTTTCCAGACCACAGCACTCATGGCGCGTAAAAATCCGGAGACTTTCCCCGTGCTCCGGGTGACGGCCGGTGCCAAGACTGCGGGACTCTCGCGTTCCATGTTCTAAACCTGCGCTAAAGCCTGGCGATAGAAGGAAAGCAGCTGTGCTGGGGCGATATCCTGGCGATGGACGCTGGCGACGATCACGCCGCGGGAGAGCACATCGAAGCGCGAAGCCAGGTCTGCAGCTCGCGATAGATCATGAGAGGTCATCACAACCGTTCGTCCGCGTGCGGCGACTTCTCTGAGCACCGCGTCCAGCATGGCGCAGGCATCCTGATCTAGACCGGTATGTGGCTCGTCGAAGAGGATCACCTCCGGGTCATGCAGAACCGCCCGACCGATCGCTAGACGCTGCTGCATGCCGCGTGAGAAAGTGCGCACCAAGTCGCGTCGGCGTGCAGTCAGGCCAACCAGCTCGAGAACCTCCTGTACCCGCTGCTCGACCTCCGCCAGGCTGTACATGCGGGCATAAAAACGCAAATTCTCTTCTGCGGTCAGATCTCCATAGAGCAGCGGGAGATGGGAAACCACTCCCAGCCGCCTGCGAACTGCAGCAGCCTGCCCGGGCAGCTGGTAGCCAGCCACCCGTACCTCACCTAATGTCGGTCGAGAAAGGGAGGCCAGGATGCGTAATAATGTCGTCTTTCCGGCGCCATTCGGACCGAGCAAGGCGACGAACTCGCCCCGTTCGACGTTGAGGTCCACGCCGGCCAGAACGGTCTTCAACCCAAAACGCTTGACCAAACGCTTGACCCTGATCATTTACTGCTCACTCACTCTTGATCCCGGAGCGCGTTCTTCAGGCGCGCCTTGAGCTCCGCCCGCCTGGCCTGATAGGCTTCTTCTGGTAATTCGCCAGCCTGGAACTGATCATCCAGGGCGAGGATCGCGTCGAGGATGGTATCCGCATTCTCTTCTTCGTGTACTTCTAGAGGTTCTTCCTCGTCCGGCTCGGTCTCACGCCCGGTGCGGGAACGCACGTACAGCCAGGCGCCGGCTACGACCAGCGCCAGGCCAAAGGCGATCAGCCCTACTAACAGGCTGCTGTTCGTCCCTCGCACCAGTCCGGCAGCGCCGATGGCTGGTCTTCCCGAGATCGTAAAGCGCAGTTCGCCACCGGGTTCGATCCGCTGGGCTGAATACATATGATAAGAAAGGCCCTGCACATCCCGCGTTCCCATGTCCTGGAGGCTTTCGCCGCTGACCTTTAACCCATCCTCGGGCAATAAGATCACCACCGCGTTGACCGGCAGAGTCACCGGGTGACGCAGCTCCAGCTTGCGATCGTATGGCAGGTCATAGGAGAAAACAACCTGGTGCTGGCTGGCCGCGGGTCTCACCGCAGCCATATCGCCGAAACCTCCAGGCACCTCAACGAACCGCTCGCCAAGTGCGCCATCCTGAAACTGAAGATTCGTGGCACCCTCTGGGAGAGGAAATGTCAATACCGGGTCTCCGGGCTGCTCTGCTACCAGCGTGCGATCTCCCAGGTTTGAGATAACGTATAATTCGACTACGTGTAAAACCCCTGGATCGGCATAATCCAAAAGCAGGTGCAACCGATCGACGGAAACCGTCGAGGGATCGCTGGTTGTCTCATAGATGGGAATTGGCAGGGATAGATTCCTCTCCTCGGCGGCTGCCACGCTCACATCCGAGCTGTACACCACTCCCTGATATTCCAGGCTGGCAATGAATGCCCGTCCATCTGGCATTTCGATATCTTCGAAGAGGAATATTCCTTGTGGGTCCACGGTTGTGGTGAGGGTCAGAACCTGCTGCATCTCGTCGAAACCATGCAAAGTGATCTCGAGGCCAGACGGCACTTCACCGCCGCTGAGATTGATCACCTGCCCAGAGACACTCCCTCGATCACCCACCGTTTGAGGCGTCTGCGTGGTCTCTATCTCCGGAGGGGCCTGCGTGCTGCCTGGTGTGTCAGTGGGGGATGTATCGCTGGCTTGCGCCACAGGAGCCGACTCTCGGGAGGTAAAAGTCAGGGAACGCAGGTAAGCAACCAGAGCCCAACGTTCGTCGTCAGAGAGGTGGGTCTCGAAACCAGGCATATCCGGTGGGAGACCTGTGCTGATCGCCTCGAACAACTGGATAGCGCTCCTTTCAGCCATCAGCTGCTGATCGGTGAAATCTGTGGGAGATGTGGAGAGTTGCCCGGCGCGGAAGCCGTCGCCCTCTCCGCCCTGCCCGTGACATTCCACGCAATTTTCGCGATAAAGCGCCGCCCCCTGGTCGATCTGCTCTGGGCTCGTGCTGAGCGAAAGCGCATAGGCGACCACATCCCAGCGCTGTCGGTCACTCAGGCTGTTGAACGGAGGCATAAACCGTTCGAGATCACCTTGAGTTACGATGGTATACCACTGTGCAGGTACGGCCTGGCGAGACAGTTCCGGCGCAGCCAGAGCTGCGGGAGGATTGGGCAGCTGGCTGCTTTGCGGTCCGTCGCCTCTTCCCTGCCTACCATGGCATGGGGCGCATTTTTCAATGTAGATCACCTCGCCTGCCTCTGGATTGGGGGGTACCAGGGGAAAACTTTGACGGACCACAGGGACCTGTGTCCCGGCTGATGTGCGCACTTCGGCGCCTGGTGGGGGAGGGATATCCTGCGCCAGTGAGAACGAACAGCTGGTCAGAGCCACCAAGATCGGGGCTAAGACCATCCGGATCACGATAAATCTTCCCGACAACCGTCGATCGCTCCAAAGCCTGCTATTTCCCAAGTCGATGAACCTCCGTGATTTCCAGTCTCTCAGGCAAGCTCTCGCCCACAACGGGGACAGAATCGATCTGTGGTCTGGACCGGGCGACCGCATTGCGGACAAAATCCTGCGGATTTCCCCTGTCTGGCGCGGCGGCGAGCTGCCAGGAGAGCTTCCACCTGTTCATCATCGCCGCTGATTGAAGGCATTTGGGTCTTATCCTGAACAGTAGCGCGGCGTTCCGCAATCGCTTTCTCCAGGCGCGCCTCCAGGTCATTGGCCGGTGTGCGATGTTCCAGCTCATCCAGCCGGCGGAGAACCTGTGCACCTTCCCGGAGCAATGATGCTCTTTGTACCGGATAGTCCTCCGCGGGAATTTTACCCATGCTGTGATCGAAATCCAATTCTTCGAGGGTGGCTAGGATCCGGTCACGCTCAGCCAGAAGAGCAGAGAGCTCATGTTGAATTCCTGCCGAATTCGAATCGACCACAGCAGTCTTACGCTCGAAGAGCGGTCTGGAGATATAAATGCCTACCAGGATTAGCAGGGCAAGGAAGAGAAAAATCGAACCGATGTCCATTGAGCTTGGGTAGGACTCCTGATGGTTTAGAATTCCTTGATAGTTAGAACGGTCATGGCTCCAGCAAAGGATCGATCAGGGATCTGATCTCTGCCAGGGAGGAGAAAGGCACCAATTTGAAAGCTGCCAGTTTACCCTGGCGGTCGACGATATATGTTTCCGGCACCCCGGTCGTCCGGTAGGCATGCGAGATGCGTGTGCCCAAATCGGGCCCGTTTGGATAGGTGATATCGAACTTTTCGAGATATTGCTGTGCCTTGGTGGGCGTATCAACGTAATCCACCCCGAGGAAGACCACATCTCCACGCGGCTGGTAATATCGCCAGGCCGCTTCGAGATCGGCAGCTTCCTCCTCGCATGGTTTACACCACGAAGCCCAAAAATTGATCAGCACAACCTTACCACGCAATTCTTTCAGGGCGATTGTTTCACCTTCGAAAGTTGTCAGGGTGAAATCGGGGACAGTATCGCCGATCTGAAGTGGTCCACGCTGGCTGCGCAATACTCCGAATGCCAGCAGAGCAAGCAAACCCAAGATGCCCGTCCAGGCTAGGATGCGTCCGGTGGAAATTTCCTGTCCGAATATCACAGCTCGCCCCCCTTGAGAAATGGGGGGCGTTGAGGTTTCGTTCGGAGAAGTAACTGTATCGATATCTGACATATTAACACTCCAATTTAATACCGTCCTGATCCGATTACCTAACGCTGGCGCAATTCTTCTTCCAACCGATGCACATATTCGTCATTTTCCAATTCTTGCGGATGCAGGTTGCTCTCATAGGCTGTCAGGGGTTGTTTCCAGGCTCGAAAAGCACGATAGAGGATATAAGCGCCTGCGAGAATGGCTATGGGCGGAATGATATACACCAGCCAATTCAATCCGCGCGGGGGAGGTGTCTCGAGGACACGATCGCCATATTGTCGGACAAAGTAGTCTTTGATCTCCTGCTCGGTCTTCCCTTCCGCCAGAAGGTCCCTGATCAAAGCCCGCCATTCCTCACATGCCTGGGTGGGGCAGACGTCCAGGGGAATATTTTCGCAAACCGGGCAGTAAAGCTGCTTGGCGATAGCATTAACCTGATCGTCACTGACAACCACAGGTGTGGGCTGTTGGGCAACAGCGCCTGTGAAGAACACGCTGCTCAAAAGCACCCCAATAAATGCAGGGAAAGCTCGTTTGAGGAAAAGCCAGCGCATCAAGCCTCCGCAACCTGATAGCTCGGGCGGCGCACCCTTACCCTGACCAGCTCGGGGTCCCGGTCAGGCCAGGCAGCCACCAGCGTTCCCAGGATGAAGACCAGCCCTCCGATCCAGAGCCAGTTCACCAGCGGGTTGTGGTAAATCCTGAAGGTCGCACTGGCTGCGGAGATCGGCTGCCAGTCGACCAACAGTACGTAAAAATCATCCTCCAGGGTGCTGCGCACGCCGGGGATGGTCATCTGCTGCTGGGACTCGTAATAATAATCCCGGCGGGGGTGAAGTTCGCCGACATAACGACCATCCTTGTAGATGCTGACCACGGCGCGGGCGATGTTCCGTCCATCTTTGTAATCGAAATTGGCCAGTGAATCATAGGTCATCGTGTAGCGTCCCAGCTTGAGTTGTCCGCCTTGAGGGATGGTGCCTTGCGTTTCGGTCTGGAACATCTCGATGCCAATGATCCCAATTGCCATCAACACCACGCCGAGATGGATGATGTAGCCCCCGTAGCGGCGCCGGTTACGTCCGGCCAGACGCCACAACGCCACTGGCAGGCTCTCGCCGGATTTACGGTGCCGGGCCAGACTCCCGCGCCAGAACTCATAGAGCGTCACCGAGACCACCAAACCGCTCAACCAGAAGCCCAAAAGCGCGCCTGGTTGTCGAATACCGCTCAAGAGCACCGCAGCCAGGATTAACAGGGAAGCCAGGAAGGGTTTCCAGAGCGCCCGACCAAGCGTGCGCGGTGTCGAATGTCCCCAGGCGGAGAGCGGAGCCACACCCATCAAAAGCAGCAAACCAACCCATAAAGGTCCTGTGGCGCGTTCATAGAATTCCTGTCCCACAGTGACTTTCTGTCCGGTGAAAAGCTCGGAAATCAATGGGAATAACACGCCCCAAAAGCAAACGACGAAGATGCCCAGAAACAACAGGTTGTTGAGCAAGAAAAGCGCCTCCCGGGACAGGAGAGAGGTCATGCGCGCCTCGGTTTTGAGCTCATTCCAGCGACGCATGAGAAGAGACAAAGAGACGAGAAAAGTGAGCCCTATGAAAATGAAGAAAGCCGGGCCAATGGCGCTCTGTGCAAACGCATGTACCGAAGAAAGAACACCCGAGCGTGTCAGGAAGGTCCCGAAGATCACCAGGTCATAGGTCAGGATGATCAGGATCATGTTCCAATGTTTGAGCAGGCCTCGCTTTTCCTGGATCATGACAGAATGCAGGAATGGCGTCCCAGTCAACCAGGGCATAAAGGCGGCGATCTCCACCGGATCCCAGCCCCAGTATCCTCCCCAGCCGAGGACATCATAAGCCCAGCGCCCGCCCAAGATCAACCCCAAGGAGAGAAACAACCAGGCGACGAGCGTCCACCGGCGGGTGATACGAATCCAGCGATCATCGGTGCGCCCGGTCACCAGCGCAGCAATCGCAAAGGCATAGGGTATGACAAATGAGACAAAACCCAGGTAGAGCATTGGGGGATGGATGATCATCCCAGGATGGCGCAAGAGTGGATTGAGCCCATTTCCATCCTGGGGGAAAAAGGGTACCGAGCCGACCGGTTGGAACATCGAAACCGCAAGCCCTGTGGGAGTTTGCCAAAGGCGCTGGAAGGGATTCTCAAAGAAAATGATCAAACTCAGGAAGAAAGCCAGGGTGACCAGCGCCACGATGATCACCCAAGGGAGAAATTCCCGGTCGCGATCCCAATTTCGCAGAGTGACCGCAGAGGCAAATGCCGCCATCAACCAGGACCAGAACAGCAGGGAACCCGCCTGCCCTCCCCAAAGGGCCGTCACTCTCAGGTAAAACGGCATGCTTTTGCTGGTCACGCTGGCCACATAATCTATGTGAAACTGGTTGGTGACCAATAAGTAGATGAGGCTGAGTGCTGAGATGGTTAATAAAGGCCAGGTCAGCAACATGGCGTTGCGCGCGCTGTCCACCCAGGCAGGCTCGCCTTTGCGCGCACCGTAGTATGCTGCGCCGACTCCGAAAATCGCCACCAGAAACGTAATAAGCAGAGCGCTGAATCCAAGACTGGCTACCATTCGTTATCTCCGCAGGAGGAACACAAAAGATATAAAACTGTGATGGGATGGAAACCTCATTTTTGGGAAACCGACAATTTAGCGCATTTGCATGTGCTCAGCCCTCTGCCTGGGCAGGGAGGGATTCTTCATATTTGGTGGGGCATTTCAACAGGAGTTCGTCGGCATAGAAAATCCCATCCTCCCCAACTTTGCCTGTCATGATGGCTTGTGCCTCATTGCGTAACAGGTCGGGTTTGGGTCCGACATAGACCACCTGCATTCTGGTGCGCGATGGATCTGTCACCGCGGCATGCAACACCTCAGCCAGACCGCCTTGCGCTTCGATTTCCTTATTGTCGCCGGGGACATGGGCGACGGTGAATCTCAAGGTCAGTGTCTGGGGATCGTATTGGATTGTATCTCCAATGACTGCGCCGGATATCCGCACTTTGCGATCCCCGGTGTTCCAGCCTCTGGCGGCCAGTTCATCGATGGTCAAGAAATATTGGGCACTCGCCTGGGTGGATGTGGCGATCAGGTAGACCACTGCTGCGACGATGAGCAGTCCACCCAGGATAAATTTCAACCGGCCAGCAGCACCGGTTTGCAGCGCGACCGAATCTCCCATGTTTCAACCTCCAAATGAAAACCAGATTCTTTGCCTTATCGTACGCATATGCAACCATTAATTTTGTCATAACGAGATTAATGCAACCTGAAACGAACAAAAATGGAGCATGAGAAAGGTTACAGATGTATCAGACCGGTGCGGATGGCGAATTTTACCAGCTCGGTGGATGAATGCAGGTTCAATTTGTGCATGATCCGCTCCCGATGGCGGGCGACGGTTTTCGGGCTGATCCCCAGACGGGCACCGATCTCGGTGTTGGTCATCCCGGATGCGACGGCTTCCAATACCTGGCGCTCACGGCGGCTGAGCACATCCAGATCCCGGGCGGCGGTGCGTTCGAGCACCGATGGGTGAAGCTCCTGGGGTGATTGCGAGAGCAGGCGCCGGTAATCTTCCAGTAACCAGCGGGCCAGGGCCGGCTGCAGGTAAACATTCCCAGCCGCCACGCAGCGAATCGCATTGACCAGTTCATCGGCAGCGACCTGTTTGGTGACATAACCCGAAGCACCGGCCAACAGCATCTCGAATAAATATTGCTTATCCTCATGGACGGTCAACGCCAGGACTTTGCAGTCGGGAAATAACATTTTGAGCTGACGAGTAGCTTCCAGCCCATCCATCCCTTCCATCGTGATGTCCATCACCACCAGATCGGGTTCGATCTCTTTCGCCCGTTGAAGCACTTCCAAGCCGCTGGCAGCTTCGGCAATCACCTCGATCCCCTCCTGGGTTTCGAGATACGTCTTCAATCCGGTGCGGACAATATCGTGATCGTCAACCAGCATCAACCGGATCGTGTTCATTATCAACCTCCTCAACCTCGACCCTTCCCGAAGAACCGATGGGGATCTCGACCTGCACCAGTGTACCTCCATCCGGTGGAGAAATGACAGTAAAATGTCCGCCCACCGACTCAACCCGCTCGCGCATCCCCTCCAGCCCCCATCCTCTCCCTGAACCATTGGGTTGCCTCCCTCGCCCGTTCAGGCCAACCCCCCGATCACGGATTTCCAGGCAAATCTGTCCTGGTCGGTAAGTAAGCCTGACCTCTGCCTGATCGCACTGTGCATGCCGGGAGACATTTGTCAGCGATTCTTGTGCAACCCGGAAGAGCACCGTTTCTACCAGCTGCTCCAGCCTGTGCGCTTCCCCGGTTATGTCTAGTTTGACCTCAAGCCCTGTCCGCCGGCGATGTTCATCGGCGAGGTATTGCAGAGCAGCAACCAGCCCCAGGTCGTCCAGTTGCGCCGGGCGCAGGTCGTGCACCAGGCGATAGATACCCTGAGACATCTGGCGGGTCATCTCCTGCATACGATCGATCAGGCGGCGCCCTTCATGCCCGATGGGCAATGAGTTTCTCAGCGTTGCCATCGTCAGGCTCAAGGCTGTCAGAAACTGAGCGGTCTCATCGTGGAGTTCGCGGGCGATGCGCGCGCGTTCTTCTTCTTGTGCCATGACAATATGCCGGAGATGGTCGCGCCGCAGGATTTCCCGCTCCTGGAGATCGCGCTGGAGGAGTTCAAGCGCCTCCAGACGCGCTTTCTGAGCGGAGAGCAGCTGCTCTTCCCGCTCCCGATCGACAGAGCGGATCGCCAGGATCAGATTAATGGTCACCAATAGTGCCATGGAAGCGCGCACAAGCTGTACGGGAAATCCAAAGATCGAGGTGAACAACGCAGAGTTGATCAGGCTGGCGGGAAATATATCGATCGGTGCGACGAATACCTGGGTGATGCCATAGACGGTGAACCCAATGGCTGCCCATCTGAAACGACCTGCGAGGTCGAATTTCTTATTTCCTCTGAACTGGCGTGCCCTGAAATTCAAACCAAGCCCAGCCAGGATGCCGCCGGGCACAGCCAGTGCGTAGCGGGTGATCGGATCGGCGATCTCCCACGTAAAAACCCTCTCCGGTCGGGAGTAGGCCTTCAGCAAAACTCCACAAAATAACAGGAAGCCGACCAGACTCGCCATTAGTTTCCAGCCTTTTAAGGGAAGCATGAGAAAACCGAAGATCACCAGAGGGATGAAAGACAGGACTAACAAGGCAACCCTCAACCAGTTCAGTTCAGGTGGGAATGGAAGCCCCAACCAGACACCCTGGAGGAGGATGATCTCCATCCATTCGTGAATACCGTGCAGCATGCCAAAAACTGCCAGCGGTTGGAGGACCCGGCGTTCGGCGAGGGCGGGTGCGCGCAAAGTCTCGAGCACCAGAGCGACGCCCATGGTGAAAAATGACAGACCATAGATGAAGAAAATCAGGACGATATCGAGGTGCAAACCGTAAATTGTCATAATTCCACATTGGGTATTTTACAGCAATCCACAAAATCGACGCTGGCGAATAACGTGATTTTTGTCACATTATTGCTATGACAATCGCGCTTATCTAGGGTTAATAATTAGGGTAAAATAACTAGGTCAAATTCCCTACCGGTTTACGAGAGCCACAACGTATTCCGATTCTGAGTCATTCTTTTTCCTATAATAAACCCCGCCCATAAAGCCGCCCTAACTTCTCAGCCACTCAAATTGCCCTTCGACTATGAAAGGAGGCACCAATCTGAAGAGAGTAAAGCAAATCCCCCAATCTGACATCGCTGACAGTGGATGATCATAAATTCAAGGAGAATCCTATGAAAACCACGCACATTCTGATTGGGCTACTCCTGGTGGTGGCTGGACTGGCTCTGGCGGCCTGCACCGGCCCTCAAGGACCTGAAGGGCCGCCGGGCCCAGCAGGCCCGCCCGGCCCTGAAGGACCTCAAGGTCCGCCTGGTCCTGAAGGTCCCGCTGGTCCTCCCGGTCCACCCGGAGAAGCTGGCGCAGGGGCGATCGGTGCCGATTACGTAGGTAGTGCAACTTGTCAAGGTTGTCACCAGGATATTTATGATGTGTTTATCAATTCCGGACATGCCTGGAAACTTAATCCCGTTGTCGACGGGCAGCCGCCGGATTATCCTTTCACCGAATTAACCGAGGTGCCCGAAGGCTATACCTGGGATGACATCGCCTATGTCATCGGAGGTTATAACTGGAAGGCACGTTTTATCAACAAAGAGGGCTATATCATCACTGACGCGCCTGGCGCCAGCGGCAACACCGAGTATCTCAACCAGTGGAACTTCGCCAATCCGATCGTCGGTAAAGAGGCTGGCTGGGTTACGTATAAGTCCGGTGAGGAGAATTTGCCCTATGACTGTGGTGCCTGCCATACCACAGGGTACAGCCCGCAAGGTCACCAGGACGACATGCCAGGCATCATCGGCACCTGGGCAGAACCAGGCATCAAATGCGAAGCATGCCATGGGCCGGGAGGTCTGCATGTGAAGAACCCCCGAGGAGTCCAGATGCTGGTGGATCGGGATGCCGAGCTCTGTGGTCAATGTCATATCCGCGGGGCGGTCGAATCTGTCGACGCCAAAGGCGGCTTCATCGAACATCACGAACAATACGAAGAGCTCTTCCAGAGCAAGCACATCGCCCTGGATTGCGTCATTTGTCATGACCCTCATCAGGGTGTGGTGCAGCTACGACAGGCGGACGTGCAGACAACCCGCACACGCTGTGAAAACTGTCACCTGGACGAGGCCAGCTACCAGGACTCCCAAATCCACCCCAACATCACTCAATGCATCGATTGCCATATGCCACGCATCGTCAAATCCGCCTGGGGTGATCCGGAGAAGTTCATTGGAGATATCCGCACCCACCTGATGCGCATCAACCCAACCCAGATCGGGCAGTTCAGTGAGGACGGAACAACTGTGCTCTCGGAAATCGGGCTGGATTTTGCCTGCCGCCAGTGTCATGTTCAGGGCGGCAACGCGACGCCAAAATCTGATGAGGAACTGATAGAGAAGGCAAAGGGCTATCATACACCGCCGGAAGAATAGGACCTGTGCTCGTTCGGCCTGGGCTGCGAACGAAGCAGACTGGTGAGACCCGGCCCTGTCTCTCTCATCCAAACATATCGATGTATTAGATAAAGCAAAATGAAGCGATTCTCACGCCGGTTGAAGCAGTTTTTCTTTCCCCCTCCAGCATCTCCCCGCTGGGTGAAAATTCTTCCATACGCTGTTCTAGGTTTATTGACCCTCCTTCTGTTGACCGCAGGCGCATTCGGATGGGAATACACCAATTCCCCTGCCTTTTGTGGCGCAACCTGCCATACCATGCCCCCGGAATATACGGCTTATCTCACCTCACCGCATGCCCGCATCGACTGTGTGGACTGCCACATAGGCAAGGGCTTCATCGCCACCCGCATCACGCGCAAAGCCGGGGATGTTCGCCACGTGATCGCCACCGCTTTTAAGACATATGAATTTCCCATCCGGGCTAAAGACCTCCGCCCGGCACGCGAAACCTGTGAGAAATGTCACTTCCCTGAGAAATTTTCGGATGACAGCCTGCGTGAGATCAAGAAATTCACCCCCGATAAGAACAACACGCCGACGACCATCTATCTGGTGCTCAAAACGGGCGGGGGAAGCAAGCGTCAGGGGTTGGGACGCGGTATCCACTGGCACATCGAAAACCGCGTGGAGTATCTCCCCCTCGACCCCGAAGAACAGTTAATCCCCTACGTGCGCGTCTTCGAAGATGACGGGACAGTTACGGAATACCTGGATATCGAGGCCGACATCGATCCAGCCCGCATCGATCCATCGGCGTTGAAAGAGATGGACTGTATCACCTGTCATAACCGCATCACGCACCTGGTGAGAACGCCGGAAGATACTATCGATCAGCTCATGGAACGGGGTATCATCCCACCGGATATCCCCGATATCCGTCGGATAGCGGTCGAGGCTTACAGCCAGCTCTATGATTCGACCCAAAAAGGTCTGAACAAGATCGCAGGCATCGCCAGTTACTACCAGACCTATTACCCTGACTACTACGCTGCCAACCAACAAAAAATCGAGGCTGCCATCGCGGCTTTGAGCGAGGCTTATGCAAACAGCGTCTTCCCGGAACAAAACTCAAATTGGATGACTCACCCGAACAATGTGGGTCACAAGGATTCTCCGGGCTGCTTCCGCTGTCACGATGGAAAACATCTTAATCAAAAACAGGAAGCCATCCGTCTGGAATGCAACCTGTGTCATTCGATCCCGGTAGTGGTTAGCCCTCAGGATTTTCTGGCTGAGATCGAGATCAGCCGCGGTCCTGAGCCGGAGACACACAAGAACCCCAATTGGATCAGTATCCACCACAGCGTCTTCGATCAGACCTGTTCCAATTGTCACACGACCGCGAACCCCGGCACCACGGAAAACAACTCTTTCTGTTCGAACAGCGCCTGCCATGGCAGCGTTTGGACATATGCCGGTTTCGATGCCCCGGCTTTGCGGGAAGTTTTGCTCTCCCAGCTTCCGCCTACCCCGACTCCGATGCCAACCCCGAGCGAGGTAGCTTTGACCTTCCAGGATGCTATCGGTCCTCTGCTCACGGCGCGTTGTGGGAGCTGCCATAGCCCGGCGGGAGGCATCCAGGGTCTTGATCTGACCACTTACCAGGGCATCATGTTGGGCGGCGCCAGCGGGGCAGCGCTCGTCCCTGGGGATGCGCAAAACAGCCTGATCGTCATCAAGCAGCGCGGCGATCCACCGCACTTTGCACAGCTGACCCTCGATGAGCTCGATTTGCTCATCCGCTGGATCGAGGCGGGCGCGCCGGAAAAATAATGCGACTTTTCTTTCTATGACGGGAGCGATCACTTCAGCGAGAGCTAAACATTTACAGCTTATAGATCATCACCGATAGCACTCGAATGGTGTATCATCTCGATTCTTGAGGATTAATGATGGACGAAAAGGATCAGCTTAGCAGGCGGAATTTCCTTGCGATTTTGACCAGCGCAATCGGAGGTCTGATCGGCATGGCTTTATCCATCCCAGCCATCGCTTACCTGGTCGGCCCGGCGCTCAAAACCGGCTCAGCCGAGAACTGGGTGCGGATCGGTTCGAGCGGGAAAGTCGAGTTGGGCACCCCCACGCTTTTCAAGACCACCATCGAGAGACAAACCGGATGGCTCAAAAGCCAGGAAGAGGTTTCTGTATACATTCTCACGGACAACGGGAGAGATTTCATCGCGCTTTCGAATATCTGTACACATCTCGGGTGTAGGGTGCGCTGGATAGCCGACCGGCAGGAGTTCTTTTGTCCCTGTCATAACGGTATTTTCGATAAAGAGGGAGATGTCGTTGCAGGCCCTCCGCCTCGCCCGCTTGATCGTTACTCCGTGAAATTAGAAGATTCGAGCCTGTTTATTTTATTAAGAGGGTGACATGAGTACGAGTATCGGGAATTGGTTGGATGAGAGGGTTGGATGGCGCAAGGTCTGGGAGAGTATATTTCTCCGCAAAGTCCCCAAGACCAACTGGCTGTATACATTGGGGAGTGCGACCTTGTTCACTGCCATCCTGCAGATCGTTACCGGGATTCTTTTGACGATTTATTATGTCCCAACCCCGGATCACGCTTATGACAGTGTGCAGTATATCACCACCCAGGTTCCCGCCGGATGGCTGATTCGCGGTTTGCATCACTGGGGAGCCAGCGCCATGGTTGTCCTTGCGGTGCTTCACATGCTGCGGGTGATCTATTACGGCGCCTATAAATATCCGCGCGAGATGACCTGGTTCACTGGGGTTGGCTTGCTGCTTGTTGTGCTCGGTTTTGGGTTCACCGGTTATCTCCTCCCCTGGGATCAGAAAGCCTATTGGGCGACGACTGTCGGCACACGCATTGCCGGCGTTGCCCCGCTGATCGGAGATTGGATTCTCAAAATCATGCGCGGTGGGGAGGAACTTTCTGCCATCACACTTGCCCGCTTTTTTGGAACGCATGTCTGGGTTTTACCCGCGATCTTGATTTCGCTCATCCTTGTCCATCTTTACCTTGTCATTCGACTTGGAATCAGCGCAGTCCCTCGCCGAGAGGATTGAGGATCAATGAATAAAGAAGAACAAAAGGCTTATCTGGAGCGATATCAGAGAGAGAAGGAGAACGGGGTGCCCTTCTTCCCGGATGCCCTCTTCAAGGACGCGGTCGTTTCATTGATCGTGTTTATCATCCTGGTCGCACTGGCATATTTCAAAGGTGCACCTCTGGAAGCGCGCGCAGATCCGGCTGACACGACCTACACACCCCGCCCGGAATGGTATTTCCTTTTCCTGTTTCAGTTGCTCAAGTATTTTCCGGGAAATTTGGAAGTCATCGGGGTCTTCGTGATTCCAACCGTCACGATCCTCATCTTGTTATTCCTCCCCTTGCTGGATCGTTCCCCAAAACGGCACTTTCTATCCAGGCCGATCGTCAGTGGAGTCACCACACTGGTGATAGTCGCCATTGTCTTTTTGACCGTTCAAGCCAGTCTGGAGGCGCCTCCGCCGGTCGAGGCTCGGGGAGGCGACCAGACCGCCGCGCTGTACACCCAGAATTGTGCGCCTTGCCATGGCCCATCGATCCAGGTGCCTCCAGGGACGAACCTGCATGACATCATCGCCCAGGGGCGGCATGAAGGGATGCCAGCCTGGAGCGGGGATCTCAGTACCGATCAGATCGATGCCCTGGCGGGCTTCATCCTCTCTCCAGGTGGCAGCCAGCTCTTCACCGAAAATTGTGCTGCCTGCCATGAGGTCTCCGAGCTGGTCGCCAGCGATCCTCTGTTGTTAAAGCAAGCCATCGAACAAGGCAAGAATTTCCAGGCGCATGCCGGGGTGGATATCCCCGATTGGTCCCAGGTGTTGACACAGGAGAACAAGATAAAGCTACTCAATTTCCTTGTTGCTCCTGATGGTCAGCGGTTGTTCGCGATCAACTGTTCGCCCTGCCATGGCTACTCGGTTGCCTTCACTGGCGATGAAGAAGAGTTGCGGTCGATCATCAGCCAGGGTGGGCTGCACCTGGACATGCCTCCCTGGCAGCAAAAATTGAGCGAGAAAGAATTGGATCAGCTGGCTCAGTATGTCACCGATCCTGCCTCTTCCCCAGAGAGCGAAGCGCTCTTTCAAAAGAATTGTTCTGGCTGTCATGGCAGCCGCATCCCCTCCGCGGCAAGCGTTGAGGCTGCGCGCCAGATCATCGCCGAGGGCGGAGAACATCAAACCATGCCCGTGTGGGGTGAGATCCTCACCGCGGAACAGATGGATGCATTGGTTGCTTACACGCTTTCAGCTTCAGCGGGTACATCTGTTGACGTCGGTCAACAGCTCTACGCCAGTAATTGCTCTCCTTGCCATGGCGAGTTCGGCGAAGGGGGACCTAATCCGACCCGTCCCGGGGATATCATCTTTCCCATCAGCACCAGCGAGTATCTCAAAACCCGAGACGACTTCACCCTGCGCTCGATCATTTCCCAGGGTCAGCCAAACTTTGGCATGTCACCTTTCGGCAGCGCCTATGGCGGCCCGCTCGATGACGAGGAGATCGATGCCATCGTGGCTTTTCTGCGTTCCTGGGAGAACAACCCGCCAGTTGAGCTTCCGCCGGAAATTGAGATCAATCTCGAAACGATCAACCTGGACGCATCCCAGATTTATCAAGATCTCTGCGCACAATGTCACGGTCCGCGAGGGGAAGGCGGGATCGGCCCCTCTTTCCAAAGCCCCCAGTTCCAGGCGACCAGATCGGACCAACAGCTCTTCAACACCATCAATCTGGGTCATGAAGCAACCGCCATGATCGCCTGGGGCGACATCCTGAGTCAGGAGCAGATTCAAAGCCTGGTCGAACTGATCAGGACCTTCAAAACGACTGGAGGTGTTCCACCGGCGACTCCAGGTGTGCTAACTTTCTCAAACGATATCTTGCCAATATTCGAGAAGGAATGTGTAAGCTGCCACGGGAGCCTGGGTGGCTGGGATGCCTCCTCGTATGAGGCTGTGATGACAACCGGCGACCATGCCCCGGTCGTTATCCCTGGTGATATGGAAGGCAGCCTGCTGGCACAGAAGCTTCTAGGCACACATACCGAAGGCACGATCATGCCCCCTTCCGGCAGGCTCCCGGATGCTGTGATCCAGGTGATCCTGGATTGGATCGCGGCAGGCGCTCAGGAATGAATGCGAAGCATCTCATGATACTTTTGTCATATCAAGGATAGTGACATTTGCCACTAATCTCTCTCTCATAATTAGGGTATAAATCATAAGGTAATTTGCCCAATTTACTTGCCAATCATCCTAATTCTGAAAGGAGGTCGCCTATAGCAAGAAACAGAGTTCAATCGCCCCATTTATCGTTACTGCTTGTGTATGATCATACACTCAAGGAGAATGTTATGAGAAACAAGCACATTCTGATAGGGCTGCTTGTCGTGGTGGCTGCCCTGGCTCTGGCAGCCTGTGGCACAGCGGCACCCCAAGAAACGGTTGCTCCGCCGCCACAGCCAACGCAGGCATGCCCGGAAGCTCCACCTTGTCCCCCGCCGCCGGAAGTGCCTACACCGGTGGTCTCCGAGATCCCCTTTGCAGACCAGTGGGTCACCTCGCCACACAATGATGCGACCGCCGAAGCGTTCAACCACTGGAACGAGGATGGCGAGGTGGAAGTGGCTTGTGCCAAGTGCCACAGCACACCGGGATATCTGGACTTCCTAGGTGTGGATGGCAGCGCAGCCGGGGTAGTGGACGCCCCTGCACCGATCGGTACGACGGTTCAGTGTGTCGCTTGCCACAACGATGTCACCCTGACCAAGACCAGTGTGGTCTTCCCCTCCGGGATCGAGCTGACGGATTTAGGCGATCAATCGCGCTGTATGGAATGCCATCAGGGCCGCACCTCCAAAGTCCAGGTGGACGAAGCCATATCGGCGGCTGTCGGAGAGGATCTGGATACGGTCAGCGCCGACCTGCGCTTCCTCAACATCCACTACTATGCCGCAGCAGCCACCCGCTATGGGACGGAGGTCAAGGGCGGCTATGAGTACGAAGGCAAGACTTACGATGCGCGCTTCGATCATGTCGCCGGTTATGACTCATGCATCAGCTGCCATAATATGCATACCCTGGAGATCAAGGTGGATGTGTGTAGCGCCTGCCACACTGGTGTGGCGAGCCTCGAGGATGTCGAAAACATCCGCATGCAAGGGTCGCTGGTGGATTACGATGGAGACGGCGATATCAGTGAGCCGATCAAATCCGAGCTGGAAGGTCTGCAGGCACTGCTCTACCAGAACATCCAGGCCTATGCCAGCGAGGTCGCCGGTACGGCTATCGTATACGATCCCGCCCGTTATCCATACTTCTTCGCTGACGCCAATGCCAACGGCGCGGTCGATGAGGGTGAAGAGGGATACGCATCCTGGACCGGGCGGCTCTTGCGCGCCGCCTATAACTATCAGGTCTCAGTCAAGGACCCCGGTGCCTTCGCGCATGGCGGCAAGTACATCATCCAGCTACTCTACGACTCGATCGAGGATCTGAACGGTCAAATCTCCACCCCGGTGGATCTGAGCGTTCTGCACCGCGTGGATGCTGGGCACTTTGCCGCTTCGGAAGAGCCATTCCGCCACTGGGATGAAGACGGTGAAGTACCAGGGACATGTGCCAAGTGCCACACTGCGGAAGGTCTACCCACCTTCCTCAAGAACGGCGTCAATATCGCCGTCGATCCCTCCAGCGGATTGAACTGCGCCACCTGTCACAACGACCTGGCCACATTCACCCGCTTCGAGGTCGCAGAGGTGAAAATGCCCAGCGGTGCAACCGTCGATACGGGTAACCTTGACGCCAACCTGTGTCTCAACTGCCACCAGGGACGCGAGTCGACGGTCAGCGTCAATGCTGCCATCACTACGGCTGGTGTGGGCGACGACGAAGTCTCCCCGGCCTTGCGCTTCCGCAACCCGCACTACTTTGCGGCTGGCGCCACTCTGTTCGGCACAGACGCCAAAGGCGCATATGAGTACACAGGGAAGGCGTATAACGGGCGCAATATGCATGTTCCCAATGCAGCTACCTGTGTCGATTGCCATGACACGCACTCGCTGAAAGTGAAGGTCGAGGTTTGCAGCGGCTGCCACCAGACCGAAGACGTGGAAGCCATCCGCATCTCGACCGAGGACTTCGACGGAGACGGTGACACGGCTGAAGGTATGGCCGGTGAGCTCGCAACGGTGCGCGAAGCGCTCTACCAGCAGATTCTGGCTTATGCCAGCGAGACTGTGGGCACCCCGATCCTCTTCGAAGCGGAAAGGTATCCGTACTTCTTCACCGACGCTAATGCCAATGGCGCCCTGGATGAAGGCGAAGAAGCTTATGCCAGCTGGACACCCAGACTGCTGCGCGCCGCCTATAACTACACCTGGTCGGTCAAGGATCCAGGTGCCTTCGCCCATAACGGCAAATACATCCTGCAAGTTTTGATGGATAGCCTGGCAGACCTGGGCGGAGATGTCTCTGGGATGACCCGGCCGGTCCCGCCATCCGAATAGTTTTCAACAACAGTTCGAGAAATAAAAAAAGACCAGGCAATCCTAAGATTGCCTGGTCTTTTTATTTTGCGAGTTTATTCGCTGCGCAGGCGCGTCCCGCAGGAACGGCAGAAGCGATCACCGGGTTCTGCCCGTTTACCGCACTGATGGCAGTAAACCGCCGTCCTCTCGAGCGTCGTCTGAGCGGGCATCTCTGCGGATTTGCGGCGGCGCTTGTATCGCCTCATTCCGGTATCTTTGCCGGAGCGCCAGTACAAATATCCGCCGCCGGCGATCAACAACACACCAGCCACACCCAGGATCCACGGCAGCAGCCTGAGTACATCCAGCCGGCTGCTCACCCCCGTGGTCAGCGGAGCACTAGGTTGTACTTCCAAACTTTGGATGCTGAGTGCATCCGTGGGTTTCACGTAGCTGACATGAATTTCGAAGGTGGATCCGGCTTCGAGCGCTCCGAGATCGATGACGTTGTAATCGAAGCCATCTTGATGTGTCACCACCCTTCCTGAATTGGGGGTTACCTGAAAAGAGGTGGCGCCGATCGGATGTTGAATACCCAGAACCAGCATATCCACTGCATAATCCCCAGGCCACTCAAATGAGAAAGTCCGTGTTGCCTCCTCCTTCTTGAGGCGCGGATCGTAGTATTCGAATTGGATGGCTGGCGTGGTGGCAATAAATGTAACCTCAATCCAGTCTCCTCTTACCTGCGATTTGTAAGCCACATCTGCCACCGTCGCCGGGTCTGGACCGACCGCTACAGCGGTTGGTTTTCCGGCCTCGACGGGGATGCGTAAAGTGAGTTCGACCGGGAGAGGCACATCGGAAGCCAGGACCCCCTTGTAGATCACCAGCAGGTCAGGCTTATCATATTCGGGCCACAGATCGATCGACAGAGATTCCAGATGAATCTTATCGTCGGGTTTGGGCGTTTCTTGAGCCTGCGCCTTGAAGCTCAGGCTCGAACTCAGGGCGAGCAACAAGGTAAGCGCCAGTTTGAACACTCGGTAACCTCCTGCAACTCTATCGAGGTGGTTAATCTTACCATGTCTTCAATCCACCCAACTGACTGATCTCGAAAGAATGCAGTATCAAGCCAACCAGACTATATCAGGCTTGATGTATTTCTGGCGGGTTATTTTTGCTGTTTCGAGATGTTGTTTGGGAGTCAACCGATCGCATCTCGCAGCTGCTGGGCAAGATCACCAAAGGCAGGTGAATAACGCATGGCATCCTGGCGCGGCCTTGGCAGGTTGATGGGTAGATCGAGGCGGATTTGACCAGGGCGCGGGCTGATGACCAGCACCCGATCTGCCAGGAAGACCGCTTCATGAATGGCGTGCGTCACCATGACCACAGTTTTACGACTCACCTGCCAGATGCGTAGCAGTTCGGCTCCCATCCGTTCGCGGGTGAGGGCATCCAGAGCGCCAAAAGGCTCATCTAACAGCAGGATACGCGGGTCATGCACCAATGCTCGCGCGATCGCGACCCTTTGTGCCATGCCCCCCGAGAGGTCGCGGGGCAGCGCCTCTTCGAATCCTGCCAGGCCTACCAGCTCGATCATCGTCTGTGCTTTTTGACGTGCCTCATCCCGTGGGATTTTCTGCAGTTCAAGAGGCAGAGTGATGTTTTCAAGAACGGTGCGCCAGGGCATCAGGTTGGCTTTTTGAAAGACCAAGCCGATCGCCCGCCGCGGACCTTCCAGGCGTTGACCTTCGTAATATATTTCTCCGCGCGATGGCAAGAGGAGTCCGGCGAGCACTCTCAACAGGGTGCTCTTTCCACTGCCGGAAGGCCCCAAAATACACACGAATTCCTCTGGCTGGACAAAAAAGGTGATATCGTCCAGGACATGCAGCCCGCTATTCCCATCCGGGAAGGTCAGGCTGACATGCTCCACCCGTAAAATGGGATTGAACTCCTGATTTGCGATTGTGATCGAGGCTGAGGGCGATGGTCTGTCAGGGGATATATTCATTCGTAAAAGCCTTCTCCAGGTCAAGCGGCTGGTCGATCAGACCCATATCGCGCAAGAGGTCTTGCATGTTCTGCCAGGCCTGGGGGTCGGAATAACCGGGGCGCTCTGCCTGCCAGAATTCTATAGAGGCAGCCAGGATCTCTCTTTGCACACCCTGGTCCGCCTGCTCCAGGTTTTCCACATATTTCTTGCAAATTTCAAAAGCCGCTTCCGGGTCTTGCAAGGTGTCAGCGACGCCCTGCAAGACCGCCTGGACCATCCTGCGAACCAGGTCTGGGCGCTGAGCCAGTGTCGCTTCATTCGTGATCAGACCGTTCGAAGCCAGGTGCACGTAATCTGCCACGCGCAACACATCAACATCGAATCCCTGCGCACGCAGCTGGATCGGTTCATTGTTCACATAAATGACTGCTGCCTGCGCCTGATCGCTGGCAAGCGCTTCTACTTGATTAAAGCCGATCGTCTCCAGGGTGACATCCTTCTCCTGAAGGTCAGCTGCGTTGAGCAAGGCACGCAGTCCGATGTAGCTCGCTCCCGCCAGGATGGGAATGCCAATCCGTTTGCCAGCCAGATCGCCGGGTGTTTTGAGCCTTTGCTCGGATTTAGCGACCACACCGACCGGATAATCCTGCCACCAGGCACCCACATAAACAACCGGCAATCCTTGCGCCCTTGCCAGAAGCACCTGTTCACCAGAGACGACCGCAAATTGCAGCTCGTTTGATCCGACCAAAGTCACTCCATCCGTCTCGAAGCTGTAATCGAATTCAACCTCGATACCGTTTTGCTGAAAGTATCCTTTCTCGACTGCCACGTAGAAGGGAGCAAACTGCACATTGGGGATATAGCCCATCGGCAACTGGATATGCTCCAGCTCTGAAGATGGCGGTGTTGCCTGGTTGTCTGTTACTACAGGCGGCGTGGATTGACAGGCGGAGGCTAAGACCGTCATCAAAGCAAACAGGGCAACTCGAGGGATGAGGCGATGATGTTGCATTTTTGTGGCTCCTTTTCACGACAGATTCCTGCTATCCTGCGGACGTTGCTGCCAGGACAGCAGATGGTTTTCTAAGAGAACAACCAAACCGTATAATGCCATAGCCATGGAGACCAGGGTGAAGACGGCTACAAACACCAGGGCAGTATCATACTGGCCGCGACCAATGCTGATCAAGAATCCCAATCCGCGGTCAGCGCCAACGAATTCCCCGACGACCGCCCCAATGACCGCCAGGGTGGCACCAATGCGTAATCCGCCCAGGAAGACCGGCAACGCAGCCGGCACCTCCAGCAGTTTGAAGGTCTGCCAGCGCGTGGTTTGCAGCGAACGCATCAGGTCATGCAGGTCTTCTGGGACGTTGCGCAACCCGACGACGGTGTTGATCAGCACCGGAAAGAAAACTATCAGAGCGCAGATCAAGACCTTCGAGAGCAATCCTGGTCCGAACCAGATCACCAGCAAAGGAGCGATCGCGACGACCGGCACCGACTGGCTGGCGACGATATAAGGGGCGAGCAGGCGTTCGATGGCAGGTGAGCGGGCGAGCAGATATCCCAGGCTGCTGGCGGCGCTTACGCCAACCACCAGACCGGCGATCACCTCAGCCAGGGTGACCCCGCTATGATAAATCAGACGTCCGCTCAAGGCAGACTGCCAGAGGCGCGCCCACACCAGGTCAGGCGCTGGCAGAAGATAGGGTGGAAATCTACCCAGCCTGGCGATCAGATGCCAGACGAGCAATGCCAGGATGAGCGATCCGGGAACAAGAACGTAACCGCGCCGCCACTGTGCTGTGGAGAATGAGGCGGAGAACTTCCGCACCTGTGTCAAGTCCATCTCGAAACACCTCAAAACGAACGCCCCGCATCGCTGCGGGGCAAGGTAACGCGCTCAGTAGAGACAGGCTATTGATAAAAAAACCCGAAAACCAGTTGGCTTTCGGGGCAATCCATAAATCAGCCACGTCAATCCTGACGAGCTCCGTTTCACCTTCTTCCATCCGGACTATACCGTCGGCCCCGGAGTTTCACCGGATCGTGCGCTGCGGAGTCTCCCGAAAATGGAGAATATCCCTTGCGCTCGTGGGCTATACCACCGGTGGGGACTTACGCTGTTGGCGTTCACCCCGCCCCGAAGGTTGTCTTATTCAATTGGCGTTATTATAACTTTTCCACTTGAAAAGGTCAAATGATCTTTATCGTAGAAGGAGCATGACGATCAGCAAAATCAACGCAGGCACTCCAAGGCCGACCAGCAGATTAAAAAGTCGGCTATGGCTGTGTGTCAGAGCTGCCCCCGCCCGGATAAAATTGTCCAGGCTCATCAGCGCTGCCCCAATGGCGGCGCTCCACAAGACGATGGTGAGCACCGTATAACGCTTTGCCAGCACCGGAAAAAGAACAGAGACTCCCCAACCGACTACCGCACCACCGAACGCACCCAACCACTGCCGACCCCATTTATTGAGATAATCATCATTCCAGGACATTTCAGCACTCCAGATCTGCTTCTATTCCAGTCTGCCAACAATATCCTGCTCAAGCAGAACTCCGAAAAACTCATACTCATTCCCAGCAACACCCAATCCCTGCCACAACCCAACAAAGTTGGTTGATTTTATCGCTATTGACAGCCATCTTTTTTTATGTGATACTTGCCTCGCTTGTAGTAGAAGCCACACTCTCCTTGCTATCCCACCGACAAGGAGGTGATGCCCATGGATGGTAGTACCAAACCTAGCGCTGCGGCATCCCTCCTCCTTGCAGGATAATGGAAGCCGCAGCGCGCCGGGAAGCCGTCAGATTGGCGGCTTCTCGAGTTTAATAGGTGTAGAAGCCCCTGCCCGTCTTGCGACCCAGATAGCCGGCATCGACCATCTTGCGCAGCAGGGGCGCCGGACGGTATTTGTCCTCGCCAAGGTCGCGATGCAGCACCTGCATGACGAACAGAACCACGTCCAGGCCGATGAGATCGCATAATGCCAGCGGGCCGATTGGATGGTTCATGCCCAGCTTCATCACCGTGTCGATGGCTTCTGGCGTGCCGAGCCCTTCTTGCAGGGCGAATATGGCTTCATTTATCATCGGACAGAGGATGCGATTGGAGATGAATCCGGGTGAATCCTTCGCTTCGACCGGTTCCTTACCCATGCGGCGGGCGACCGCGATGGCCAGCTGCGCCGTCTCCTCCGAAGTGGCCAGCCCGCGGATGATCTCCACCAGGCGCATCAGGGGCACCGGGTTGAAGAAATGCATCCCGATCACTTTGTCCGGGCGTCTGGTAGCTGCCCCGATGCGCGTAAGGCTGATCGATGAGGTATTCGATGCCAGTACCACTTCAGGACGTGCCAAACGATCGAGGTCAGCAAAGATCTTGAACTTGAGTTCGGGATTCTCGGTCGCTGCTTCGATCACCAGGTCTGCCTGGGGGATGGCGTCCAACGTCGTTGTGGTGACGATCCTCTCTGTAGCTGCCTTCTGCTCCGCTGTGATCGCACCTTTGGCGAACAGCTTTTCGGTTGATCTGGCTATCGCGGCAAGCCCCTTTTCCAGCTGTTCGGGCACGATATCCATCATGGTGACTTCAAAGCCTGATACGGCTGCTGTTTGAGCGATGCCATTTCCCATCGTTCCAGCGCCGACGACGAAGATTTTCTTGACTTCCATAAGTACTCCTTCTCAGGATAGGTTTAGATGGGATGCATATCGGAGGGTAAACGAATAAGTCGGATGGACATTACGAAGCACACCCCTCGATCGTACGCGGGAACCTGTTCAACCACATTCTAGCCAGTCTGATGTCCGTCCTCGATCTCGATCGCCATAGCAACAGCTTCTGCGCCGCCCAGGCATAGAGCTGCGATACCCCGTTTGAGTTTTCGGTCTTTCAAGGCATAGATCAACGTGGTCAGGATGCGGGCACCGCTGGCGCCGATCGGATGACCGAGAGCGATTGCGCCACCGTTGACATTTACCTTGCTCCAATCCCAACCTTGTTCGGCGAGCGCATAACCGTTTGCCAGCACCTGAGCGGCAAAAGCCTCGTTCAACTCGATTAAATCGACATCCTGCAATCGCCAGCCGACCTTATCCAACAAGCGCGGGATAGCGTGCGCTGGGGCGTCGAAGAGATATTTGGGTGCAACGGCAGCCTGAGCGTATCCGATCACCCGGGCCAGCGGTTTGTAGCCGGAATTCTCCGCCCAGCTGCGGCTGGCGATCACCACCGCTGCTGCTCCATCATTAAGTCCTGGTGAATTACCGGCTGTCACCTTGCCGTTTTCCTGGAAGGCTGGTTTGAGTTTCGCCAGCGCTTCCAGTGATGTATCTCTCCTCGGTGTCTCGTCTGTGGTAAACATACTGACCTGGCCCTTGGGTCCTTTAACCTCCACCGGCACGATCTCTCCGGTGAATTTACCCTGATCAATGGCAGCAATGGCTTTCTGGTGGCTCGCCAGGGCATATTCGTCCATGGCTTCCCGGGTGACTTCGAATTCTTCTGCGATGAATTCGGCTGAGTTGCCCATGCCCCAATCCTCGAAGGGATCCCACAAGCCGTCATGCAGGAGGGCGTCGATCAATTGGACATGACCATAACGCAGCTCTCCCGAACGACCATAGAGGAGAAACGGCGCCCGGCTCATGCTTTCCATCCCCCCCGCCACATATAAGTCCCCATCGCCGGCACGGATCGATTGCGCTGCCAGCATCACTGCCTTCAGCCCAGAACCGCAGACTTTATTGACTGTGGTAGCGCCGACACTATCCGGCAGCCCGGCAAAGATGGCAGCCTGACGAGCGGGGTTTTGTCCCAATCCTGCGCTCACCACATTCCCCATGATCACTTCGTCGATCTCGGTGGGGTCTGCGATCCCTGCCCGTGACACAGCTTCTTTGACGACGATCGCCCCTAAGCGAGGCGCAGGGATTCCGCTCAGACTGCCCTGGAAGCGCCCAGAAGGCGTCCGAACGGCGCTGAGAATAACCGCTTCTCGCCTGTCTTGTTCCATGGCTCCTCTCCTGAGTGTGTTATCGATTTGACGATGATGACCAGGCTTCCCTTACTCTCTGGTATGTATCCTCGAGTCTCTCGGGGAGAACCCGCGTCGATCCCAGAGTCGACATAAAGTTGGTATCCCCTGTCCAGCGCGGGACGACATGCAGGTGGACATGCTCGGTGATCCCGGCTCCGGCAGCCTCCCCAATGTTGATCCCGATGTTGAATCCTTCTGGATTATAAACCTGGCGCAAGATGCGTAGCCCCTCGGTCGCCAGCTCTATGATCTCCGCGCGCACATCTGGGGGTAATTCCTCCAGGTAGGAGGCATGCTGATACGGCACGATCATGATATGACCGCTGGTGTAAGGAAATCGATTCAGGATCACAAACGCGTGCTGTCCACGGTAGACGACCAGATTTTCTGGACCGTCTGGCATCTTCAGAGCATCACAGAAGACGCACTCTTCTTCGGCTTTATGTTTTTCGATATATGCCATACGCCAGGGAGACCAAAGATATTTCATCTGGAATGATAGATAAAGATACGTTCAGTTTTCGACCGAACCCTGATTCTTTCGAGGGCTATAAAGAGCCAGGTGATCCTCCAGACTCAAACTTATTGTAGCAGAGATTCCAGACTCTCGGAATAGTTGACAAGCGAAACGTTGGCGGGTATCCTCTTGAACCATAGCCAAAAGCCTGATAACAAGCTGATTATTCTTCCGATGAGCCAGTTATCCATTTTCCAGCCGCTCACCTGGACGGTTAGCGAATTGACTCATTATCTGCGCGACCTTCTGGAAAGCGATGAATACCTGCAGGAGTTATGGGTGGAGGGGGAGGTGTCTAACCTCTCGCGGCCAGCTTCCGGCCATCTTTATTTCACGCTCAAGGATGCCGGTGCTTCCTTGAGGTGTGTGATGTGGCGAAATGCTGTCTTGCAGCAACGTTTCTTGCCTAAAGATGGGGATGCAGTTCAGGTGCATGGTTCGATCAGCGTCTATGAGGCTGGTGGTAATTACCAGCTCTATGCTGACATGATCCGGCCAGCTGGAGAAGGTGCCATGTATCAGCAGTTCCTGGAACTGAAGTCTCGTTTGGAAGCCGAGGGGCTGTTCGACGCAGCGCGCAAACGCCCCATCCCCCGCTGGCCACACACTATCGGCATCGTCACTTCCCCAACCGGGGCAGCCCTGCGCGATATGCTCAATACCATCCGTCGGCGTTATCCACTGGTGAATGTTGTCCTTGCCCCAACGCCTGTGCAGGGCGAGGAAGCACCTGCCGGGATCATTGCTGCCCTGGAAGCGCTCAACCGCCTGGCTCGACCTGATGTGATCCTGCTGGCGCGCGGCGGCGGATCGATCGAAGACCTGTGGGCGTTCAATGATGAGAGGGTTGCCAGGGCAATCTTGAGCTCTGAAAGCCCTGTGATCACCGGCGTCGGACACGAAACCGACTTCACCATTGCGGATTTCACTGCCGACCTGCGTGCACCAACCCCCACAGCGGCAGCCGAACTCGCTACACCCAATCAGGTCGACCTGCGCCTGGCGCTCGCTGAACTGCGCAAAAGGCTGATTCAGGCTACTGCAACGCGGTTGAGCCTCTATCGATCTCGGCTGGAAACCGCGAGCAACAGATTGAACCTGCGATCACCAAGGACCCGCATCCGGCGGGACAGGCAAAGGCTGGATGAGATCATCCATCGCGGTCTGATTTCCCTGAAACATCTCTTTGAGATGCATCGGGCGCACCTGAGCGGCATGGAGCTCCGCCTGTATGCCTTGAATCCACACGCGGTTCTCGAACGCGGCTATGCCATCGTCACCCGGTTTGATGGGCAAATCGTGCGCTCTGTTCTGCAGGTCAGGCCAGATGACGACCTTTCTGTGCGCGTGAGCGATGGCAGTTTTGGCGCACGGGTACACAGCTCCGGGGAGAGCAGCTCATGAGCACTGAGATCACTCCAGATGGTTACATCGTCTGCCAGGCCTGCGGGGCGCGCTGCCCGGCGAATTTCGCGTACTGTCCTGCCTGTGGTGAAGCGCTGGAGAAGAGCGTCACTCAGGGAGAAGTGCGACCTGAAACACTCATGGGTTTATTGGAAAGCTCCCACGAGACCCTGGTGAAAGCCGGGGCAGAAGCTGCGGAATATGCTTTTGGGATCAGCTGCAGCCTCGGATTGCTGGGCAGCGCGGTGCTCCTGGCGCTGGTCTTCCTGGCGATCACACGCGCCTGGACAAGCCTGGCGATCATTGCCCTGATCGCTCTGCTGATCTCGCTTATCGTCGCAAATATTCTGGCGCTGCGATCGAGGCAGGCAACTTTTCGGACAACATATCAGCGCCAAATCCGGGCTCAGATCGAGCAATACATTCGGGAGAACGATCTCGAACGGGGTGAGTTTCAACGCCTCGTTGAGGTTATGTTGCCTCCCGAGTCTCCTCTCCACAGATTCATCACCGAAGATGATCTATAACTTGAAACCATCGAGGAAACCTTGTGATGAACCCATCTGCTGAAATCCCACCTCTGAATGCCAAGCCAGTAGAAGAATTGACCTATGAACAGGCCTTTGAGGAGCTGGAGTCCATTGTGAGTGCTCTGGAATCCGAGGAAAATCCTCTGGAGAAGGCATTGCTCCTTTTCGAGCGCGGGCAGTTGCTCGCCCGCCACTGTGCCCGCCTTCTGGATGAGGCGGAGCTCAAAGTACAACGTCTGGCAGGAGAGGAAATCGTCGACTTCGATACCGAGTGATCTAAGGCTGGACACAGGTTCGATGAATCTGCTTGGTATATTTTCCAATCCGGTTCTCATCGCTGGGGTTGTCGCCTGGTCGCTGGCGCAACTGGTAAAGGTGCCCTGGAGCTATTTAACCACCCGAAGGTGGGATTGGAGCCTGTTGCTGCGTGCGGGTGGCATGCCCAGCTCCCATTCCGCCCTGGTTGCCAGTATTGCTCACGCCACCGGCCTCTTCGTCGGTTTCGACTCGCCTGTGTTCGCCATCGCACTGGGTATGGCGATCATCGTGATCTATGATGCCACCGGCATCCGTCGCCAGGCAGGACTGCACGCTGAGATCATCAACGCCATGATCCAGGATCTGGCGCGCGGCCATCCCCTCAAAGGTCAGGAACTGATAGAACTGCTCGGGCATACACCATTGGAAGCCTTCGCCGGGATGACTTTGGGCATCATCATCGCCCAGATCATCTGGTTGGTTTGGTGAGAATTAACCGCTTTCAATAACCTCTCATGTGCTTAAGCCTGGCCAGAACCGCTGAGGAGAGCTGGCGGGCCTCTCCTACCCCAAGCCCCCAGATCACCGTAACATAGACCCCCAGACCAAGGCTCAATCCACCTGCCATGAGCAGCCAGGCAGATGCTTCACCTGCAAAGGCAAGCCATCCCCATAAGGCAAGCGTCATGCTGGCGGTAGCCAGGAGTGCCTGCCCTGCGCCTGTCAGGATTCGCTTTCCCTCGATCCCTTTCAACCGCTTGCGCATCACGAATATCAGGCCGGTCATTTCCAGGGCAGTCGCCAGGGAATTCGCCAGGGCAAGCCCCCCGTGCGGCATCCAACCGAGCCTGGCAAACAGAGGAGAAAACGAGAGGCTGAAAAACACATTCAAAGCCATCGCGCCTGCACCGATCAGCACCGGGGTTTTTGTGTCGTGCATGGCGTAAAATGCGCGTACCAGAACTTCTACGACCGAATGCGCCACCAGACCTGCGGCATACCAGGCCAGAGCCCAGGCGACCAGTTCGGTCGAGCGGCTGGTAAATTCCCCGCGCTGATAGAGCAGGACGATTAGAGGTTTACGCAAGAGGATCAATCCCAGGCAGGCTGGCAGAGAGAGCAGCAACACCCCGCGCAGGCTGGCGCTCAGCGCGGTGCGCATCTCCTCCAACTGCCCGCGGGCGAACTGCAATGAAAAGGTTGGCAGGGCGGCTACGGCGATCGACTGGGCGATCAGGGCTTGCGGCATGAGCATCAGGGTAAAGGCTACCACGACACCGGTCACGCTACCCTCCGGCAGATGGGAGGCGATCCAGGTGTT
>FWWM01003481.1_pt1 | contig 38913 bp, 48 predicted proteins | sample 2228351 | NCBI WGS metagenome assembly FWWM01 (sample SAMEA103939774, study PRJEB20133) | metagenome
ATCGACTGCCAGACCGGCGGCATCCTCGCCTTCTCGTCGATGCCCTGCTTCGACCCCAACAGCTTTTCCGACGGCATCGGGCGTTTGGAATATGCGATGCTGTCGCAGGACGAGCGTGTGCCGCTGCTCAACAAGGCGACGCGCGGGCTCTATCCGCCCGGATCGACGCTCAAGCCCATGGCCGCGGTCGCCTGCCTGCAGCATGGCGTCAATCCCGAAGAGACGATCAACTGCCCCGGTGGCTATCGCCTCGGCAACCGCTTCTACCAGTGCCTGGGGCGTCACGGCCCGGTCAACATGGTCCGTGCGATCGAGAAGAGCTGCAACACCTATTTCTATGCGCAAGCGCACCGGCTTGGGTACGACAAGATCGCGATGGTCGCGCGCGAAATGGGTCTGGGCGAGGATTTCAACCTTGCCGGGCTCAATCAGCGCTATGGCACCATTCCCGACAGCGAATGGAAGATGCGCAAGTTCAAGCAGGCATGGACCGCGTCGGACTCGCTCAATGCGGTCATTGGCCAGGGCTATGTGATCTGCAATCCGCTGCAACTGGCGGTCATGGTCGCGCGGCTGGCCTCGGGTCGAAAGCTCTATCCGCATCTCATCCCGGACAACAGGGTCGCCCCCACCCTCCCCTATGCTCCCGAGCATCTCGCGATCGCGCACCAGGGCATGGCGCAGGTGGTGAGCCAGGGTACGGCGGCGCGCTCCAAATTGCCGCTCGAGGGCATTGCCATGGCGGGCAAGACCGGCACCGCGCAGGTGCGCGGGCTCGGATCGGGCAGCCGGGGTGGCGCGGGCGTGCCGTGGAAATATCGCGACCACGGCCTGTTCGTCTGCTTTGCGCCAGTCGAGCAACCGCTCTATGCCGCTGCCGTGGTCATCGAGCATGGCCTGGGCGGATCGCGCGCGGCAGCCCCTGTCGCCAAGGATTTCATGACCTATATGTTCGACCCGCAAAAGGCGATGGACAGCCTGCTCGCGATGGAAGCTGGCTGGGGCGGCAACATCCAGGAACGGATGGCCTCCGAATTCGCGTCGTTCCGCGCACGCGCCGAGGGCCGCGTGGCCGAGCCTCCGCCGCAAGAGGCCGCCGACTGATGCTGGCCTTCGTTCCCCGCCCGGTGGCGGAGCTGCCGTGGCAGATCATCTTCATTACCGTCGCCATCGCCGGGTTCGGCGTCATCGTACTCTATTCGGCCGCCGGGGGCAGCGTCTCGCCCTGGGCAGGCATTCATGCGCTGCGCTTCGTCGTGTTCCTTGCAATGGCGCTCGTGATCCGGCTGTTCAGCGAGAATTTCGTCAAATGGGGCACCTTCCCCGCTTATGCAGTGTTTGCGGTATTGCTGCTGCTCGTCGAGCTCGCAGGCGCGGTGAAAGGCGGCAGCCAGCGCTGGATCGAACTGGGTTTCATCCGGCTGCAACCGTCCGAATTCATGAAACCGCTGGTGGTGCTCGCCATTGCGCGCTTCTACGAGATGCTGCCCATTGGGCAGGCGCGCAGCTGGTCGGCGATCTGGCCACCGCTGGTGCTGATCGGCGTGCCCTGGTTTCTCGTCATGACTCAGCCCGATCTCGGCACCTCGATCGCGGTGATGACCGGGGGTGTCACCGTGATGTTCCTGGCGGGCGTCCCCTTGCGCCTTTTCATCGGTGCGGGCCTCGCCGGCGCGGCCTTCGTTCCCTTCGCCTTCTTCTTCCTGCTCAAGGAATATCAGCAGAACCGCGTGCTGATCTTCCTCGATCCGGAAAGCGATCCGCTGGGTACCGGCTATCATATCAGCCAGTCGAAGATCGCGATCGGATCGGGCGGCATCGGCGGCAAGGGCTATTTGCAGGGATCGCAGAGCCATCTCGACTATCTGCCCGAAGGCCATACCGATTTCGTCTTCGCGACGATGGCAGAGGAATGGGGCTTGATCGGCGGATTGTTCGTGATCGTGATGTTCGCCCTGCTGCTGCGCTGGTCGACCGTCGTTTCGCTCAACGCGCCCAGCCGGTTCGGCAAGCTGGCAGGTGGCGGGCTCACCATGGTCATCTTCTTCTATATCGCCATCAACATGCTGATGGTGATGGGCCTTGCCCCGGTCGTCGGTATCCCCCTCCCCTTCCTGAGCTATGGCGGGTCGTCGATGATGACGATCATGATCTGTATCGGCCTGCTGATGGGCATCGAGCGCAACACCAGACAGGGCGGCGGCGGGGGTCGCCTGCTCCCTTGAGCGACGAAGAAAGGGGCCTGCTTCCCAGGCTTTCGAGGCGCCGCTGTGCCCACCACAAAATTCTGCAAAAAAGCCAAAAAAAGCTCTTCCCATCCCCGCCCGATCCTATATAGGCAGCGCTCTCCCGGCGGTCGCTGATTCGAGCGGACCTGCCAAGGATGGATGGACGCATAGCTCAGTTGGTAGAGCAGCTGACTCTTAATCAGCGGGTCCTAGGTTCGAGCCCTAGTGCGTCCACCAAATTCCTTAATATTATCAATTAGCTATGGAAGCACAACGTATCCGCTCAGCCTTGACTGGGAGCTCTAGGTAGCTTTCTAGGTAGCACCGCACCCGCTGTCATTCGATCGGTGGTATCACTCAATAGAATCTGGATTGCGGTCATCGGCACGGCCTCACCAGCTGTCAATGGGCACCGAAGTGTCCGCAGATGTGGGAAAAAAATCCCTATGCTGGCGGTTTGGGATGGTTCGTGGATCAAACGTAATCGGGATCGGGATTTCCTCTCTTTGGGGGTCCGCCCGTCGACCACAACGCGTTCTGCAGCCCCTCGGCAAGCGCCACGAAGCTCTCGCCGCCCAGGATCACGTGCGCGTGACCGCGAGTGACGAGTGGCTCGAGAAAGGCGCCAACCTCACACCGTTGTGGTCGACGTGGCTAATACCAAAGTGCGCTGAGGCTGACTCACGTGGGGGCTTTCCAAGCTGCTGAAAATCTGATTCGACGTTGCAGGCATGTGGAGGCTTGCGATGTCGGCAGCGATTGGTGTTCGATCTGACTACACATCGGCGTATTTGCGTCGGTTGGCTCGACGAAGTGGCGATGCGGATCAGGTCCAGCGTCTGCTGGCAGTTGCGCTGATCCTGGACGGCAGCAGCCGGAGCGAAGCCGCCAAGGTTGCCGGCGTCACATTGCAGATCGTGCGTGACTGGGTCTTGCGCTTCAACGAGCGCGGCCCCGATGGTCTGGCGACGCGCAAAGCGCCAGGCCGCGCCGCGGTCCTGAACGACGAGCATCGCGCCCGGCTTGCGGCAGTTGTCGAGGCGGGACCGATCCCGGCGGCGCATGGCGTGGTGCGCTGGCGGCTTGCCGATCTGGCGCAGTGGATCTGGGGCGAGTTCGCGCTCTCCGTCACGCGCCACACCCTCGGTCGCGAGCTGCGCGGGATGGGCTACCGCAAGCTCACGGCGCGGCCCCGCCATCGGGGTCAGAAGGGTGACGATATCGCCGATTTTAAAAAAGCTTCGGCGCCCGTCTGGCGCAGGTCCGGAGGCGCCTCCCGCGAGGAACGCCGATAGAGCTGTGGTGGCAGGACGAGGCCCGCATCGGCCAGCAGACCAAGCTCACCCGGCGCTGGGCCAGGCGTGGCACCCGGCCTTCGGCACCCAAGGACCAGCGGCGATCCTCGGCATGGTTGTTCGGCGCAATCTGTCCGGCCGAAGGGAAGGCCGCCGGCATCATCATGCCCCGCTGCAACAGCGAGGCAATGAGCATGCACCTCGAGGAGATCGCCTTCCACGTCGCCCCAGGGGCACATGCCGTCCTGTTGCTCGATCAGGCCGGATGGCATGGATCGGCCGAACTGGTCGTGCCGCCCAACATCACACTCATGCCGCTGCCACCGAGGTGCCCGGAGCTGAACCCCGTCGAGAACGTCTGGCAGTTCATGCGCGACAACTGGCTGTCGAACCGCATCTTCCATTCCTACGACGACATCGTCGACCATTGCTGCTTCGCCTGGAACAAGCTCGTCGAGCAGCCCTGGCGCATCATGTCCCTCGGACTGCGCCAATGGGCCCATCGGTTCTGATCAATGCGCTTTGGTATAAGAGAAGCTTCCCCAACTATGCGAAAGAAGCGCTGACGCGTTTCGATGCGACTAAACGGTTCTAAGATCCGAACTCGGCCGGTTCCAGGGCGCACAGCAGCAAAGTATCGTGGTGATAGAGGAGACCGTCAGGAGCCGCTTCTGTGATCGATCCTCGGGGCGTATCGCCAGCAAGCGACGGAGTATTACGGCGCATGCGAACCTCATTCTCAACTAAGTTAGGCATAGCCAGTTTCAAAGGTCGCTTCAAAGCCCGCGCCACGATGATGTATGTCGGAGGGCCATGGACTGCTCACACGGTGAAATTTGGTATTGACAAATTAGGCTAAGATTTTATCATTTGATAAAATTGGAGAGCTTGCCATGACCTCGGTCGACGACGTGTCGTTTGACGGTTCCTTTGCCAACATGGGGCACCCCGGCGGCGAGCTGATCGCTGGATCCAACTTGCCAGAGATAGACGACCTTACCGAGCAACTCCGTTTTTCGCCGGCCACCGGTCATATTTGGCTCGGAGAGGGCAGAATGGTTTTGATGCATGCGCATGCGATGCGCGCGTTGCGCGAGGAGCTAGTTTCAACGGTCGGTATGCCTGCGGCAAAATCACTACTGATGCGGATCGGATATGCTTCTGGCGTGAAAGACGCCGAGCTAGCAGCAAAAGTCAGAGGAAAAAGGTCATTCGATGAGTTTTTCCTTGTGGGTCCGCAGCTTCACGCCCTTGAAGGTGTGGGAAGAGTTGAACCCGTCTCAGTACAGTTTAAGCCAGGCTCTGGCCACTTTTACGGCGAATTCATTTGGCATGACAGCTGGGAAGACGAGGTGCATATAGCTTCGTACGGTGTCTCGACCGAGGCGGCTTGCTGGACTCAAATTGGTTATGCCTCCGGCTACACCTCCACGTTCGTAGGGCGTCGAGTCGTTTATCGAGAAGTGGAATGCCGTGCCACTGGTCAAGCCGCGTGCCGGATAGTTGGGAAGCCCGCCGCCGAATGGGAACCTGCCGCAGACGATGGCCTGCAATATCTTGGGGAACGGGACGTTGCTAGTTCGCGTGAAGTTCGTCAGAAAGCAGAAAGTCGTGGTAAGGGCGCCTCTACCGTCGAGGGCCGTCCTCCCGCCGTTGCCCTATCGAAAAGCTTAGTCGGAGCGTCTGCTGGATTCAACCTCGTCTGTCACATGCTTGATAAGGTCGCGCCGACTAATGCTTCTGTATTACTCTTAGGCGAGAGTGGTGTCGGGAAAGAGGTTTTCGCTCGAATGCTGCAGAGGATGTCTTCCAGGCCGGAGGGTCCCTTCGTCGCCGTAAATTGTGCTGCCGTTCCCGAACAACTTATCGAAGCGGAATTGTTTGGCGTGGTCAAGGGAGCCTATACAGGAGCGCTTGAGGATCGTCCTGGACGTTTCGAACGTGCTAATGGCGGGACGATCTTCTTAGATGAGATTGGCACACTTTCACTTCCAGCGCAAGGGAAGCTACTTCGCGTTTTGCAGGAGCGTGAAGTGGAACGAGTTGGTGATACTAAAAGTCGACGTATAGATGTTAGGGTTGTTGCTGCGACTAATGAAGATCTTCGTTCTCGCGTTGCTGCGAAAGAGTTCCGACAAGATCTCTTCTATCGATTAAATGTTTTCCCTATTGTTATACCACCGCTGCGTGAGAGGCGAGCAGATATACCCCCCCTCATGGAGCATTTTGTGGAGTTATTCAACGCTCGCCATGGGAAAAAGAAGAGCGGATTTACACAGCGAGCCATTGGAGCGCTTTACTCCTACTCTTGGCCGGGTAACGTTCGAGAACTCGAAAATATGATTGAGCGCGGAGTCATACTGGCTGCGGATGACGAACCAATCGATTTGTGTCATTTATTCACTTCAGGCGAAAAGATGGATTCAAATCTATTAGCTGTCGCGCCAGATGGGAAATTTTCCAAGGCACAGAGGGTAGTGTCTGCATCTCAGTACCATGGAGCACTTGATCTAGATGTAATAGTCGATACTTTTCTTAAAAGTGGTTTAGGCTTGGACGCAGTCGAAGGCCTTTTACTCGATAAGGCGATCGAAAAAGCGGAAGGTAACATTTCTGAGGGAGCGCGCATACTAGGCCTGAGCAGGCCACAATATGCCTATCGGCTCAAGCGAAGGACAGAAAGCAAGGAAGGTTGATCGCAGAGCACCTCTTCGAAAGATGGAGAGTAGCGGTCAGATTGCTCAGAACAATTGTGTTGAAGAGGAGAACCTTTATGCCATTCGCCCAAATCTTTATCCTTGAAGGTCGCACAGAGGAGCAAAAGCGTGCTGTGATCGAAAAGGTAACGGAGGCTCTCGTCGAGGCAGTCGGGGCTCCGAAAGAGAACGTACGTGTCTGGATCCATGATGTTCCGAAAGAGAACTGGGGCATTGCCGGCATTTCGGCAAAAGCGCTAGGTCGGTAAAACAGGCGCACATCGTCATCGCCTCCACTGCACACATTTCGCTTTTCATGAACCAGATTTCGAATTTACTGGTCTAAGCCAGAAGATGGCGGCAGCCAGGGTGATGACTGCGAAGAAGGCATTCGGACATCCGTCGTGGCGTGGCGCGATCCGTCGCCAGTCCTTGAAACGGATAAACATGAGCTCGTTTCGGTTGCGGGTTGATGACGGCGCTTGCCGTGCTTCACACCGGCGCGCGGCTGATCTTCTCGCGGAAGATTTTGTTGCAGCCGGCGGCCTCAAGTTGGGCGCAGTCCTGGCCGTTGGTAGAGACGTGGGCATAGCCACAGATGATCGCTCGATTTTTATCAGTTATCTTCATCAGGATAGAGCGCGGAAAAGCTGGGTTCTCAAATTGATGTAAACTTGCAAGTTTTGCATCAGCCGTTCCGCTCGATAATGGATCCGCGGACGAGCAGACCGGTGCCATACATCCCCTAGAAATATCCCTATTTTAGTCTAGGTTCTATGATTCTAGGCCGCAATCGGCTTTTGATGTTTTGACGAAAAAGAAATCATAGAATCCTGGAGGGATGCGACCATGGCACGAACAGCCGTTGTGACGGGCGGAACACGCGGGATAGGCGAGGCGATCAGCTTGGCGCTTCAAGAAATGGGACTCGTTGTCGCCGCCAATTATGCGGGTAACGACGACCGAGCGCGGGCCTTCACCGAGCGCACCGGTATCAAGGCTTATAAATGGGACGTCGCAGACCATGATGCATGCCAAATCGGGTGTGGACGCGTTGCCGAAGATCTCGGCCCTGTTGATATAGTTGTCAATAACGCCGGGATTACTCGTGACGGTACGCTTGCTCGGATGGATTATGCTGCATGGGACGATGTCATCCGCACGAATCTCGGTGGGTGTTTCAATATGGCCAAAGCCTGCTTTCCTGGAATGATGGAGCGAGGCTGGGGACGCATCGTCAACATTGGCTCGGTCAACGGCCAGGCAGGACAATATGGTCAAGTCAATTATGCCGCCGCGAAATCGGGTATCCACGGATTCACCAAGGCGTTAGCACAAGAGGGTGCGAAGAAGGGTGTCACGGTAAACGCCATCGCGCCTGGTTATATCGATACGGACATGGTTGCGGCCGTCCCCCCGCAGGTCCTCGAGAAGATCGTCGCAAAAATCCCTGTCGGTCGCCTCGGTCAGGCTCAGGAGATAGCCCGGGGGGTAGCCTTTTTGGTGTCTGACGAAGGCGGCTTCGTTACCGGGTCGACACTTTCGATCAACGGCGGGCAACATATGTACTAACGTCGTTTATCGTGGCTGGTCTAAGAGCGAAGGAAGGCATGATGAGGGAAGCTGTGATCGTCGCCGCCAAGCGGACGCCCGTCGGAAGTTTTCTTGGAGCCTTTGCTGCAACGCCGGCCCATGAGCTTGGCCGCATAGCGATTGAGGCCGCGCTGGCTCAAGCCCAAGTTGCGCCAGAGGAAGTATGCGAGGTCATTCTCGGGCAGGTGCTGACCGCGGGGCAGGGCCAGAATCCGGCGCGCCAGGCCTCGATGGCTGCGGGTGTTCCCAAGGAGGTTCCGGCCTGGGGCGTCAATCAGGTCTGCGGTTCGGGCCTGCGTGCGGTTGCCCTTGCAGCGCAGGCGATCGAGAATGGCGACGCCAATATTGTGGTTGCGGGTGGCCAAGAAAGCATGTCGCTCTCTGCGCACGCCCAACATTTGCGGAGTGGCGCCAAAATGGGACCGGTCACGGTGGTCGATACAATGGTCCATGACGGCCTAACCGACGCATTTAACGCCTACCATATGGGCATGACGGCCGAAAATCTTGCGGCCAAATATTCCGTGACGCGCGAAGCACAGGATCAATTTGCGGTGACTTCGCAAAAAAAGGCGGAGCGCGCGCGCGACGATGGACGCTTCCACGACGAGATCGCCAGCGTCACGATCAAGAGCCGGAGAGGCGAGGTGCTCGTCGATCAGGACGAGTATATCCGTAGCGGTGCCACGATCGAGGCGCTTCAGGGGTTGAAGCCCGCCTTTAACGTAGGGGGAAGTGTCACGGCGGGAAACTCCTCCGGGCTGAACGACGGCGCCGCCGCGCTCGTGTTGATGCCACGCGACGAAGCAGAGCGCCGTGATGCACCGATCCTGGCCGCCGTGCGTAGCTGGGCAACCGCTGGGGTTGATCCGGCGGAAATGGGCATAGGCCCCGTGCCCGCTACGCGCAGGGCGCTCGAGAAAGCAGGATGGAGCGTTGCGGACCTCGACTTGATCGAGGCGAATGAAGCTTTTGCAGCACAGGCGCTGTCGGTTGGACAAGAGCTCGACTGGGATCCGGAGAAGGTCAACGTCAATGGCGGTGCGATTGCGATCGGACACCCCATCGGCGCATCCGGCGCACGCATTTTAACGACCCTGCTCCACGAGATGCAGAAGCGCGAAGCTAAGAAGGGGCTGGCGACATTGTGCATCGGCGGTGGCATGGGTATCGCTATGTGCGTCGAACGATGAGTGAGGCAAGTCGCTCAAAATGCTGATTGTGAACGACTCGAGGTCTGGCGTGCTCCCCTGAAACTACTCCAACTTGAGGTAGAGTCGGTCTTCGTGAGGAGACGGACGTGAAGAAGGGCAGGTTCACCGAAGAGCAGACCATCGCGATCCTGCGTGAGTAGGAGGCGGGGATGAAGGACCGCCGATGTGTTCAGCAGCCCGACCTTTTACGCCTGGGAGGCGAAGTACGGCGGCATGGACGTGTCGAAGGCGCGCAAGCTGTAGGTGCTCGAGGATGAGAATGCTCGGCTCAAGCGGCTGCTGGCGGACGCGATGCTGGACAATGCGGTACTGAAAGAGGTTGCCGCAAAAAACTGGTGAGGCCTGCCGTTAAGCGCAAAGCGGTCGAGCACGTTCGCGGGCTCTTCGGCATCAGCGAGCGTCGGGCCTGCGCCATCCTAGACGTGGATCGGACGTCGATGCGCTATGCGCATCGCCGCTCTGATGATGGCGACCTTCGGTTGCGATTACGCGAGATCGCGGCCGAGCGTCGTCGCTTCGACTACCGCCGACTGGGGATCATGCTGGCCCGCAAGGGGCTGCTCATGAACCACAAGAAGCTGCTGCGGCTATATCGCGAGGTGAACCTGCGTGTCAGGCGACGACGCGGCCGCAAGCGAGCCATGGGATCGCGGGCGCCGATGGCGCTGCCGCAGGGACCGATATTACGAAACTGATGCCTTGATGTTTGGGCGGCGGGTCGCGCCGCCCGATGCGAGATCAATAGACCGGCGCCTTCGGCGCCTTGATCTTGTCGGCGGCGAGCGCGGCGCGGTTCGACAGCGGCTGCGCGATCTCGCCGAACACCTTGAGCCAGGCCTCGGAGAGTTTGCCGCCCTCACTCACCGCGGCGTCGAGGCTGGCGCGCGCATAGTCGGACTGGAGCTTGAAGAACTCGGTCGGCGACTTAGCGGCGGCCATGCTCTTGAACGCGGCGGCCGCACCCTCGAAGCTCTTCTTGCCATACTCGACGGCTTCCCGACCGAGCGTCTCAGAGCCCTTGGCGGCGATCCGGCACGAGGTCGTCACCGCCTCGACATTTCCCTTGGCGAACTCGCCCATTTCCTCGGCTAGCTTTGTGGTCTTCTCGACCGACGCCTTCGCACGGGTCTGCATGTCGGCGAACATCGACTCGATGCTCTCGGGGCTGACGGTGAAGCTGGTGGCCATGGAAAGTCCTTTCTTGGGAGTGGGTGCGGAAGCGTTGACGGATACGGGAACGACAAGCTTGGCGGCGGTTGCAGGCACCCGGACCGATGGCTTCGCCGCGACCGGCGCCGACTTGAGAGCTGCGATGATCGTCGCCGAAGGCGTCGGCGCGACGACCTTCGGCGGACGGCCGCGGCGCGCCACGATCGGATCGATCTGATGCTTCGGGTCTGCCATCCTATCCCTGCTCCTGTTTGTTGCGGTGCACAATAAGCGCCTTACAGGGACTTACAGGGAGAAGCAAGAATTATTGCGCAGTGCAGCATGAAGCTCGCCAAGCACCTAGCGCATTCTAACGTAACGCCCTGGCGCCTCCTCGATTGCGGGGCGCGCGCCCTTCCCCGGCACCCGCGCGCCGCGTGCCGGCACCTCGCCGCCCGAGCGAGCCTCGATCCAGGCGGCCCAGTCCGGCCACCAGCTCCCGCGGGTTTCTTTCGCATGTGAAACGAAGTCGTCGAGCGTCGCGTGGTGCCTCTCGCTCGTCCAATATTGGTACTTCCCTGCCGCCGGCGGATTGACCACACCGGCGATATGGCCCGATCCCGCCAGCACGAAACGCATCGGCCCGCGGAAATGCTCGGTCATCTTCCACACGCTCGCCGCCGGCGCGATATGATCTTCCCGGCCCGCCTGAATATAGGCCGGCACCGTCACCCGGGTGAGGTCGATCGGCACCCCCAGCACGGTCAGCGCACCGGGCCGCACCAGCAGATTGTCGCGATAGAAATCGCGCAGATAGGCCTGGTGCCAGGCGGCCGGCAGATTGGTCACGTCGCCGTTCCAGTGGAGCAGGTCGAACGGCCGATAGGCGTCGCCGAGCAGGTAGTTGTTGACGACATAGCTCCAGATCAGGTCGCGCCCGCGCAGCAGGTTGAACACCGCCGCCATGTAGCGCCCGTCGAGATAGCCACCCTCGTCTGCCAGCGTGCCGAGCAGCCCCAGCACCCGATCGTCGACGAACAGGCCGAGATCGCCGGGATCGGCGAAATCGACCTGGGCGGTGAAGAAGGTCGCCGACGCGACAACATCTTCGCGGCGCGCCGCGAGCAGCGCCAGCGTCGCCGCCAGCACGCTGCCCGCCACGCAATAGCCGATCGTGTGGACCTGCGGCACGTCGAGCAGGTCGCGCACCACCGCAATAGCATCGAGCTGGGCTGCGACATAATCGTCGAGGCTGGTGTCGGCGAGGTCGGCGTCGGCCGATTTCCACGAGACCATGAACACGCTGAGCCCCTGCTCCACCGCCCAGCGCACGAAGCTCTTCTCGGGCCCGAGATCGAGGATGTAGAAGCGGTTGATCCAGGGCGGGAAGATGACGAGCGGCGTGCGCTGCACCGCCTTGGTGGTCGGCGCATACTGGATGAGCTGGTAGAGCGGCGTCTCGTGGATCACCTTGCCGGGTGTCGCCGCGAGATCGCGCCCGACCTCGAAGGCGCCCTGCGGAGTCTGGGTGAGCTGGCCGCGCGCGAGGTCGCCGAGCATGTTGTCGAGCCCCGTGAGGAAGCTCTCGCCACGTGTCTCGACGATGCGTTGCAGTGCCTGCGGATTGGTCAGCATGAAATTGCTCGGCGAGGCGGCATCGACATAGGCGCGCGTCGCGAAGCGGAGCTGCTCACGCTGGCGCTCGCTGATCCCCTCGACCGCATCGACCTGGGCGAGCACCGCCTGCGACAGCACCGTGTAGCTCTCGCGCAGCAGCGCGAACACCGGATGCCCGCGCCACGCCGGTGCGGCGAAGCGGCGGTCGCGCTCGGGCATCGCGTCGGTCGCGGCGCGCGCCGGATCGAGGAAGCGCTGCCACATCGCGATACTGTCGCTCCAGAGGCCGGCCTGCGCCGCCGCCAGCGCGTCCATGTCGAAGCGCGACATCGCCCAGCCGTCGAATAGCTGCGTTATGTCGGGCAGCTTCGCCGACGGCGCCGCCCCGGCGCCACGCACCACATGTTTGAGCATCATCTGCTGCGCGCGGCCGATCACCTCGTTCCAGTGCTGGAACTCGGCCAGCGTCGGCAGACCGATACCTATTGCCTCGCCATCTGCCATAGCGCCTCTCCCACGGGGAGTCGCGTCTGCGCCGATCTCCCGCCTGCCATTATACTATCTTAATGAGTATCCGGAAGCAGAAACACGCACGATGTCAAACGACTCGACCTTGTCCGCCATCAACCTCGACTGCAAACTCGAGCAGGGCGACACGATCTTCAAGGTCGAGCGCGTGTCGATGATGGCTCCCGAGAACGTCGAGCAAACGACGCGACGCGCAAAACCTCATCGACCAGCACAGCATCGTCCGCCGTGCCAAGCTGCGCGGCGGCATCCCAGAAATGGCGGTGTGGTGGACTTCACCCTGCCCGCCGCCGAACGGAGAGCCCCTACCCCAAAACTCACCGTTGGCGCGCCAGCGCGGCCTCACGCCGCCGGACTTACCCGGTAAAGCCCGAGGACGAGGCCCGGCTATCGCCGTTCGGCCAGGAGCACATCAACATGCCTGGACGCTACTCGTTCTCGGTGCCGGAGGCTGTCGCCCGTGGCGAGCTGCGACCCCTGAGAGTCTGATTCAAAATTATCCGGCTTGATTTCATGGTTTTGCGATGCGCCGCGTGAAGAGTTGGATCGATGCGATGAAGAGCCATGCGGTAGCGGATGCGATGGACTGCTCGAAGTCCTTGGCGAGGCGTCGGTTGCGATTGAGCCATGCCAGTGTTCGCTCGACGACCCATCGACGTGGGATAACCACGAAGCCTTTCGCCCGATCGGAGCGCTTGACGATCTGGACGGTCCACTTGCCGATGCCGCGCAGAGCATCGCGAAGCTTGTCCCCGGCATAACCGCCGTCGGCGAACAGATGGCGCAGCCACGGGAAGCGATGAACGACCCCAGCAAGTACCAGCGGTGCGCCGTCGCGATCCTGGATGTCGGCGGTGTGGATCACGGCGTGGACCAGATTGCCCTCGGTGTCGGTCAGGATGTGGCGCTTGCGGCCCTTGTTCTTCTTGCCTGCGTCATAGCCCCGAGGTCCGCCGCTTTCCGTGGTTTTGACGCTCTGGCTGTCGTTCACCCCGGCGCTGGGCGAAGCTTCGCGGCCATGCGACTCGCGCACCGCCATCAGCAGATAATGATTGAGCGTCTGCCACAGCCCGTTGTCACGCCACAGGTAGAACCAGCGCCGCACCGTCGAGACCGGCGGGAAGCAGGGCGGCAGCATCCGCCACGGCAGGCCGCCGCGCAGCAGACACAGGATTGCCTCGACAATCCGCCGGGTCTGCCATTTGCGCGGGCGGCCCACATAGGACGGCGGCGGGAAAAACGGCTCCAGCACCGCCCATTCGGCATCGGTCAAATCGCTTGGCAAAGCCAGTCCCGCGCGTGCATGATGCGCGCGAGTGGTGTCGGTCCACATCGCTGATTTCCTTTGGTTTGTCGCAAAACCGCTGAATCAACGATAGGGCGCAGCGTCAAGCTAACCCGCTGACATTGCTCAACTTAATTTCGGATCAGGCTCCGAGCGGGAAGGACGATGTTTGAGCCGCTTCAAGCCTATCCGCAGCATCCGCGCTGCTGCTGGATAGGCGGGCACGGCACCGAGCCGAACGAACAGAACACGCAGCAGTCGCCGGGCTTGGGGCGCAGCTGCGCGTGGCACGCCGGGCAGTCGTCGTAGAACTGGCAGGCATCCGTCGGCATGGTCTTCTGCCAGGCGTGCCCGCAGTGCGGGCAGGTCAGCATAGATTCGAGAATGATGGTCATCGCGGCGTCACTTCTGCACGGCGAACGGGTAGCCCGCGTTGGTCGTGGCGTTGGTCAGCGCTTCCGGTTGGGCCTTGTCCGGGTCATAGGTGACGGTGGCTGTTTCTTTGTTGAAATCGACCTGTACTGCGCTGACGCCAGCTACCTTCTCCAACGATTTCTTTACTGTGATCGGGCACAGCGGGCAAGTCATGTTCTGGACGGCCATGCGACCGTTTTCGACGGGGCGGCCTGCGCCGCGAATGGCAAGGCAACCAGTAGAGCAATGAGCACCTTGCGCATAGCGATCTCCTATCAATAGAACAGCGGAGCCAGCGACGGCACGGCGAGCAGGGCGAGCAACAGGATGGCGACGATCCAGAAAGTGAGCCGTTGCCGGCGGCGCGTGCGCGGATCGGCGCCTGGCGTGCAGACCTGCGGCACTAGGTAAAGCTTGCGCCAGGCCAGGCCGAGAAACAGCAGTGTCAACCCGATGAAAAACGGCCGGTACGGCTCCATTGCCGTCAGGCTCCCGACCCAGGTGCCGCCGATGCCGAGGGACAGCAGCACGAGCGGCCCGACGCAGCACACCGATGCGCCGATGGCGGCGAGGATTCTTGCGACCAATGAGCTTTTGCTGGTGGATGATGCCAGGTCGATTCTTTGAACTTGCGCGCCCAAGTGCTACTCTACATTCCGTATCTAAGTAAAGAATCAATGGAAATTTGCATGGGCGCAGACCTGGCCATCGGCAAGCTGGCGGACGCTGCCGGAGTCAATGTCGAGACGATCCGCTATTACCGGCGGCGCGGGCTGCTGACGCTCGCGGTTGTCTTTTCGATGCCCTTAATTGTCGCGAACGCGGGCGGTCGTCCGGGGCCCGAGCGATGCGCCTGGGCGGTTCGCCGTCGGTAGCTTTTGACGTTCATCTCGAAGATGGTGGCGTGGTGAACGAGGCGATCAACTGCGGCGAGGGTCATGGCCGGGTCGGGGAAGACCTTATTCCATTCCCGAAGGGTTGGTTGGCGGTGATGAGCAGCGATCTTCGCTCGTATCGTGGGCTGATCAGTTCGAACAGGACGGACGTTTCCGCCTGGTCGCGACTGACGTAGGCGAAGTCGTCGAGGATCAGCAGGTGATGCTTGTCGAGCCTGGCAATGGCGGCCTCGAGCGCCAGCTCGCGCCGGGCGAGCTGAAGTCGTTGGACGAGATCGGAGGTTCGGGCGAACAGTACACGCCACCCGTTCTCGACGAGGGTAAGACCGATTGCGGCGGCCAAGTGGCTCTTCCCACCGCCTGAAGGTCCGAACAGGATGATGGGCCGCCCTCCGCGGCCTCCCTTTTTTTTCGCCCGGGTGGCGCTGGTCGGAGCCTACTCCACCGTCGGAGGTTTCCGTTGACTTGCTTCCCGTTTCTTGGACCGTTTTGAGCTGAAAATTCCAGTATCGGATTGAGGGTCGGGTGAGTGGGCAATGAAGCGATCGGAGTTCAGCGAGGCGCAGATCGCGTTCGTGTTGAAGCAGGCCGAGGACGGCACGACGATCGGTGAGGTGTGTTGAAATGCCGGGATCAGCGATGCGACATTTCATGCGTGGCGCAAGAAGTACGCCGGACTGATGCCGTCGGAGATGCGGCGGCTGCGGCAGCTCGAGGATGAGACCGCGAAGCTCAAGCCGTTGGTCGCAGATTTGTCGCTGGACAAGGCGATGTTGCAGGATGCCGTCAGCCGAAAGTTCTGACACCTGATCGGCGCCGGCAACTCGTCGATGATTTTCGAAGCGCCTGGGTCGTCAGCATCGGACGGTCGAGCAGCGTGCTTCGGACGGAACGGTCGAGCTACCATTATCGTGGATGCCATGCGGATCAGGCCGACCTGAAGAAACGGATGCAGGAGATTGCCGAGGCGCGGGTGCGCTACGGCTATCGGCGTGTCCATGTGTTGCTGCGACGGGAAGGCTGGGGCGTGAATGCGACGCGTGTCTATCGGCTTCAAAGGGAGCTGGGGCTGCAGCTGCGCCAAACCCCGCCGAAGCGCCGGGTGGAGGCGAAGCTGAGAGAGGGCCGCTGCGCGGCGTCGTGTTCGAATGAAGTGCGGGCCATGGACTTCGTTCATGAGCTGCTCGCCACGGGATCAAAGCTGCGCATCCTGACGGTGATCGACACGTTCAGCCGATTTTCGCCGGCGGTGGTGCCACGGTTTAGCTTCCGGGCAGAGGTGATCGAGGTACTGGACCGGGTGTGCCGCTAGGTCGCCTAACTGACCTCGATCCGGGTCGATCACGGCAGCGAGTTCGTTTCCCGGGATCTCGACCTGTCGGCGTATATGAAGGGCGTCGTGCTGGACTTCTCGCGGCCTTGCGCATTTGACGCACCGTTACTTTCGTGCGGTTGATCAAATCGACAAAAAATCAGCGGTATAATCACCCTTGCGCGCTCTTACTGGCCCAGACTCAAAGGAATTCTCCTGATAATTCAGAATGTTATGAAACACTCTCTTGCCGCGGTCCGATCTGGCATAGCTATTGCTTGGTGCTAACGAAAGCGGCGACAACAATGCTGCGTGGGAGAGCGAAATGCATGACACCCCAGAACACGCTGCCCGCGGCCTCGATATCAGTCGCCGATGGGCGCATGTAACAGGCACGACCGGCCGCTTCATCCAATTCAATTTTACCGTCGCAGATCCCGACTTAACCGTCGAGCTCGTGATGCCTTACGCCGCGTTCAATGAGTTTTGTATCACCAATGAGGCGTCGCGAACCGTTGATCCGAACGCCAAAACGGCATTCGAAAGGCTGAAATGGCTTTTCAAGGATGCTGACGGTTCGATCGAGGACATGAACGGCCAGGCATTCCAAAAAAGAGAGGTTCTCAAGTGACTGTCGATATCAAAACCACGAGTATTCAGCCTCGCCGCCACACCTTCGCGCACATCGCGCGCCGTCAAGGCAGTGACAAAGCCGCTTCGCGCTATGACGAGGCTACATACGACATGCAGCCAACCTCGAACTTCCATTACCGTCCGATATGGGCGCCTGAGTTCGAATTGTTCGACCAGCGCCGTACGGCTGTAGTGATGGAGGACTGGGATGCGTTAAAGGATCCGCGCCAATATTATTATGGCGCTTACACAATAGCACGTGCACGAATGATGGAAGCTACAGAAAAGAGCTTCGCCTTCGTCGAGAAAAGGCAAGGACTTGCGGGCATAGACCCTGAATGGAGCGCGGCGATAGAGCTCTACCTTATCCCTCTGCGGCACTTCGAATGGGGTGCTAATATGAATAACTGTAACATTACCGATCTCGGATACGGTGCTGCGATCACCCAAGCGACAATGTATGCCACAATGGACCGTCTCGGCAATGCGCAAATCTTGAGCCGAATTGGATTACTTATGGACGGCCAGTCTGGCGAGAGCCTTGTGCGAGCGAAGGCTTCTTGGATGGAGCATCCTGTTTGGCAACCCATTCGGCGTCTTGTCGAAGATAGCCTCGTTCTAACGGATTGGTTTGAGCAGTTCATCGCCCAGAACTTTGTCCTAGATGGGTTGGTGTACTCTATCGCTTATGGCTCGTTCGACAGCGAAGGACAGAAACGGGGTGCGCACAACATCTCGCTATTAACGGAATTCCTGACGGACTGGCACGACGAGACTATGCGTTGGGTGGATTCCGTAATTGCTCGTGTCGCAACGGAATCTCCGGAGAACGAGTCACTGGTTGCTGGTTGGATTTCGAGCTGGAAAGAGCTTGGCGCGAAGGCATTGGAACCGCTGGCGGGCGAGATTCTGCGAGATGGGGCCTCTGAGGCAATCACGGCTGCAACCGAGCGATTGGAAGCGAGGGCCGCAAAGTTCTTCACCAATAGCGAGGTGCGTTCGCGATGACCGGAAATGTATCGATCACACTGCAAAATACCGATGAGGGTCGAGCTATTATCAGCGCGATCGCTGCAGACAATATAGATGCCGTCGTGAACGTGTACCCGTCTATGACAAAGATCGACTGTCCCGGCCGCCTTGTGGTGAGGCGGGAATCAATTGAGTCTGAGATGGGCCGTTCCTTCGACCTACAGGAATTGCAACTTAGTCTGGTGAGCCTTGCCGGTAATGTGGATGAGGACGATGACCAGTTTGTGCTTCAGTGGAATCGTTGACAATTTATTCGATATTGGAGAGTACCAATGAACATCGAAACCAAGATTAAGACCAGAAAGCTTGGGTTGAAAGATCGCTACGGTCACCTTACCCGAGGACTAGGATGGAACACATCTTATCAGCCAATGGACAAGGTTTTTCCCTTCGCTTCTTTCGAGGGAATCAAAATTCATGACTGGGATGCGTTCGAGGATCCGTTTCGTCTCACGATGGACGCATATTGGAAGTATCAGGCAGAGAAGGAGCGCAAGCTCTATGCGGTGATCGACAGTTTTTCTCAAAACAACGGTCAAATGAAAATCACTGACGCGCGTTACGTCAACGCGCTGAAGATCTTCCTCACGGGCGTATCGCCCTTGGAGTATATGGCGCACCGGGGATATGCCCATGTTGGAAGGCATTTTGTCGGAGCCGGCCCACGGGTCGCTTGCCAGATGCAAGCGATCGACGAACTTCGGCACGCTCAGACCCAGATGCACACGATCAGTCATTACAATAAATATTTTAATGGCCTCCATGATCCGCGACACATGTTCGATAGGGTCTGGTATCTCTCGGTGCCAAAAAGTTTCTTTGAAGACGCGATGACAGCAGGGCCGTTCGAGTTTCTGACCGCGATTAGTTTCAGCTTCGAGTATGTTCTGACGAATCTTCTGTTCGTTCCGTTTATGAGCGGCGCGGCATACAACGGCGACATGGCGACAGTTACGTTTGGATTTAGCGCGCAGTCTGACGAAAGTCGGCACATGACGCTTGGGCTTGAGATCATTAAGTTCATGCTCGAGCAGGACGCGGATAATGTACCCATTGTTCAGCGTTGGATTGATAAGTGGTTCTGGCGTGGATACCGGCTGCTGTCGATCGTCGCGATGATGATGGATTACATGTTGCCGAAGCGGGTAATGTCGTGGGCAGAGGCTTGGGGGATCTACTTCGAGGAAGCTGGCGGGGCATTGTTTGAAGACCTCTCCCGCTACGGAATCACCACTCCTAAATACGCCGATGTAGCCTCAAAGGAGAAGGACCGTCTGACCCATGAGGTCTGGTCTACCTTCTATAATTACACGCATGCTGCTGCTTTTCATACCTGGATTCCGAATGACGAGGAGCTGAACTGGCTCTCCGAAAAGTATCCAGCCACCTTTGATGAGCTTTATCGGCCTCGGTATGAGTACTGGAGAACTCTCCAGCAAGACAATAAAAGGTTCTATAATAATTCTCTGCCGCAGCTATGCAATGTGTGTCAAATCCCGATGGCTTTCACCGAGCCGGATGATCCAACGAAGCTCTGCCTTCGCAACACTGAATTCGAGGGTGAGAAATACCACTTCTGTTCCGACGGATGCAAAGATATATTTGAGTTCGAACCGCGTAAGTACGTTCAGTCATGGTTGCCCGTGCATCAGATCTTCCAGGGCAATTGTGGTGGAGCAACGATGCCGGAAGTGCTCTCTTGGTACGGTATAAACCCAGGGTCCGACAATCTTGATTACGAGGGTTCACCGGATCAAGAGACTTGGAATGATTGGGCGGCAACGGCCCAAAAGGCTGCAGGCTAGGATCTCGCACCAGACCAGCGACAGGAAGGATGTATGATGTCCACGGCGTCGATAGACCCCTATAAGTTAGTTCCACGCGACAGCCTGGAAAACTTTCACGGCAATCAGCTAGTGTACTTGCACTGGGAAGATCATCTTATGTTCTGTGCGCCAGTGGCGTTCCCGCTTGCGCCGGCGATGTTGTTCGGTGAGATGGTTACGATAGTTCTGTCTCCCGCTTATTCTCAACATCCTGACTTCAAGAGCATCTCATGGCCCGAAGTAAAATGGACTCTGGATTCGCGAGAGTTCGTCCCAGACTTCGATACTAGTCTCGCGCAAAACGGGGTCGGCCATAAGTCGCTATTGCGGTTCGCTACCCCTGGCCTTCGAGGAATTGGTAACAAGCACTTTTAACGCGGCTAGGGTAAAAAATGAGCTTCGAACTAACCATTGAACCGCTTGGCGAAACGATAACAATTCAGGATGGCCAGACCATCCTCGATGCGTGTCTCAGAAACGGGATTTATTTGCCTTATCAGTGCAATCACGGACTGTGCAGCACTTGCAAGCTATCCGTGCTTGAGGGTGAGGTCGATCACGGTGAGGCCTCTCCGTTTGCACTGATGGACTATGAGCGCGAAGAGCGTCGCGCGCTTGCCTGCTGCGCAACGGCACGAAGCGATCTTGTTGTTGAGGCGGATGTGGAGGTCGATCCTGACGCGCTTAATCTTGATGTAAGGGATGTGGTTGGCACGGTCGCCCGACTAGAAAATCTAACAGACGACATCCTTGGTCTATGGCTTAGCATTCCTGGCGAGGGGCTACCATTCCAAGCGGGACAATATGTCAACGTTGAGATTCCCGGCTGTGCGGAACCACGCTCGTTCTCGATCGCAAGCGCCCCAGCAGACCCCAACACCATCGAGCTTCATATTCGAAAGGTGCCTGGTGGTATCGCGACAGAATGGCTGCATCAAAATGCGCATATAGGGTTGGAGCTACGACTAACGGGACCACTCGGACGCTTTTTTGTGCGTGCATCGCACGCAGAGCCGATCATCTTTTTAGCTGGTGGCTCTGGCCTATCCAGTCCAAAGAGTATGACGCTGGATTTGTTGGATAGCGGCTGGACTGGACCAATCACCCTCATACATGGCGTCAGGACAGCGAAGGATTTGTATTTCGAGAGCGAGTTTAGACAACTCGCTTCCGAAAACTCGAATTTCAATTACGTTCCTGTTCTCTCGCAAAGCTCGTCAGACGATTCCTGGGGCGGCGCCAGAGGCTTTGTCCATGAGGCGGCAGAAGCGTTGTTCGGCGGCAGCTTCCGCGGGCACAAAGCATATCTGTGCGGTCCCCCTCCAATGATTGACGCTTGCATCCGCTCGCTGATGAAAGGCCGACTATTCGAGAAGGATATCTTCACAGAGACATTTCTCACTAGGTCCGACAGCGAGACCGCTGCCAAGAGCCCGCTGTTCAAGAAGATCTGACATGCCCACTCATGTCCAAGTGTATACTATTGACGTTGGCCAGAGGCATTCGTTTGAATGCACTGCTGAGGAGAGCATCCTTGGCGCTATGGAACGAGCCGGGCGCGTTGCCATCCCCGTTGGTTGTCGTCGGGGTGGATGTGGTGCTTGCCGTGTACGGATTACCGACGGTGAGTTCACTGCCTCGAAGATGAGTGTGCGATACGTTTCGGCAACGGAACTCGCCAGCGGTATTGTGCTCGCATGCTGCGTGCGGCCGCTTTCGAACCTCGCTATAGAACTTGCGCCAAGTCCGAAATGCGCCATGAAATTCAGTAGAAGTATTTAAACTCTAAGCATTTGAAGGAGACTTATCATGGCTCTTACAGGAGTACTGAGACCCGGATACGTCCAGGTCCGTGTTCTCGATATGGACTCCGCGGTCATCCATTATCGCGACCGGATTGGTCTCGATCTTGTTATGATGGGTGACGACGGACGTGCCTACTTGAAAGCGCCTGACGAATTCGATCATCACAGCGTCATCCTCCGCGAGGCCGATGAACCGGGCATGGATTTCATGGGGTTTAAAGTGGTATCCGATGAAGCGCTGGACGCTCTCCGTGACGGCTTAGTCGACTACGGATTGACGGTTGAGATCATCGAAAGCGGAGAGCAGCCTGGGCTCGGGCGCAGACTAAGCTTCGTTTCTCCCACGGGCCATCGCTTTGAGCTGTACACGGCGATGGACCTTGCCGTGAATGGACCGATGACCGAAAATCCCGACCTGTGGCGAGATGAACCGAGAGGGATGAAAGCACAACGGTTCGACCACTGCCTCGTATATGGAGTCGATATCGATGCTACGGCCAAGCTCTTCGTTGACGTTCTCGGGTTCAAAGTTGCGGAGAAGGCTGTCACTCCGGATGGCGAGAGCATTGCAATATTCCTCTCTTGTGGAATGAAGGCACACGATCTTGCCTTAGTGCGCTTCAATGAAGATGCGCGACTGCACCATGTGAGCTTTCGGCTAGAGAGTTGGCACGATATTGGCCACGCCGCAGACTTGATGACGCGATACGACATGTCGGTAGACATCGGTCCAACGCGGCACGGGATCACGCGCGGCCAAACAATTTACTTCTTCGATCCATCCGGTAATCGCAACGAGGTATTTGCCGGTGGCTACGACTTCTATCCAGACAACCCGGTCAGACAGTGGACGGCGGACCAAGCCGGGAAAGCAATCTTCTACTATGAGCGCGCGCTCAACGATCGATTTATGACCGTTGTTACCTAAGTCGAAAGTGACCTCTCATACTGTGAGTCGATGCACGATCACGCTTTTGGAAGAATAATATGTCCGATAAAATTATCCGTAGCTTCATAAACGGAGCTTTTCAGGAGATTGACGGTCGCTGACGTGACCCCCTGATTTTCCTCCAGGTGCGATTAGAGTCCGGCAGCTTTGTTGCGCATGAGCGCGGGTTGAGCAATGGCCTGCGCAGCGGAGCCCGTAGGGCGTAGCGAAGCAGGCCATTGCTTATCCAGTTCAGCGGCGAACGCCGCTGGGGTCTCGTATCCAAGGGCTGAGTGGGGTCGCTCCCGGTTGTAGTCGTCGGCCCAGGCGGCGATCACCACGCGGGCATGGTCCAGGCTGAGGAACAGGGTCTCGTTGAGCAGCTCGTCTCGCATGCGACCGTTGAAGCTCTCGACGTAGCCGTTCTGCATCGGCTTGCCCGGAGCTATGTAGTGCCACTCGACCCCGATCTCCCCGCACCAGGCGAGGACCGCGTTCGAGGTCAGCTCGGTGCCGTTGTCGCTGACGATCATGCCGGGCTTGCCGCGCTCGGCGATGAGGTCGGTTAGCTTGCGCACGACCCTGCGCCCCGATATCGACGTATCCGGCACCGCACGCAGGCACTCGCGGGTCACATCGTCGACGATGTTGAGCTCCCGGAACCGGCGTCCCGACGCCATCTGATCGTGCACGAAGTCCAGGCTCCAGCGCTGGTTGGGCAACGCCAGCACAGGCGCCGGCGCCCGCGCACCAATAGCGCGACGACGGTTCCTTCGTCGTCGGACCGCCAGCTTCTCCTCGCGGTAGAGCCGCTGGGTCTTCTTGCGGTTGATCACCACGCCCTCCCGCCGCAGCAGGATATGCAGCCGGCGATAGCCGAACCGGCGGCGCTGCTGCGCCAGCTCGCGCAGCTTCGACCGAAGATCGGCGTCATCATCCCGCTGCGTATCCGTCCGGTGAAGGCCGCGGTGTGATGGTGGTCGGCGCGTAGCCCGGTTTAGGCGGCGATTGCTTCGGAGCGCGGCGCCCATTTCCAGGGCAGCAGCTGATCGAGCGTGGTGACGGGATGATCGGCGATGCGCGCGAGGACATCGGCGAGCCAGGCTTGCGGATCGACATCGTTGAGCTTGGCGGTCTGTATGAGCGTGTAGATGACGGCAGCACGCTGTCCACCGCGATCTGATCCGCAGAACAGCCACGCCTTGCGGCCGAGCGGGATGCAGCGGAGCGCGCGCTCGGCGGCGTTGTTCGTGAGGCAGATGCGGCCGTCGTCGAGGAAGCGCGTGAACGCGTCCCAGCGCTTGAGCATATAGAAGCAGGCCTTGGTGAGGTCATGGCCGCGCGACAGCTTGGCGACCTGCTCGGTGAGCCAGGTGTGGAGCTCGGCCATCAGCGGCGCGCTGAGTTCTTGCCGGACCGCGAGCCGCTCGGCCGGGCTCTTGCCATTGATGCCGCGCTCGATGTCGAACAGGGCGTCGAGGCGCTGCACGGCTTCGAGCGCGATCGGATAGAACATGGCGGCGCGCTGGCCGCGGCTCTTCTTCCGGGCCGAGCTTACGACATCGGCGAGCTCGAAGAACTTGCGCCTGGCATGGGCAAAGCAGCCGGCTTCGAGCACGGGACCGGGGTCGCGGCCTTCGCGATAGAGATCGTTATAGCCGCTATAGGCATCGGCCTGCAGGATCCCGGACCATGCCGCGAGATGGGCTTGCGGGTGCTCGCCCCGCCGGTCGCGCGAGTAGTGGAACAGGGCAGCTAGTGGATCGGTCCCGGCGAACGGCCGATCATCGCGGACATAGACCCATAATCGGGCCACATCGGTCTTGCCCTTGGCCATGACGGGCACGGTGGTATCGTCGCCGTGGATGCGGTCTGCAGCCAGAACGTGCGCCTCGATCAGCTTGTAGATCGGCATCAGCGCGTGAGCAGCGGCGCCGACCTGATCGGCAAGGGTCGCGAGACTGAGCGGCACGCCTTCGCGGGCGAACCGCTCGGCCTGACGGTTAAGGGGCTGATGCTGCCCATACTTCTCGAACAGGAGCATGGCGAGAAAGCTGGGCCCGGCCCATCCGCGGGGCACCACATGGAAAGGAGCGGGGGCCTGTGCGATCTTCTCGCAGTCCCGGCACGAGAACTTCTCCCGAACCGTCTGGATCACCTTCCACGAGCGCGGGATGACCTCGAGCGTCTCGGTGACGTCTTCGCCGAGCTTTGAGAGCCGGTCCCCGCCGCAGGCCGGGCAGGAACAGGGGGCAGGAACCACGACGCGCTCGCGCGGCAGGTGCTCGGGAAACGGCTTCCTAGCGGGCCGCTTGCGCTCGAACGCGGTGACCGTGGTGGTCGTCGCTGCCGCTGCCTCGGCGACCAGATCGTCTTCGGCGGCGTCGGCCTCGAGCTCTTCGAGTTGCAGCTCCATCTGACCCAGCAGGCGGCGGCTGCGCTCGGCGCTGGGGCCATACTGCTCGCGCTTCAGCTTGGCGATCTGCAGCTTGAGGTGGGCGATCAGGGCCTCGATGGCGCTCTGGTGGGCCATGGCGTTGGCGAGCCTGGCCTCTGCCTCATCAGCCTTGCGGGCCATCGCCGCCACCAGCGCCTTGAGCGCTTCAACGTCGTCCGGAAGGGGCGAGATGGCGGCTTCCATGATGCTGAGTGAATCATCATCCACCCTCTGCGGCAAGGGCAAAACACCGCTTGCGACGATTATCCTGCGCTCTGCGGCCGCCACGTATACTGCGGGTTCCTCCAGTCGATCCCCTCCAGCAGGCAGGCCAGCTGCGAGGGGGTCAGCGACACAGTTCCCTCCGCTGCCGATGGCCACACGAACCGGCCCTTCTCGAGCCTCTTGGCGTAGAGCGACATGCCGATCCCGTCGTGCCAGATGATCTTGATCAGCGAGCCCGCGCGACCGCGGAATACGAACAGATCGCCGCCATGCGGATCACGCTTGAGCCCCTGCTGCACCAGCAGCGCCAGGCCCTGCATGCCCTTCCTCATATCCGTGTGGCCCAGCGCGATCCAGACCCGGGCGCCGGAAGGGATCATCGCAGAGCCTTCAGCGCGGCCGTGACAAGGGCCGGTGATGCCGCAGCGAAAACGCTCAGCCGCTTGCCGCGTGGCAGGTCGATGATCATCGCCGGGTGCTCGGCAGCGCTGACCGGCACCGCGTCCCCGTCGATCACCGCTTCGGCGAATACTGGCGCTGGCAGTGCCTCGGGCGCGCTGGCCTCCTGGGCCACGCCTGCATCGAGCAACTTACGCCGCCAGGTGTAGATCAGCCCGGACGAGACATCGTGCCGGCGGCAGACATCGGCAACCCGCGCGCCCGGCGCGAACGCCTCGGCCACAATCTGCAGACGTTCCTCATCGCTCCATCGCCGACGCCGCTCCGGCCCCGAAAATACCGTCACCTGACCCACCGATCGCTCCTAAGCACACTCTTAAGAGCACGCTTAAGAGCGCTCGCTGCCTACCCAGGCAAGGCGGCCCCCGCCGGATGGATACCCCGCTGCGACCGGTAGCGCATGCTCTTCCGATCAGCGCCGATGACACGACACGCCCGCCGCTCGCTCATCCCCAGGACCGCCTGGAGACGAGCGACCGCCTCTCGCTTGGCAGCGGGCGTCACCAATTTTTTGCGAGAAGATCCTTCAGGCCGGCGTTGTCCAGCATCGCATCGGCCAGCAACCGCTTCAGCTTGGCGTTCTCGTCCTCCAGTGCGCGCAGCCGCCGCGCCTCGGACACTTCCAAGCCACCGTACTTGGCCTTCCAGTTGTAGATCGTCGCTTCCGACACGCCGTGCCGCCGGGCCAGGTCGCCGGTCTTAGCACCAGCCTCGGCCTCCTTCAGCACCGCAATGATCTGCTCTTCCGTGAACCTCAATCGCTTCATCGTCCGTCCTTCCATCAGGCCGGACTCTAATCGCACCTGGAGGAAAATCAGGGGGTCACGTCACTCGAGCACCGCAACCACCAACGCTACCACGAGCCTGAACAACGTCATGCCTGCCGATACCTACTTCGGCAGGGCACCAGCCATCATCAAACACCAGCGCTTGCAGCACCGCAAGCTCGCCGCCTAACATCAATCCCGGACGCGGCCCGCTCTCCGCTAATCTACTCCGCCGTCTGCACAAATATTTTGACGTCGGACACGAGGCAATCAAGCACTTCCCTCTGTCGCAACGACGCAAAAATCACGAGATGATTAAATCACATCGTGTTCGCTAGCTCCAATTGATGAGATCGTCAACGAGCAGCTGAAACACGTTATCAGCCAAGTGACAAATAATCGCGGTATTACAACGATCTATAAACATCAATCACTCACAGCCTGTTTTGGCATGGCGATTGCATGGCGCGGTTAGATAGAAATTTCGGACATACCGAAAGCGCGGATGGGATGAGTGATGTTGAGAGCAAAATCATGCAGGTCCTCGTGCTCGACATTGCCCGCGATGTCGTCGGCATTGCGCTCAGCCACTTTTTGCAAAAATGCTCGTCGGGCCGTCTCGGAGCGTTGGCGTGAAGTATCAAACCATGCTGTCCAATAACAATTGATCGTAATGGAGTAAGGTAAATGAGCAGACTGTCGCAGAAGGACTATTATGATCTCACAAGGACGACCAACTGGACCCCTAGGTTCGTCAGTGAGGAAGATTTATTCCCAGAAGCTATGACCGGCTCTAGGGGCATTCCACTGGAGAAATGGGAGACCTACGACGAGCCCTACAAAGTTACCTATTCCGATTATGTAAATACGCAACGTGAGAAGGACGCCGGGGCGTACTCGGTGAAAGCCGCGCTTGAGCGTGCGAACTTTGTGGCAACTGCAGACCCAGGTTGGATCAGTACCCTCCAAGCGCATTATGGCGCGATCGCAGTTCCGGAATATGCTGCGGCAACTGCCGAAGCCCGAATGGCACGCTTCTCCAAAGCGCCTGGCAATCGCAACATGGCGACATTCGGCATGATGGATGAAACGCGGCACGGCCAGATCCAACTGTACTTCCCGCACGAGCATACCAAGCGCAACCGTCAGTGGGACTGGGCGCATCGTGCGATGCACACGAACGAATGGGCGGCGATTGCGGCTCGCCATTTCTTCGATGACATCATGATGACTAGAGACGCCCTCAGCGTATCGATCATGCTGACGTTTGCCTTTGAGACCGGTTTTACGAATATGCAATTCCTCGGGCTCGCTGCGGATGCTGCGGAAGCAGGAGATCACACTTTTGCCAGCCTAATCTCGAGCATTCAAACCGACGAGGCAAGACATGCTCAACAAGGCGGACCCGCTCTGAAAATTCTTTTGGAGAATGGCAAGAAAGCGGACGCGCAAAAGATGATCGATGTCGCTTTCTGGCGGTCGTGGAAGCTTTTTAGCGTACTTACTGGCCCCATGATGGATTATTACACACCATTGGAGCACCGGAAACAATCGTTCAAGGAATTCATGCAAGAGTGGATCATTGGACAATTCGAGCGCCAGATTACTGATCTTGGTCTTGATACTCCTTGGTACTGGGATGAGTTTCTGCGGGCGCTAGACGAAACTCATCATGGAATGCACTTGGGTGTATGGTATTGGCGGCCCACGGTCTGGTGGAATCCAGCGGCCGGTGTCGCACCTGACCAGCGTGACTGGCTAGAGGACAAGTATCCCGGCTGGAACAGCTCGTTCGGAAAGTGCTGGGATGTCATCACGGACAATATCCGCAAGGGCAAGATGGATCGGACTGGCCCGGCAACACTTCCGATGATCTGTAACATGTGCAACCTTCCGGTGACCGGCGCTCCCGGCGATAAGTGGAACGTTAAGGATTATCCGCTCGTACACGAGGGGCGCTTGTACCACTTCGGATCGGAGCAGGATCGCTGGTGCTTCCAGCAAGATCCGGATCGTTACAAAGGGCATATGAACTTCATCGATCGTTTTCTTGCCGGAAAGGTGCAGCCGGCCGACCTCGGGGGAGGCTTGGCGTATATGGGATTGCGTCCAGGTGAATTGGGCGACGATGCGCACGGTTATGAGTGGGCATACGAGCAGATGTCGATCGCAGCTGAATAATAGTTGTCGGCCGGCGATACTTGTATCGCCGGCTGTTACGTTGAGAGGAAAACCCGAATGGCTATGTTTCCGCTTGGTTCCAATTTCGAAGGGGATTTCGTGATCCAGCTCGTCGCTGTCGACGACGAACTCACTATGGATGAAGTCGCCGCCGCGTGTGCCGAACATTCGGTAGACCGAAGAGTCGCGCACCAGCCTGGAAAGGTGATGCGGGTCCGGCAGCATTCAACTGGTACGATCTTTCCACGCGAAATGCGTCTTAAAGATGCGGGTCTGATGCCCACAGAAACGATCGACGTTATATATCAAGACGCGTGAGAGGGTTAAGTCCATGGCATTTGAGCGCGTCTGCTCCCTAGACGACGTCTGGGAAGGCGAAATGGAAGCCTTCGATACGTCCAACGGCAGCGAAGTCCTGGTCGTTTCCCTGACTGGGGGGACTATTAAGGCATTCCAGGGGATCTGTCCCCATCAAGAAATAGCACTTGTGGAGGGCAAGTTCGAAAATGGCGTGATAACTTGCCGCGCCCATCTCTGGCAGTTTGATGCAGGCACAGGCCTTGGAATCAATCCTACCGATTGCCGTATAGCCGAATATCCGGTGAAGGTTGAGGGCGATGAGGTTTATGTCGATGTCGAAGGCATCGAACCTTACAAAGCACACACTTGATCAACTGTTGGGTCAAGAAATTGAGTAAACTCAAGCGGGGAGGAGATTTGTATGACAGCAAGTCAGGAAACAAAAAGCAATCGCGTGGGGCCGGTTATTCGCGCAGGCGACGTAGCGAAAGCTGCCCACGAAGCGATTGAAATCGACAATCCGGGCAAGGAGGTATTTGTCGACGATCGAGGCGCCTACGTCAGAGTCGAATGTGATCAGGAGTGCGTGCTGACAAGAGAAACTATGGAAGAGGTCTTGGGCCGGAGCTTCGAAATTCGCGAGCTCGAGATCAACCTCACATCTTTCTCCGGACAGATTGACGTGTCGCAAGATCGCGTCCGCTTTTATCTCACAAAGACATACTGAAGACACAAGGAGAGGTATTTATGACCGAAGCCGCACCCGAGGTGCTCAAGCCCCTCAAGACTTGGTCCCATCTGGCCGAGCGCCGCAAGCGGCCGTCGGAATATGAGATCGTATCAACCAATCTTCATTACCGGCAGAACAACCCCGAAAGCCCGTGGGAACTGGACCCCGATATTCATATGAATACGTGGTACCGTAAATACTGCAATTCCAGTCCGCTCAATCACTCTAACTGGGACGAATTTCGCGATCCCGACGCTCTCGTGTACCGGACCTACAATATTCTACAGGACGGACAGGAGCAGTACGTAGGAGGGCTGTTCGACCAGTTCAGTGATCGCGAGCATGACAAGAGCCTCGGGAATGACTGGGCGAAGTCCCTCGCACGACTATTCACTCCAGCGCGGTATTTGTATCATACTTTGCAAATGTCCTCAGCTTACCTGATGCAGATGGCGCCGGCTAGTACGATATCGAACTGCGCGGTTTTCCAAGCAGCGGATTCCCTTAGGTGGCTTACTCATACCGCATACCGTACTCGTGAGTTGGCGAACGAGTTTCCTCAGATGGGCTTTGGCACCGCCGAGCGTGCAGTGTGGGAGGATGACCCAGCCTGGCAGGGGCTGCGCGAGCTGATGGAGCGTTTGCTCGTTACATGGGATTGGGCCGAAGCGTTCACTGCTCTCAACCTCGTGGCCAAGCCCGCAGTGGAAGAGTTGATGTTTGGTGCCCTGGCATCGGCAGCAAACGACGCCGGCGACACCCTCTATAGCCTCCTCTCTCAAGCCCAACTGCGAGATGCTGAGCGTCATCGGCGATGGGCAACGGCTCTAGTTTCCTTTGCATCAACCGAACCGGGCAATTCCCAAGTCATCGCCGGCTGGATCGACAAGTGGACCCCGCTTGCGAATTCAGCGATCGACGCTTTTGCAAACGCTCTGCCTGATGGCGAGAACGCTGCTTCAATAGCTAAAGGTCGCGTCAATAAGTTTCATTCGCAGTTCGATTGGCATGCTTAATTGTCCGCTTCTATGGCTCATTCAGGGAAGCGATGCCTAGATCAGCAGGAGTATGGGGTGTCAGACGTCACAATTACAATAGAAGGGACGGCCGTAACCTTTCCACAACGTGCTTCTGACGGATCCGTACTCAGGGCAGCTCTTCGTGCAGGCGTCGGTTTTCCTTACGAGTGCCATTCAGGCGGCTGCGGTACGTGCCGATTCAAGCTGATCACAGGCAGGATCGTAGACCTTTGCGAAGATCCGTCAGGGTTGACCGAGCGTGATAAACGCAAGGGTTTCCGGCTAGCGTGCCAGAGCCGCGCTGTTGAGGACGTCACGATAGCTGTTTCGACCGGCGACGAGTTTGTACCCAAGAATGGCCTTACGCAGTTCCAAGCTAGGTTGTCTCGGGTACAAAACCTCACGAATGACATGAGGGAGTTCGTTTTTAAAGGTTCTGCTGCCGCGACGTTCATACCAGGGCAATATGCGATCATTGCCAACGAAGAGGGATCTGCTCGCTGTTACTCGATGAGTAATCTTCCCAATGCAGAGGGAGAATGGCATTTCATTGTGAAACGTGTGCCCGACGGACGGATGTCGAACTGGCTCTTTGAGCTTCCGATCGGGTCTTCGGTGGTGATCGATGGACCTGTAGGTCTTGCTCATATATCTGAGACGTCGACTAGAGACGCTATATGCATTGCAGGTGGATCTGGACTTGCGCCTATAATCTCTATTGCACGCGCTTTGGCGTCTGAACCGCAATCAAATCGCCTGATCCATGTGTTTTACGGTGGAAGGACACCGCTTGACGTATGCGGTGAAAGTTATCTCAACTCCTTTCCCTGTTGGGGCGAAAGGCTTGAGTTTCACCCAGTCGTTTCTGATCAGGAAGCTGCCATTGCTGCTGGTTGGACTGGTGAGACCGGATTCGTTCACGAAAGCGTCATTCGTCACTTCGGTGATCGAGTTAAAGACCATGAGATTTATTTCGCCGGCCCCCCCCCAATGGCTACCGCTCTGCAGTCAGCGTTGATGATCGAGATGAAGGTTCCGTTCGAACAAATCCATTTCGATCGCTTCTTCTAGGAGAGTTTGCTATGAAATCGGCGATATATCATGGGCCGTTTGACATCCGGTGTGAGCATATACAACCACCGAGCGTCATCGAGGACCACCAGATGCTGGTAGAGGTGGCGGCAACTTCGATTTGCGGCTCGGATCTACATATCTATCGCGGTAGCCTAGACGGGCTCATGGAGAAGGGGAAGTCAAGTACCGGGCATGAGTTGGTGGGCATCGTAACCGAGACGGGAACATCGGTTGCGAAGTTCAGGAAAGGCGATCGTGTTACGATAGCTTACTCTGCGTCGTGCGGCGATTGCTATATGTGTCATGTCGGTCAAACCGCCCATTGCGAGACGACGCAGAAGGCGGTGTATGGCTTTGGACTGCCGTTTGGGGATCTGAATGGCACACACGCTGAAGCGCTGGTTATTCCGCACGCAGATGCGCATGCTATGAAAGTACCGGAGGCGATCTCGGACGCCGCCGCTCTTACGTTGTCATGTAATCTACCATCTGCGATGATCGCTCTTCGCCTTGCAGCCATCCAGCCAGGAGAAAACATAGCAATCGTCGGCTGTGGTCCAACGGCTTTGATGGTCCTTGATCTCGCCTTGAACCAACATCCCGCTAAGGTGGTGGTTCTTGACGAAGTGGCGCATCGGTTGGCGCTAGCAAGATCAAAAAATGCGATCACATACGATATATCCGAAGATGCCTGGCTTGAACGCGCGCTTGCAGAGACGAGCGGTCGCGGGTTCGATAAGGTAATCGAAGTCGTGGGGTCTAAAGAGGCGCTTGCGACATGCCTTTCCTTAGTCAGGCCCGGTGGCACTGTTGCTGCAATCGGTGTTTTTTGTGATCCGGAATTCACTTTGAATGTATCGGATGTATTTCTGAGAGACATAAGTCTGCATATGAATGGCTTCGCGAACGTGCAGCCGTTGATGTGGGAAGGACTGCGGCTACTCGAACGTGGCTGCATACAGCCAGAAATCTACTTCAGCCACGAGTTTCGATTGTCCGAGATTGATAAGGCATTCTCGACGTTCAACGACAAAGCCGATGGAGCGCTCAAGATGCTCATTCGGCCCTAACGGGACTCTGAACTAGGCTACAATAAACAACGCGATAAGGGGAGATGACCATGAAAGTAAGGTTCGCAACGACTGCCGCCCTGCTGGCTGCTGGAACGGCGTCACCAGCGTGGGCAACGGAGGTCTTTACGCTTGAAGGCTATGGAGCCATCTCTCGCGGACTCGGTGGTGCTGCTGTGTCTTTGGATGTCGGCCCAGCGGGAATTATGAGCAATCCAGCGACTCTTTCTATTACCACTGACGAGCAGGATCCAGATAATGCATCCCAGCTGCTCATCGGTTTGGACATGGTTGCCACCAACATCGATGCTTATAATGATGCGACTGGCGCAAAGGCTGCTTCACGCACACGTTCTCGCAACAGAGGCCCGTATTTCGCGCCTGAACTCGCCTATATCAGGCGCGCTGGTCCGTTGACATTCGGTATCGGTGCATTTGCACTCGGCGGTCTCGGCACCGAGTACGGAAGTAAGAGCTTCCTGTCGAACGGCCTCTCGGGGGCACCGACCGGGCTCGATAATTCGAGCCGAATGCTGGCTTTGGACATCCCCGTTGCCGTCAGCATGAAATTGGGCGATCGGTTGACGGTCGGGGGATCGATCGACGCAGTGTGGATCGGCCTGAACCTCGGACTACAACTCCAAGCCGATCAAGTTGGTTCGCTTATCGGTAGCGGTCGCGTCAACGGAAGCCTTGTACCTGTCCTTGGCGGCGTACCGGGCCTCGACGCAGCGCATTTTGGCCTGACGCGCAATAATTTTCTAATGAATGGCGTAGATGGTTGGGGCGTGGGTGGCAGGATCGGTTTCACGTATAAGCTGACTCCGACTACTTCAATTGGTGGTGCATATAATTTCAAGACGAGCGTCGCCGATCTCAAGGGACCCGCTACACTTACTGCAGTGTCGACAGTTGCAGGGCAGATACCATTGACAGGTAGGATCCGAGTTCGCGATTTCCAGATGCCGGCGCGCCTCTCTATTGGCGTAACTCAGAAGGTGACGCCGCAGATGCTCGTGACTGTTGAGTATCAACGTGCGTTCTGGAAAAGTGCGGTGAAAAACATTAATGTGGGATTTGAGGCTGATGCGGGCGGGAACATAAACGTCTTATTGCCGCAGAACTATCGTGATCAGGACATTGTCGCCGTGGGCGGTGCCTATGAAATGGGCCCAATCACGTTCCGCGCGGGAGGTCGATTTGCCTCGCAAGCCACTCCCGGTGAAACGCTACTTGCGGTAGTACCTGGCATTCCAAAATATCATGCATCTGCCGGTATGACCTATAAAATCGGAAAGCGCTCGGCGATAGACTTTGCGTATTCGCATGCCTTCAAAGAGAAGGTGTCAAATCCGGGCTTGCCGAATACCTCACAACCGCTCACCGTCACGCATTCCCAGAATAATCTTTCGGTTGGGTATCGAATCATATTTTAAACGCACGCAAAGCTGACAGGCGTTGTGGCGTTTCGCGTCGATCTAGTAAACGCGAAAAGCCTCGTGCTTGGATGGAAGATTGATTTGATGGCCGTCTCCTGATCGCTGCCCAGAGGAATATTTATAGGTGTGCCGAATCCGAGGATCGTGACGTTCATCAAAAGCCGGTTTAATCGATGCGAATATTGACGATCTAGGTGAGAGCTGTTCCCTTTCAGCACCTATGGCCAGATTTGAAGTTGTGAATTAGGGAGGATTTGGGTCTCGCCGTAGTGACGAAGACAGCATTGCCGAGCTGTGCCGCAAGGAAGGCATCACCCAGAGCCCGTATCACGTGTGGTCAAGGGAGTTCGTGGATGCAGGCAAGCGCATGCCTGGCCGCCGACACCGCCCGTGCTGCGACCACCGGCGAAGTGCAGGACTTGCGGCGCGAGGCCCTTGCCCTGAAGGAATGCGTGGCAGACCTGACGCTCGAAATCCGTCTGCTGAATGACTGACCGGCTGACGCCGGTAGGATCATGCGGAGGGGCTGAAGCAGCTTTTATGGCCATGCCTGTCGAGATAACGCAGGATGGTGTCGTCGGTGATGTTGCCTGACGTTGTCGAGAAGTAACCCCGTTGCCAGAAGCGTTGTCCCCAGTAGCGCTTGCGGATGTGCTCGAACTCCTACTGGATTTTACGCGATGACCGCCCCTTGGCCCGGCGCACGAAATCGCTGACCGAGACGTGGGGCGGTATTTCGACGAACATATGGACATGATCGCGGGACAGGACGCCGTGAACGATGGTCACGCCCATCTCGGTGCAGACCTGCCGTATGACCTCGCGCACCCGCAGTCGCACCTCGCCGTGCAGCACCTTGAAACGGTACCTCGGCGCCCAGACCAGATGGTAGCGATGGTGAAAAGTCGTGTGACATCCGCTGCTGTAGCCCATAGCCTGTACCCTCGGAGAAAAATGAACTCTCGCCCTTCGGGCTGTTCATTTTTCTCCGAGGGTACAGGCTACTGGCCGAGTCTGTGGCTGAAGTCAGTATCCGACTGAAGTCGGAGGGGTTGCTCCTTCTGGAGGACTCTAAAAAAGACATGATCGGTAAGCGCCAAAACCTCCCCACATTTTCGTAGCTGCTGATCTGTCTATGTTTTGCCCCTCATCCGAGGGGTATCGTAGTGGCTGATGATGTAAGAACATTCGAAACAGGTTTCGAAAGGCAGGAGGGCCAGCGGCCCTCGCGTATGGATGTCATTCCAGCGGGACCTTCGCGTCGCCGCTGGTCGGCCGAGGCCAAGGCCCGGATCATAGCGTCGAGTTTTGAGCCCGGCGCCAACATCGCAGAAATCGCACGGACGCATGGGTTACTGCCGCAGCAGCTTTATGCGTGGCGGCATGACAGCATTCCAGGCAAGCGCCTGGCCAGCAAAAAGCTGGGCTTCGTCCCGGCGGTGGTAGAAGATGCGGGCGGCTCCGGCCCGGCTGATGGTGGAGGCGATGAGATCGTGATCCGCACGGCAAGGCTGGCGATCCATGTGCCGCCAGGGGCGAGCGAGGATCATATCGCCCGTGTGCTGGCCGCGGTGAGCCGGTCGGGATGATCATCCCGCCAGGGCCGCTCAAGGTGATGGTGGCGACAAAGCCGGTCGACTTCAGGAAAGGGGCCGTCAGCCTGGCGGCGCTGGTCGAGCATGAACTCGGACTCAAGCCCTTCTCGGGGGTGGTCTTCATCTTCCGCTCCAAGCGGGCGAACAGGATCAAGCTCCTGGTCTGGGATGGCAGCGGCCTGGTGCTCGTGAGCAAAGTCTTGCAGACGGGGGCCTTCCATTGGCCACGGGCGCAGGATGGCGTGATGCGGCTGTCGGCATCACAGGCGTCAGCCTTGTTCGAAGGGCTGCAATGGTCGAAAATGCACACGCCGCGCGCTCAGGCTCCGGTGACGACGCGATAGGTCGCATGCCTGATTCCCCTGATCGAAACGCCCTTGCGGACCGCCTGGAAACTGCCAGAAATGGGGCATGTCCGCCACGGCAGCCGACCTTCCTGACGATGTCGCCATCCTCAAGGCGATGGTCCTGGCCGGTCGTGTCCGTCAATGTGGTGTAAATTCGGTTGTGGCCAGCGGGCGGCATTTTCAGGCGGCCTTGGGTGTAATCTGTAGCGGCTGAGCCTCCTCGATGGTTGGCGTTGCGAGCGCTGCCATGCCCTCGATCTGCATGTAGCGGTGCTGGAGCTGGTATTCGTCGTTTTGCTCGAGCAGGACGGCACCGACGAGGCGGATGATGCTGTCTTCGTTGGGGAAGATGCCGACGACATCGGCGCGGCGCTTCACTTCCTTGTTCAGGCGTTCCAGCGGATTGGTGGAATGCAGCTTGACCCGGTGCTGTTCGGGGAAGGTCATGTAAGCGAGCACGTCATGCTCGGCCTCGTCCATGCAGGCGCCCAGCTTGGGCCATCGGGCGCGCAACTGGTCGGCGACCTGGCGCCAGACCTGTGTCGCAGCTGCATGATCGGGCTGGAGGAAGACCTGGCGGATGGCGGCGGCAACGACCGTGTTCTGCCCCTTGGGGACGTATGCCAGCGCATTGCGCATGAAGTGGACGCGGCAGCGCTGCCAGGTGGCGCTGAGCACGCGGGTGATCGCTGCCTTGAGGCCCTCGTGGGCGTCCGAGATCACCAGCCTGACCCCCGTCAGCCCGCGGCGGGCGAGGTCCTTGAGGAAGTCCGACCAGAACACCTCAGCCTCCGAAGGGCCGATGTGCAGGCCGACGATCTCACGCTTGCCTTCGGTGTTGACGGCAACGGCGATTATCGCGGCAACGCTGACGATCCGGCCGCCCTGGCGCACCTTCAGGTAAGTGGCATCGAGCCAGAGGTAGGGCCAGTCGCCTGACAGCGGACGCTTGAGGAAGGCATGGACGCGCTCGTCGATGTCCTTGCACAGCTTCGAGACCGAGGATTTGGAGATGCCGGTCATGCCCATGGCCTGCACCAGATCATCGACCCGCCGGGTGCTGACGCCGGCGATCCATGCCTCCTGGATCACCGCGACCAAGGCCTTCTCCACCGTCTTCCGCGGCTCCAGGAAGCCCGGGAAGTATGCGCCGGTCCGCAGCTTGGGGATCTTCAGGTTGAGCGTGCCGAGCCGGGTATCGAGGCTGCGGTCGCGGTAGCCGTTGCGCCAGGTCGTGCGCTCGCCGGAACGCTCGTGCCGACCGGCACCGACCAGGCCCTCAACATCGGCCTCCATGATGATCTGCAATACGCTCTCGGCAATGGTGCGCAGAAAATCTCCATCTCCGCTCTTCGCCAAAAGCTCGGCAAGCGGTAGTCTGTCATCGGTCATCGGGATCAACTCCTCGGGTGGGTGTGACGTGTGGAAACTCCACCTTACCAATGAGCCCGGTGGCCACCGAGATCGAAATCGCATGGGGTGGGGCATGCCCCACCCCATGCGATCACCTCAATCTACACCAGAAATTACACCACGAGCGCGGACGCTAACCATGCGGGCCGCGTCCTCAGTTTTGGAGGTTTCACGTACACCCAGCGCTACCCCCTCGATTCTACCGAGTATCTCTTCCAGTCGTCGCTCTGGGTCAGGGGCCATCACTGCCATTTCGGCGAAACCAATGGCTTGCAGCCTTTTCAAGCAATCGACTTGTACTATTGCTTTCTGAAGAAGTTGGTCACGGGTCACCAGCACACTCCCTGTGGCGACCTGCCGAATCAGGTCAAGCTTCCGAAGTCTGCCAAAGATCGAGCTTCGCTGCGATCGTTGAATTTTTTGCGGAGGTGTCGGCTGGTCATCTCGTCGAAGAGGTCGTCGGATGAGCCCCTTCGCCCATTTGCCGATGTTCGGCTTCGATATCATCTATGCTGATCCGCCATGGGGCTTCGATAACTGGTCCGAGAAGGGCGAGGATCGTAATCCCAACCAGCATTATGAAACGATGCCCTGGGAGGAGATCGCAGCGCTGCCCGTCGGCGAGCTGGCGAGCGGTAACTGCGCCTGCTTTCTTTGGGCGATCGACCCGCTGCTCGACAAGGCCTTCGAAACCCTGCGCCGCTGGGGCTTCCGATATGCCACCGTCGGGTTCACCTGGGCGAAGCTCAACCCGTCTGGCGAAGGCTATGCCATGGGCACCGGCTATTACACCCGCGCCAACCCGGAGATCTGCCTGCTCGGCATGACTGGCAAGTTGCCGCGCCTGGATGCTGGTGTCCGCCAGCTGGTCGTCGAGCCGCGCCGCGAGCACAGCCGCAAGCCCGATCGTATCGCCGACGACATCGTCCGTCTCTTCGGCGATCGCCCGCGCATCGAGCTGTTCGCCAGAACGAAGCGCCCTGGCTGGGAAGCCTGGGGCAACCAGGTCGAGAAATTCGGAGCCGCATCATGAGCTTCATTCATTGGGATCCCGAGACCACGCTGCTCAAGAAATACAGCTCCAACACGACCAGCGGCCCGCGCGGGAAAACTGTCATCCGGATCGAGATCGAAACCTCGGACTCCTATGCCCTGGCGAGCTTGTTGGAGAGCTTGGGTGGTATTGAGCAGGATCAGCGCAAAGCGAGGGAAAAGGCGAAGGCCACCGCTAAAAACGGTCGCGGGTTTCTCGCTCTGCCAGCACCGCAGTTGAAGCTGACCGATAGCCGGGATCCGTTCGATGCCTGAGCTTCGCCCGACCATGTATCTCAGCCCGGAAAACACCGTCCGGGTCTGGCAGGAGCGGCAGGAGCTGCGCCCGACCGTGCGCTGGTCGGAGATGATGC
>FWWM01003483.1_pt1 | contig 38901 bp, 36 predicted proteins | sample 2228351 | NCBI WGS metagenome assembly FWWM01 (sample SAMEA103939774, study PRJEB20133) | metagenome
CGATGTCTCACCGATGATGCCCCTTTCCCGGCGCCGTCCTACTCGATCGGCGCGCCGCTGGTCGAGTAGGGCTGCGCAGCAGAACGGGAAGGGCGCGCGATCTCGATACGGACGACGCCAACGCTTTACCGACGATGCCCCCTTTCCCGGCGTCGTCCTACTCGATCGGCGCATCGCTGGTCGAGTAGGGCTGCGCGACACAATTGGGAGGGCGCGCGATCTCGATACGGACGACGCCGATGTCTCACCGATGATGCCCCTTTCCCGGCGCCGTCCTACTCGATCGGCGCGCCGCTGGTCGAGTAGGGCTGCGCCGGGGAAGGGGTCGCGACAGCCTGAGCATCTCGGCGCAGCCCGTATCGAGACCAGCGAGGAAAGACCCAGGCTGGCGCACGATCTCGCTACGTCAATTCAAGCGACGGTCACCCGGCTGGCGAACACCTTGCGGTCGATGACGGTCGTCTCGCCGACGATGGTGAACTGGCCGCGCAGACGAATGTCGGCGGACGAGGCCCCCACCATCACCTCGATGACCCCCGGCTCCACGATGTAGCGCATCTCGCGATCGTAGAAGGCCATCTGCCGCGCGTCGACGGTAAACGTGACGGTGCGCGTCTCGCCCGGCTGCAACGTCAGACGACAAAATCCCTTCAGCTCCTGCACCGGCCGCGTCACCGTAGCCTGTGGATCGCGCAGGTAGAGCTGCACCACCTCGTCGCCCGCGCGCGCGCCGCGGTTGGTGACGTCGACGGCGATCGTCGTCTGGCCCGTGGGCGCAATCTCCGCGGGCGTGATGCGCAAGTTCTCATAGGCGAAGGTCGTGTAGCTGAGGCCATAGCCGAAGGGGTACAAAGGCTTCACGCTCAGATCGACGTAATCGCCCAACATCATCGACCGGCCGCCCGATGGCTTATGGTTGTAGAAGACCGGCACCTGGCCGACGCTGCGCGGCACGCTCATCGCCAGCCGCCCGCCGGGGTTGACGTCGCCGAAGAGGACATCGGCGATGGCGTTGCCTCCCTCCTCGCCCGGGACCCAGGCTTCGACGATGGCCGGGACATGCGCATCCAGCCAGGAGATCGAATTGGGCCGCCCGTTGATCAGGACCACCACCGTCGGCGCGCCGGTGGCCACGATCGCTTTGACGAGATCCTCCTGAACGCCCGGCAGATCGAGGAACGCGCGATCGCGGAACTCGCCGCACGTGCTCTCGGGCGTGAGGCCAGACTGCTCGCCCACGACGACCACAGCGACGTCGGCGCCCTGGGCAGCAGCGACCGCCTCGGCGAAGCCGCTCGTGTCGTCGCTCAGGATGGCGCATCCCCTGGCGTACACGACCTGCGTCTGTGGGCTGACGGCGGCCTGGATGCCGCGCAGAACGCTGACCATAGGGGTGAAATGCTCGGCGTAGAGCTGTTCTTCGGCCAGCATGGGGTCGGCGTCGGCGGCTGGCTTGGGCGCGATCGCCCGGGCCTCGCCCAAATCCAACTGGGCGAAGTACGACATGATCTCGATATGAGCCGGGTAGTGGTAGTCGCCGTTGAGCAGGCGCAAACTGTGAGCGCTGGGACCGATGACAGCGATGCGCTTAAGCTGTTTGCTCAAGGGGAGCAAATTCCCTTCATTCTTGAGCAGGACGATCGACTGCTGGGCGATGCGACGCGCGAGGGCGCGATCGGCGGCGGCGTCAAAGGCGGCGGCCGCAGCGCCCTCGTCCACGTAGGGATGCTCGAAGAGGCCGAGCGCGAACTTGGCATAGAGGACGCGGCGCACCGCCTGATCGACGACCTCCATGCCGATCCGGCCAGCGGCGATCGCATCGAGCAACGGCTGGCCGTAGCAATCGGTTTGGGGCAGCTCGATGTCGATGCCAGCCGTGAGCGCCTCGACAGCGGCGGTAGCCTTGTCGGGGGCGACGAGATGAAAGGCGCGCAGCATGTCGATGGCAGAATAGTCCGAGACGACGAACCCTGGCCGATCGCTGCCAAATCCCCATTCCCCACGCAGCAGGTCGGTGAAGAGGGCGCGATTGGCGGCGCAGGGGATGCCGTCCAGCTCGTGATAGCCATTCATGACAGAGCCGAGTCGCGCCTCGCGCACAGCGGCTTCGAAGGGCATCAGAAACACCTCGCGCAGCTCGCGCGGATTGATGTGGGTCGGCGCCCAGTTCAGGCCCCCTTCCGTGACGCCGTAGCCCGCGAAGTGCTTGGCCGTGGCGATGATCCCATCCTCGGCCAGCGATTTTCCCTGCAGGCCGCGCACATAAGCGGTTCCCATTTGCGTCGCCAGATACGGATCTTCGCCGAACGTCTCCTCCACACGGCCCCAACGCGGGTCGCGCACGACGTCGAGGACGGGCGAAAGCCCCTGATGGGCGCCGACCGCGCGCATCTGGCGACCGATGGCGCGCGCCATCGCTTCAACCAGCTCGGGCTGCCAGGTGCTGGCGACGCCCAGGATCTGCGGGAAGATCGTGGCCCCGCGCGCGAGGAATCCGGCGCAACACTCTTCGTGGATGATGGCCGGGACGCCCAGGCGCGTCGACTCGATCAGATGCTTCTGGATCGCGTTATTCAGGCGGGCCACCTCGCCGGCGCGGTTCTGGCCGCCGCCTGCGGAGCGCGTGATCTGGCCGATGCCCTGGCTCAATTTGGCGGCGGCGCGCGCCGGATCAAGCTGAGGCCCCTCGGCGACCTCGTAGACCCAGATGCTGCCCAGTTGAGCGACCTTCTCCTCGACCGTCATGCGCGCGAGCAGGTCTTCGACGCGCGCAGCGATCGGCTGGCTGGGATCACGATAGATGGGGGTGGTCATGCTATTCCTCCCAAAGCAGATGGCATAGGTGCGGGACCGTCAAACATGTGAACGCTCCTGAGATCGCGCTAGACGTCGATCGGTCGAAACGTGGTGTGCAAGGTCTGCGCCTGGCCAGTGGCCGCCGAACGATACGCGGCGTCGAAGATCTCGATGACATGACGAGCGTGGTGGATATCGTTGATCGTCGGCGTATTATCGCGGATCCAATCGACAAGCTGCATGATGTCCTCGAAGACGTGCTCCTCGCCCAGGCCGCGATGCGCGCCGACAACGTGCGGCAGCAGCCAGTTGTTGCCGTGTTGTTCGACCTCCTCGTGCCCCGGATAGATGATCGGCTTGCCATTCAGCAGGTTGTTGAGGATCGCCCCTTTCTGGCCGAAGAGCGCGAGCGGCGGCCATCCCAGGTTGGGGATCATGCCGGCGGCAGCGCCCATCACGTAGGCGAAGACCGAGTCGCCGAAGTCGAGCACCATAAACGTGTTATCGTCCATATCGCAGGGAAGCATCTGGCCGCGGAATTCGTACTCGTGGAAACGGATGCCGGAGAAAGCGGTCACGCGCCGGGCCGGGCCGAGGATGCCGGTCAGCTTGGTCAGCCCGTAGACAGTCATATCGTACAGAGGGCCGCCGCCAGGCTTACGAAAGTACCACGCTGGATTGATGTTGCTGAGCGGATCATCGCCATGGCGGACATGTTCGTCCTGGTGGTAGGTCCCGAAGGCAGCCCCCGTCATCGCCCACGTGATCGGCCCCAGCGCGCCGTCGAGGACAAGGCGGCGGATCACCTGGTTGAGGGGACGTAGCATCTCGCCGGGGCACGACACCAGCTTGACCCCCTTGCGTGCAGCGCGTTCGATCAGGTCGGTTGCCTCGGCGGCGGTGGTCGTCATCGTCTTGTTGAAATGAACGTGAAGCCCCTGCTCGATGGCGAGTACAGCTTGCTCATAGTGAACGCCGATGGGCGAGGCGATGGTGACAGCGTCGAGGCCGCTCGCAGCGAGCATGTCCTCGTAGCGTTCGAAGGCGCGGGGGATGCCCCATCTGGCGGCGGCGGCCGCGGCGCGCCCAGGGGCAGGATCGCAGACGGCGACCACGCGCACGCGATCCTGGACATCCTCCATCGTCAGGTGAGGGATGATACCACGCACAGAGATGCTGCCAGCGCCGACGACGCCGATGCGCACCGCTTCAGCCATGACAACCTCCTTGTCCTAACGATGATCCGGGCCTATGAGGCAGGAGAAATCAGCCTCGGCCGCGCAGCGGCCATGCTAGGTGTGAGCCAAGAAGAAATGAAAGACATACTACGCGAAGTGGGCGCTGAGATTCATTTTGGGCCAGAGACGGTCGCTGAAATCCAGACAGATGCCGACAATGCCTGAATCTTCCGCGCTGCCCGACAACAGGCAAGCGAACGCGGCGTCCGCTTGATCGGCACTCTTGGTATTCTTGTACGCGCCGTGCGCGAGCAGCACATCTCCCTGTTAGAAGCCAATGATACACTGGCCCAGATGATCGCCCCCCGCTATCGCGCCCCCCTACAACGACTCGACGATCTGATTTGACAGGATTGCCTGACTGACAGGCGGCAGCGCAGTCACGTCGGTGGCCGCGACGACGCGGATCGCCGCCTCGCCGCTCAACGGACAATGATGCTCACAGATGCCGCAGCCGATGCACCGCTCGCGCACGACCAGCGGCCGCTTGACCAGGACAGTCTCTCCGTCCGGCGCGCGCGTCTCGACCTCTTCCAGCTTGATGGCCTTGTTGGCAACCGGACACATCTCCTCACAGACCAGGCAGTTGCGCGCGTCAGCCCAGGGAAGGCAACGGTTGCGATCGATGGTCGCGTGGCCGATCACGCGTTGCCGCTTGGCCTCCAACGACAGCAAGGGGATCGCGCCCACGGGACAGGCCTGGCCGCACGCCGTGCACCCGAAATCGCAGTAGCCCAGGCGCGGGACGAGCACCGGCGTCCATAGCCCCGCCCAACCAGCCTCGCCCAGGCTCGGCTGCAGGCCCGAGGTCGGACAGACCTTGAGGCATACCCCACAGCGAATGCACTGAGACAGGAAGTCGATGCCTTCCAGCTCGCGCTCGCGCACGCCCGGAGGGCGCAAATGGCGAGGGTGCTCGCGTTCCGCGACCGGCTCGGCGCCGAACAGTCCCACCATCGCCACCGCGGCCCCCGCGGAGGCCAGCAACTGCCGTCGCGAAGGATCGTACGGATAGGCAGGCGCGCGCCAGAGAACCGGCCGCCAGTGGCCGACGAAGTGCAGCGAGGAACGCGGGCAAGTAGGAACGCAATCCAGGCACATCACGCACTCGGCCGGATCGCTGGCGTGGTTGCGAGCTGGATCGATCGTGCCGACCGGACAGGCGCGCGCGCAACGATGACACTCGATGCATTGCTCGCCAACGACGCGCCGCAGCCACGAGACCTTGCTGACCAGCGCCAGCAACGCCCCCAGCGGACAGAGGTAGCGACACCAGAAGCGGTCGCGCACGGCATTGAGGGCCAGGATGCCCACAAAGACGAGCGCGACCAGGACGTTGAGGCCATAGAGGGGCTGGTATACAGGCAAGATGGCGCCGCGCAGCGCCCCTTCGAACGCTCCGACCGGGCCACGCAGCGCGGGCGCCGCGTAGAGCGCCTGATTGACAGCAGTGATCAGGTAGATGAGCGCCGGCCAGACGACCGTAGCCAGCGTCCGATAGAGGATCGTGAGGGGATCGAACAACAAGAGGGTCAGGTTCCCCAACAGGGCGCTGACAGCGATCGCAGCCAGCAAGAAGTATTTGGCCTGACGCCAGCGCAAGCCGGGATCCAACTGCTTCAGATCCGCCCGGCGCGCGGGGGTCCAGTCGAGCACGCTGCCCAACGGACAGAGCCAGCCGCACCAGACGCGCCCCAACGCCAGCGTCGCCGCCAGCGTGAGCAAAGCCAGCAACGTCAGCGGGACGATCCGACGTGCGGCCAGCGTCGTCGCCAGGCCAGTCAAGGGGTCAAGATAGAAGAAAGCGCCCGCCGCCTGGCCTCCTGCCCTGAGCAGCAACCCGACGAAAAGCAGAAAGGCCACAAGCTGCACCCAGGGCCGCAACTGACGCATCAAGCGGGCGTTCAGTTTGCTCGCTGGCTGGCTCACACGGCCACTTCCTCGACCTTGATCGCCGTCAGATCCATCGTCCCCACCCCCAGCTCAGCCGCAGCCTTGATGTAGCCGATGGTCTCCGGCTGGCGATCGAAGAACGAGCAGGCGTAGGCGTCAGCCGCAACGACGTCGACGCTGGCGATGATCGTATCGAGCTGCTTGACATCGTTGAGGTTGCCGCCGGTGGGGCCATTGGCAGTGAGGATGCGGATCGCGTCGACGACGGTCAGCGCTGGGCGGACCACCGTCGCCAGGTCGGCGATGCCCTGGTGCAGATGGATGTGCAACGCGTTGCGGCGGTCGATGACCCCCATCACGTTCTTGAGGCCCAGAGTCAGCCCGGCCGCGCTATGATGCTTGGCGATCGGCACGTTGATATAGACATCGGCGTCGAGCGCATCCTGGTAGATGCGCCACTTCTGCATGCTCTTGCCGTTGGGCACAGGCGTCTCCACGAACTTGACGGGGCTGATCGGCAACATGACGCCGCCTGCTGCGCCCACCGCCTCAGCGATGCCGGAGGTCTTATAAGCCTGTTCGGGCGTGCCGCCGAAGGGATAATCGAGGACCCTGATCTCGCGCGCGCCCGCGCCTCGGCACAGCGCGACGATCGCGGCGACGACCTGTGGGTTGGTGGTGCTGGCGTACTCAGGGCCATGATAGGCGTTGCAGATGTTGGGTTTGACCAGCACAACATCGCCCTTTTTGACGAAGCGTTCGATGCCGCCCACCGCAGCGATCGCACGGCGGGTCAACTCGGCCGGGTCAGCGCCCGCGCCGCGCGCCACCGCGAGATCCGCGCCGCCGGTCGCGCCCGTCACCAGCGCAGGCGCGCCTGGAGGAGCCGCAGCAGGCGTCGCGGCTGGCTGCTGGCTGCAACCGCTCACCCCCCATATCCCCCCCGCCGCCGAGAGAGCGATCAGACGCTGCAAAAACTGACGACGATTCCACAACATAGCCATCTCTTAGGATCTCCTTGTTCGATCTCGTCCTGGTTGCGACCAGAGACAGGGGGAGAAGATTCCAGCGTTTTGCCTATGATCCTTCAGCTCGCCCTCTTCGAAAAGCCCGGGTCGATTTCTCCCATTTTACCCCGCATGCTCGACATCGGGTATGCGCGCCGTCATCAAGGCTGATCCCGGGATCGCTGGTCTCGATACGGGCTGCGCCGTGATGCGCCGATCGAGTAGGCCCGTGCTGGACAGGCGGCGCGCTGAGCGTGATCGCACAGGGCCGTATCGAGATCGCGCGCCCCCCCAGCTCTGCCGCGCAGCCCTACTCGACCAGCGGTGCGCCGATCGAGTAGGCCCGTGCTGGACAGGCGGCGCGCTGAGCGTGATCGCACAGGGCCGTATCGAGATCGCGCGCCAGCCCAGCCCCTCCCCCAGGCCAAATCGCGGTTGGCGTCTACAGCAGGATATGCTAGAATGTCTTAAGCTGCTTTGGCAGCTTTCTTTCCACGTTTTCATCCCACATGAGGACGCTTCATGCAAGCTGAGATCGTCTCCATCGGCACCGAACTTCTGTTGGGTGAGATCGTCGACAGCAACGCCGCTTACATCGCCCGCCAGCTCGCCTCCATCGGCCTCAACCTCTTCTTCAAGACCACCGTGGGCGATAACGCCGAACGCATCGCCTACGTGCTGCAACAGGCGATGGCCCGCTCCGACGTCATCATCACAACCGGCGGCCTCGGCCCTACAGTCGACGACGTGACGCGCGAGGGGGTTGCCCGCGCCACCGGACGCGAGCTGGTCACCGATCCTAACGCGCTCCAACAGATCGAGGCCATCTTCGCGCGCTGGGGCCGTCCCCTGGCGGCGAACAACCGTCGCCAGGCGCTCATCCCCGCCGGCGCGCTCGTCGTGCGCAACCCGGTCGGCACCGCGCCCGCCTTTATCGTCGAACACGCTGGCCACCTCATCATCAGCCTCCCCGGCGTCCCTCGCGAGATGGAATACCTCATGCAAAACGCCGTCCTCCCCTTCTTGCGCGAACGACTGCAAACTGGCGAGGTGGTGATCAAGAGCAAAGTGCTACGCACGTGCGCCATCGGCGAGAGCAGCATCGACGAGCAGATCGGCGACCTGGAGACGTCCACCAATCCTACGGTGGGCCTGGCCGCCCACGCCGGGCAAACCGACATCCGCATCACCGCCAAGGGACATAGCCACGCCGAGGCCGATCGCCTCATCGCCGACATGGAGGCGCGCGTGCGGGCGCGCGTCGGCCGGTACATCTACGGCGTGGGCAAAGAGACGCTGGAAGAGGTGGTCGCCCGCCTGCTCGCCGAACGCGGCGCGCGCGTCAGCCTGGTCGAGACCAACACAGGCGGCGACATCGCGCGGAGGCTGGCGAGCACTCCGGCTGGCGCCTCCGTCGTCGCGGCCAGCCTGGTCATCCCTGACGATCTGGCGACCCTGCGTGCGCTGGGCGTCGATCTGCCTGGCTGTGAGGAGGCCCTGTTCAGCGCCGAAGAGACGGCTGCGCTCGCCGTCGCCTGGCGGACGCATACAGGCGCGCCCTACGCCCTGGTCGCTCTGGGCAGCATCGACGAGAGCGAAGGCTTCTACTCGGGGCGCACCGGCTACACGCACGTCGCCGTCGCGCACGAGCAAGGCGTGGCCCAACGCGCGCTCAATATCGGCGGCCGCAGCGAGGTCTCGCGGGTGTGGTTGGGCAATCACGCCCTCGACCTGCTGCGGCGCGTGCTGCTCGGCTTACCGCCCGCGTGATCGATCGCATGGCTAGGGTGTGCTTCGTTTTCCTGGACGGGGTGGGATTGGGGCCAGCGACGCTGGTCAACCCCTGGGCCACTGTCCCTACGCCCACCTTCCGCCGCCTCCTGGGCGGGCCGCTCGTGATCGGCCCGGCCCAGCGGCGGCCCGGGCTGACGTTCCAGCCGATCGACGCCACGTTGGGAGTCGCCGGCCTGCCGCAGAGCGCCACCGGTCAGACCGCTCTGTTCACGGGGGTCAACGCTCCCCAGGCTGTCGGCAGCCACCTGGCGGCGTTCCCCACCGAAGCGCTGCGCGCGATCATCGCTCGCCACAGCCTGCTCAAGCGAGCAACCGAGCTTGGCCGACGCGCGACCTTCGCCAACGCCTACACGCCCCGTTACTGGGAGCTGGTACAGGCGCGTCGTCTACGCCATTCGGCGACGACCTGGACCAACATGGCCGCCAACCTGCGCTTTCGCGACCTCGATGACCTGGCGCGCGGCGAAGCCGTCTACTGGGACATCACCCATCGCATCCTGCCATACCGCGACCCTGCCCCCATCGCCGAGATCACGCCCGAAGAGGCCGGACGCCGCCTGGCCGATCTGACCGCCGCCCACGATCTTGTGCTGTACGAGAGCTTCCTGCCCGATCTCGTGGGCCATCGTCGGCTGGAGATGTCCCCACACGACGCCGTGACCCTCATCGATCGCTTCCTGGGCGGGCTGATCGAGCATCTGCCCACCGACGCCACGCTGGTTCTCAGCAGCGACCACGGCAACAGCGAGGACGCCAGCGTCAAAACGCACACCTTCAACCCCGTCCCTCTGCTGGCCCTCGGCCCAGACGCCGAGGCGTTCGCTCACGTGCGCGACATCACTGACGTCACGCCGGCGATCCTGGCGCTGCTCGGCGCAGAACCGGAGCGATCATGATCCGCGCGCCTTTCCCCGTGACGAAGATCGCCGTCGGCTCGCACAACCCGGCCAAGATCGAGGCGGTGCGCCTGGTCGCAGCCGAGATCTGGCCGGCCGCGCAGATCATACCGGTCGCCGTCGCTTCTGGTGTGCCCGCGATGCCCCTCTCAGACGCGCAGACTTTGCAGGGCGCAGTGACGCGCGCGCGCGCCGCGCTGGCTGCCGCCGACGCCGACCTGGGCTGCGGCCTGGAAGGGGGCATCGATCGCCTCCCGGTTGGCGTCTTCGCCTGCGGCTGGGCGGCGGTCGTCGACCGCCAGGGTCGGCTGGGCCTGGGCGGCAGCGGCCGGCTGCCCCTGCCCGCCCCGCTCGTGCGCCTGATCGAAGAGGGCCTGGAGATGGGAGAGGCCATGGACCTGCTGAGCGGCCAACACGAGACCCGCCAGGGGCCGGGCGTCGTCGGCATCCTGACCGGCGGCCTCGTCTCGCGGGCGCAGGCGTTCGCATCAGCCGTGGCGTACGCGCTGGCGCCGTTCCTGACCTCTCAGTGGTACAGCTAGCGAGGAGCTTCCATGCACCGACGCACCCTGGTCGCCGTGACAGTGCTGGCAATGTTGATCGCCCTGGGCGCCTGCGCGCTGTACCGCCAATCGTCCCACGACGAACAGACGCCAACGCAGCAGGTCACGATCTTCCCTGGCGCGAATGTGACGCCCACGGCGCCGTCGCCCATCGATCTGCGGATCGTACGCCCGATCCTGCCCACCGTGTCCGCCACGCCCCAGGACTCCCCCGCGATCGCCATCGCCGGTCCGGCGCCGGCCGCCAGCGGCGACGATGTCCCCGTCGCCTTGCGCACGACCCACAACCTCCTCGTGCTCGGCTCCGACCAGCGCAAAGCGGGGCAGGCATGGCGCACCGATGTCATCATGATCGTGGCCCTTGACTACGCGCACAATCGCATGGGGGTCGTGTCCGTGCCCCGCGACCTGTACGTCAAAATCCCCGGCGTCGGCTTCGAGCGGATCAACACCGCCGACTATTACGGCTCGCTGCGCAAAGACAAGGACGGCAAACCGCGGGAAAGCGTCGAGCTGCTCAAAGACACCCTGCGCCAGAACCTGGGCATCCCGATCCACAATTACGTGCGCGTGGACTTCACCGTCTTCAAAAGCGCGGTCGACACCCTGGTCGGCGTCACGGTGACGGTGGATTGTCCCTTGCGCGATCCGCATTGGGACTCTCCAGGCCAACGTTACTACCTGGAACCCGGCCAATACTTCATGAACGGCGAGGACGCCCTGCGCTACGTCCGCGCGCGCTACACCGGCACCGACCTGGACCGCGCGCGTCGCCAGCAGCGCATCCTCCTCGCCCTGCGCGATCGCGCGCTGGAAGTCAACCTGTGGCCGCGTTTGCCCGCCCTCTATCGCGAGTTTCGCGACAAGGTGGTCACCGACCTCGGCCCCCTGGAGATCATCGAACTGGCGCGTTTCGGCCTGCGCCTGCGCGTGGAGGACATCCATGGCTTCGTCATCGGTCGCGGCATGGTTCGCGACATGATCACCAGCGGCGGCGCCATGGTGCTGGCCCCTGACTACCGGAAAATCCGCCAGGCTCTCGACGGCTTATTCGACACGCCGCCGCTGAGCCAGACCAACGATCGCACCGGCAACTGCCCCTGAATCGACATGAGAACTCTCCACCTGCTCGCTCTGATCGTCGCTGTAAGTTTGTCCCTGGCCTTGGCTGCCTGCGCGGGCTGGCCGAACCTGCTGCCTCAGGCGGCGCCGGCATCGGCCCCGCTGCCCCTGGAAGATCGCCCCGTCCCGCCGGCGCTGGCCCCCGTCCCCACGCCCACCCCGCGCCCCTGGTCGCAGACGGACAATTACCTGATCCTGGGCAGCGACCAGCGCCCTGGCGATGGAGGCTGGCGGACCGATTCGATCATCCTGGCCGCCGTCGACCACGCTGGCCAGCGCGTGGGGCTGCTCAGCGTCCCGCGCGACCTCTACGTGGACATCCCCGGCATCGGTGAGACGCGCATCAACACCGCCGACTTTCTCGGCGAGAAGAACAAGTATCCCGGCGGCGGGCCGGCCCTCCTGCGCCGCGTCCTCACGCAGACGTTAGGCATCGACGCCCCCCACTATGTGCGCATCAAGATGCAGGTGTTCGAGGAATTGGTGGACGCCTTCGGCGGGGTGACCGTCACGTTGCCTTGCCCTTTCCTGGAGGCGGCGCCCGACGGCTCATCGGGGACCGGCCTGGTCGAATGGTCGTTGCCGGCGGGGGACGTGTGGCTCAACGGCCGCGATGCGCGTCGCTTTGCGACCTATCGCTACTATTCCAATGACTTCGATCGCGCTCGCCGCCAACAGATCCTGTTGTGGGCGCTGCGCGAGCGCGCTTTTCAGATCGATCTCCTCTCCCGTCTGCCTCAGCTTTGGAGCGCCTACCAGAACTCGGTGCAGACCGACCTGGGGTTTGCCGACATCCTGCGCCTGGCCCAGATCGCTCTGCGCCTGCGGCCGGAGAACGTCCATGGTCTGACCTTCGATTTCTCATTGGTCGAATCGTTCACGACCGAGAGCGGGGCGCACGTGTTACGCGTGCGCGACCCGGAGGCGCCCCACGCCTGGCTGGCCACGCTCTTCGCGGGTCCCCCTGTGAAGCCAGCAGCGGCGCCGGATCAGGCTTGCCCGCCGCCGCGCCGTCGGAGCCTGGCTTCCGTCTCCAGCAACGACGCTGCTGCTCTCTCCAACACAGCAGAGATCACCTCGACGACCCCAACGGGCGCCGAACCCCCGACAGGCGACGATGCAGCCGCCAGCGACGCGAGCGCGCCGACGACCGAGAATGCGGCGCCGTAATTGGGGGATTGTGGGCGCGATACGCCTGGGAGCGCGTTTTCTAGGCGCAGCGCTTGTACTCTCCTATGTCGGCGGCGTCGTCGCCTGGCTGATCGCGCGCGCCTTCTTTGCGGACTCACGCTGGTGGGGGCTGGCCCTGGCCAACACCTTCGCCATCTATCTCTATCTCCCCCTGCTGCCATTGGGATGGATTGCCTGGCGCGTCGGCTGGCGCGGCGTCGCCGCCGCCCTGCTGATCCCTCTCCTGGCCTGCGCCTGGATGTTCGGCGGCCTGGTGTTGCCCACCCTGCCGCCGGCGATCGCCGGGCCGACGTTCACGCTGATGACATTCAACATCCACGGGGGCTACAACCATCCTGACAACGTGGTCACGCTGATTCGGGAAATCCATCCCGACATCGTCATGTTGCAGGAAGTGGGGGGATGGCAGTTCGCCGAGTTACAGGACGCGTTGCAGTCCCTCTACCCCTATCAGGCTCCCCCCAAAGGCTACGCCAGCGGCCTGATGTGTGTTTTCAGTCGCTATCCGATCCTGAGCGTTGAGTGGCCGCCGTTGCGCCATGTCTGGCGGGGGGCGCAACACGTCGTCGTCGAGGTCGAAGGGCGCCCGGTCCATCTGCTCAACCTGCACCTCACCTCATCCTCCGGCGTCGAATACCTGCGGCATGTGCGTTGGTATCTGCAGGAAACGTACGCCCAACGCGAGCTGGAGGCGCGGTCGGTGAGCGCCTACGTCGCCAGCCTGGAGGGTCCGGTGATCGTCGCGGGCGATCTCAACACGACGGCGCAGACCACAGCCTACCGCATCCTGGCCAGCAGCCTGGACAACGCGTTCGCGGCCGCTGGCTGGGGATCCGGCCATACCTACCCGGCGCAACCGCAACGCTGGATGGGCTGGCCGACGCCCGCGCGCGTCGTGCGCATCGACCACATCCTCTACTCCCCTCATCTCGTCGCCATCGCTGCCGCCGTCGGCCCGACCAGCGGCAGATCAGATCACCTGCCGGTCATCGCCCAGCTCGCCTTCCGCTAGGGCCTGCCGGCCTGGCCGGGGGCGTTGCCCAAGATGGCTCCCCTATGCTATACTGGCCTCCGAGGGATGGAAGCAGCGGAAACCGTTTGGCTGGAAGAGCCGACGAGGGGGAAAGCGATGAAACCGATCTCGATCATGTGGTCTGAAGGGGTGAGCGAGGAAGAGGCAGCTCAGGCAGTCTATACCGTGCAGGAGATCGTTACGACCCTTTTCGAAGTCGAACAAGGAGGACGGCTGCGCACCCGCATGCCCGAGATCCGCCCCTTCGGGACCTGGGTGATCCCGGCGGTCCCCAAGGACGCAGCCTATTGGGGAACGCAATGGTACGTCGAGCGCTCCTTGGATCCCGCCCAGCGACGCGTGCGCGCCGCCGAGTTTTTGCGACTCGTGCAGCATGAGCCGTGGCAGATGCAGGCGCCCCACTTCGACCTGGCCCTGCTCGACTTCGAGCTGATGGTCGGCGACGAGACGGCTGACGCCCCGCTGGCGCTCACCTTGCCCGGCACTGCGACGGTGATCTCGGTGGTCCCTCTGCGCGCGCTGCAAGATCGCAATCAACGCCTGCTGGCGCTTCGGCGACTGGTCGCCCACCAGCTCGGACATCTCGTCCAGGTCCCGCGCCCCGATCGCAGCGCCCAGATCAGCCACGAGCATGGCGAGACGCACTGCACGGCGATCTGCGCGATGCGTCATGCTTCTGATCTATTGACACTGCTTCGCTATGCGCAAGAGGAGATCGTCGCGGGAGGAATGTACTGTGCGGAGTGCCGTCGTGACCTGCAGAGGCAGTTGGCTACCATCCACTTCAGCCTGAATTGAAGGCTTCCATCAGCGGCGGGATGAAGGGGCGACGACTCGCGTTGTCCGGACGATCGAATTCAGCCAGATGCGATCAGACGCTCGATGGGCACTTCGAGGCGCACGAGCGAACCATTGGCGGCGCCTGGGCGCGGCGATAGGAATGACAGCCTCGCTCCCAGGCGGTCTGCCCGTTCTCGCATCCCCAGCATCCCCAGGCTGCCCCGTTCCTCGCCGCCGCTGTTAACATCTTTCGGATCAAACCCCAGGCCATCATCCTCGATCTCGGCCACAAGCCGACGCCCCTCATCGACAACCCGTAGCCGCAGCCAGCAGTTCGCCGCCTGGGCGTGCTTGCGCACGTTGTTGATCGCTTCCTGGATGATCATAAACACTGCTTCAGCCAACTGCGGGGAAAGCGGCGGCAGCGATTCCGGCAGATCAAGTTGAAACTGGAAGCGGCTAGTGTCCTGCAGGTACGTGGCGTGCGTGCGCAGGGCGGCCAACAGCCCACGCGTGCTCAGGATCACCGGGCGCAATTCGAACAGCAGTTGGCGCAGTTCCCGATACGCGACCCGCGAGGTCTTGATCAGATAGGATAGCTCGTCCTGTAGTTGTCCCGAATCGTTTTCGGCCATCCGCAGAGCCATCTCCAGGCTCATGATCAACGCGCCCACGGTCGCCGTCGGCCCATCGTGCAGCGCCTGCGCCAGGGCATGCCGTTCTTGCTCCTGGACGCGGATGATGCGTTCCTGCTCCTGGCGCAGATCGTCGTACAGGCGAGCGTTGTCGATGGCGATCGCAGCCTGCGCCCCCAACATCGTCAGCCATTCGAGGTCTGCCTGGTCGAACTGAGCGGGCGGTCGTTTGTTGAGGACCTCCAGGACGCCGATCGTGCGCCCCTTGATCTGTAGGGGCACGCAGATGACCGAGCGCGTCACATAGCCGGTCTTGGCATCTACCCCTGAATCAAAGCGCGGATCGCTGCCGACATCATTGCAGATCAACGCGGTCCCATGGGTCGCTACCCAGCCGGCGATGCCCTGGGTGATGGGCATGCGCTGTTGCACGAGGGCCCCTCCGGCACTGCCTGTCGGGATCTCGAACACCAGCTCCTGCCTTTCTTCATCCACCAGCATCAACGTCGCTGCATCAGCCGCTAACGCTGAGGTGGCCAGCGACATCGTCTCCCTGAGCACGACCCGAAGATCGAGGGTGGAAGTCAGCTTCTGGCCGATGTCATGAAAGATGGTAAGATGAGTCAGGCGATGCTGCATGGCGTGCAGGCGATTGCTCAGCGACGCCACCTGAGCGATCGCAGCCAGGAGGCCAAGCCACGCGTCGATCGCTTCCTCCGGCGGCGCCTTCTCGCGGAAGAGCAAAGCCAGCCCTCCCACCAGGGTCTTGTCATCCCACAGTGGGATCGCCCGCACATGCAATCCTTCCAGGGTGGCTTCAAGCATGGGCAAGGATGGCGGCGTCGATACCGGCGTCTCGTCTGGAGGGATCCACGAGAGCAACTGGGTCAGCGACTGCTCCCAGGCGCGCAGCGCTGGCTGGACCGTCGTCGGGATCTCCCCCTCGGCAAGATGCAAGGAGGCGCCAGCGCTGTAGACGAGATAGGCGCCGCAGGCCTGGAACAGCTCGCGCAGCCAGGGAAGAGCTTCCTGCCAGACGGCGGCGGTCCCTTCGAACTGACCTCGGCGACTCAGGCGCGCCAGGAAAGCGCTATACAGTTGGGGGTCATGCTGCATAGAGGACGGGACAGACTGAGCGCCAGACATAAGGGCCATGCTTTCATGAGTGGAGGGAACGCGCGAAGCAGCCTTCAGTCTTTTCATTATACCCACTCCTCTTTTGTGCTGTCAACTGAATTGCGCTATACTCGGCCAGCGTCCCCCTTCAGAGACGCGCAAGCGTCAGGAGGGTCAGCAAGCCGTCCTGCAGGCGAATGCCTCTTGTATCGGCGGCGGCGATCACCGCATGAACGGTCTTGTGGGACGGGCAACTCAGGCACGCCGACTGGGTACGCAAGCCTGCGCTGTCACCGATGCCAGGCGCTACTAAGTTGACGATCCATCGGCCAAAAAGTAATGGGGTATAGTGGGAGGTTTCCCGTGATCGGCAAAGATTTTCCAGGGCGTGGGCGCGTGGCGATCCTGCGAACACGGCCAGAATCCGTCCTCGATGACTATGAACGGCTGCTGGAGCTGGCCGGCTTTCGACAGGCGCTCCCCCCCGACCATGAGACCATCCTCAAGGTCAACATCTCATGGCAGACGTGGTATCCGGCCTGTTCCACAACGCCGTGGCAACTGGAGGGGACGATCCGCGCGCTGCAGCGCGCGGGCTACCGCGATCTCATCGCAGCCCATAATCAGACCGTCGTCGTCGACGCCTACGTGGGGGAACGCAACAACAAACACAAAGCGGTGGTGGACGCCTATGGCATCCGCAACGTCCATCTCTACGAGCCAGAGATCCGCTGGGTGCGCTACGAGCCGAAAGCCCCTTTGCTCGTCCTGGATCAGATTTACCCGGAAGGGGTGCTCATCCCCGAGATGTTCATCGGGCGCAACATCGTGCAACTACCCACGGTGAAGACGCATGTGTTCACCGTCATCACCGGCGCGATGAAGAACGCCTTCGGCGGCCTGCTCACCGAAAAGCGCCACTGGACCCATGCCCAGATCCATGAGACCCTGGTCGATCTGCTTACGATCCAGCAGGAGATTCACAGCGGCCTGTTCGCCGTCATGGACGGCACGTTCGCGGGCGATGGGCCGGGGCCGCGCGCGATGCGCTGGCACGAGAAGGACGTCATCCTGGCCTCCGCCGACCAGGTGGCCATCGACGCCATCTCCGCCCAGATCCAGGGATTCAACCCCCTGGAGATCCCCTTCATCCGGATCGCCCATGAGATGGGGCTAGGGGTCGGCGACCCGCGCCAGATCGAGGTGGTGGGCGAGCCGGCCCTGGCCGAGGAACGCTGGGGGTTCGTCCAGGAGGACACTTTCGCCAGCCGCGGCCAGAAGATGATCTATCACGGCCCCCTCAAGCCATTCGAGCATCTCCTCCTGCGCTCCCCCATCGTGCCGTGGAGTTACTTTGCCTCCAACTTCTACCATAACGTCTACTGGTATCCCTTCGTGGGCCGGCCGCGCGTCGAGGCGGCGCTGGCCACCAAGTGGGGGCAATTGTTCCGCAGATACGGCGACGGCTCGGTGGTGATGCCTGGCATGGAGCCGCGCTCGGCGTTGATCGCCGCTGGCGGGCTGATCGCTGGCTTGGGCTTGATCGGATGGTTGTTGGGACGCGGGCGAGACGACCGACGGCCCGCAGCAGACCAGGCCTGAGGTAACCGCTTCGGCTCACGATCGTTCCAGCGGAGGACGACCGCGCATGTCCGAACTGTGGCGCGTCGATCTACATTGTCACACCTGGCACTCATGGGATGGCCTTTCCTCGCCGCAGGCGGTAGTCGCCATGGCGCGCCGACGCGGGCTGCAACGGCTGGCGATCACCGACCACAACACGATCGCTGGCGCGCTCGAGGCGCACCGCCTGGCGCCCGACCTCATCATCATCGGCGAAGAGATCAAGACCACGCAGGGGGAGCTGCTGGCGTACTTCGTGCGCGAGGAAGTGCCAGCAGACCTGCCCCTGGACGAGGCGCTGCGCCGCCTGCGCGCCCAGGGATGCCTGATCAGCATCTCCCATCCGCTCGACCGCTACCGGCGCGGCTCGGCAGTGGGGCGCGAGACGCTTCTATCGCTGGCCGGCTGGGTGGACGCCATCGAGGTATTCAACAGCCGTTGCCTGCTGCCAGCCGACAATGAGCGCGCGGCGGCGGCGGCGCGCCAGTTGCGCCTCCCCGGCGCCGCTGGCAGCGACGCACACGCCGCGATCGAGATCGGGCGCGCCGGACTGGAACTGCCCCCCTTCCACGACGCGGCCAGCCTGCGCCATAGTCTGGCGACGGCGCGCGTGATCGGTCGCCTCAGCAGCCCTGGCGTCCACGCCTATAGCATGGTGGCGCGCTGGCGCAATGACCTGCGCGCGCGCGGCTTCCTGCCATGATTCTCCTCCTCGGCGCGTCCCTGTCCTTCATAGCGGCGGCGGCGCCCGCCCTGCTGTACACCTGGCTCGTCTGGTGGTGCGACCGCTACGAGCGCGAGCCGCGCTCGCTGCTGATCCTCACCTTCGTGTGGGGCGCTGCGCCAGCGGTCGTGTTGTCCCTGATCGCCGAGATGGCCTTCAATCTGCCGCTCGCGCTGCTGCCCTCGCGCGCAGCGCAAAACGTCGTCGCCGCCGGCGCGATCGCCCCCATCGTGGAGGAGACAGTCAAGGGCGCGATCCTGTTCGCGCTCTTTGTGCTGGCCTATCAGGAGTTCGACGGCGTCCTCGACGGCATCGTCTACGGCGCGCTGGTCGGCTGCGGCTTCGCCATGAGCGAGAACTTCTTCTATTTTCTCTCAGCGCTCATGGAAGACGGTTGGGGCGCCTGGGGGGGTGTGGTCTTCCTGCGTGCGATCGTCTTCGGCCTCAACCATGCTTTCTTCACGAGTCTGACCGGCATCGGCCTGGGACTGGCGCGCGGCGCGCGCGAGCCGTGGCTGCGCGTCATGGCGCCCCTGGTCGCGCTGGGCGCCGCCATCTTCTTCCATGCCGTCCACAACCTCGGCGCCTCCTTCACCGCCTTCACGCCGCTCACTCTTGGGGTCAGCCTGCTCGCTGACTGGGGCGGCGTCCTGATCGTCGGCGCGATCATCGTGTTGGCCTGGCGCCAGGAACAGCAATGGATGCTGCGCTATCTGGCGGATGAGGCGCCGCCAGCAGCCGTGCGCGCAGCCATCAGCGATCGCCTGTGGGAACATGTGCCGGTAGCCGCCGCCATCCAAGGGCGCTGGCAGCCCGCTCAGCGCCGCGCCTACCGGCAGCTACTGGCAGAGCTGGCGCAGCGCAAACATCGCCTGGCAAACCTGGGCGAAGAGGCAGGGCTGAGCGAGGAGATCGCGCGCCTGCGCGTGCGCCTGCGCGCCCTGCAGGGAGAGACAGTCGACGCATAACGATCGGATCAGTCATCAATCGTTACTCATCAATCGTTACTCGACAGCTCACATTCGAAGGAGGACCCATGTCCAAGCCCCGTGTCTACGTCACCCGTTTGATCCCCGACGAGGGATTGCAGGCCATCCTCGCCGCCTGCGATGCGGAAGTGTGGGAGGGGGAACTGCCCCCGCCGCGTGAGGTGTTGTTGGAGAAAGTGAAAGGCAAGCAGGGGCTGCTTTCGTTGCTCACCGACAAGGTCGACGCCGAGCTGATGGACGCGGCTGGCGGCTTGCGCGTCATCAGCAACTACGCGGTGGGCTTCGATAACATCGACGTCAAAGCGGCCACGGCGCGCGGCATCCCCGTGGGGAACACGCCAGGGGTGCTGACCGAGACGACCGCCGACCTGGCGTTCGCGCTGCTGATGGCCGTGGCGCGGCGCGTGGTCGAAGGGGTCGACTACGTGCGCGCCGGGCGTTGGAAGACATGGGGGCCGCGATTGTTGCTGGGACAGGACATCCACGGCGCGACCCTGGGGCTGATCGGGTTCGGACGGATCGGCCAGGCCATGGCGCGACGCGCGCGCGGCTTCAACATGCGCGTCCTGTACCACGATCGCGCGCGCATGGTCGAGGCGGAAACGGCGCTCGGGGCCACTTTCGTGGATCTAGACACCCTGCTGCGGGAATCCGACTTCGTCAGCCTTCACACCGACCTCAATCCGACCACGCGCCACCTGATCGACGCCGCGGCGCTGGCCAAGATGAAGCCGACGGCCATCCTCATCAACTCGGCGCGCGGGCCGATCGTTGATCCGGTCGCGCTGGCGGATGCTCTGCGCCGCGGCGTGATCGCGGGCGCCGGGCTGGACGTGACGGAGCCGGAGCCGATCCCGCTCGATGATCCGCTGCTGCAACTGCCCAACTGTGTGATCGTGCCGCACATCGCCTCGGCCAGCGTCGCCACGCGCGGGCTGATGGCGCGCATGGCCGCCGATAATCTGCTGGCGGGGTTGCGCGGCGAGCGATTGCCCAACTGCGTCAATCCAGAGGTGTATCAGTAGCCTTCAGCCAGCCCCGCCGACGGTCAGGAGACCATCGGCGATCTCAACTCCCAGCTCCCAGTTCGTTGCCGATCCCAGTTCCCAGTTCGTTGCCGGTCTCCCGACCGGCAACCCCTTTCCTGGCGCCGCCTCTGCGCAAGCGGCGCACGAAAGGCAATCGCAACGCCAGGAGGACGACCACCACCGCGCCATAGGCCAGCGGCTCACGCAGGTCAGCCTTCACCGCCCACATGTAATGGACAACGGCCAGAAGCGCGGCCGCATACACCAGGCGATGCAGCCGCTTCCAGGCCTGTCCCAGACGCCGCATCCAACCGCGCGTCGAGGTGATCGCCAACGGCAAGAGCAGCAGGAAAGCGAGAAACCCCACGAGCGCGAACCGTTTCTCGAAGATCGCCTCGCGCAGCAGCCCCCAAGCGAAGCCGTAGTCCAGTCCGACGAAGATCAGAAAATGCAGGCTGACGTAGAGGAAGGCATACAAGCCGAGCGCGCGGCGCACGCGCAGAACCTGCCGCCAGCCCACAAACGTGCTCAGCGGCGTGCACGCCAGCGAGAGGACAAGCAACACCAGGGCGTACTTGCCGGTGCGCAGCGTCAGCGCCTGGATCGGATTGACCGTCAACTGGTTATGCAGGAACTGCCAGACTAGCCAGGCCAGCGGAGCCAGCGCGCCGACATGCACGGCGATCGACAGCCAGGGCCAGGCGCCAGGACGAACTCTGCGATCCGCCTGTGCGGAAGATCGTCGCGCTCGCGCTGACGCCGCCATCCGGTTCCTCAATCCAATCAATAGAACTTGCGCAGGTCCATCCCTGCGTACAGGTGCGCCACCTCTTCCGCGTAGCCGTTGAACGGCAGGGTCGGACGGCGGCCCATCTCGCCGATGCGGCGTTCCGTGGCCTGCGACCAGCGGGGATGTGGCACGTCGGGGTTGACGTTGGCGTAGAAGCCGTACTCGTTCGGCGCCGCCGCCATCCACAGCGAAATCGGCTGTTCGGCGACCAGGTCAATACGTACGATCGATTTGATGCTCTTGAACCCATATTTCCAGGGCACCACCAGCCGCAACGGCGCCCCATTCTGCGGCAGGAGTAGCTTCCCGTACAGCCCGGTCGACAGGATCGTCAGGTCATGCATGGCCTCGTCCAGGCGCAGCCCTTCGATATAAGGCCAGTCGAACCACGAGTTGCGCTGGCCGGGCATCTGCTCGGGATCGTGCAGCGCCTCAAAACGCACGTATTTGGCTTCAGACAGCGGCTCGACCTCCTTCAACAGGCGCGCCAGCGGGAATCCCAGCCAGGGGATGACCATCGACCACCCCTCGACGCAGCGCAGGCGATAGATGCGCTCCTCCGACGGGAAGCGCGCCAGAATGTCCTCGATGTCATAGGTCCGCGGCTGGCGCACCAGCCCGCCCACTTCGATCGTCCACGGCCGGACCCGCAAATTCCTGGCCAGCGGCGCCACGGATTCCTTGTCCATCGAGAACTCGTAGAAGTTGTTGTAGCCAGTCACCGCCGCGTAGTCGGTCAACTTGTCGCCCAGCTCATCGGTCTCGGCGCCAGCCGTAGGGGGCGGTTCCGGCGTCGTTGCAGGAGCGTTCGCGTCAGGAGCTTGCGTCACGGGCGCCGCAGAGCCGCACGCCCCTGCCAGCAAGGAAGTAGCAGCCAGGGCGCCGATGCCCACCATAAATTGACGCCGCGAACGGTAGATGTGCTCCGGCGTGATCTCGGACAGATCGATCTTTCTCATCGTTCTTTCTCCACTATCTGTCTACATGCAATCGGCGAATCAGCGAGTCAACGAATCAGCGAGTCAGCGAGTCAACGAATCGGCGAGTCAGCGAATCGGCGAGTCGGCGAGTCAACGAATCAGCGAGTCAGCGAGTCGGCGAGTCAGCGAATCAGCGAGAGAGCGAATCAGCGTGTCAACGAATCAACGAGTCAACGAATCAGCGAGTCAACGAATCGGCGAGTCAGCGAATCGGCGAGTCGGCGAATCAGCGAGTCAACGAATCAGCGAGTCGGCGAGTCAACGAATCAGCGAATCAGCGAGTCAACGTGCCTTTGTGTCTTGGAGATGAGGCAGACGTTGAACTGGATAGCCCTCCCGTCTCCATCATGCCACAAGAGTATTGGAATTATATGAAAGATTTCATACAAATACGGGATGTTGTCGATGCGCCCCAAAAAGATGCGTGATGCATCGCTCATCGCAACGCATCACGCATCCATCCTCGGCGCCGATGCAGCCGGCGCAGGAGGCGAGCATCCTCGCTGCTACAAGCCGGAGGCTTGTGTTACATCCTCATGTTTCTAACCCTCTGACCGCCTCCGCCGACCAACGCGTCCACCTGCACAAGCCGGAGGCTTGTGTTACATCCTCATGCCTCTAGCTCTTTGGCCGCCTCCTCGACCGACGCTCCCCCATGAACGATAGCTGCTAACGCTGCCGTCATGCGGTCGGGATGCGCATGGCCCCAGACGTTGCGGCCAATCGCCACCCCCGCCGCGCCGCCATCGATGGCCTCCTTAATCGTCGCCAGGAAGGCGCGATCGTCGCTCGTGCGCGGCCCACCGAGCACGGTAACCGGCACCGGATTGGCCTGGGCAATGGGTCGAAAGGTGGCCGCGCTGCCCGTGAAATGCACCTTCAGGCAATCCGCGCCCGCCTCGAACCCATGCCGGGCGGCCTGCGCGATCTTCTCCGGCGTATGCGCCTCGCGCGCCTCGAAGGAGACGGGGATCATCTCGGCCAGCAGCGGCATGTTCCAGGCGCGACACGCCGCCGCCAGGCTGGCCAGGCGGTTGAGCGCGGCCGTCTGGTCAGGGCGATGAGTGTAGGCGATGGCCTTGATGCCATCGGCGCCCACTCGCAGCCCCTGAAGCACGCTCGCCTCGACGTCGTCGCGTTCGTCGGTCAGGCTCAGCAACAGCCCACACCGGCCCAACAGATGTCCGTAGCTCAGGGCCAGACCATACGTCATCAAGACCGCGTCGGCGCCGCCCGCCACGATCTGAGGGATCTTCATCTCCAGATCGGGGATGCCGTTGCCGGTCAAGCCATAATCGAGGGCGACGATGACAGCGCGCCCATCAGGTTGAAAGATGTGCCGCATCCGCAGCGCTGTTTGGCTCATGAGACCTCCCATGATCGCCGGCGCGAGGCGCCTGCGCCTCCCACTCCGGCTTCGGTTCAGTTTGCACAAGGTCGGGGCTAACCGACTGTTGGCTCCATCGTACAGACGGCCTGGCCGCGGCTGAGGTCCGCTACCCGCTCCCGAAAAGCCGCGATCCATTCCACGGGCAGACGCAGTTCGAGCGCTACCTCCGCCGCGAAGCGCTGGTCGACCACCTCGGCCTCGTATTCAGACAGGATACGTTGCAGGGGGGCGAAGCAGGCGTAGGGCAGCTCGACCCGCACCGTGACACGCTCGACCTTTTCCGTGCGCGGCAAGATGGCCAGAACCGATTTGGCGCTGCCAGCGTACGCGCGCACGAGGCCGCCCGCGCCCAGCTTGATCCCCCCGAAATAACGGGTGACGACGACAACCAGATCGCCGAGGCCGCTCCCTTGGACGACCGCCAGCAGGGGGCGTCCAGCGGTCCCGGAAGGCTCACCATCGTCGCTGAAGCCGATATGGGCGCTGCTGCCCGGCGGGCCAACCAGGTAAGCCCAACAATTGTGGGTGGCGTCAGCGAATTCGCTGCGCGCCTCCTCGATGAAGGCCTGCGCCTCCGCCACTGTGGACGCGCGCCCGGCGGTGGCGATGAACCGCGAGCGGTGGATCACCTCTTCGACGCGCGCGCGAGCCGCCGGGACCGGATAGCGGTGGGCCGAGGTCAGCGCCAGCCTCCTACCACGCGCAGCGTCCCCACGATCCGGCCATCGGGCGCGATCGCCTCGTGCTGCATGATCACCGACGCGCGTCGGCCATCTTCCAGGCGCAGTTCGAACGGTTGCTCGCGCACGGTCTCCAGTCGTCGGCGCGGGGGCTTTGTGTAGGTATAAAGGACGTACACCGTATGCAGAGGATCGTCCGGCTTGCGGTACTCGGACACCTGGCAGTCGAGCACCGCCGTCGGCTTCTTATGTTCGGGGAAGAACAATTCGCCCTTCATGAGCAGGCTCCTGGCAACATGCTAGAACGCTCAGACCGCATCGCGGGACGATTGTACCAGACAGCGCCCACGCCGGGCAACTCAGCTCAGCGCCGCGAGCCGTAGCCCAACCGCTGGAGGTCAGCGGGCTCGCGTCGCCAGCGCGGCCGCACTTTGACCCACAGATCGAGATAGACGGGGCGATCCAGGGCGCGCTCGATCTCCAGGCGCGCCGCCTGGCCGATCGCCTTGAGCATGCTGCCCTTGCGGCCGAGAACGATCGCCTTATGGCTCTCGCGTTCCACATAGAGGGTCGCGCTGATGTAGGCGAGGCCCGTCTCCCGCTCCTTGAACTCGTCAACTACGACGGCGATGCCGTGCGGCACCTCCTGATGCAGATGCAAGAGCGCCTGCTCGCGCACCAGCTCGGCGGCGAGGAACCGTTCCTGTTGATCGGTCACCTGATCAGGAGGGAAATAGCGAGGGCCAGGCGGCAGATGGGCGATCACCATCTCCAGCAGGTCGGCGCAGCGATCTCCCTGCAAGGCGGAGATCGGGAGCAGCGGCGAATCCTCCGGCCGCCGCGCCACGCCCACAAGCAGCTCCCGGTAGACCTGTTGACGCTCGGGAAGCTCATCCGCTGCCAGCAGATCGACCTTGTTCAGCGCCATGAGGAGAGGGATCGCGGAAGCGCTGGCAGCCAGCAAGGCGGCGATCTCACGATCCTCCGCGGTAGGCGAGACGGCAGCGTCCACCAACCACACCAACACATCGGCGTCGGGGATGGCGGCCAGCGCCTGCTCGCGCATGAACTCGCCCAGCTTATGCATCGGCTTATGGATGCCGGGCGTATCGACGAAAATCACCTGGGCATCGGGACGCGTCAGGATCCCTAACAGCCGGTTGCGCGTCGTCTGTGGCTTGGGAGAGACGATCGCGACCTTCTGGCCCAGCAGGGTATTGACCAGCGTCGACTTGCCGACGTTGGGACGGCCGATCACGGCCACAAAGCCGGAGCGATGCCCCGGCGGCAATTCATCGACTATCGGCAGCAGCGGAGGCGCCTCGTCCACGCGCGATCCCCTTTCCCGTCACAGCTCAAGACGGAACGGATTGAAGTCAGTGTTGCGGTCGAAGTAGTCCTCGTTTTCCAGTCGCTTGAGCGTATCGACGATGCGGTAGGTGAAGGGGGTGAAGAGCGCCTCGATACTCACTTTGAAGATGTAGTTGGCGACGATGATGCTCAACGCAGCAGCCCAGGGAAAGACGCCGGCCGCCGAGGCGATCACGACGAAGACCACCGTGTCGACCCCCTCCCCCACCAGGGTCGAGCCGATCGTGCGCGTCCACAGCCAGCGCCCGCCTGTCCACACCTTCATGCGCGCCAGGGTGTAGGAGTTGGAGAACTCGCCCGCGAAATAGGCGAGCAGGCTGGCCACGATGATCCCGCCCTGGCTGACGCCGCCCAGGATGGCATCGTAGGCAGCCTGGCCCGCATAGCTCTGCCAGTTCGCCTCCCCCGGAAGGCGCGCCACCACCCACAGCGTCAGCCCCATCAAGGCGGCGCAGCCGAAGCCCGTCCAGATCACACGTCGCGAACGCTGGTAGCCGTACACCTCGGTCAGCACATCGCCGAAAATATAGGAGATGGGGAACAGCAACGTGCCAGCGTCGAACGCCAAAGGCAGCCCGAACAGCGCGACCCCCCAGTCCACGATCTTCGCCGAAGAAGCGATGTTACTGACCAGGAGGGTGGTCACGAAGAGGGCCATGATCAGATCGAGGAAACGATATGAGCGATACAAAGGTGTACCTCTTGCGGTGCCCGCCTACACGCGCGGCCCGGCGGCGCGAATGTCGGCAGAGACCTCGCTGGCGAACTGCGCGAAGTTCTCCACGAACATGTGCGCCAGCTTGCAGGCTTGCGTATCATGCGTATCATATCATAGGCGGCCGGATCGGGCCAGCTCGCGCGCACGTCCAACACCTCCGGCGGGACATTCGGGCAGGCGGTTGAGATGTGGAAGCCGAACAGCGGATCCTCTCTCATCGGCACATGATCGAGATCGCCGTTGAGCGCAGCGCGTACCATCGCTCGCGTGTAGGCGATCTTCATGCGATGGCCGACGCCGTAGGGGCCTCCTGTCCAGCCGGTGTTGATCAGCCACACGCGCGCGCCGTGCTCGCGCACCCGTTGGCCAAGCATGTCGGCGTAGACTTTGGGATGCCACACCATGAACGGCGCGCCGAAACAGGTGCTGAAGGTCGCCTGCGGCTCCTTGACCCCTTTCTCCGTGCCGGCGACGCGCGCCGTGTAGCCGGAAAGGAAGTGGTACATGGCCTGCGCGGGCGTCAAGCGGGCGATCGGCGGCATCACGCCGAAGGCATCAGCGGTGAGGAAGACGATGTTGCGCGGATGGTCGGCCAGGCCGTCGCGCACGATGTTGGGCAGGTAGTTGATCGGATACGCCGCGCGCGTGTTCTCGGTCAGCGTGTCATCGTCGAGGTTGAGGCGTCGCGTGTGGATGTCCATCGAGACGTTCTCGAGGATCGTGCCGAAACGTCGTGTCGTCTGGTAGATCTCCGGCTCGGCCTCGGGCGACAGGCGAATGACCTTGGCGTAGCATCCGCCTTCGAAGTTGAAGATGCCGCGATCGCTCCAGCCGTGCTCATCGTCGCCAACCAGGGCGCGCTCAGAATCGGCGGAGAGGGTGGTCTTGCCGGTCCCTGAGAGGCCGAAGAACAGGGCCACATCGCCAGCCTTGCCCACGTTGGCCGAGCAGTGCATCGGCAGGACCGAAGCGCAACGGCAACAGGTAGTTCATGATCGTGAAGACCGACTTCTTGATCTCGCCGCCGTAGCTTGTGCCGCCGATCAACACCAGCCGTTTGGCGAAATTCACGATGATGAACACCTCGCTGCGGGTGCCGTCCGTCTCCGGGATCGCGTGGAAGCGCGGCGCGTCGATGATCGTGAACTCCGGAACGTGCCCATCCAGCTCCGCTGAATTCGCCTTGATGAACAGGTTGCGCGCGAACAGGTTGTGCCAGGCGTACTCGGTGATCACGCGAATCGGCAGGCGATACCCGGGGTCAGCGCCCACGAAGCAGTCCTGGACGAAGAGGTCCTTCCCTTCCAGATATGAGAGCATTCGGCGATGTACGATCTCGAAGTGCTCTTCGCTGATCGGGCGATTGACCTTGCCCCACCACACATGGTCCTGCGTCGTCGGCTCCTTGACGAGGAACTTGTCGTTGGGCGAACGGCCGGTATGGTGGCCGGTGCGCACGACCAGCGGACCTAGATGGGCGACATGACCCTCGCGACGGCGCACCGATTCCTCGTAGAGCGCCGCCGTCGAAAGGTTCCAATACACCTGGCTGAGGTTCTTGATCCCATGTTGTTCGAGCAAAATCTTCGGCATCACGAAGCTCCTCCCATAAATATACGAAAGAGGACAGAAACCCTCTGTCCTCCTCGTTGAGTCCTCTGATCCTCGTCCAGCAAAGGGCTAGCTGGCGCCTGGGGCGTTCATGTGTGCAACAACCGCATGGTCGCGCGCACCAACTCGGCCGAGCGCTGCACGGCGGCGCGCTCCTCTTCCGTCAAGGGCACCTCGATGATGCGCTCCACCCCCTCGCGGCCGAGCACGATGGGGACGCCGAAGTAAATATCGTGGAGGCCGTACTCTCCCTCCAGATACACCGACGCTGACAGGACGATGTGCTTATCGCGCAGGATGGTCCACACCATCTCGGCCACGGCCGCGCCTGGGGCATAGAACGCGCTGCCCGTCTTGAGCAACCGCACGATCTCGCCGCCGCCGTCGCGCGTGCGTGCGACGATCGACTCGATCTTCTCCGGCGGCAGGATCGCCGTGATCGGGATCCCGCCCACCGTCGAATAACGCGGGATGGGCACCATCTCATCGCCATGGCCCCCCATGACGAACGCTTCCACCGAGCTGACCGAGACATCCAGCTCCATGGCGATGAAGGTGCGCATGCGTGCGCTGTCCAGGACCCCAGCCTGCCCCAGCACGCGATGCTTGGGGAAGCCGCTGACCTGCTTGGCCAGGTAAGTCATCGTGTCGAGCGGATTGGTAACCACCAGGATGACGGCCTCCGGTGAGCGCGGGGCGATCTGCTCGACGACGGAGCGCATGATGCGAGCATTGATGTGCACCAAATCCTCGCGCGTCATCCCCGGCCGACGCGCGATCCCAGCCGTGATCACCACCACATCCGACCCGATCGTGTCGTCGTAGTCGGTAGTGCCCATGATGTGCGTATCGAAATTGCGGATCGGCCCCGCCTCCATGAGGTCGAGGGCCTTGCCCATGGGCATCGTCTCCGTCTCCGGGATGTCGAGCAGGACGATGTTGCCCACCTCGCGCGAGGCCAGCCATTGAGCCGTGGCTGCCCCCACATTGCCAGCGCCAACGATCGTGATCAGATTACGGTGCATCTAGCAGAGCCTCCTTCACGATATCAACATCACCCCCCGATAATGAAGGGCGAACGATCGTCCGCCCTCACCCGGTCTCGTCCGAACATGGCCAGGTCGCCCGCTGCGCCGGCCACGAACATCAGGTAGCCGGCGCCAGCTCCGTCGCCGCCGACGCTGGCTCGGCGGCGGGCGATGCGGCCGCCAACACGCCATCGGCAGCCAGGACCGGCTGCAACGCCCGAATCGCCACCTCGATCATCGACAGGTCCGGCTCGCGCGTCGTCAGGCGCTGAAGAAGCAGCCCCGGCCAGATGAAGAGGCGCACAATCGGATGAGATTGATGGCCAGCCGAAAAGCGGATGAACTCATACGCCACGCCAGCCACCAGAGGAATCACGAGGATGCGCGAGAGCAGCCGCAGATACCAGGCCTCGAACTGCAACGGGATATGGAAGAGGATCGCCAGCACCAACACGACGAGCAGGAAACTGGTGCCACAGCGTGTGTGCGCCGTCGAGAAGCGCGCCACCACCTCAGGCCGCAGCTCGGCGCCCGCCTCATAGGCGTTGATCGCCTTGTGTTCCGCTCCATGATAGGCGAAGACGCGACGGATTTCAGGCATGCGACCGATCAGCCAGATGTATAACAGGAACATGAGGAGACGGATGCCCCCCTCGATCGCGCTGCTGCCCACCGGCGACACGCCATAGCGTTCCAGCCATTTGGCCAGCGCTGACGGGATCAGGAAGAAGATGCCGATGCCCAATGCCAGAGAGCCGGCCATGGTCGTCCAGGCCACAGGGCCGCTGAACTCCGCCTGCGCGCCCTCTTCTTCCTTCAGAGCCACATCGGCCGACCACAAGAGGGTGCGCATGCCGAGGACAAGCGCATCCCAGAGCATGCCCAGGCCGCGCACGAAAGGCCACTTCCCCCAGCGGCTGGTGTAGATGCGCGCCGTGAGCGGCTCCTCGTGGACGACGATCTGCCCCTGTGGATCGCGCACCGCCACCGCCATGTGGGTGCGCCCGCGCATCATCACCCCTTCGATGACCGCCTGGCCGCCATAGTAGAATTTCGCCACTGCTCTCCACCCTCGTCAGAATGACACGATTGTACACGCGCCCAATCGCTGCTGTCAACACACCCGTCGCCTGCACCTGCTCACGGCTGCCTCGAATCGTACATGCGGGGCAGCTTTCTCGCCTGGCGGGAGAGGGGGAATCGCCCGAGTTAGGTTTTGGGGCCGCAAAACGGCCTGAAGGCCCAGCCAGAGAACCTAGATCCCCAGGATCACCTTCGCCGTCGACAGGTAGATCAACAACCCCGTAGCGTCCACCAACGTGCTCATGAACGGCCCTGATACGATCGCAGGGTCGATACGCAGACGCACGGCCAGCAGCGGCAGCAGACAACCAACGATATTCGCCCACAATACGATCATCAGAAGCGCCAGCGAGACCGCGCTCGCGACGGGTAAGCCGGTGCCCCACGTTAACGCGCGCACGATCCCGACGGCGCCAACCATCACCCCCAACAGAATCCCCACCCGCAGTTCGTGCCAGAGCACTCGCAGCCCATCCCCCAATCGAATGTCGCCAACCGCCAGACTGCGGATGATCGTGCTGATCGTCTGCGAGCCAGCGTTACCGCCCGTGCCAATCAGGAGTGGGATGAAGAACGCCAGGGAGACGACGGCGTCCAGCTCTTTCTCAAAGACACGCAAGACCGTGCCAGTAAGCGTCTCCGTCAGAAAGAGGACCAGCAACCATACCACGCGGCTACGCGCCACACGCAGGACGCTGACGTCCAGATAGGAGCCGGTCAACGGCTGCACAGCGCCCAACCGCTGGATGTCCTCGGTCGCTTCCTCGGCCAGGACATCGACCAGGTCGTCGACGGTGATGACCCCCAGCAAGCGGTGATTTTCGTCCACCACTGGCAGCGCCAGCAGGTCGTAGCGATCCATCAGCCGCGCGCATTCCTCCTGGTCTGTGCCAGCGGGCACGCTGATCACCTCCGTGTGCATGATGTCGATCATGCGCTGCGTCGGCTCGGACAGGATCAGCTTGCGCAGGGTGACGACGCCGCAGAGGACGCCGTTGGGATCGATCACGTAAAGCTGGTCGGCAGCGTGGCCGTGGGGATGCCAGCGCCGGATCGCCTCCAACGCCTCGGCTACCGTCGTCCGTCGGCGCAGCGCCAGGAAGTCAGAGGTCATCAACCCCCCGGCCGTGTCGTCCGGGTGCATGAGCAGGGGGCGCACCTCGTCCGGGTCCTCCAGGCTGGCCAGCACAGCATCAGCCTGTTCATCGGGGATGTCGCCGAGAAGGTCAGCCGCCTCGTCCGGCTCCATCTCATCGACGATGCGCGTCAGCTCGCCGGGCGGCAACGAGCTGGCCAACTCGGCCGCTTCCGCTTCCCCCAGCTCTTCCAGGATGTCGGCGGAGTCAGCCGGATCAAGCCGGGGCAACAACACGGCCTGGTCAGCCAGCTCCAACTCGGCGAACACGTCGGCCTGATCGGCCGGACGCAGCCTCTCGATGACCGCGATGGCCTGGTCGATGTCGCCAGTCTCGAGAGCAGCGCGCACACGGTCCAGCGCGCCGTCGATCAGCAGGCGTTCCATGCGACCCTCCTTGAGTTATGGATACAGCTTCCCGGAGGGCCGAGCGACGATCGAGGATCAGAGCGAGGCGAGGCGGAGCGCGCGGCAGCTCCCAGGGAAGCGACGTATGCAATTGTGGCGCACGTCACAACCCCTCGCTGCGCGGCCCCTCAGGGGACGGAGCGGGAGGCCTGGCCAGGGACTAGGCCCCGGCTGGTTGGGCGAGGCAGTCTCGTCCACGGTACCCTTTCCTGAGAATGACAAACCACCAAACGAGCGACAAGCAGAGAAGATCTGTCCACCTATGCGCAGGTCCGCGCCATTATACGGAGACGCAGGCATGCTGTCAAAGCGCCGCGCCCGCCCGCGTTCATCCTGAACTGGGGGCGGGCCTCTGGACTCGAGCCTTCAGGCAGATCGGCCGTGCGCGGCGAACGCCCGGCCCGCGGCAGCTCTTCAGCCCCAGGGCCAGAAGGCGTCCCGCCGTCAGGGCGGCCTCGGATCGCCAGGCGCCTACGACCGTTGGCGATCCTCGAGCAACTCGCGCAGCATGGCGATGTCCTGCTCCAGTCGGCGCTGACGGCGCACCAACGAGAAGACGTAAACGAACGTGAAAGCCCAGGCTACCGCGAAAGCGCCAGCAAGATATTCCACGAACCCACCCTCCTACGCGAGTTGCTCTTTGAGCTGCTCAACCTCTTCGGCCGTCTGTTCGATGCGCACACGATGGGCGAGCAAAGCGAAGAAGACGATGGCGAACGCGATCATCGACACGAACATGGCCGTCCGGATGCTCGGCCCCATGGCGAACGCTCCCTGCGCCTCCGCATTGCTGCCCCCGATGACCACAGGATGAATCGTCCGCCACCAACGGATCGACATGAAGGTGAGGGGAACGCTGGCGAAGGCGAAAATGCCATACACCGCCGCGAAGCGTGCGCGCCGCGCCGGATCCTCCAAGGCCCCACGCAACATGAGGTACGCCGCGTAGACCAGCACGACGATCGCCGCCGTCGTCAGGCGCGGATCCCACGTCCACCAGGTGTTCCAGGTCGGCTTGGCCCAGATCGACCCGGTCGCCAACACGCCAGCGCCAAAGACTACGCCCAGTTCGACGGCCGCCACGGCGATCATATCCCAGATGCGCCGCCCCGTGAGCAGGTAGAGGATGCTCACCAGGAACGCCCCCAGATAGCCCAGCCCCGCGCCGATGTTCATGCCCATGTGCAGATAGAAGATATGCTGCGCTGCGCGCTCCGTCGGCGTGGTCAGGTTGGCTGCATCCGGCGCCCAGACCAGCGCCACGTAGATCGCCACAAGCACCGCCGCCCCTGCCACGCTATCCAGCGCCAGCATCCACAGATCACGACCTCTGGCCACAGTCCCCTCCTATGAGAAGGCGAATCAGCGAGACAACGAATCAGCGAATCAGCGAGTTAGAGCCTATCCGAACAACCTGGATGCACGAAAGGCGATCAAGGCACAAGCAAAATGCGGAAAAGCGACGTAGTTCTCAGGCTTCTTCTCCCAGCGCACAAGGATGCGGCGAAATTCGTCTGAAGCAGCACGAGACTGGCCGTCCACGCGTCCATGCGTCCACGAATCCTGGCCACGAATTCGCGAAGGACCATGACGACGAGTGAGACGCGCCCGTGCAGGTGGATGCTTCGTGGATTCGTGCGCGCAATTCGTGGACGGTCATCCTCTCCTGCCCCCGCGCTCTCCTGCTCTCGTGCTCTCCCCCTCTCCCGCTCTCGCGCTCTCCCGCTCTCGCCCACTCGCCTCTACTCCTCCACCACATAATCGAACGTCATCAGGGCGATGGCCAGGAAGATCACGTCGAAGCCGATCAGGAGCTGCAACCAGTTGCGCATCTCGCTCAGCGGCTCGCCGTCGAGGAAGCCGCCCGTCAGGCGCACGCCCGCGATCAGCACCGGCACGACGACCGGAAAGAGCAAGATGGGCAACATAACCTCACGCGCGCGCGTGTTGACCGCCATCGCCGAGAAGAGGGTCCCCACCGCCGCGAATCCTACTGTCCCCAACAGGACGACCATCCCGACATCCCAACGCAACAACGGAACGTCGAACAGGATCACGAAGATGGGCAGGATGATCGCCTCCACGACCAGCATGAACAGCAGATTGCCGACCATCTTGCCGAAATAGATCGCGCTGCGGTCGACGGGGGTCAGCAACAACCCTTCCAAACATCCCTTGTCGCTCTCGAGCACGAACGAGCGGTTGAGGCCAAGCACGCCCGCGAAGGCGATCGTCACCCATAGGACGCCAGGCGCTACGGCGCGCACGTTGTCGACGCGCAGATCGAAGGCGAACTGGAAGATGAGCACCGCCAACAGCGCGAAGACGAACATGGCGCTGAAGATATCGCGCGTGCGCAGCTCGCTGATCACATCCTTCCAGACGATGGTTGCCACCTTGCGCAGGTAGCCGCGCGCGCCTGCCAATATCTCCGATCGCGACGCCGTCGCCACGGAATTAGAGACGGTCATGGCGTCGCCTCCCCACCATCCTCTGGCAGGAGAGCACAGGAAGCGACCGCCGTCGCCACAGAATCAGCGATGGTCATGGCGTCGCCTCCCCGACAAGTTGCCGATACTGCGCGTGCAGACCGCTGGCCGTCAAAGAGGCGCTCGGCGCGTCGTAGATGATCTGCCCTCGCGCCAGGAAAGCCACGCGGTCGGCCCATTCCAGGCCGCGCTCCAGGTTGTGAGTTGTGAGGAGGACCGTGCGCCGTGCGCCGCTCAGCCGGCGGATGAGGCCATGGAGCATCTCCGCCGCCTGTTGATCCAGGCCAGTATCCGGCTCGTCGAGCAGGAGGATGGGCGGGTCATGCAGGATGGCGCGCGCGATGGCCAGGCGCTGCACCATCCCGCGCGAGTACGCGCGCACCGGATCACGCCGCCGATGCATCAATCCCACCTGTTCGAGCACCTCGGCGATCCGCCGCGCGCCGTCGTCCAGGTCGTACATGCGCGCGAAGAAGCGCAGGTTCTCCTCGCCGGTCAGGCTATCGTAGACCAGCGGCGCGTGCGAGACGAAACCAATGAAACGGCGCAACGCGTCGCCCGCCTGGGCCAGGTCCAGCCCGTTGATCGCTACACGCCCCGCCGTCGCCTTCCCCAACGTCGCCAGGATGCGCAAGAAGGTGGTCTTACCAGCGCCATTGGGGCCGAACAGCGCCACCGTCTCGCCCGCCGCGACGTCCAGATCGACGCCGCGCAGCACCACCTTGCGCCCAAACGCCTTGGTCACCCCACGCGCGACGATCAGCGGCGTCGGCAACGGCGTCTTGCCATCGTTCATGGCCGATCCGCCTCGCTCAGCCGGCGCGTGATCTCGAGCAGCCGCGCCTTGCGCTGAGCGCGCTCGCGCGCGTAGACATCGTCGGGGAGCCGCCCGGCGTCGTGCTCATCATCCAAACGGGCGATCGCCAACAAGAGCCGCTGGCGCTCCACCTCAAGCTCCTCCACATCGTCCTCCGCGCTCGCCGCCGCGGGCGCTTCGGCTTGCGCCTGCCGCCGGCTGCGCCAGATCGGATAGCCCACGCCGCCCGCCAGCCCCAGGAGGACGACGACGAGCACCGCAACGACGAGCGCCGGGTCGAACGACGACGCCGCGGCCGCCGACGAACGGCCCGCCGTCGGCAGATTGCGCAGGGAGAGGACCACCTCCTGGCCAGCGGGGATCTGTTGGCCAATGAAGTTGAGATACTGTTGATCAGGCGATCCCTGCCGATCGCGCAGCGTCACCTGCGGGCTGCTGATCTCGACGCCGATGTCGCTGGCGAGGACGTTGAGGGTCGTCACAGGATAGGCCAGACGATGCTTAAAGTCGAGCTGGCGGCCGCTGAAGGGATAACGATAGCGTAACAACACCTGCCGCACCGCCTGCCCTGGCGGCACGGGCAACGTGTCGACAAGCGCCCCATCCAGTTCCAGAAAACGCTGCCCCAGGACCTCGCCTTCGACGCTCAGCTCTTGATAGCCTGTCGGCAAGGGGAAACGCAAGGTGACGCGTCGCCCTGGCGCCGCCTCCTCGTCGCCGATGTAGACGCGATCGCCAGCCTGGCCGATGATGTACAGCTCTCCCACCAACAAGGCCTGGGCGTCGAACTCGATGAACCAGTGGGCGCGCTCGATGCGAATGCCGCTGCCGTCGGTCGTCGTCTCATACACCTCGATCGGCAGCGTCAACGTGATCGTGTCCGTCGGGAAGGTCGCCGGCCCGGCCGCGTAGGGCACGCCCAGGTAATCGGCCGCGGTCAGATACGCCCAATCCGCGGCGGTAGGCAGCCCCTCGAAGCGAAAGCTGCCGTCGTCGCCGGTCGTCGTCTCGAGGGAGCGCACCTCGTCGAACGTGGCGCTGTCGAAGACGCGCAACGTGACGGTGAGGCCGCTCGTCGCGCCGCCGCCAGCCGTCGCATTGGTCAGCGTCCCCGTGATCACCCCCGGCCCCGGCTCGAAGGCGAGCGCCGTCAGCGGCTGGTAGGCGAAGGAACGCGCGTACTCGGCGACCGCCCAGCGCTCGTCTTCGCTCAACTGGTCGGCGAAGGCGGGCATGGCGCCGCGGCCAGCGGAGATGACGTCGAACCACTGGGCCAGTGTACGCTCATAGGTCAGCGGGGCCGCCAGGTTAGGAGTATTGGGCGGCGCCTGAGGGCCGTCCCCCCGTCCCTGCGCGCCGTGACAGGCCAGACACGCGCTCTCATAGACGCGTCGGCCCACGTCCAGCTCTCCCGGATCGAGGTGCAGCGTCCAGGCGTAAGCGACGGCGTCCCAGATCTCGGCGTCGGTCAGCCGATTGGACCAGGGCGGCATCATGCGCGCCATGCGGCCATTGCGGGTGACGTCGAACCAGGCGGCGAGGGAAGCCTGGCGCGCCGTAGCCGGATCGGCGAACTGAGTGGGGGTGAACTGCAGTCCGGAGGCGGCGGGGCCATTACCCATGCCCGTCTGGCCGTGGCAAGGGGCGCAATTCTCTTGATAGATCGCCTGCCCCCGACGGGCGGAGGGAAGCCCGGCCGGCGCGCTCGTCGCGGGCGTCGCTGGCGGAGGCTCTTGCAGCGCTGGGGCGGCGCGCGCCGCGTTGCCGCTCGCCAACCAGATGAACAGCGCCCCAGCCAGTCCCACAGCCGCCCACCCCAGGCAGCGCCGCGCCCGTGCGCTGGCGGCCTCCCATCTCCCCCTGAGCGATCGCATCAATGCTGAGATCTCCTCTCCTGCCGATGAAAACGGTCGCCCTTGAGCGGGCGACCGTTCGTTGTCGCGCGATGCGCCGCAAGCCTATCCGAACCGTTCACAGGCCGTGGGCCTTGCATCCATCCACGCGCTCGCCAGAGCTGCGCCGATCCGGACAGGGACAGGCCCCCTTCACTCGACGGCCTGCACCTGCTGCGGCGGCTCCTCGTAGCGCGAGGGGCACTTCAGCAACAGGGTCTTGGCCTCGAAGACCCCATCCTCCCGCAGTTTGCCCTCCAGGATCGTCGTCGAGCCTTCGCGCGTGAAGTTATCGGGCATCACCCCGTGAAAATGAACGGCCAGGGTGTCGCCCGTCCCCGTCTGATCTTTGATCGAGAAGGACAGAGAGAGGTTGGGGGCATCCCATCGCACCGTCTCCTGAACGATCTCGCCGCTGACGCGCAACTGCTTGCCGACGAGGGCTGTTTCCTGGCCGACGACCTCATGCACTTCTTTGTAATAGGCGCCGGTGGTCTGCACGGCGTTGAAGACCAGATAGGCGACGACGGTCAGGATGACGACGACGCCGATGACGAACTTGAGCCGCTTGTTGGCCGTCGTCGGCCGGCTCAGCGCCTGCGGGATCGATACAGTCGAATCCATGTTCCCTCCACGACGAACGCGCTCCAATCAACAACTCCTCACCGATCGGGCCAGTAGTATACCATTGCCCAACGAAGGAAGTCAATCAAAATCGGCCTCGTCTGTCTCCGTCGCGCTGCCCTCCTCCGGGGAAGCCGCGTCTGGAGAAGCATCGTCCGGCTGCGTCGCCAGGAGCAGGCGCGCCTGCTCCGCCAGGGCAGCCGGGACCAGGACGCGCACCTCGGCCAGCGCCCCCACGGCGAGGCCGAAGACGGGCCCGGCGGCCTCGTAGCGCAGCAGCACAGGGATGCCTTCCTCCTGCAATCGCCCGCGGACGATCTGGGCCTCCATCTCGTTCGCGGCGCGATAGACTTCGACGGGTTCCATCGATCGCTCCTCGGCGGCAGCCTCGCTCAGTCGAGCACAGCCTCCCTGGCCCAGATCAAATGAGTGACATCGATGTCGTCGGGCACCGTGCAACCCGCGCCCACCATAAAGCCGATCTTCCCCATCTCGGCGATGGCCGCGCGCACCTCGGCCCGAATCTGCTCGCGGCTGCCCGCGACGATCGGGCCGCGCTGGTCGACGCCGCCGACGATCGTGCGCCGGAAGAGGGCGCGCCCCTGGCTGAGGCTCAGGTTCCCCAATTGCGGCGCCCAGTTGACGGCGTGGGCTGGATAGTCGGCGTAGGCTTCGAGGCGCAGGTCCGCGCCGCAGATATGCAGCAGGTTGAAGCGGGCGCCAGCAGCCTCCGCCGCCCGCAGGACCGTCAGATCGTGCGGCTTGATGTAGCGGGCGTGCTCCTCAGCCGTAAAACGGTCCGTCTCGCCGCCCTGCGCTGAGAAGTATACGCCCGCCGCGCCCGCCTGGATGCAGGCCTCGGCGAACTGCGCCAACGCCTCGGCGATCGTCGCCAGGCCAGCGCTCACCGCCTCCGGGTCCGCTTTCAGGTGCTCAGTCACCTGGCGGCCGCTCAGATCGTTGCCCACCGCGTAAGGATTGAAGATCGTCGTGACCAGCAACGCCTCATCGCGCAGCGCCGCGACCAGCTCGCGCAGGCCAGCCAACTGATCCTGAAATTGCCGCGCGGACAGGGGGGCTGGCCGCAGCTTGCGCCAGTCCGCCGGCGCGCGGATGGCGTCGACGCCAATGAGGGGATAGCCGTTGTCGTTCATGACCTTCAGAAAATCGGGATCGGCCGCGCGATAGTAGCGCAGATGCGCCTCGGCCATGGCGTGGCCCGCGCGCTGGTCGGCCGGGAAGTGGAACCAGAAGCTGGCTGGCACGCGGTCGACCGGCTGGCCGCGCAGGGCCGCCAACACCCGCTCGATTTTGTTCATGTCTGTCTCCTTGTGAGAGTTGGTTGGCGTCGATCAATAGGCGTTCCGATCACGGAAGAGCAGGAACACCGTGCGCAGCATGATCTTGAAGTCGAGGGCCAGCGACCAGTTCTCGATGTACCACAGGTCGTACTTGGT
>FWWM01003489.1_pt1 | contig 38856 bp, 42 predicted proteins | sample 2228351 | NCBI WGS metagenome assembly FWWM01 (sample SAMEA103939774, study PRJEB20133) | metagenome
CTGCGAGAAGACCATCTCCGCCTTCATGGGCTTCGTTCACCTCGCATGCGCCATGATCTGGCTGCGCTAAATGCAGACGCGGCCTAACGTGTCGTCATAATGGACAGAAACAGCCGACCGCGTATTGTAAGGCGGGTCGATGTAGATGCACTTCACCTGTCCGCGATAATTGGGCAGCAGGCTCTTGAGCGCCTCCAGATTGTCGCCTTGGATCAGCATGTTGCCGCTGCCGGGCGCGCCGGCGGAAAGCGCCGCGTCGCGCTCCAGCAGGCGGTACGGTACGGCATCCGCCGCCTTCACGTCGCGGTCGCGTGTCAGCCAGTGCAGGGTCGGCATTGTGTCCCCTTCGCCCGCCCTCTTGCCGCCCTGAATGAAATCTGGCAAGTTCGTTGCTGAAAAGGTTCAAGGGGCTTTGTCTTGGCACATGATGGTGCAGTGCTGACGCAGATCGGCGACCTCGCCGAGGCTGGCGAGCGGATGATCGAACGCCTCCGGCGCAAAGCGTTTCTGCCCGAGAGCCGCAAGGGGCTCAACGTTCGCTTCGGCATCGCCGAGGCGGCACAGCTGCTCGGCTGCTCTACCAACCGCATCCGCATGGCGGAAGATGACGGGAGATTGCCCCCTGCCCCCGCCTCCGAGAGCGGGCGCCGGCTGGGCTACACGGTCGAGGAAATGCTGCGGATGCGCGAGGTGCTGGGCGCGTCCCCTGCCCGCGCCCCGCTCGACGTGCCGGCGATCATCGCGGTGCAGAACTTCAAGGGCGGCGTTGGCAAGTCGACCGTCACCACGCACCTAGCCCATTATTTCGCGGTGCAGGGCTATCGCGTGCTGGTGGTCGATTGCGACAGCCAGGCGACGACGACGACCCTGTTCGGCTTCAACCCACACTTCAACATTACGCGGGAAGAGACGCTCTACCCGTATCTCTCGATTGACCCAACCCAGGCGGACCTGCTCTACGCGGTAAAGCGGACGCCGTGGCCGAACGTGGACCTGATCCCGTCCAATCTCGAACTGTTCGACGTTGAATATGAGCTGGCGGCAGCGGGCAGCGATGGCGGATCAGTGCTGGCGGCGCGGTTTCGCAAGCTGAAGCGCGGTTTGTCCGACCTCGCGCGCGACTATGACATCGTTCTGCTCGATCCGCCCCCTGCCCTCGGCACGATTAGCCTCGCAGTGATGCAGGCGGCGAACGCGCTGCTGGTGCCGCTGGCGGCCACCACGCCGGATTTCTGCTCCACCGTGCAATTCCTGTCGATGATGGATCAGGTGCTGCACCAGCTGACGGGCGCCGGCATCGAGGTCGACTACCAGTTCGTCCGGCTGATCTGCTCCAAGTTCGATGGCAACGATCCCAGCCACGCAATGGTGCGCGCGATCATGGAGCAGAGCTTCGGCCCTGCCCTGCTCCCGGTGCCGATCCTCGAATCGGCCGAGATCAGCCATGCGGCGATGCGGATGATGACCGTCTACGAGCTGGAAAAGCCGATCGGCACGCCCAAGACGCACAAGCGCAGCCGCGCCAATCTGGACGAGGCGCTGCGGCAGGTGGAGCAGCTCGTGCGCCAAAGCTGGGGGCGTGTCGAACCGGCCAGCGAGGAGGCGGTGATCCATGCCGCGGCCTGACCTTTCCTACAACGCCATGTTCTACTTACGTTCTGCACGGGAGGTGCGGCATGGCGCGTAAGCAATCGGACTATCTGGCGGCGCTGCTCGCAGATGACGCGTCCGAACAAGGCAATGCCCCCTTCCCTGCCCCGGCGCGCGAGGCTCCCCCGGAACGCGCGCGCACGACCACGCTGCTCGGTCGCGAGTCCGCGCTGGCGCGTGTGGCGAGCGGCGAGGTGCGGCAGGTCACCCAACTGCTGCTCGATCCCGCGCGCGTGCGCATCTGGCCGGGCAACGCTCGCACTTACGCGCACCTCTCGGAGGAGAATTGCCGCGAGCTGATCGACTCGATCGTCGCCGAGGGCGGACAGAAGGTGCCGGCGGTGGTGCGGCGCGTCGACGGCGATCCGGATCACGATTTCGAGGTGATCGCCGGCACGCGGCGGCATTGGTCGATCAGCTGGCTGCGTTCGCACAGCTATCCCGACATGCAGTTCGTGGCGCAGGTCGCGCAGCTGGATGATGAGGCGGCTTTCCGGCTGGCGGATCTGGAAAACCGCGCGCGGGCCGACGTGTCCGACCTGGAGCGGGCCCGCAACTATCTCGACGCGCTGAAGGCGCATTACGGCAACCACCAGACGCGGATGGCCGAACGGCTGAAGCTGTCCAAGGGCTGGCTGTCCAAGATGCTGAAGGTCGCCACGATCCCTGACGCGGTGATTGCCGCCTTCGCCTCGCCGGGCGACGTGCAGCTGAAGCCGGCCTATACACTCGCCCAGGCGCTAGACGACAAGGACATGGCCAAGGCGATCACCGCCATGGCGCGGCAGGTCGCCAAGGAACAGGCGGCACGTCGCGAGGCGGGCGCCCCCCCCTCCCCCGCCACGGACGTGCTGCGGCGGCTGCTCGACGCGCCAAAGGCGTTGTCCGGTGACGAAAGGCCAGAGCCGTACCGCTACGCCACCAAGTACGGGCGCACCGCACTGACGGTACAGTCGGCTAACCGGCAAGGCGTGACGATCCGCCTCCACGCGGGCTCTGGCGCAGACACGGACGAGTTGATGACCGCCTTGCGCGATGCACTGGCCCACCTCGAGGCGACCGGGAAAGGACTCCAGCGCTGATGTTTCCCCGGGGAAACATGCAGGGGCGGAGCATCGGTTTTGTAAACCGCTGGTCGATGTTTCCCCGGGGAAACATCGCATGACCCGCGCGCGCCGGGAGGCCGTGTCCGAGCAGTTCGAGCTGTTCCTCCCCTATCTTGCCGACTTGCCGCTGCGCGACCAGCGCGAAATGATGGAGCGGCCTTTCTTCAGCCTCGCAAAGTCGAAGCGTGTGAAGCCGATCGACTACCGATCACCGGACGGCAAGCTGTGGGTCCACGTCTCGGCCAATCCCGACTACGGCATGGCGACGATCTGGGACGCGGACATCCTGATCTACTGTGCCTCGATGCTCGCCGACATGGCGCGCCGCGGCGTTAACGACGTGCCGCGCAAGCTCCACCTGATGCCCTACGACCTGCTGCGCGCGATTGGGCGGCAGCCGACGGGTCGCGCCTATGAGCTGCTCGGCCAGGCGCTCGACCGGCTGGTGTCGACCACGGTCAAGACAAATATCCGTGCCGAGAACCGCCGCGAGGCGACGTTCAGCTGGCTCGACGGCTGGACGCAGCTGGTGGACGAGAAGACCGAGCGCTCGCGTGGCATGACAATCGAATTGTCGAACTGGTTCTGGGAAGGCGTGATGATGACCGGCGGCGTGCTGTCGATCGACCGCGCCTATTTCGACATCACCGGCGGGCGCGAGCGCTGGCTGTACAAGGTCGCGCGCAAGCATGCGGGCGGCGCCGGCGAGGCGGGCTTCGCCATCTCAATGCCGACGCTGTTCGAGAAGTCGGGCGCCGAGGGCCAGTATCGCCGCTTCAAGTTCGAGATCGCCAAGATCGCCGAGCGCGACGAACTGCCCGGCTATGCGCTGACGATAGAGCAGCCCGATGGCAAGCGCGAACCCGCGTTGCGGATGCGCCGGCGAAGCGAAGGCGAGACGAAGGCGGCGCCGTCAGCGAAGGCAGCGAAGACTGGCAAGGCACCCTCCCCCGCCCCGAAGCCCGATCCCGCTCTTGAGCCGACGGCCGAGCCCGGCGTCGATGCCGCCGCCCTGATCCGCCGCAGCGTGAAGAGCCTGTCGGGCCGCGCCACCTTCGGCGAGATCACCGACGCGACTCTGGCAACGCTGCGCGCCGAATGCCCCGGCTGGGACTATCAGACACTCCACGCTGACTTCCGCACCTGGATAGAGGCGGACGCAGGCCGGACCCCGGTGAGCTATCAGAACGCCTTCATCGGCTACGTGCGGCGCTTTGATGCTAAGAATCGGCATACGCTGCGGTAGAGAGATCACCTGCGATTCGTGGCCACCGAATAGGACGGCGTCGCCAGCGCGGGGTTCTGTGTCCGAACATCGAGCAGCAACGCGATCCTTTGGCAGACGCGGCACGGAGCTACAACTGGACGACGATTGTTGAAAAGGTCCGGGCAATGCCCGCGCTCGCCAACACTACGCGGCCGGGTAGCACATCCGGCTTCGCGCCGCTGCATCAGGTGGCGCATGGCGGTGGACCGTCATCCGTGGCGATGGCTCTGATCACGCGGGGCGCTTGGCGGAGCCTGCGCGAACTTTCACGCCGTCATCCGTGGCCGCGTCGGCGATCTGGAGGCGAAAAGCGGACTCCGCCTGCTACGACTGGCACCCATGCTAGAGACCTTCGGTGATCGATAGTTCCCGGAGTCCGAAATGTACGGTGGTTTCCGCTACAGCCTGGATTTGCAGGGCGCCGAACCGACCCTGGTGAGCGAGAGCTGTTGCCGCGTCGTGGAGGGATCCGAAGAGCGGCAAGAGGTCGACGTCCATTGCAGCAGACTGGTCCCGCAAAAGCCGCGTTCCACGGGCATCGAGATTATCCGCAAGGACGATGGCGTTCCGGATGTATCGCGTGGCGAGTGACAGATCCTTCCTACGGCCTCGTGGCGCACCGCAGATTCGGACAATTTGAACGTCGCCGGCGCAACGCCATCGCAAACTGATTCAATGAGAGTGCTCATTTTCCACCCGTCCGTCGATCATCGATACTCCGGGAACGCTAATCGACACTCCCGGAACGGCGAGGCGATACATCGGGAACGCGAGCATCGATCCTTCAGGAACGCCGCAACGATACTCCGGGAACGCACCTTCGAAAGCGAATCGTGGAAAGTCGCTGACTTGAGCAGTTACAGCGGCACCCCTAACTTCTTAACCTCTCATTGAACCCTCTAACCCCGCGAAATAATTTTCTTTGAATTTTGGAGATTCAGAAAGGCAGGCTCTAGCGTCGCATTGCGTCCACAGTGCCGTGCGCTAGCGTAAATCGTCAGGACCGGGCAGCGACTTGCTCGATCGATCCAGGCCCCAGTCAGTGCAGTAACGCGGTGACGAAGGACGGATGGGGTAATGTCGGCGTCTGCGACGAACCATGTCCATGCCTCGCTCCTCGTCGATCGCACCGGCACGACCTACCAAGCGGATGCCCGCTATTCAGTTGGTCGCTCGTCAACCCTCTTACCAACTGAAATCTCGAGAGCTTGCTTCAACAACATGACCGGATCGACCCCGATAGCCAATGCCACGGCAACATACTCGTCAACGCCAAGCAGGCGCTCGCCGGTTTCGTACCGCGACACGTAGGCCTGTTGCCAACTTAGCCGCCCAGCGAGATCGACCTGCCGCAGCTTGGCATCACGGCGTGCCTTTGTGAGCAGGTGCACGATGAGACAATGCAGGTCAGACGAAGCAGGAGAGCGCATACCAGGCATCTACCATTTGCCTAGTATACGTAAAGCGTATATCACGCGTCTAGCTTTTTGCGAGCGCGATCCGATGGAAGACGACCGAATTGCTGAGAAGTGTGCATCGGCGGACAGGGAAGCTTCCATACCGGTGCTGGATCGCTTCGTCGCTCGCCTGGAGGTCAGCCGGACCTACCCGTGTCCGGTGGTCAGCATCCTAACCTTCTGGGCCGGGCTGATCGCGCTCACCGTCGTCGACAAGGTGACCGGAACGACGCCTGTGGTAGCGAGCCGCCTCTATGCGGTTGCATGGGCGCTGGTAGTAGGCCTGGAACTCGGCCGCGATGTTTGGGTCCAACGTCACCGCTACGCGTCACCTCGCTGGCTACAAGCTTTAGATGCGGCCGTGGGCCACGAGGTGACCGTCCATGCGCTGGCCGCGCTGATCAGGCAGCATGAGCACGAGTTGGATTACGTGGTCACCCGCTCCGATCTGAGATTCGAGGTTCAGGCAGAGCGAGCTCGACGAAGGGAAGCTGCACGGCGAGCGGAAGGATTTCGCCTTGTCGAAGCACCGGTGATCGACGCCGCTCAGGTCGCGCGCGACGAGAAACGACGCCGTCGTGCTCGTGAGCGGCGTGCCGCCAGGCAGGGCAGGGCGCCTGCGTGACCGGCTCTAAGCCGGAAACGGTTGGAGATCTGGTCGGCATTACGATCTCCGGCGGGATCGCGCACTTTCCCGGCCGGGCTGGCGAGCGAGTTCGCCACTTCGCCGATCTCGACCCGACACTGGTCGCCGAGCTGCTCACCGCGGCCGAGGCGGTGACTTCTTCACCCGCCCGGTTCCGAATGGGACTGCGCCTGTCCGCCCTGACGCGCGCACGTACAGCATACGTCTCGTGCATGCCGACCACTCACGGGTGCTGACCGTCCCGGAGCCGTTCGAAGCACCGGAGCTGGCGCAGCTGATCCGAACCGTGCGCCGCTGCCTATCGGACAGGGCGAGACACCACGCTTCGCATTTGCTCGGCGCTCCCGACGTGATAGCGTCCGTTCGCCGCCCGGTCAGTCCCGGCGGTGAGGCGTAGCAACCTCAAGACATAGCAGCCGGTCAGCAATTAGGTGTTGGCCGGGTGGCCGTCACGCATGTCCAGGGCTCCGCCTAAAGGTGGCGGCGCCTTGTGCTATGCAGGGTTGCTAACACCCGGCTCACGGGCCGGAGAACGCCTCCAGACGACGGGGAGGCGGTCATGGCAGGGCAGGGTACGTTTCGAGCCGTAGCGGCGCTCACAGCGGCTCTGGCGGGCGTTCCGGCCATGGCGCAGCAATCACTCGGTGTCGCTGACTTTCTCACCACCATCGGCGGCGATACCGACGTGAAGACCAGCGGGTCGCTTCGGACCCGCCCGTCGCCGCAGGTCTTCCCGCTGCTCGACGACGCTGACGAGATCATCGGCTACTCCTTCTTCTCCGAGAAGATTACCACCAACGGCTCGGCGACAGCCGAGCGCGCCCGCGATGCCTTCGCTCAGGAGTGTAGCGCCAAGGGCGGTCGGCTCGAGCCGGAGGAGGGGGACGCAGCACGCACCTTCCGCGATCGCGCGCTCGGCCGCAGGCTGCCGCCCCGGGGCGAGTTCAAGCACTTCTGGTCCGGCATGTCGGCCGTGTGCTCGCGTGGACCGGACCAGGTCCTCGGAGGCTTCGTCGCGATCACATTCGACACGACCGAGGTGGCGACGAAAGGCGACCTGGGCAGCCGGCTAATGAGCCGCGTGTCGATGGTCCCGACCCGCACCGCCGTCTATGCCTGCCGCCCCGACCAGATCCGCTCTGCGGCATGGTTCCAACGCACCCAGGACAGCTACGTCGCCGACCGAGAGGCCGAGCAGAACCGGCACGAAGCCTTCCGACGCGACCTCGCGATCGGAACCGTCACCAACTGCGGCACGGTAGTCCAGATCCGCGGTCCCATGGTCGAGATCGCGGTGCCCCCGACCACGCTAACGCCCAACGGCCAATCCACCTTCTGGTCCCGGCGTGATGCGCTGGCGCCGACCTTCTCGACGCCGTGCACCTACGGACTCTGAGGAGCCGATCTGCCCGATTTGCATAAACTGGAAACCCTGAACGGAGACGCGCCATGACCATCGACCTGAGCGACTTCAAACTAACGCCTTTGCCCTCCCGTGAGACCCCGCCCTATGCGTCGGCCGACCCTTCGACGGACCTGCGGTTGCTCCTCGCCGGCACCGACTGGAGCGAGCCAGGACACGGCGGCTACCCGACCCGCACCGAGGCGGGAGATTGGATGATCCGGGTCATGTTGGACCTGCCTTACCCCATGCTTGCCAGCCTTGAAGCGCAGGCCGGCTCGCATGACGTCGGCGAGCTGATCCGGGCCGCTCTCGTGACCGCTGGACATGGCTCGCGGACGGAAATTGTAGGTATCAGGTCCGACCGCTACGCGACCCGCGACGAGCAGCGTGAGCGGCTCGGGATCCCCTCAGGAATAAGCGGCACGCGAGAGGGCGAATGACCGATCGATCCGGGCACGAACGGCTACGCTACCAGGCGGTTCTGAAGCCGCTCGAATGGGAGCAGCGGATGCGCGTCGACTACCGTGATGACGTACTTCGGATCGTGGCTGTCCTGGCTGCCGACGGCATCGCCATCAGTGAGGATGTCGCGTTCATGGCGTGGCACCGGTTCTCGGAAGAGGACCGCTGCGCCGGCTGGTACGGCCCCGGCACCGACGACCAGATCCGACGCAACCTGATGCCGCATCTCGAGCTCAGACCGATTGCGGAACAGGATGGCTCTGGCAATGTCCATCGGCCCGTCGTTAACCCGGATCACGCCCGCCGATGAGCGACGTCGAACACCACGATGTCAGGACGGCATTGGCGCTGATGCGCCTGGCATTGGCGTTGCTCGACCGGGCTGGATGCACCCTTGTTGCAGCTCGCCTTCAGCATGCGTTCGAGAGGGTTTGGAACGATCCGGGGGCCGCCGCAATGCCGCGCCATCCTGCCGCTCCGAGCGGTGCTGAACACGACCGGCACAAGCATCAGCGCCCGACCGACAACGGGGAGGGAACCGACCCATGACGGACGTCATCACGCTTGGGATTTCGGGATGGTTCACCCCGCATGGAACCCTCTACCATGAGGAGGGTCGCACGCTCGATGAGATCGCTCCGGAGGACTGGTCCAACCTCCTCGCCCATGCCGACGCGATCGACTTCTTCACGCGACCCGATCCGGCCTGGCCGGCACTGGAAGCCCGCATCTTCCATCTGACGATCACCGACGGCGAGCGGTCGCGCGAGCTGGCGGTAAACGACCCGTTCGAGGCGCCGGAACTGGCCTTCCTCATACGGCTGACGCGCCGTGCCATGCGGGACCGGCTGGTGCTGACGCCTGAAACGCTGAGCGAGGAGGCGCTCGAAGCCTTACGGGCAAGCCTGCGTCAGGCGGGGCAAGACTGAGTCGGCTGGCCGGCTCATGCGCCGGCCCGTGTGCTCCGCCGGAATCCGGGGATGCGCCCGAAAGAACCACATCATCTACGGCGGCCAGCTTACTGAGCAGTAAGGGTAGGGGCACACCCGATGCACCCTGACGGGGTGCGAAAAAGGGCAGATTCGCGTCGTTTGAGCGGCATGGTCCGACGCAGATGCTGTGCTCGGACCGTCTGGTCCATGGTGGTCCACAGAGCATCTAGAGCACGGATTTGCAGCGTTTCTTCTGGCGCTGCTCTGCACTTCCTCCTTGCGCGCCCGTTATGCGCAATGCACACTCCCTTCCGGGGTAGAAGGGGGTCCGCATGGCGCGCGTACCGATCACGGTGTACCTGCAACCCGACCAGCTTGCCGGCATCGAGCGCCGCGCGGGCCAGGTCGGCAAGACGCGCAGCGCCTGGGTGGCGGACACGCTGGTGCGCTCACTCGAGGACGAGCTGCTGCCGCTCGACGAGATCCTGCTCGACCAGCTCACCAAGGTTCGTGCCGGCCTGGAAGTCGTCGCGGAAGTGCAGGTCGGGCGTGGCCCGGAGAGCAAGAAGGGGCTGGCTGAGATGCGGCAGCGCCGGACCGACCTGGCAACCCGGATGCTGGCCGAAGCGCGCGGGATGCTGCGGCGATGACCGATGCCGGCCGCAGGCGGATCGACGTCTCCAGTGAGGTCCACAGCCGCCTGGATGCCGAATCCAAACGGCGCAATATTCCCATCCGTGATCTCGTCGAACAGGCGGTCACCACCATGTTCGACAGGGAGGCACAAGCAGCCCTGTCGGTGCGTCAGCAACGTGAGCGCCGCCATGCCGATCGCATGGAGGAACAGACCGCTCAAATCGGCGAGATCACGCGCCGCGTCTCGGCCCTGATCGCCCAGCAAACGAAGGATCTGCCCGGCGCGTTGAACGCAGGCTTCGACGCGATCAAGACGACCATCAAGGAGACCGGCGGGACCGGACATCTCCGCGACATGATCGCCAAGTTCCAGGCCGAATTTACGACCATCTTCAAGGAAGCGCAGAGCGCTCTGGCCGCCTCGGTTCTCAATGTCACCAAAGCCGCCGAGGAGCAGGCGAAGAGCCTCGGGAAGCAGCTCGATCGCATCGAGAAGCGTCAGTCGGGTACGCGTACAAAGCTTGGCGCAGGTGCCGCCCTTGGCATCGCCGGACTTGTTCTGATCTGCCTACTTTTCGCGAATACGGCGCCGACGCGCTGGCTTTCCATCCGCCTTCTGGGTGAGAGTGACTCGGCATCTGCGGCATGGAGCCTGGCAGGCGATGGGCGCACGAAAGGCGAGCTGATGGCGGAGACCAAAGGCCTTCTCGGCGATGATACATACCGGGTCCGGTACGCCGAATGCGTGGACCACGCGAAGCGCATGAAGAAGCCGTTTCCGTGCCGGCTCACCTTTCCGCCTCTGCTCGGCACGACGCCGTGACCGTCCGGCCCAACTCGATCGCCGGCGGCGGTGATGCCGCCGGCTATTATGCGGCCGACAACTACTACACCGGGGAGCAGGAAGGGCCCTCCGAGTGGGGCGGGGGGGGGGCCGAGGAACTCGGTCTGTCCGGCACCGTGAATGCCGGAAAATTCGCCGAGGTGCTGGACGGCAAACTGCCCAACGGGGCCGTTATTGCGAGAGGGGGCAATGGCGAGCGGGCGCCGGGGTTCGAGCTGACGTTTAGCGCGCCGAAGTCGGTATCGCTGGTCGCCATGATCGGCCGCGATGAGCGGGTCATGCCAGCGTTTGCGGAAGCGATCCGGAGCACCATGGCGTGGGCCGAGGAGCGGTTCGGGGAGGTGCGGTGGGGCAAGGCCGGCGCGGTGATCGAACCCGGTCGCTTGGTGTACGCGATCTTCTACCATGACCTTAGCCGGAAGCTCGACCCGCAGGCCCACGCTCATGTCGTCGTGGCGAATGCCGCACAGCGGGGTGACGGTCGCTGGGTCGCCCTCCACAATCCGGCGCTGTGGAAGCATTCGAGCACGATCGGCGCCGCCTTCCATGCCGACTTCCGTGCCCGGTTGGAGCAGCTCGGCTATCGGATCGAGATCACCGGCAAGCACGGTCAGTTCGAGATCAGCGGTATCCCGCGTGCCGCCATCGATGCGTTCAGCGCACGGCGCGAACAGATCCTTAGCCGGGCGGCTGAGCTTGGGGCTTCCGGCCCGAAGGCGATGGAGACGATCGCGGTCAGTACTCGCGACGCCAAACAGGCGGGCGATGCCACGGTTGCCCGCGTCATGTGGGCCGAGAAGGCCGAGGTCCATGGTGCTGCCATCTCCGCCGTCGTGAACGCCGCGCGCGGAATCGAGCGGCCGCGGTCCGTACTCGATGCCGTGCGTGCCTGGGGGGCCGCCTTGCTTGAGCGGATCACGAATGCCTTCGGACCACGACCCGAGCCGCTGCTTCACGGCACGGATGCGGTGCGCCGGAGCGCCGAGCTGGCGAGCGGCTATGCGGTCGCGGCCGGTGTTCGGCACCTCGGCGAACGCGAAGCGAGCTTCACCTACGCGAACCTGCTGAAAAGCAGCCTCGATATGGCGGAGAAGGGCGCGACGGTGCGCGGTATCGAGGAGCGCATCGAGCGGCTGCGCGAGGCAGGTGTGCTCATCGCCGGTCCGCGCGGCAGCCTGCACGCAGACCGGCTCACGACCCGCGATATGCTGGCGACGGAAAAGGCGCTGGTTGCGGCCGCGCATGGCGGGGTGGGGCAGGGGACACCCATCCTCGAGGCCGCTTCGGTCGACACCGCACTCGACCGCGCGGCCAGTCGGCGCGAGGTCACGCTGTCCGGCGAACAGCGTGTCGCGGTACACGCCATGCTGTCCGGCACCAACCGCATCCAGGTCGTCCAAGGCGATGCCGGTACCGGCAAGTCGTTCCTCTTCGAACTCGTACGGGAGGTTGGCGCGGAAGTAGGGGCGGGGATGCTGGTGCTGGTCCCGCAGAACAAGTTGATGGATGACCTGACCGGACGGGGGCTGGAGGTGCGCTCGCTCGCATCCGTGCTGAAGGAGCATGCTAGCCGGGTCGGCCCGGCCAAGCCGAACGAGCAGCTGTCGGCGCTGATGAAGGGCAAGGTCGTGGTGCTGGAGGAGGCCTCGATGGTGTCCTCGCGTCAGCTTGCCGGGTTGTTCGAGGTCGCCTGGAACGGCGAGGCCGCCAAGCTGGTGCTGGTCGGTGACGTGAAGCAGATACCCGCCGTAGAGGCCGGGCGGCCGTTCGCGCTGCTGCAGGAGGCGGAGGCTCCGACGGTGCGGCTGACCGAGAACCGGCGCCAACAGACCGATGTGCTCCGTGAGGCCGCCTCCCTGGCACGCGAGGGCAGGGTCGCTGCTGCTTTCGAACGGCTCGGGAACAAGGTCCAGGAGAACGCTCATCCCGCAGGAGCGGCCGTTGTAGAATATCTGCAGCTTTCGCCCGAAGAACGCGACCGCACCGCCTTGCTCACTTCGGGGCACGTGCTGCGCGAAGCCGTGCTGGAGACGGTTCGGGCCGAGCTGCTGGCTAGAGGAAAGCTGGGCGCGGACGCCCTGAGCCTGCGCAGCTGGGACACGCTGAACCTGACCCGCGAGGAGCTGCGCCAGATCCGGCATTGGGCGGAGGGGATGCGGCTCGACATCTACCGCCACCAGTCAGGGCTTGTGCCGGGATCCTACGAGGTTGGCTTGATCGATCGGGCGAGCGGCATGCTCGAGCTCGCCCGTGACGGTCAAACCAGGCTCTTCGATCCCAAAAGCCTCCGATCGGGAGGGGAGGGGGCCGCGCTCTCCGTTCCCGGAGAGATCGAAGTTCGCGAAGGTGACCGCTTGGTCTTCACGGCCAGCGACCTGAAGCGCGGGATGGCGAACGGTGCTGCGATGACGCTCACCGCGATCGATGGCGACACGCTCCACCTGTCCGGCCGTGACCGGGATCATGTGATCGGGCCCGACGATCCGATGCGCGAGCGGCTTGGCCATGGCGCTGTCATCAACATGCACCGTGCGCAAGGGATGACGGTCGATCGCGCGATCACGGTGATGGACAGCCGCGACAGGCTGCTGAACAGCGAGAGCCTCTACTACGTGCTCCAGACCCGCGCGCGCGAGGACGTGTCGCTGCACACCGACGACAAGAAAGCGCTCGCCAACGCGATCGAGTCACATCGCGGTGACGTTCCGCACGCGAGCGATGTGGCACCCGAGCTCTCGTTGTCCGGTAGGGAGCGATTCGATCCGGCCACGGGCGAGCTGCCCCGACTAGACGATCCTGGCGCGAGCGATCGCCGCCAACTGGAGGCGATGAGTGCCGCCCTCCGATCCATCGGCAGCGAGCCTGCCAAGCCGGTGGCGGAGGCTGTTCGGCAGGCGCCGGTTCCGGTCAGAGAGCTGGTGAAGGAGCCGGAGATCGAGATCGACCACGATTACGACTTCGACATGTGAGACATCGCGTTGCGATTACGGGTGGGCGGATCAGCTTCGTTCCTGCTCATATGATCTGGGTTTGCCGGCCGTCGAAGCGGACATCGTAGAGGCCAAGGATGGCGGAGATCGGACGACCTTAGCGAGGCAAGCAGGTAAACCAGATGCTGCAGGACATGGCCAACGAACCGGACTTCGGGGTGGTCGCCGACCGGGGCGAGGGCATCGGCGCCGTGCAGCCCATGAAAATGGGGGAGGGCGGGCCGCGGTACCGCGACGCCGTCGACCTCGCGATCGAGCTGACCGCCAAGTCTGCCGCCTTCCGCAGCAGTCTGCCGCCCGCACTCCGGGCTGGGCTCGCCGGTCTCGTCCGAACGGTGACCTGCTACTACAGCAACCTGATCGAGGGGCATGATACCCACCCCGTCGACATCGAGTGGGCGCTGAAGAACGACTTCAGCGCTGACCCGGCCAAGCGGGACCTGCAGCTCGAGGCGACCGCCCGTTTCGCGGTCCAGGGCTGGATCGACGGGGGAGGGCTGGCGGGCCGGGCGACGAGCGTGGAGGGCCTGCAAGAGGTTCACCGACGCTTCTGCGAGCATCTGCCCGAGTCGATGCTCTGGATTGAGCCGGTCGAGGGCGGCGAGCGCGTTCTGGTCGAGCCCGGTGCCCTGCGGACCCGCGATCTCCGGGTCGGGCAGCACATTGCGATCAGCCCCGGGGCGGTGCCGCGCTTTCTCGAGCACTTCGCCTGGGCGTATCAGAAGCGCGGCGCGACGGACGCCATCGTATCTCTCGCGGCCGCGCATCACCGGTTCGCCTGGATTCACCCTTTTCTCGACGGCAACGGGCGGGTCGCCCGCCTCATGTCGCACGCCATGCTGCTCGACGCGCTCGACACGGGCGGCGTGTGGTCCATCGCGCGGCCTCGGCCGCAACGTGCAGGCCTATAAGCGGCACCTTGCCGCCTGCGACCTACCCCGCCGCAACGACCTTGATGGGCGGGGCTCGCTAAGCGAGGAGGAGCTGGCGAGCTTCACGACCTTCTTCTTGAAGACCTGCATCGACCAAGTCGACTTCATGGCCGGCTTGGTCGAGCCCGACCAGCTGCGCAGTCGCATCCGGCGCTGGGCGGCCGAAGAGACGGACGGGGGAAGGCTGCCGGCCAAGGCCATCCAGGTAATTGACGCAGCGCTGTACCGAGGCGAGCTCCCGCGCGGCGAGGTAGAGAGTATCGTCGGCACTGGCGAACGCCAAGCGCGCCGGGTTACCTCCGCGCTGACGAGTCTCGGCGTGCTGACGGCCGACAGTTCCCGGGCGCCCCTGCAGATCGCCTTTCCTGCCACGCTGGCGGGGCGCTGGATGCCGGGACTGTTCCCAGAAGCGCGTAGCGGCTTGCGTCAGCCGCTGGAATCATCAGCGGTGCGACACGGGGCGGCCAATGGTAAGGTGTCGTGACCGCGATGATGCGGATCAACTCGACGGAGGCAACCTTCCCGTTCTTCAGCCGCAACGACTTCCAGGGTCAGCCCAGCAGCCGTGTTTACCGACCCTACAAGGCATTCGAGATCATCCTCGACCGTGTTCTCGGCGAACGGGTGAGAGCGGATGGCGCGTGCGCTGTCGACCTCTGGTGTGCGCTCGCCAACATTCGTTGGTCCGGTCCAGATGGCATGGACGTCTCCTACGGCTTCAGGCGGGCCGGCGAGGTGGTGTCCTGGGTGCGCGAGGAGGGAGACTATCTCACCTGGTATTGCAGCGGCGAGCCAGGGCACGTTGCCACTTGGATCGACAGAGCGCTCGCGGTAGCGGGATGGTCGTGGAGGCGGTTGGAACCGGACGCCGCGGACACCGGCGAGAGGGCCGACGACAGTTAGCGCTTGGCGTAGAGTTCGGGCTGCCGCTCCACGACAGAACGGCGGACCGCGCGCAGCCGAATGGCTTCCGGTCGAGCGAAAACGGGTACTGATTGCGTGTAGGCCGATCAGGAGTGTGGACGCCCACAAGTAGATAGTTTGGAAATGCCAATCGTGACACTTTGCCCAGCGGCAAAGTGTCGCAGCCGACAGAAACGCCGCCGGCCGAACCGGAAGGGATTCACACGATTCCCGTTTCGTGCTTCTCCTGTTCCCATGATTCAAGGTGACTTGTTCTCCGCATCCCCGGTGGCCCCGCCGAGGATTTCGTCCCAGACGCCCTTAGCCGAGGGTCTGCCGTCGATCATCGATGTTATCGCGCAGGTGTCGACCCGGCCGCGCTACGCCTTCATGGTCTTGAACCTGATCGCGCGCGCGGCAGGGCAGGGGGGCAAGGCAGGACCCTACGTCCTCCGGCAGGGGCAGGCCGTTCGGCTGCGCGACTGGTTGTGCGACTCCCTCGCTCCCATGGCAGCCCGCGATCATAAGCGGGCAGCGCTGGCCGAGCAGGTGAGGGTGGAACTGGCAGGGCAGGAGCAGCTGCCAGGAGACCCTGACGCAGCGTCACGACTAGTGGAGCAAGTGGTGCTGGAGCGGGTGCGCCGCTCCGGCCGGTGTAATGTCAGCCGGGCGGTGTCCGAGCTGGTCCGGGCAGGGCTGGTCCGGCGCCACTATGAGGGCTGGCGAGTAGATCACCACAATCGAGGCGCCCGGCGCGAGGCGGTGTACACGTTATTGCCCGATACGATGCGCGCACTAGGCAAGGCGTAGAGCTAAATCCGCGCTGGTCATGACAACCCTCAGTCTGCTGGATCAGGGTCGCATGGCAATTTGACGCTCTTGAGCTTGCCCGTGAGCTAGGCTTACTGTCGCGAGACCCGCCGGCATGAATTGCTTGCCAGTCCAGAAGCCGCTCGAGTGTACGCTCTCGGCGGCTCCTGCTTATGATTTAAGAAGCGCTGTGATCTCAGCCATCCAGCGCGGCGAGATCAGGCTGTTACGGATCAGCTCGGTGGCGCTGGACGGGATCAGCGGGGGAGTCGTGCGCGATCCGAGAAACAGGGCGGTGCTTGACCTTGGTGACGAGCGGTCTGACCGTCGGCGAAGTCAGCCTGCCGATCACCTAAGCAAGTCCAAGCGAGGTGCTCCGACCCTTTGCCGATGCAATCAGCTTCGACGCCGCGACGGGAACGATCGCGCTAGTCGGGCCGGTGCCATGGACGCCGCTTGCGCGGCGAGACGGGGAGGCGCATATTACTGTCATGGCGACCCGGTCCGATACGATAACCACCAAGGGGAGCAAGCCAGGCGTGCTCGGGCGCAGCGCAGCGACGGGCCGTTACGTTCTGGCGCCGGTGGCAACCAAGAAGGCGACCGTCTCCGACCAGCGTATCGCCGCGGCAGTGAAGAGCGTTCTGGCCAAGAAGAAGTAGTTTGCCGGTCGTTCAGACGTCGACGGATGACGTCTTCATCAATTGCCCCTTCGACGATGCGTTCGCGCCGACGTTCCGCGCACTGATCTTCGCCATTCTCGTCTGCGGCTTTCGCACGCGCTCGGCGCGCGAACTGGATGACGGTGGCCAGACTCGGATTGACAAGATCTTCGCTCTGATCGAGCAGTGCCGCTACGGCATTCATGACCTGTCACGCACCGAGCTGGACGCGGTCAACAACCTGCCGCGCTTCAACATGCCGCTCGAACTCGGGCTGTTCCTTGGCGCCAAGCGCTACGGTGGCCAACATCAGAAGGTCAAGCGTATCCTGATCCTCGACGTGGAGCAGTTCCGCTACCAGCGTTTCATCTCCGATCTGGCTGGCATGGACATCCACGAGCATGGGGGCGACCCGACTCGAGCACTTCGCGAGGCGCGTGATTGGCTCGCCAACGTGTCGCGTCGCGAGCTGCCGAGCGCCGACCGCGTGCAGCGCGTCTATAAGGCGTTTCTGGCCGACTTGCCCGATCTGGCGGCCGTGCTAGAGTTTCACCCAGATCGGATCCCGTATGTCGATTTCGAGCGGGTCGTCGGGCGATGGCTGATCGAAGCGCCGGCCGCGATTGGGGCAGCTTGAGGCGCCGCTGAGCCGTTACGCTCGCAATCCGATAACATAGATTATGTTAAACTAGGCGCCCTTGGTCAAAGGCTGTTTCTGGGTTCGCAGTGTTTTTTGAATGGCCTGGGGCCGCAAGCCTGCAGCCGTGCTCTCGTCGGCATCTGAGCTCAGGATGGGCGCCACTTAGCCGGGACCAGCGATCTCGATTCGATATGTAGATCAAACGCAGCGGCGCCCTTAACGCCCTAAGCGGGATAGCGAATCTGGAGCCGCGGGGCTTGGTGGAAACTGTACATTCAATGAACGAGAGGCATCCGGCCCCGATCAACATCGAAGGGCTTCGTCAGCGGATCCGCGTGATGGCGTTCGACCGCGGCACCCCTCGGCAAGTCTCGCTCTGGCGTGCTGATATATCTGATAGCCGTGCAAATCTCGTCATCGAGGGGATGACGCCGACTTCGGACGACGATGATCTCTTTGCGCTGATGCTCGACGAAGGCGTTCCCGTCCGTAATGCCATCCATCATTCTCGAGCTCTAGGCCGCGTCTGCATTTAGCGCAGCCAGATCATGGCGCATGCGAGGTGAACGAAGCCCATGAAGGCGGAGATGGTCTTCTCGCAGCGCAAGGCGATGCGGCGGAAGCGCTTGAGCTTGTTGAAGAAGCACTCAACCTGATGGCGTTCCTTGTAGAGGCGCCAGTCGATGGGAGGCTTTCCGGTTCGGCTGGGATTGGCTTTGATGTGGGCAGTAGCACCGAGACTGTCGGCGATGAAGACGCGTAGCGGATCGGCGTCATAGGCGGCGTCGGCGATGACGTGGCCGACACCCTTCAAGCCCGTCAGCAGCGCTTCGGCCTGGGGGCGATCGCCCCATTGCCCGGGCGTCGGATGGATACGGATCGGCAGGCCGATGGCGTCGACCGCCGCATGCAGCTTGGTCGTCAGCCCGCCGCGGGACCGACCGATCGCGGCAGCTTCAGCCCCCCTTTTGCGCCCGCCGCATCGGCGTGCGCCTTCGAGATGGTGCTGTCGATCAGGACGTATTCGAAGTCCGGCGTGTCGGCCAGGCTATGGAAAAGCCGTTCCCATACACCGGCATGCGACCACCGCCGGAACCGCGCATGCACCCCTGTCCACTTGCCGAACACCTCCGGCAGGTCACGCCAGCGCGCCGCATTGCCGGCCATCCACAGGATCGCATCCACAAATAGCCGGTTGTCGACACCGCTCCGCCCTCGCGTCCCCTCCCGACCCGGAAGATGACCCGCAATCCGATCCCATTGCTCGTCCGTCAGCGTTCGTCTGCTCAAGGCTTGGCTCCTTCACCAGCCTTGAATCAGATCGGTCTTCCAAATGGAATCCGCTAAATGCAGACACTGCCTAAAAGAGGAGATAAGCTCGCCCCGCTGTAGCCTTGGCGACCGGCCGCCGAGCGACGCCGGACGCGAGATCGTTACCAGCTTGGCTGCGGTCAATGAAAGCACGAACCTTGCAGCGTGCCGCTGCCTTTCTCATACTAGGCGACGCTCCAAACCGCTCGCGACTTCGTGCTTTTGTTGACCGGTCGCGGCCGGGCCGCGCCAACCGTCAGCGCAGTTGTGTTGGGGGGCCCTGAGGTGCTCAATGAAAAAAGCATTGCTCGGCACTGTGGTAGGCTCGTTCGATGACTCAGGCTCCCAACCCTGCTCCCGTGCAAGACTCGAGGACAGGAAGGACTGTGATCGTTCGAGGTCTCGGTGCCCTGAAGGGCCGACTGCGCCTCGATCAACGTATCGATCTCCTCAAGCCCATAGCGCGGCAGGCAGCGGAGCTGGACTGATCGCGACCAAGGCGGAGTAGGCAGGTGGTCGATTGAAAGCCAGATTGGTTCACGGCCGGCTTTCAAGTCTTCACGTGACGAGATATAAGGACGCTAACATGGCCGTCCCCTCTGATGCTGAACGCATCAAGGGGCGGCCTTCTTGTTAACAAAAGCTGCACCGTTCAGGTCGCGCGCCGAATGTAAGTCATCGAAAGCACGAAGATCGAGGTTGTCGAACCTCAAGCCGGCAGGAGCCACTAATGCTTCAGTGAGGGCATCCGCGCAAATGGGCTTCTGGATAAGCTGGAGCGCCCGATAGGCCGGAGGGATCGCTTCCCTGTCGTAGCCGGTGACCAACACGGCAGGCACACGGCGATCGGCGAGACGGTCGAGCAGATCGAACGCCATCTCGCCGCCGAGACGAAGGTCGACGACCGCCGCCTGCACCGCCGTGGCGGAGAGAAGTTCGTCGGCCGTCTCCACGCAACCGGCAGGGCCGACGATTTCGGCCCCTTTCCCGGCCAGGGTTTCCTCGATCTCGCTCGCGATCAGATATTCGTCCTCGACGACCAGGATGCGAAGACTGCGGAGTGGCTGCTGCGCCCTTCGATCGTAGAGCGTCGCAAGTTCGAAATGGATCGCGCGCGCCTTCGCGCAGGGGCTGGCGAGGGCGATCGCACGCTCGTCGCGCGCGCGGCGCCCGCAATAGTCGAAATCGAGCATGGGAAGAGCTCCGTCTTGAAGCGGGAGCTTTCCAGTTGCTCTCAGCCGCCGACATGCTCGGGCCTTGGTCGGCGATGACCGCCTTTTACCACGATTGACCGTCCATGACGAGGCTGGGCCGCGTCGCTCGTCGGATCAGGCCACCAGGGCCAGCAAAGGTGTGCCACGTGGCACACTCTGCCTGCTCCGATGCGCTGTCAGCGTCCATAGCGCCACTGCCGTGGTCGGCATGCCACCAGCGTCAACCTTGAGGGGAAGAGTCGCCCCGGCGCGATGACTCGGCCTTTGTAGGGCCGGCGCGCCCGTTCCCCTTTCAGCCCGCGTAGCGCCGCCTAACACGAGGTCGGGCAGCGCCGTGGACAACTTCTCAACTTCCGGTGAGCGCAGCGTGCTGAGATATAAGCCCCCATGACCGCTTTTGCATTCTTCGGCGCCGCCTTGGCGGAGATCGCCGGCTGTTTCGCGTTCTGGGCGTGGCTCAGGCTCGGCAAGTCGCCCTGGTGGGTCGCGCCCGGCATCCTGTCCCTTTGTCTATTCGCCTATCTGCTCACCTTACCGGCGTCCGATCAGGCTGGCCGATCCTATGCGGCGTATGGGGGCGTCTACATCCTGTCGGCCGTGTTGTGGCTCTGGATCGCGGAGGGTACCAAGCCCGATCGCTGGGATCTAATCGGCGCGGCAGTCTGCCTTGTCGGAGCAGCGATCATCTTCTTCGGCCCGCGCGCGGCAACGGGCGGCTGACGGCCGCCCTACCTTCGAGGGGAAAGCGGGCCGCGTCGCCATCATGCCCGGGCGCTCGATGCGCCGATCGCGATCGCCGATGGGTCCAAAGCCGGATTGACCGCCACCCCGGCTTGCTTGCGCTCCGAATAGCGGTCGACGAGCTGCGTCGTGTGCGGCCGGAGCAGCACGATGAAGCGGACCAGCTCCTCCATCACGTCGACGATGCGGTCATAATAGCTTGACGGCTTCATGCGTCCGGCCTCGTCGAACTCCTTGTACGCCATTGCTACCGAGGACTGGTTCGGGATCGTGAACATGCGCATCCAGCGGCCGAGCAGGCGCAGCGTATTGACCGCGTTGAAGGATTGCGATCCGCCCGACACCTGCATGACCGCGAGCGTGCGGCCCTGGGTCGGACGCATGCCCTTCATCTCGAGCGGAAGGTGATCGATCTGCGCCTTCATGATGCCGGTGATCTGGCCGTGCCGCTCCGGGCTGCACCAGACCTGGCCCTCCGACCACATCGCCAGTTCGCGCAGCTCGTGAACGGCCGGATGATCGTCGCCTGCCACCTGGTCGGGGAGCGGCAGCGTCGAGGGATCGAAGATCCGCGTTTCCGCGCCGAAGGATTGCAGCAGGCGCGCCGCTTCCTCCGTGGCGAGCCGCGAGAAGGAGCGCTCGCGCAAGCTGCCGTAAAGCAGAAGTATCCGGGGGGCCGGCTCCAGCGGTCCGAGCCCCGACGCGGGCCGCGCGCGGATGTAGGCTGGATCGAGTGCCGGCAGGAGGTCGGGATCGGCAAGCGTACGGAGCGGCATCAAAGAGCTTTCACGAGATAGGTGGCCGACGCCGGGCAGAGCGCGGTGAACTCGCGCGAGGCGGCAACCGTGGGCGGTGCCGCAGCGCGATCGGCCCCGGCATAGCCGTTCACCCGAAAGAACGGCGCTGCGGTGTTGGTCAGAAGGCGGAGCCGCTCGACGCCGAGCCGGCGCGCCTCGCCCTCGAGCAGCGCCAGCATCGCGCGGCCGATGCCGGCGCCCCGGTGATCGGCCACGACAACCAGCGAGCGGAGCAGGCGGTCCGACCCTTCGCCCTCGATCCCGCCGAACCCGACCAACCCAGCGTCGTCGTCGAAGCGGACGAAGGCGCGGCCGGGTTCGGCGAGGTCGGCGGTCGGCAGCTTGGCGGCTGCCAGCGCGCCGGCCAGATCATCCAGCGCGCCCGGCGCGAGACACGTGACGCGGAGGCCGGTCACGCGCGCGCACCGCGCTCGTACCAGCCCCGCGACGCCTTCACGATCGAGACGACCGACAGCATCACCGGCACCTCGACCAGCACGCCCACGACCGTCGCCAGCGCCGCGCCCGACGTGAGCCCGAACAGCGAGATGGCGGCCGCGACGGCCAATTCGAAGAAGTTGGACGCGCCGATCAGCGCCGCAGGCGCCGCCACGCACCATGCAACGCCGAAGCGGCGCGACAGCCAGTAGGCTAGCCCTGCATTGAAATAGACCTGGATGAGGATCGGCACCGCGAGCAGCGCGATCACCAGCGGCTGCGCCACGATCGCCTCACCCTGAAAGCCGAACAGCAGGACGAGCGTCGCCAGCAGCGAAACGAGCGATACCGGGCCGAGGCGACCGAGCAGCCGGTCGAGCGCTGACTGTCCGCCGTTTGCCAGCACGGCCCGGCGAACGAGCTGGGCGGCGATGACCGGCACGACGATGTAGAGCAGCACCGAGATCAGTAGCGTGTCCCACGGCACCGTCACCGAGGCAACGCCGAGCAGCAGCCCGACGAGCGGCGCAAACAGAAACACCATGATGACGTCGTTCAGCGCGACCTGGGACAGCGTATAGGTCGGCTCGCCCTCGCACAGGTTCGACCATACGAACACCATGGCGGTGCACGGTGCCGCAGCGAGCAGGATCAGGCCGGCGATGTAGGACGGCCCCTCCCCTGCGGGCAGGAGCGGCGCGAACAGCCAACCGATGAACAATGTGCCCAGTGCTGCCATCGAGAAGGGCTTCACCGCCCAGTTGATGAACAGGGTGACGCCCACCCCCTTCCAATGCTGGCGGATCGACCCGAGCGCGCCGAAGTCGATCTTGAGCAGCATCGGCACGATCATCAGCCAGATCAGTACCGCGACGATGAGATTGACGCGCGCGACCTCGGCCGAGGCGATGCGCGCGAACAGGCCGGGCAAAAGGTGCCCCAGGCCGATGCCGGCAACGATGCAGAGCGCCACCCAGAGCGTCAGGTATCGCTCGAAGGTGCCGATGCCGGGGCGCGCCGGCGCAGGTCCGGCGACGGGGGCGATCGTCGACATGGGCTCAGCCAACCCGCTCGCCGAACGCGTCCACCACCTGTTCGCCGTCCTCCTTGGCGAAGGCGCCGAGCTGCCTGCTCGGCAGCAGATCGAGGACGGCTTCGGACGGGCGGCAGAGCTTCACGCCCAGGGGCGAGACGACCAGCGGGCGGTTGATGAGGATCGGGTGCGCCATCATCGCGTCCACCAGCGCCTCGTCGGACAGCGAAGTGTCGCCGAGCCCCAGCTCCGCATAGGGTGTGCCCTTCTCCCGCAAGAGGTCGCGCGGCGAGATGCCCGCCCGCTCGATCAGCTCGACCAGCATCGCGCGCGAGGGCGGGGTCTTCAGATATTCGACCACGTGCGGTTCGATGCCGGCATTGCGGATCATGGCAAGCGCGTTGCGCGACGTGCCGCACTCAGGATTGTGGTAGATGACGATATCGACGGCCGAGTCAGTCCGGCTCATGGGGCTTCCTTTCAGCAGCAGGGGGCGAGTTCGGCGACGAGCGGGACGCACAATTCGGCGTTGCCGGCACAGCAATCCTTGACCAGGAACAGCGTCAGCGCGCGCAGCCCGCCGAGGTCGGCGCGGTAGATGATCGAGCGGCTGTGCCGTTCGGAGCGGACGAGGCCGGCACGGGCCAGGATACCCAGATGCGCCGACATCGTGTTCTGCGGCACATCGAGCTGTCGGGCGATCTCCCCCGCCGCCAAGCCGGCAGGCTCGTGCCGGACCAGCAGACGAAACACGTCCAGGCGCGTGCCCTGCGCCAAGGCCCCCAATGCCACAATCGCCGACTCGCTTTCCATATATCCAGCATAGCGGATATGTGGAGGAAGGCTAGGCTGTTGCTCCGAAAGTGACTTCTCGTGACTTCGCACTCAGGCGGTGAGACGCACAGGTGTGCCACGTGGTACACCTGTGATCGGCAACGCTGCCCGGTCGTCGAGCATCGCCAGCAGATCTCCCAGCGCGCGACGTCGATACGCATTGTACCAGCGGCGCCGACGATGTTCGGCCCCATCGTGGATCATGTGGCAGCGCTGGCAGAGCGCAGCGAGATTGCGCGGCCCATTATCGGTCGGGTCGTGGTTGAGGTGTGCGCAGGCGATATAGACCCGCGTCAGCCTAACCGCTTCGGCGACATTTGCGCCTGCCACACGGATGCGACGCCCTCGCCCATCGCGCCACTGCCGGCGATCGGCATCCCACCAGCGGCCATCGCCGAGGTGGAAGACACGTGCCCCATGCGGCCGCCGGCAATGCTCGCACCGCCCTCCAGCTCGGCCAAACCGGATCAGCTTCGACAGTTCGGGCCAGTCGATCGGGTAGAGCCAGCGATGTTCCGGCATGATCGGCATGACGATTCTATGAGTCAGGACCGGGCGGAACGAAAGCAGAAAATGTATGCTGGCGAAGGTGGCTGCGCAGATCACGCAGCCACATACGGCTCAGCCGTTCAGCGCGTCCTTGACCGCCTTGGCCGGCACGAACGTCAGCTTCTTCGAGGCGGCAATCTGGATGGTCTCGCCGTTCGAGGGATTGCGGCCCTCGCGCGCCGGGCTATCCTTGATCTTGAACTTGCCGAAGCCGGACAAGGATACTTCCTCCCCCTTCGCCGCGGCCGCGACGATCGCCGCCAGCAGGCCATCCACCGCCTTACGGGCGTCGGCTTTGCTCAAGGCGTGATTGGCAACCAGCGTTTCGGCGAGTTCGGCATTGTTCATGGTGTTCTCCCAAATCAGATCGTGTGAATACCCGCGCGATCCCGGATTGGCGACCGGCACCATGATGGCCGCCGAGGCGGGCTCGTTTGTTGGCGGCAGACGCCGCGGGGAACGCCAAGGGCGCCGCCCTTTCGTTCCCGAACGACAATCTTGCCGCCCGTGTAATCCGCCAAGCGCGGCACCCGGGGTGAAGCCCCGGCCGCGCTAGGGCGGCTCGCCCGCGCCAGCTTCCCAAGATTCTCGCTCCCCCTCCCCATCCCGTCCTCGCCGGACAGGCAGGGCCGTGAGGCCGAGCGGCCTTGCGGCCCATGCCAACAAGGAGGATCACCCGATGCCGACCCCCGAGCAAATCGACACCATCCGGCGCCTCAACGACGCGGCGCGTACCCACCCCGGCCTCGCGAGCCTCGCCAACGTTACGATGGGGTTCCAGGCACTCTCCGAGCTGGACCGTTTCGCCGCGCTGTTCGCGATCACCCGGTTCACGAAGTTTGACGGCGACAACGACCCTTATGGTGAGCACGATTTCGGCGCGGTCTATAAACTCGCAAGCGGCGCGTGGACGCAGGACCGCCCGACGATGCAAAGGCGATCGTGCAGACGGTGTTCTGGAAGATCGACTATTACGACACGAGCCTCACCTACGGCAGTGACGCTCCGTGGAATTCCGAGCAGACTAAACGGGTGCTGACGATCATGCTGGCCAGCGAATACTAACGCCTATGGCGTAGCGATCCGCGCTCGATTGAGCGCGGATCAACCCTGCCGAAACGGACCTTCGCCAACGTGATTTGTTGAGAAATCGCGAGGGAGCGCGTAGGGTTAACGGCGAAAGGATGACGCGATGGCCCAGATCAATCTCGACACGCTGCGCGAGCGCATCCGCTCCATGGACTTCCAACGCGGCACCCCCGAGCAGATCGCGTTGTGGCGCGAGGACGTAGCAGAGGCGCGCGCCAACCTCGTCATCGAGGACATGACGCCGACCGGTGACGAAGATGCCATGTTCGCCATGATGCTCGATGAGGGTGTTCCCCCTTCGCTCATGCCGTCCATCATCCTCGGCCTCTACAAGCCAGGAACCCACCAGATCGCGGCCTGACCTTGGCAGACGATCCCTACACCTACCCCGGTACGGACACGCTCCGGAACCGGCTTGGGATCACGGACGACAAGACCCTCATGGAGGCCGAGCGGAGGTTGACCTTGGCGCGCGGCGCAGAAGCCGCGCGCCTCACCTTTCCAGCGACGGCGGACGGCTATCGCGCCCTACATCGGCACCTCTTCCAGGACCTTTACGACTGGGCGGGTCAGGATCGCACCGTCAATATCGCCAAGGGCGGCTCCAGTTTCGCGCACGTGCCTTACATCGCGCGCGAGCTCGATAAGCGGTTTGCCGATACGCGGGCGGGCGATGCGCTGAAGGGCCTCGCCCGCGACGAGTTTTTCGACCGGCTCGGCAACCACATCAACGAGATCAATGCCATCCACCCTTTCCGCGAGGGAAACGGGCGGACGATGCGCCACCACGCGGCGCAGCTCGCCCGCGATGCCGGCCATCCCATCAGGATCGCCTCGATCGACAAGACCGCGTGGATGGACGCGTCCCGGCATGGCTTCCTCACCGGCGATCATCGGCCTATGGCCGCGGTGCTCGCCGAGGCGGCGATCCGTCGCGACCTTGCGCCCGAAGCGCGGATCGGTCCCGCCGGGATAGCCTTGCTGCCTCAACGTGCGCCGCCCGAAGGGCAGCGCTACCGGGTGACGCTGACCAAGGCCCGCGAGGAACTGGATCGCTATCTCCCGGCGCCCGCCAGCAGGCGGCCGACCGGCTACGCAGCCTCATTCGAGAAGGCGCCTCCTCCCCGGTCATCGCCAACGCCCGCACCGAGCTGGCCTATGTCCGCCACGCCAAAGGCCCGATCTACCAGTCACACCTTCTCACCTATCTTGGCGTGCGTCAGGTCGATGCGGTCATCACCCCGCAGCAGACCCCGCTTGAGCGCGTCCGCGAGATCGGCGCGGCTCTCGGCGTCCAGATCAATTCGCAGCAGCCAGCGCAGCTCCAGCGCGTGGTTCGCTCGCTGGAGCGGCCGATCCTACCGCCTGGGGCTTCACCAGGTCAGGAGCGGCTCGCCGAGCTGTTCCTGAAGAACACGGCCGAGAAGAACCACGCCGACCCACGTCTCGCGCCCGCCCAGACGATCGTCGACGACGCCATGCAGAAGGCGCGCGAGCGCGGCGAAAGCGCGCGCATGGTCAACACGGTCGGGGAATCCACTCGCCAGCTTGTCGCCGACCGGATCAAGATCGGGGCCGCGCTCGAAGGGGCGTCCGCCCCGCCGCCCGACCGGAGCACGCCGCCCCCGGATCGTGGCAAGGATCGGAGCCGTTAGGCTTCGCCTTAGCGTTCGGGGCGTCGGGTCGGAAAGACCGGCCCGCGTACCGTCATCCTGGCGGGGTCATAGGGCTTCTGCAGGGCGACGATCTCGTCATAGGTACCGTGCAGCCACGTATTGATGTCCTCGGGATCGAGGATCGTAATTATCGCCTTGGGGTGGATCGAGTCTACGAACGTGTTGGGGTCGTCAGCGGCCGTTTGCCGTCGCCCAAGTCGTGCTTGTCAGACGTGAACTCGCAAAACTCCGTCAGCGGCACCCTCGCCGCACTGGCCGACCCTCGTGCAGGCGCTTGCGACGGGCGGCTGCGTCCGCAAGGGCGAGAAGGGTTCAGCGGTGATGAGCACCCGCTACTTACTGTTTCCCATTATGTTGATCCTCTCCATATCCCGGCCCAACGCCACTTTCCTCCGTTGCGACGCCATGATTGAAATCCGCTGCGGTGAAGCCTTCCAACCCACCTGATAAGAACGATCGCGTTAGTTGGGGAGATCAGGCGAAAGGCACGAGCGAAACGTGTGATGCGGATAAGCATCGAAGCTGCCATGAGCCAAAGGCCGGCAGGAAACATCGGCCGTAGGCCAGCCATTAATGGCCATCCCTTGATCGCCCGAACATCGCGACCCGCCAAAGATACCAGATGGCAGCCAGCGCGAGCACGGCGTTGCTGATCGGTTCGATGACGCTCGCCACCTGGCTATAGCGCTCGCCCAACTCATAGCCCGCCAGCACGAGGATAACGGTCCATATGGCCGAGCCGGCGAGCGTCGAAACCAAGAACGGGCCGAGGGGCATCCCGCTGACCCCTGCGGGTACTGAAATCAGGGTCCTGACCCCCGGAACCATGCGCCCGAACAGAACCGCCCGACGACCGTAGCGGTCGAACCAGCGGTCGACATGATCGACCTCAACGGGCGTCAACGTCAGCCATCGGCCGTGACGGGCAGCAAAGCGCTTCAATCGATCGATGCCGATCCAACGGCCGACATAGTACCACAGCACCGCCCCTGCAGCCGAGCCGAGGGTGCCAGCGATCGCGACCACCCACAGTGAGCCGCGCCCCTGCGCAGCGGTGTAGCCGGCAAGTGGCAGGATCACTTCCGACGGGATCGGCGGAAAGACGTTCTCGGCCAGCATCAACAGGAAAACGCCAAAGCCGCCGAGTGACGCGAGGATCGATGTTATGATGTCAAACACAAACCAGCCTCGTCAGAAGATCCAATAGGAGATCGCGCAAATCACGAGCAGAAGGGCGACGACCGACCCGACGATCCTATTTTCCAGGCGCGGACATTCCACGTTGCTGATCCGCGCGGCGACCTGCCAAGCGGGTCGGACCGGACACCGCCACGAACCGGCTACGATCCGATCCAGCTCGGCATCCGACAACCCGAAGAACGATTTCGCGTCACCGCGCGGTCGTCCCGCCGACCCCATCACCCGCAGCACCACGTCGTTCCATGCGACATCGATCGCGCTCAGCCGATCGACCATCGCGCCGCGCGCGTCACCGCACGCCCAAGAGGGGGACAGCAGACCGATGATCTGGTGGGGATCGCGCTCCAGCAGTGTCGCCCAGCGCAGCAAGCGATGTTGGCGGTCCCGCGCCGCGGTGGTCCTCGCCGGTGCCCGGCGCCGGGTAAGGGGTCGCGCAGGCCACATCCATCGGCTCGCCCAAGAGGTCGTCATGGGCTCGCCGAGGTGCCGACGTTGCCATTGGTGGCGCGCTTGAGCGGACGAGAACAGCGCAGGGTGAGGAAGGTGGTGGCGCTCAGGATGAAGGCGATGTCGTATAGGCCGTAGCCCACGGCCGCGCCGAGCGCCCCAGTCGCCCACAGACTGGCCGCCGTCGCCGTGCCTGACGCCTTGCCGCCCTTTTTCAGGATCGCGCCGCCTCCAATGAAGCCGACGCCCGTAATCAGACCTTCGAGCAACCTGGCTTGCGCTGGAGACGTGCGGCCGAGGATCGCGATGCCCACCAGCACGAAGCCGCAACTGGCGATGGCAACCAACGGGAATGTGCGGATGCCTGCGCTGCGGGCGTCCTTCTCGCGATCCCAGCCAACAGGAAAAGCGAGCGCATAGGCCACGGCGAGGCTGACGATATGAGTGGTTATCTCCCCCCAAGAGCTCTGAAACATGTCTGTCCACCCCTCTTCTGGTCACGTTGATTGCTGTTGCGCCGTCCGGATTGACCGAGAGATCCGGCAGCGTTCCGGAACGTCGCCTTCAAGGGCGGTCCTTTTCTCTCAGTCACGATTCTACACTCCCTTTCCTTCAGGCCTCTCTCCGCTTCAGCCCTCATATCGTTCGATTAGATTCGTTCGTCCCCGAGCCCGTCAGCAGATCAATAGACTTCATTTGGACCGAGACTTTTCGGGTCCAATAAAGTCTAATTTCATACTCACCAATTCATAAGGCGACTTGTTGAACGTGAACGAGAATCCGATTTCCCGTCGACGGGGACCATCAACCATCAATATAAAACGCTCTTTGCATTCGCGATTTCCGGAGGACCACGTGGCGCAAGCTCTCATATATCCGTGAGTCGGATAGTGTCCGATAGAGTGACGAACGTCACCAATAAGCTTAATGCCATTTCCCTTCGCATGTATTTCTGATGAAATGACCATGTTGGGATATTTGCTGGTATTTATGCGCTCAGTTAATATAGAAGGCGAGCATGCTACATTGATGGTGAAGATAATAAGTAATGCAAATAGAGAAATCTTTTGCATTGTGATTACTCCAGAGCTGAATGCAATTTGCAATAGGCAATTCAGCAGGGTCGCCATGTTAGATGCGCGCCCTCAAGCAGCGTTAGTCGCCGGATCGCGGTAGGCGAGCAGCCTGAGCGCATTGATGACGACGAGCAGTGTCGATCCCTCATGAACCGCTACCGCCGGCCCAATCCCGAGACCGAGGATGGTGGCAGGCACTAGGAAGGCGACGACACCCAAGCTGACAAAGACATTCTGCCGGATGATTCCACGGGTATGCCGACTAAGGCCCACCGCGAATGGCAGGTGCGCCAGATCGTCAGCCATCAGGGCAACGTCGGCTGTCTCTAATGCAACATCCGACCCCGCCGCGCCCATCGCGATGCCGACTGTGGCGCTTGCCATCGCTGGCGCGTCGTTCACGCCGTCGCCCACCATCGCGACCTTATCTTCGCCGGCGAGTTTCTTGATCGCGGCAACCTTGTCTTCAGGCATGAGGTCGCCCCACGCTTCATCGATCCCGACTTCGTTGGCGATCGCTTCGGCGACTTTCTGGTGATCGCCCGAGATCATTATCATCCGCGACACGCCCATCTCGTGCAGCCGGCGCAGCGCGGTCTTGGCAGCTTCGCGGGGTGTATCCATCAGGCCGATCGCACCCAGGTCGCGATCTCCCTTGCGGACGACCATCGTCGTGCGGCCGTTCTCGCGCAGCTTCGCGATCGCGTCCTGCGCCCCCTGCCCCAGCGCCGGAATACCTTCCTTCCCGAACATCTCGGCCTTGCCGATCCACACCGTCTTGCCATCCACGCTCGCGGTGACGCCCCGACCGGTCAGGCTTTTGAGGTCGCCGGCAATCGGCTCGGCACGATCGTTCAAACGTTCGCGGCCGTCCTTGACGATCGCTTGGGCCAGAGGATGGTCGCTCAACGCTTCGACGGCGACGGCCAGCGCCAGCAGCTCGCCTTCATCGGCACCATCGACGGGCACGACATCAGTGATGCGCGGACGACCTTCGGTCAGCGTGCCCGTCTTGTCGAAAGCGATCGCTTTGAGCGACCCGAGGTTTTCGAGTGGTGCACCGCCCTTCACGAGCACGCCGCCCCGCGCTGCACGGGCAACGCCCGACAGGACGGCACTCGGCGTTGCGATTGCGAGCGCGCACGGGCTTGCCGCCACCAACACCGCCATCGCGCGATAGAAGCTGTCGCGGAACGGCTCGTCGACGACCACCCATGCGAATAGCAGGAGCACCGACAGGATCAGGACAGCAGGTACGAAGATCCGCTCAAACCGATCGGTGAAGCGCTGCGTCGGCGACTTCTGCGTCTCCGCTTCGCTCACCATCTTCACGACCTTAGCAAGCGCGCTTTCATTGGAACGGCGTGTCACCTCGATCTCGATCGCGCCGCCGCCGTTGATTGTACCGGCAAAAACCCGGCTTTCCGCGTCCACTGCATCAGGCTTTGCCCGCGCCGCTGCGGCATCGGCGACCGGCACCTTGTCGACCGGGATGCTTTCACCCGTCACCGGGGCCTGGTTGATCGCGCTGGTGCCTTTGATGACGAAGCCGTCAGCAGGCAGGCGCTCGTTCGGGCGGACGATGGCAATGTCCCCGACGACCATCTGCTCGACCGGGATTTCGCTGGTCTGCCCGTCGCGTCGCACGGTCGCGGTTTCGGGCGCGAGCTTCGCCAGCGCCTCGATCGCCTTCTTGGCGCGGCCCATCGCGTAATGCTCAAGCGCATGGCCAAGGCTGAACAGGAACAGCAGCAGCGCGCCTTCGGCCCATGCGCCCAGCGCCGCGGCGCCGGCGGCAGCGACCAACATCAGCGTGTCGATCTCGAACTTCTTCATCCGAAGGTTGTCGATCGCCTCGCGCAGCGTGAAGAATCCGCCGAAGAAATAGGCTGCGACATAGCAGGCGGTGGGCAGCCACTCCGGTACGCCGGCAACCAGCCTCTCGATCGCATAGCCGATCCCCAGCAGTGCGCCGCAGGCGAGCGCGAAGATCAGCTCGGTGTTGGGGCCAAGAAACTCGGCATGGCTATGGTCGTGGCCATCGCCAGGACCGTGCTTCTCCTCGTCCGCGCCGTGGCCACCCGGCCCGTGGTCATGGCCAGCATGGTCGTCAGCCGCGACCCGCTTGCCTACACCGACCTTCAGCTTGCGAAGTGCGGCGCGGACCTCCTCTTCGGTGGTCTCCCGGCGATCATACTCGACCCGAACCGAGCCGCTGGTGCTGGCGCTTGCCTGGACGACGCCGGGCAAGGCGCACAGCGCATCGCTGACGGTCCGCGCCCGGCGCGCGTGATTGATACCCGTCACCTGCCAGATCGCATGACCGTAGCGTTCGGTGATTTCGGCACCAGCGGCGCGCACCATTTCGCGCAAGCGGGGCAGCGGCAGTTTGGCGGCGTCAAAATGGATGCACAGCGCCGCCGGCGTGTCGCCGTCGACGCAGATCACATGGGCCCGCTCGACGCCTTCGCGTTTCGACAGGGTCGACACGAGACGGTCCAGACAAGCGTCGGCCGCGTCAGGAAGGTCGGGCAGCAGGACCGGAATATCGAGTTCGAGCTTGTCGTTCATGACGACCTCCTTTCCCTTTTCTTGGTTTCGGCGCGCACGTCGCGCAGGATTTCGACACCGCCCTTGATGGCGATGATGGCAGTGGCGAAGCCGACCAGCAGGTCCGGCCAGTTGGTGCCCAGCCACAGCACCAGCACGCCGGCGATCAGGATGCCGCCATTGGAAATGAAGTCATTGAAGCTGAAGGTGGTGGCGGCCCGAAGGTTGACGTCCGGATCCTTGAGCCGCTGGAGCAGCCGCAGGCACAGGTAGTTCACGACGCCAGCGATCGCCGACATGACCATCATGGTCGGTCCGATCGGCTCGCTGCCCTGAAGGTAGCGCCGGCCAACGTCGATCAGGATGCCGCCCGCGAAGATCAGCAGCATGACGCCGGAGGCCGTCGCCGCTCGCGTCTTCCATGTCTCGCCCCGGGTGAGCGCCACGAGGCTCAGCGCGTACACGGCGGTATCCGACAGGTTGTCGACGCCGTTGGCGATCAGCGCGCTCGAATCCGCGAAGAAGCCGGAAATAAAGAAGCCAGCCGCGATTGCCGCATTCAGCAGCAGGACAATCCAGAGCGTACGACGCTCTCGCCCGCCATTATTGTCATTGTTCGGGATCATCCCATGATCTCCTCAAGCGTCAGCAGGGCGAGGAACCCCACGAAGAACATCGAGCTGATGAGCGGGGTGTCAGGCTTCTCGTGCGCCTCGACCAGCAACTCCTCCGTGACGAGATAGAGCAGCGCCATCAGACCAAAGCTCAGGAAGCCAGCGACCATTACCGGCGAAAGCGTGGCGACAGGAACGGCCGCGAGCGCGCCGATCGGCAGCAGCAACGCCAATGCCGAAACGATCACGATGATGCGCAGGCGCGAGCGATAGGTTTCCGCCAGCTCGTCGGTCAGCGTCAGACCCAGGAAGAGCACTTCGAGCGTAAGCGCGATCGTCAGCAGGAACCCTGCCTTCTCGCCCGCGACGAACGCGAGGCCGAGCACCAGGCCATCAACCAGAATGTCGATGCCGATCGCCGCCAGCAACGCCATCGGTCCCTTGAAGCGGGCCTCGAAAGCCTTGAGCCCCAACATCGTCGCGACACCCGCCGCCCCACCGATCAGCGTCGCGCTGGGCGAAGCCTCATGCTTGACCTGCGGCAGGATTTCGGTCGCTGCCGCCGCAAACACGACGCCGGCGGCGAGATGCTGTAGGCCCGCCACGAGGCCAGGATTCAACTTGGTGCGGCTCGCAATGATCGCGCCGAGCACGACCGCCAGCACAGGCGCAAGCGTGTAGAGCAATGCTTGCATATGCTATGATCCCTCCGGGGTTCGGTGACAGACGCGGATCTTCCCGCCCTGCGTGAAGGCGATCGACCCACCCGCCACGACTGCCCGCGACCGGTCGCCGCGAAACTCATCGCCCGTTCGTTGCGCGTGCAGGATCTCGGTCCTGCCGTTGGGCAGCCAGGTGACAGCCATCTTCAGGCCGTCGTCGATGAAGTCGACATCGGCGCGCGATCCGTCGTCGCAATACATGATGCGTTGCGCGATCAATCGGGGCGTCAGATGCGTTTCATGCGCCGGCTCGACAGGTTCGCTCGGCGCGGGATTGCACGCTCCGGCGACCATACCCGCGAACAGAACGGCGCCGATGCGCGCGGCTGTCAGGCAAGGCAGGTAACGCAAAGCGCGCACCGCACTCCACAGCACGCCGTGATCGGGCGTCAGCGGCTCAGGGGCTGGCAGTCCCGCCGTCTGAAGAAGGTCGATCTCGATCGTGCGGCACATGGCCGTGAGTGGGACATCGTGGACGCTATTGGCGAACGGATCGGTCAGATCCTCGCCGATGCTCAGCACCGCGAGGAAGACGAGTCCGATCAGCGTCGATCCGATCGGCGTGGCAAGGCCCAGAGATTCGACCAGCGCGATCGGGAGCAGCACGCAGAACACGCGCGTGAAAAGGTTCGGGAAGAACCTAAAGCCATTAGGCAGCGGCGTGTTCTTGATCCGCTCCATGCCGCCTTGGGCATTGGCGATGTCGATCAGGACGCGCTCGACAGTTGCCTGCTGGATCTCAGTGGTCCGACCTTCCGCGAGCGCGTCGGCGTAGATGCCCGATATGTCTTCCAAGAGCGCGTTGGCAGGGTTCAGGCGACCGACCGCCATATCGGCGACGTCCGTTCCGGCGACCCGAGCAATCTCTTCATAGGGCGACTGTCGGCGAAGCTGGCAGCGCATCGAGTGCGCAAAGGCGATCTGCCGCAGAATGATGTTGTGCCGCATCTCACTGCCCTCGGGTTCCCCCTTGGTCAGGCTGCGCGTGATCCGGGCCAGGCTGCGCGACGCATTGATGAGCGCGCCCCAAAGGGTTCGCGCTTCCCACCAGCGAGCATAAGCAGCGTTGGTGCGGAACCCCATGAAGAGCGCGATGGCAGTGCCGAAAAGCGCCGTCGGCAAAGGCGGTTCCTTAATCGGGGTCATTATGTGGAATGCCGTCACGGCTACGTCCCACACGAACAAGATCGTGAGCGGCTTCCAAACCTCGACAATGATCTGCCTAAACCGTGGTCTCGCGCCAACAATCATATCAACTTTGCCCTAAATTCCTTTGCGATCGTTATCCAATCGGCATGTTCATGATGTCCCGATAAGCGGACAGCAGCTTGTTCCGGACTTGCAGGGTCGCTTCGAAAGTTATGGATGCGCGGCTCTGGATGAGCGCGACGGTTGCAATGTCGGTGGTTTCGCCACGCTCATATGCTTCCGTGACGACATCCTCTTGCTCCTGGGTCTCGTTGACCTTCGCGACCACGGCATTGAGGGTGTCGGCGAAGTTCGACGCCGGAGCGGTGGGCGTCACGCCGGGCGGTGCCGTCGGCTGTGCCTCGCGCAAAGCGCGGCTTCGCGCGATCACTTCGGCGCGAATGACCATCACATTCGAGATCGACGTGTCAGACATCGCTTCTCTCCCGTTGCAGCGCGACGTGTCGGAAGACAGGACGGTTCATCTGGCGCCCTCCCGTTCGCAGGTCCGGGTCCGGCCATCGCCTTCCACGATGGTGAGCTGCGTTCCTTTGAAGGTCGCGGTGGCCGTCTCGCCGACATACTGGAGGCCCTGCGCTGGAGCGGTCAGTGTCACGGGCGTCCCGCTGCCAGAACGCCGCAAATCGATCTGCAGGCCGTTGTCCTTGAAATCGACGAACAGCGGTTCCCGGTCGGAACAGCGATAGGGGTGTCGCCCCATTTCCCCAGTCGCCACAGCGCTGTCGGACGAATGGATTTCTTGCTCCGTTGGGGGAGCCGGCGGCTTGCTTTCCGAGCAAGCTGCCAACCCGGCAACGAGGATGAGGGCGGGTAGTACCCGGATCCCAGGCATCATCGCGCCTTCCTCCTGTAGCGGGAGGGGACGCGCTGACGATTGATCTCACGGGCAGGCTGACCCACCCGCCAGCGCAGATAGGTTGCGAGGCGGTCGTCGGCCTCGATCATCAGGGACCGCAGGCGGCGCAACATCATCGCCGCGAACGGCAGAGAGAGCGCCCCGCGCAGCGTGCAGCTATGTGTTAGCCTGGTGCCACCATCGTCCCCTGCCAGCTCGTACCGCTCTTCGAGCGTGAACAGATAAGGGATGCCGCAGGACCAAGCGAAGGCGTGCGGCTTATCGAATTGATCGACCCGGGCCGGCGTCCGAATTGGCCGGGTGATGCCCTGGATCGCGAAGGTACATTCCGTCTCGCCAAGCAGGCACGGGTTGTCGAGGAATGCGAGCGGACTCCAAGCCCGACGATGATCCGGATCGGTGATCGCCGACCAGATCCGCAGTGGCCCGCCGTGAAGCATTGAGCTGGTTATGGTGCGAGGCATATCCCCATCTCCCAGAGATGAGCGGGGCGATCGCGGACCGCCCCGCTCACCCATCAGGTCAAGTTGTTCACGAAGGTCTGACCGTGGTCGTCCCCTTCATGCTCCTCATTGTAGTGCTCGGGATTCTCGATCACTTTCTGCCCGAACCGGGCATAGAGCGTCGGCAGAACGAACAGCGTCAGCAGCGTCGCCGAGATCAGGCCGCCGATGACGACGGTCGCCAAGGGCTTCTGCACCTCCGCGCCCGCGCCCTCGCCAAGCGCCATCGGCACGAAGCCGAGGCTGGCGACAAGCGCGGTCATGACGACAGGCCGCAGACGCTGCATTGCGCCGACATGGGCCGCCTCTTCGCGCGATAGCCCCGACCGGATCAGATCCTGGATCGAGCTGACCATCACGAGGCCGTTGAGGACCGCGATGCCCGACAGGGCGATGAAGCCCACCGCCGCCGAAATCGAAAAGTCCATGCCTCGCAAGAAGAGCAGCAGGACACCGCCCACCAGCGCGAAGGGCACGCCGGTGAAGACGATCGCGGCATCGCGGACCGATCCCAATGCGCCATAGAGCAGCAACAGGATCAGGATGAAGCAGGCCGGAATAACCAGCTTCAGCCGCTCGCTTGCCGATTGCAGGTTTTCGAATTGGCCGCCCCATTCGAGATAGGTACCGGCAGGCAGCCGAACCTGGCTGGCGATCGCTGCCTGCGCATCCGCAACCACCGATCCGACGTCGCGGCCACGCACGTTGGCTTGCACCACCACGCGCCGTTTGCCGTTCTCGCGGCTGATCTGGTTGGGACCGTCGACCACCTTGATCTCGGCGACGCTGGACAGCGGCACATAGCCGCCGCCTGCGACCGGCACCTGCACCTGCTGGAGCAGGCCGATGTCGGCGCGCTGCGCCTCAGACAGGCGGATCACCACCGGGAAGCGACGATCGCCCTCGAAGATCTGGCCCGAGGTCCGCCCGCCGATCGTGGCAGTCACGGTGTCCTGCACGTCTTGCGCCGTGACGCCCAGGCGCGCCATCGCGTCACGATTGACGCGGATGTCGAGCATGGGAAGACCTGTCGTTTGCTCGACTTTCACGTCCGCGGCACCCTGCGTCTTACGCAGCGTCGCAGCGATTTGCTCGGCCGTCCGGTTCATCTGGTTGAAGTCGTCCCCGAACACCTTCACCGCGATGTCACCGCGCACGCCGGCGATCAGCTCATTGAAGCGCATCTGGATGGGCTGGGTGATCTCGTAGGCATTGCCCGGGATCTTCGCGAGCTTACCCTCGATCCGGCTCACCAGCTCCTCCTTGGGAAGCTCAGGATTCGGCCAATCCTTGCGCGGCTTCAGGATAACGAACATGTCGGTTGCGTTCGGCGGCATCGGGTCGGCCGCCAGCTCGGCGGTGCCCGTCTTGGAATAGACGAACTGCACCTCCGGCTGCTTCGACATCATTCGCTCGATCGGCACCTGCATCGCCTGGCTCTGCTGGACCGACGTCGCCGGAATACGGAGCGACTGGATCAGCAAATCGCCTTCATCGAGCTGCGGCAGGAACACCGAGCCGAGCGTGGTGAAGGCCAGCGCCGCCACCACAAGGCTCGCGACACCCGCCCCGATCGTCACGGTCGGACGCTTCATCGCCCGATCAAGACCAGGTTCGTAGCGCTTCTTCAGCCACGTGATAATGCGGCCGTCCTTCTCCTCAACCTTCTTCGATAGCCAGATCGCGATCATCGCCGGCACGAAGGTGAGAGAGAGGATGAAGGCGAAGGCGAGCGCGATGATGACGGTGAGCGCCATCGGCACGAACGTCTTGCCCTCCACGCCGGTCAACGTGAGCAGCGGCACATAGACAAGGATGATGATCGCCTGCCCGTACACCGAGGGACGGATCATCTCACGCGCAGCGGAAGCCACGGTCGCGAGCCGTTCCTTGACGCTGAGCAATCGTCCTTCATGATGCTGTTGCTCGGCAAGCCGGCGCAGCGCGTTTTCGACGATGATGACAGCGCCATCGACAATCAGACCGAAGTCCAAGGCGCCGAGGCTCATCAGATTGGCGGAGACACCGGCACGCAGCATCCCGAAGCCGGTCAGCATCATGGTAATCGGGATGACCAGCGCCGCGATCAGGGCCGCACGGAAGTTGCCGAGCAGCAGGAAGAGCACGACGATGACCAGCACCGCGCCTTCGGACAGGTTTTTCGCGACCGTCTTGATCGTCGAATTGACTAGCTCGGTGCGGTTCAGCACCGGCTGAATTACGACGTCAGGAGGCAGCGAAGCGTTGATCGTCTTCAGTTTCTCAGCGACCGCGGTCGACACGATGCGGCTGTTCTCGCCGATCCGCATGATCGCCGTGCCGACGACGACTTCGGTACCGTTCTCCGATGCCGAACCCATGCGGATCGCCTGACCCGTCTTCACAGTCGCAACTTGTTCGACCGTGATCGGCACGCCGTTACGTGTCGCGATCACGGTCCTGGCCAACTCGCTGGCATTGCGAACGAGCGCATCCGAGCGAACAGCCAGACCTTCGCCATTGCGATTGACGAAGCCACCGCCGACGCTGGTGTTATTGCGCTCCAGCGCATTTCCCAGGTCCGTCAGCGTGATGCCGAGCGAGGCCAGCTTCTGCACGTCGGGCACGACGAGGAACTGCTTGGCGTAACCGCCAATCGAGTCGACACCGGCGAGG
>FWWM01003492.1_pt1 | contig 38812 bp, 31 predicted proteins | sample 2228351 | NCBI WGS metagenome assembly FWWM01 (sample SAMEA103939774, study PRJEB20133) | metagenome
CGTCTGTCATCCCGCCCCGTGCCTGGCAGCGGCGATTCCATCGCGGGATCCGATGCAACATGGCATGTTGTAGGGGCGGGTCGCGAACCGCCCCTATCTGCCCGTGCAACCGGGCGCCCATGAAGTTCCTTGCTACAACGCACGGCGCTCTGCGCACGGGATGTAGGGGCGACGCGGTGCGTCGCCCTGGTACTGTCGTGCACGTCGGCCCCACATCACCGAACACGTCCGCCCGTGTACACCGCACCCCAGGGGCGACCCACCGGGTCGCCCCTACATTGCCTGCCGGAAGGGTTTGCTCCGTTGAGGAAGCGGACAGAAACTGCGGCCTGTTCCCAACGAAGCAACAAAGACACGGCTCTCCCTGCCAGGGAGAGGCCGGCGCGCACCGCCGGGTGAGGGTCGATGCTGTCGTCGTGCGACCTCGGAGGGTCTCCGTCGTCTCTGTCATCCCCCCCGCGCCTGGCAGCGGCGATTCCATCGCGGTAGATCGCCCTGCCGCCATCGTGCGCGATGGTCCCACATAACGCGACGCCGCGGTCCCGCGTGCGCCGCACCCGACGGGCGACCCACCGGGTCGCCCCGACGTCGCCCGCCGGTAGGGGGCAGGGTCGTCTGCACCACGCGCGTTTCCGCTGGTCCGCGGGCACGCCGGTGCCGTGCCCCACCATTTCTTCGCGATGAGCAACCGGTAGCGGCAGGGCTAGCCCCGGCACGTGCAACTCGTGGGCAAGTGGGCCTGCCATCGCGCGCATCGAAGTTCACGCCCTGGCGTGAACGACCCACGACCCAAAACGGTCGGACGGGTAAGCTGCTCCGCAAGGCACCCGGCTGGCGGGCTTCTCAGGAGTCCTGCCAGACCTCCGAGCAGTCCGCCATCGGGTTGCGAGGGGACGATCGGCGCCTGCGTAACCCTGGCCGTGGGCGTCCTTTTGGCTGAAGATGGAGATTCGGAAGGACATCGAGGCGCTGCTCAATGTGGTCCGCCCGCCCGAGATCACCAGCCGTGCGCTCCGGCCCGTTGCGCACGCCGAAGACCGACAACAGGCGGACTCATTCGAGGCTCAGTCCCAAAGCGGATGCCCTCCCGCTTAGTGACCTTCCTCGGGGAGCGTCTCGATGTCCGCCTCCTGCAGCGGCTCCTCGACTGCATTCCGGAGCCATGAGGAGTCGAAGCCTTCTGAGGAAGTTCCTTCAACGCTGAGAGTGACTTTTCCGTCGTTGGACTTGTCCGCCAGGTTGGCAATCGCGGGAAACGCCTTGAAGATCTGGTCCCTCGTGGCCTTGAACTTCAATCGCACGGTAGTCTGGCGCGCCGGCCCCGGAGCACCACGCACGCTGGCAGGATCCGTTCCACCCCCGAGAGGCTCAGCATGCGGCCCGGAGGTGTCAGCCAGGTCCTCAGGCCTCACGGGAACGGGTCCTGGTGCGGGAGGCGGTGTCGCTTCGGGGATGGCCGCAGGAACCATGATGAAGCCAGATTCGAAATCGACCTCGTCCTCGGCAAGCGTCCTTCCGATCACCAGCTTGTCCCGAGCCACCTGGAACTTTCCGTTGGGGCCGAGCGCAGGCTGTGATCCGCTTGTGTACGCAAAGATTCCCTCTGCCACCCCACGCGCAATGGCTTTGCGAACAACGTTCGACGATTCGAGGCGCGGCGGGGCAATGTCCCGAAAGAAGGACTCCAGCACCTCCGATACCTTCACGCCCAACACTGGCGATTCGCCTGGGGAAACTGGCTCTCCCAATCTCACACGCTCTACGACCTTGCGAGGGGTGACGCTGCCATGCACACGCGGTGTCCCCACGCTCGTGAGAAGCTCCATGATCCGCTCGTGAATCCCGGTTGCTTGAAGGGGTCGGCCGCCACGCTCTACACGCTCGATGTCGATCTCCCCGCTTGCGACGCGCGGCAGCCATACTTCTGCATAGAGGTCGCGGAAGCATGCTTCCGCCGCCGCTTCTTCGGTACGCTTCCTTTCTTTGAGTTGGTCGAGCTGGTCCCTGGTCAGGCGGAGCTGCTGCTTCTTCGCGTCTACGCGCTCGATGGCCAGGAGATAACGGACCGCGCGGCGGAGCGCCTCGATCTGCTTTTTGTCGGGAATGGCCAGCCCGAGACCGTTGCGGTAGCGCCTCGGGCGGTCTCCATACTTCGAGAGATACTCCTTCGCCTGTCGTTCCTGGTCACTCTTGCTCTCCCCCGCGAACTCCAGCGGGAGATAGGCAACCAGGAAACGAGGGTCTTCGTCAGGGATATCCTGGCTTTTCGCTGGCCAGACCACGGCTGTGTGGTGTCCTGCAAGGCGAGCGTCGAGCATCTCCTTGATTTTCTCCCGAACCGGACCGCGTCCTTGTGCTTGCGCTTCCTCGCGGGAGACGCTCTGTTCTGCGTCTTCGATGAGCTTGGTGATGTTCGGGTCCTTCTTGAAGCAGTACCGGGCGCCGTCGTAATGTAGGTAGAGGCAGGTATTGCGGAGTTCCGCGAGGACCGCAGTCGCCGTAATGTTGTCGAGGTCGGGACCGACGCACGCCGCCAGAAGTTCACTCTCGGTCACGCCGGGCGGAAGGGGCTCGACGTCGTCGGCGCCCTGACGCCGGAGACCTCCGAAGGAGTAGATGAGGATGGCCGTGGCCAACCGCGTCGCAGGCTTGACGCTGGTGAGTTCGGGTGTCTCCCGTGCCATCCGCTCGTCGATTCGCTTCGCACGGGCATTGGGCCCTTCGATATCGGCGTTGATGACCGGATCGTAGTCGTTCTGGACCCCGAGTTCTTTCAGCATTTTCACCCGAACATCCACGTCGTTAAGGGGCACATCGCCGGGCCCAAGGAGCGGGTGAGCGCCGCCGTTTTTCTTTAGAGAATACATACACGAGGCGAGGAAGCGGAGCGCCCCCCGCGTGCGCTGGAAGCCGTCTACGGCCGTCCATCGCTCGCGCATCACATCGATGAGAGCCGGGTGGAACGGGTACGCGGCACGCATGCGGTCGCGCAGCAGAAGACCTTCCTCCTCGGCCTGTTGCCGCTCGGCGGACGAGTCGGCGTGGGCCCGGCGCATGCCGGTCAGAACCTCTTGATATGCCGTCGCTACCTCCATGGCAACGCTGGGGTTAGGAGGAGCACCAAGGAGGCGGCGTTGCAGGATGGGCAGGATCTCGTCTCCAGTGACCGGTTCCCGAAGCTGATCGACCCGTGCGGCGAGCTTGTCGATCTCAGCAAGCAAGGCAACGTTTCCGAGCGCCTCCCGAGCGCTCCAGGTCAGGGAGTAGACGAGCGCCGCGTTTGTGCTCCCGGACACTTCGACCGTCAGATTCTGGAAGAAGTCCTTGGCTTGTCGTTGAAGGGTCGAGTCGAGCACCGCCACCGCGGCCGCCCGCTCCATGTACTTCAGGACCTCGTCGAGCAGAATCAGAACCGGACGCCCGCCGGCCCCTTTGGTGAGGACTTCCCGGATCACGTCCCCACCAGGAGCGACGCGATCCTCATCATGCTGGGCGACGATGGGGAAGGCTCTCTCCGGGTCGATCTGCCATGCGAGCCAGCCCCACATGGTTCGAATCGTGCGCCCGCCGTCCACTTCCTTCCCGTTACGCGCATCGAACTTCTCTCCATCGAACACTGCGACTGCCACGTTCTTCGGCCGGGCAAACCCCTTCCCGTCTGGGATACTGTCCAGGGCTTCGCGTGCACGAGCGGCGTGAAGGAGCGCCGCGAGGGTGTGCGACTTGCCCCCACCGAAGGGCGTGCGGAGCTTGAGCACCCGGTTGTAGCCCCGCTTTCCGGCAAGCGCCGCCAGCACTTCTTCGAGAAGTTTTCGCAGATCCGCTGTCAGGTAGGTCGCCCGGAAAAAGGCCTCCGGGTCGCGGTTTACGACCGGCACGTTGGGGTCGCCTGCGGCGATGGCTCCCAGATCAATGGCGAACACCGCCTCTGTCAGCGTACCGGCTTCGACGTCGGGGTGCAGTTTCACGACATCAGTCCACGGAGGAAGGGCTCGCGTGCTCATCGGATTGTTCCTCGTTTACATGCAGCAATTCTGGTCATTCGGGTCATCTTCGGGTCATTCGACACTTCCACCAAGCCGGCCAACTCGCACATTTGTCCCATCGCGCCAATCGCGCCAGAATCACGCCATGATCGCGCCAATCGCGCCAATTTCTCGCTACCTCGATTCATTGGCCTGCCTCATACCAGGTGGCTTTTGCCGTACCGTGTTTCACCAAGAGCCCCTTCTGCACTAGCTCTTGAAGGTCGCGCTGTAACGTCCGCTTGGGCCCCTGTACAAGCTCAGCGTACTCGGCCAGTGTGATTCGTCCCTTCTCCGTCGCATAGCGAAGTGCCTTCATCTGCCGCTCGTTCAGCCCGACCCCCGCAAATCGCTCTTCTACAGGGATGGTCTTTCGGAAGACGGTCCGAAACGAATCGCCGTAGGACTCGAACTTCGGCTCCGGCAGACCGGCGGCCCGGCAATCATCGATCATCCGGCGGATGCCGGTGCCGAACTGCTCGATGTACTTGATCAGGAAAAAAGCGTCCGCGATCAGTTTGTTGCGCGGCTTCGATTCATGCGGCCTCCTCAGGTCTTCGACCGTCAGACCGGCGGGCAAGCCGCCCGGATTCCACACGGCGAGACTGTGATCGAAGATCCGCACCTGGACGTTGCCGCTCGCGGCGTAATCGCGGTGGCACACGGCATTCGTGATCGCTTCACGAACGGCATCCAGTGGATATTCCCATCGCTCGCTCCGTTCCAATTTCCCCTCGATCTTCACCGCCATGCTCGTGTTGCGCCGCACGAACGCCATCGCCTCCTCGACCTGCCCAATGATATCGCCTTCGATCACCTTCAAGTCGAGAAACTCCACTTCGTCGTCGCCCTTGAAGCGCGCGCAGCGCACCTTCGCCTGAACGAGAAACCGCTGCGGGTTCTTGCCGAACAGGAGCAATGCCGCAATAGTCGGCTGCCCGTTCTGCACCAGGTTCAACTGACGGAGCGCCCGCTCGACCGGGGTCTCGGGATCGATGGCCCATTCGCGTTCTGCCCTGGCTCGGGCCAGAAATCGTTGAACCTTGTCGCGATCGATATCGTCCAGCGTGGCGTCCGGCCGGGCCGTTTGATCCCAGGTCACCCCGCGCGTGGCCAGGTAGAGTTCTGCGATCTCGGTCGCGGACAACACCTGGTTGGTCCTCCCGGACCGCCGGAGGGCGCGGCCGAACGCCGTCACCGGCTTGGTCGTGCTCTCGGCCACATCCACCACGATAAAGGTTGCGCCGGCGTGCGCCTGCGTCGTGACCGCCGGCACGAGTTTCGGCACGGTGTTCTGCGCGATCTTGTTCGTAAGGTCCTCCAACGTGCCTTTGCCGATCTGTACGCCGACCACCCGGCCATCATCCGCAACGCCGATGTAGAGGCGGCCGCCCTTTGCCGTCGCAAAGGCCGCACAGGTCTCCACGATCTCCTTCCACTCGCCCAGGGAGCGCTTGAGTTCCACGCTTTCTCCCTCAGGAGGGATGGAGAAGCTCTGACGCAAGCTCCGCTTCAAGCGTCACCCCTCCCCCGATCGAACAGCGTGCCTTCATCCATCGCAAGGCGTTGATCGATGAGTGCACGCCAGTTGGCAAGCAGCTTCTTCAGGGCTGCTTGCTCCGCGACCGTCGTGATCACAACCCGTTCGCTGCTGTCATCCGAGCCGCCTGAAAGTGCTCTTCCCGCCAAGGCTTGCGCCACCAGACGCAGACGCTCGCGGTCGGGCCGGGCCTCGTCGAGGAATTTGTTCAGGCTTCGGGGCTGGTTCTCCACGAGCCACAAGATGCGGTGCAGGGCATCGATGAGCGGGGCGGAAGTGCCATTCTCGGGCAGACCGAGCTTTTCATGCTCCCCCCGCTCGGTGAAGTCCCGGAGGCGGTACTTGCCCTTCTTCTTCTCGACCAGCGCGTGCCGTCCGGTGGAGAGGCCCTTCGGGCCGTCGAGCTCGACGTTCTGGCCGTAGGTAAAGACGATGGCCTCGCCGGCGTCCATCTCGGCCGCCTTGTAGGTGTAGCGCCAGAGGACGTAGAAGCGGCTCGGGCCGTCCACTGCGGCGACACCGCTGCCCGGCATTCCAAAGATCTTCTCCAAAAGCGTCTCGAGAACAACTCCCTCTACCTCGGCCAAGAACTTCTCGGCCGGGACTTCTTCGCCGTTGGCGTACTCCACACGGGCGAAGCGAGTGAAGGCGCGGAGGCCTGCCCCCACGGCGGCAATCACCAAGTCCGCGCCCGTAATCCCCATGTTCCAGAGGGAGTCCACGCGCTCGCGGACGATTTTCTCCAGCTCCGGACGGACCTGGTTCTCGTAGGAGCCCGTCTGTGCCCCGTCCCGTTTGCGCGCGACGAGGAAGATGCTGGAGGCAAGGGCGGCGGAGTCCATGCCGAGAAGACGAGACTTCATCTCCGTATCAATCGGCCAAGCTTCCAAGACAGTGAATCCCGAGCAGCGGAGCGCATCCACGAGCGTGGACCAGCCTAGGGTCGTCTTGTGGGCATAGACCACGGTCATCTGGCCGCCGGGCTTCAACACCCGGTGCGCTTCACGGAACGACTGGGCCATCATTTCTTCATAGGCCAGGCGTGCCTTCTCCTTCGAGCCGCCGTGGCGAACCGGGTCGGCCACCGCCTCCCTCTTCTTCGGCGTCCCCTCAGTGGCGAAGTGCTCCGGGTAGAGATGACCGACGGTGCGCTTCAGCCATACGTAGAAGAAATCGGACAGCCTTGCGTAGTCAATGTTGTCGTAATACGGCGGGTCGGTGATGACCGCGTCGAACGAGGCCTCGGGCCAGGGGAGCGCGGTGGCCGAGCCGCGGGAGACAGTGGCTGGCTGGCCTGATCCCGCTTGCACCTCGGCTACGCCAACGATCCAATCGAGCGCGCCTTCCGGCGAACCTGACGCTCCGCCAAAGGGTCCAAGCTCAGCAAAATCCCACACCATCGGGAGGGCTTGACGGCCAAATGTGCCGGCTATCTTTTCCCCGGTAACATGCCAACGAGCCAATGACGAGTTGTAATCCGCTTGCCGATTGACGAGCACGCCGAGATACGTCGCCACTGCCTTTATGTGTTCTTCGCTCAGTCGCAAGCGAGACGCTTGCGCCACAAAGTCCCGCACCGCCGCGGCGAAGGTGACCAGGCAGAGCATCTGGCGGGGGGTGAAGAGCTCGGACCACCTCGTGATCCCGAAGCCCCTGCCAGCTACGGTCGTTTGACTCGCAGTATCCATTGGCTCATCCGGCACTGTCAGCCCCGTGCGCCGGCAGAGCGCCTCGATGCGCTTTTTTATCTCCTCCTCTGGTGGCACAGGCATCCTGCCTGTGCTCTCCAACAGGCTGGAAGCCTGTTCCACTGAGAGGTACACCTTCCCCTGCCGTCCCGGCCGCGTGCAAACGACCGCCATCAACTGCTGCCCCATCCGCTTCGCGCACCCCTCGGCCTTCACGTAGTCGCTGTCCGCGACCGTGCCGCAGAAGGGACAGGTCGCATTGCCGGCCTTGGAGAAGCTGGCGGGGTCGAAGCCGAGGCCCTTCTCTGTGCGGCTCTCGACCACCTCGAAGCGAACCTTTTTCTCGCCCTCCGGCCTGCCTGCCGCGTCGCGTGGCTCCGCGGCGTAGGCAGGCGCGACCATCTTGAGCGCGACATAGCGGTCCTTCTTCTTGCACAACCATGTCTGCCGCACGAGCGGGACCGTCGCCCCGCACTTGCGGTTCTTGCAGCGCACCGTCCGCGTCCAGAGGTAGGCGACGGGCATGAGGAAGCCGGGCGGTACTTTCTTCAGTGAGGAATCGGGTGGCACAGGCATCTTGCCTGTGCCCTCTGTGCATTCAAACAAAGCGTCCCATTCTTCGGCAGCATGAGCCAAGCCAGACTTGACCGGATTGTTCCGGATATAGTTCCATTTCTCCAAAAACTCGTCTTCGTCTCTCACGATCCTGTCAAAACTCTCGTCCTGCCAGACTGCTCCCTTGCGCTCCAACAAGGCGTTGATCTGCTTGGCCGTGTATGACTTGATCGAGTGGAGAATGCTAGACAGCGACCACCACTTCCCCGGAGCCTGTTCTCGTGGTTGCAGAAGAAGGTGAACATGGTCCGGCATGACCACGGCAGCCCAGAGAACGTAGCGCTGTCCGTCGAAGTGGCGGCAGGCATCCAGAACCAGCTGACGAGCGGAGGAAGGTAGCTCCAAACCATTGGTTCGGAAAGTAACGAAGTAGCTTGAACCTCCCATCTGCCAGTGAGGTAGATTTCTTCGGGTGACAAACAGATCTCTCTGCACAGGCTGGAAGCCTGTGCCACCCTGCTCTTTGCCCTTGTACTTCGGGTCGGGGATGAGTGGATACAAATCACCGATCTCTGCCTTGACCTTCTCCAACACCCAGTTGCCCCAGTAGCGGACCTCGTTTGCCAGGCCGCCCCAGGTCGTCCCTGCCTGCGCCGCGTCCCGCGACGCGGCAGGCAGGTCGCCCTTTGCATTCTTCGGCCCAGTCATCCCGCGCGCGTTCGGGTCGGGCTTGCCGTACTTCTGCGGGTAGACCAGGGTGCAGAGTTCGATGATGTGCGCCACGGGGTTCAGGTCGAGCGCGTAGGCCTCGCAGCCAAGGCGCAGCGCCTCGAGCGGGATCGCCCCACCGCCCGCGAACATGTCGAGGACCTTGGGCCGGGGCGCGCGGCCCTCGACGATGTCCTCGACCGTGACGGGCTTCCCGGTCTCTTGGGTAAGCCGCTCCGCGTGCGCTTCGAGGATGTGCTGCCGCGCCTCGGCGATGACCTGCGGCGAGCCGGGGTACTGGCAGAGTCGCTCCACGAACTTCGCGGCGTTGGCCCTGCCCAAGCTCTGCTTCTTGTTGTCCGGCCCGTTCTCCGGGATAAACCGGCTCGCCGGCACCAGCGCACCGTACACCGCCGCCCGGCACGCCACCAGGGGCCTCCGCGCCCACCAGAGGTGCAGCGTCGAAATGTGCCCCTTGCGGACAGACTTCTCCCGCGAGGCCTCGGCGCTGATAGCCTCGATCGGCAGGTAGTCCTCGATGAGCCTGCGGTCGTCGGTCATTTCCTCTCCTCTACATAAGTGATCACCTTTAGCCCACGGATGGAGCGCCCTGCAAAATCCTTGTCGTGGGAGAGCAAAGGGATTCGCGGATGCACCGCAGTGGCAGCGATCCAACAATCCGCGGTCTCGAAGCGACGCCCTTCCATCCGGCTCTCTTCCATGACCCGCGCCCAGACTTGCGCCAGTTCATAGTCGTAGGGAATCACCAGAAATCGACGTATAAATCTATCGAGCCCTTGGCGCTCCTTGTCTCCCCAGCCATTCGCCTCTGCCCAATGCCACAGTTCCTCTACGCCTTGAAAACTCAAGGCGAGTGTTTGTCCGCGCATGTGCTTCTCGTACTTCTCGCGAGTCTCGCTCCCCTTCTTCTTAGGGTGCAGGCGACTCGCCACTGTCGTGTAAAGAAGCACCACGCTCATCGGTCACGCCCCTCCCGAGCGATCCCGCGAAGCGCCGAGCGTTCTTCGAGAATGTGAGCGAGCATCCGATCCGGGTCGTCGTCCACGGGCCAGAGCGCGCTGATCTGGTCGACGTCATCGGCGGGCTGCACGCCTTGAAGCTCTGCCAGCTCCTCCAACGTAAGGGAGGTCCAAAAGGGTAGGCGTTCCGCCTCTCCGCCCAGGGTGCCCTCTGCGATTTCCTCCTCGAGGGACACGATGGACACGACATTGAGGACGCGTTCTTTGTTCGGCTCGATCACAGCCTCGCCGATGACTTTTACCGTGCGAAGCCATATATCCGGGAGCAGCTCCAGATGTTCCGGCTTGAAGATACAAAGCCACTTGGTGCCGTCCGCTTCCCAGAGCCGTCCTTGCAAGCCGCGATGACCGTCGAGCACCTCAAGGCGTCCGACCTTCTCCACCTGACGCTGATCGAGGGGCTTCCCGAGCAGGCCGCGAAGCTTCTCTCGAAGATGTCGATCAAACGTCACGGGAGCTAGCGCATCTACCCGGACCGGTTGAAACGTTACCAGGTCAACGCCGTGATCGAGAACTCGTCCTAAGAAATCGCAGGTCTGGAGCACACCGGGATCAAAGCCCGTTGGCACCATCTGAAGGGTCTCGATCGGCTCATCCTTGATGCGTAACAGGCCGTTGAGAAAGGCCTTCAGGCTTTCTTCTCCGATGTAGCCGAAAAGGCTTATCTGGGCGGGAGGCTCTGCAAGCTCGACCTCGGCGATGGCGCTCCCCGGCTTCCAGCCGACGACGAAGAGTTCGCACAACTCTTCGATCTCCTTCTTTTTCCGGCCTTGGCGGGCGGACGATCCGCCATAGAGCGCTTGGCCGATGCGCTTCAACGCCTGTTGCGTACGGAAGATGATCGTCGCCAGGTCGTTCGCGGAAAGGCGCGCTTCTCCGACTCGCGGCCCCTCGATCTTGATGCAGAAACCGGGGCGGCCACGGGAGACCGATGTGTGAATCCTGTTTCTGTCATTCATGGCGCCCTCCTATTGTTGTGCTCGCCCCGCTTCCACAACCGCCTCGGCCGGGATCTCGAAGAATCGCGCCGCGACGATCTCCCGCTTGGCGTGGTCTAGTCGTATAGCGGGGTTCTGGATTCGGACCAGTTCCGGTGCCGGGCCCAGCGGGTCCCAGACCACGTCGCGCAAATCGGCATGGGCCGTTACCCCGTACACCCCCGCCCGGCAGGCCACGAGCGGCCGGCGCGCCCACCAGAGGTGCAGCGTGGAGATGTGCCCCTTGCGGACGGACTTCTCCCGCGGCGCCTCGGCGCTGATCGCCTGGATCGGCGGGTAGTCCTGGATGAGCCTGCGGTCGTCGGTCATGATGACGCCTGCTTCTCAAGATGCTCCCGCGCCGTCTTCAGAAACTCCCCGGCCTGTTCGATGGTCCGCGATGCTGCTTCATGATCGATCGCCGGCTCGATATCGTACTCCGTCTTGATGCGCGTATTGAATGCCGCGATCAGCCAGCGGTGAAACTTCGGATCGAGGACACCTGTCTTGGCGAAATGCTCCCCGTAGGCGGCGTGGACGCTTCCGTGCTTTCGAAAGCGCAGGTCTTTCTCCCGTAAAAGCGCTTGAGCCGTATGGAACATCGCATAGTACGCACGGCCGGCGGCGGATTCGCCGTCCCCGGCGTCAAGAAGGATTCTGGCTGCCCGCAGAGCGTGCTCCGCCTTGCCAAGGAGTTTTCGCGTTTCGTCCTTCATGCGGGGATGGCCTCTTCTCGGACATTGATCAGGAACATCGTCTCCTCATGCCTCCACCTCTCCTCCGGGACGTAGACGCAACTGATGCTTCGGCCGCAATCCAGGGAAAGTCGCGCCACCAGTTCGCTGCTCCGGTCGATCTCCTGTGAGTAGTTGTCCACCCGATCCAGCACGATGAGCACGTCGATATCCGACTCCTCGTCGGCCTCCCCGCGCGCATGGGAGCCGAAGAGGTAGACGCCCTTGAGACGGTCGCCATAGAGCTGGGTCAAGCCCTGCCTCAATCGGGCGAGAACCCCTCGAATCGCTTCGTTCATGCTCCTGCCCTCCTTCCCGCTTCCACAACCGCTTCGGCCGGGATCTCGAAGAATCGCGCCGCGACGATCTCCCGCTTGGCGTGGTCTAGTCGTATAGCGGGGTTCTGGATTCGGACCAGTTCCGGTGCCGGGCCCAGTGGGTCCCAAACAACGTAGAGCCAATAAGTGTCGGCTAGCTGCTGCGCCTTGTACCACTCGTTGGTCGTCAGGCGCACGGCCTGCCCTCGCACACGGCCCTTGACTTCGACACGCTTCACCAAGACCTCGCCGGTCGCGGGGTCAGCGATCCGGTGCGCGCGGATATCGAAGCCGAGTTTCAGGTGGCCGACGCGCTCGATGCGATCCTCGGGGAAGCCTTCTTCCTTCAGCGCGGCAACGACCAGATCCTCAGCGGCGAGCTCGCTCTGCCTACGTACATTGGGATCGAGTTCGTCCGCGAGGTCCGCAAGCTGCGCTTCCGTGTCAGCGCCGGCCGCCAAGACGATAGCCGAGGCCACGTGACGCACGGGGCCGGTGCGGGCGATTTCCAACCGATCGAGGCCGCTCAGCCGCTCCTCGCGCTGGCGTTGCAACTCCTCCACATATTTGCGCGCCTCGTCCGCCGGCAACTTGTACTCCGGCTTGGTCGTGACCTCCGCCGCGAGGAGCATCGCTCGTTCCTGGGCCCGCTTGATCCGGGCATCGAAGGACCGTTCCAGGTACTCCCGGCAGATGCGGGCATAACGCTGGCGCTCTTCCTGGCAGCGAGCGCGGCAGGCCAGTTGGTACGTGCTCTTGAGGAAATCCGAAGCTGCCTGGGTTTCAATCGGATCGACTACCGCCGGCGGGTTGGCCAGTGCTGGTAGATTGAGCAGGATATCGCCGGGGACGACCTCGAATTGCCCGCGCTGTTCCCGCACGGCCACGAGCTCGCCGTGAAGCGGAACATCGTTGCCCCTGGAGTCCTTACCGCGGATGCTGATCTCGAAGAAGTGGAGGCGGTACGGCTCGGCCGTGAGCGGGTCCACGTAGAACCCGATGCCTCCCTGGAGATCGGCCAGCTTCTCGTTGAGCTTCTCATCGACTGCCGCGTAGAGAGGGTGCCCTGGCCCCATGAGGACCGCATCGACGTGGGCAGGCTGTTCCAGGTGGTGCTTGTGGAACGTGACCTTTCGGTACGAAGGGTCGGGCTTGCCAAGGCGCTGCACCGAGCGGAGCCGGTCTGATCGTAAATCGGCCAGGACGTGCTCGATGCGCCATAGGCCGTCCGCCCGTGGCTCCACCCGAAGACCGACTTCCTTGGCCGCGGCGATGAACTGCGTCTCCACGTAGCGGGGCATCAGCCGCTTTTCTTCAACCTCGAGATTGCGGCGCTGGAATCCCGTGAAATCCACGTGGCTCCGGGCGAGCGCAATGCCGGTGGCCTCTTCGTACTCCTTGAGCTTGGCCGGATCGATGCGGTCGATCTGCTCAAGGTATTCGTCCAGCCGGCGCGGATCGTACGCCGCCTCCCTCAGCATGTCCGGGAGGTTCACGTCGTTCAGGGACAGCACCTCGCCGATGACGTCGAACACGCGCCCCTCAAGGGCTTCGTTCATCGTGTTCAGTTTTTCCAGCAGGCGGTGGAGGATACGCCCCTCGACGATTGGCTGCCCGTCCTCGGAATCTGTCGCCACGAAGTTGAACGCGTAGACGTCACGGTCCTGGCCGATGCGGTGGATGCGGCCAAGCCGTTGCTCTAGGCGTGTGGGATTCCAAGGCATGTCGTAGTTAATCATGAGGTGGCAGAACTGAAGGTTGATCCCTTCACCGGCCGCCTCCGTCGCCACGCAGATCTGCGCGGTCGTACGGAACTGCTCCTGGGCTTGCTTACGCTCGTGCGGGTTCATGCCGCCGTGAATTTCGCAGGTGCTGTAGCCCCAACGTTCCAGATGCTCGCGGACGTACGTGAGCGTATCCCGATGTTCCGTGAAGATCAGGAGCTTGCCACGACCATCCTTGAGTTCGGCGAACTGCGCCTCGCCAAGACACTTCTTGAGGGCCGCCAACTTGGAATCGTTCGCCAGTTCTCGAACCCTACGGGCCTGCTCGACGAGCTCTCTGAGGGCCGCGATCTCGGCGCGAAGCTGCTCCAGCTCGAGCGCCGCCGTGTACTCGTTGACGAGCTGGTCGCGGACCTCGTCGTCAAGGTCGTCTTCGTCTTGCTCCGCGTCGGGCAGACGCCCTTGGAGCGCCGCTAGGCGCTTGGCCCGCTGGGCGGGAGAGAGCCCCTCCAGTTCGTCGAAAAAGTCTTGCTGCTTCTTGAGGCGCCGCTTCAGGGATTCGTGAATGGCGCACGTGGAACTCACCAGTCGTCGCTGAAGGACGGTACGAGTCAGCGCGGCAGATGAGCGCCGCCGGCCCGTCTGTTGGGGGATAAACTGGTTGATGTAGGCCGTGACGGACTTGTAGAGGGCGTACTCCTCGCTGTTGAGCTGGAAAGTCACAGTCCGAACGTGCCGGTCGGGAAACAGACGCTTGCCGTTGAGATCCTTGAGATCCTCCTTCAGGCGGCGCAGGGCCCACGGCGAGTCCCTGCCGAGCTTGAGCACGTCCTTTCGGATCGACGCAGCTTGGTTCCCTAGCCGATGGGGCTCGGGGAAGAGATCGGAATCGACGAGTCGTAAGAAGTGCGCGAACCTGTCTTCGTCCCCGTGGTGAGGGGTGGCGGTCAGGAGCAGCACATGATCCGCCGCTTCGCAAAGTCGTTTTGCGAGCTGATATCGTTTGGTCTCGACCACCTCATCGCTACGATTGCCGCGCGATTTGGTATAGGCCGCGCACTTGTGGGCTTCGTCGATGACGATCAGATCCCATCTTTGCTGCCACACCCGCTCGCGGACACCGTCCTGCTTCGCGTAATCGATGGAGGAAATGACCTGCGAGGAGCGCTGCCACGGGTTCGTGAGCTGTTGTTGGTCCACGGCGGAAAAGACGATGTCGAAGGACTCGCCGAACCACCGCAACATCTCATCCTGCCACTGAATCGTGAGCGGCGCTGGGCAGAGAACGAGAATGCGCTCAATGGCCTCTCGTAGCTTCAGTTCCTTGATCAGCAGGCCGGCCATGATGGTCTTGCCCGCCCCAGGGTCATCCGCCAGCAGAAACCGTAGGCGAGGCTGCGGCAGCATGGCCTGGTAGACGGCCTCGATCTGGTGGGGGAGGGTGCGGATGCCGGAGAGGCTCACGGCAAACTGGCGGTCGTGGGCGTAGGCCAAGCGTATCCGGGCCGACTCGATCAAAAGTCTGAGTCGTTCAGCATCGGCTGGCTTGACCGCCGTCGGCATTTGCCGGTCGGTGCCGAAGAGTGTCGCAGCTTCAGCGGGTGAAATAACTGCCTCTTCGAGAGTCCCGTCCGGTAACCGGACGCGGCACTCATATCCGCCTGAGCCGTCCGCACCTAGTGGCCTGACCTCTTCGAGCCGGACGGGAACGTCGAAGTGCCCCGGCAGAAGGATCTGTCGTCCGATTTGCATCGAAAGGCGATGATCAGCCATGCCTGCTATTCGTTGGCGTTCGGCCTACGGGCATGCTCTCCGTCGTCCTCCCCGATGCAGTGGGCTTGAAATCGTTGCTGTGGCCAGTAGTCCCCTCTACCTCGGAGAGCTTGAAGCGCAGCAGGCGCCCGACTCGATAGGCCAAGAACCCCTTCAAATCGACTCTCTGGTAGGTGGGCTCCTTGGCCACCGGTTGCTGGGCAGCCACTTTCTCGACACCGAACCAATCTTCTTGGAGGAGTCATATTTCGCCCTATGCCTTTCCCCCGGAACAGCGTCAATTCCTGACCACGAGGTAGTGAAAAAGGTAAGAAAATTTGTTCGGACCGTCAAAGAACCCTTCCGATGACCAGGCCGACCCGTAGCGCCGCGGGTCGCGGACAAAGCCGGTGGTGACGCGCTAGCGGTTTGCGGGACGCTCAAGGGCTTTGGAGGCGTTACGTCCAACGATCGATCTGCGTCGTTGCATCCCGTCGAGTCAGACTTAGCTGCGCTAAAGAAATCACCGTGTAAACTCGCCGGATTCAGCAATCTCGAACGGCAAGAAAACCTCAAACAGACAGGGAGCCATGACCGTGGCAGAGACCAAGGTTTCACCCGAGCGTCAGTTTGTTCAGGGTATTTGCAGAACGGCTGCTCGCGTGACGTTGGATCTCACCGGGGTCGTCAAGCCGCGTGCCTGGTACCTACGGCTGGTGGTTGCCGAACACTTGCGCAAGTACATCGGGGACTCCCGCCAGCACGGACGCAGGAGCTGAAGGAGAACGGCGGCAGAAAAGCTCTGCTTGAAGCTGAGGAGCGCGGCAGTAGGGCCTGAAGTGACTGGGGGTTCGAGGAAGCGGGAGAGAGGCTTGCAGGATCCGTTAGGGGGGCCAAGTGCGGCCGTCATCCGAAATTGTTGGGGTTGTCAAAACGAAGCGTCTGACCTCCGAATAAAGACAAAACCCAGACCGGAAGCTGATCGGATACGACGGGACGCTTTCGGCATGTGCGATGAACTGCCATCGTGATCACAAGCTGAGGCATCCAGGAGATCGGGGCGCCTTGGGCACATCGAGGCGCTCGCAGGGAGTTTGCCCGGCTTTGGGGTTACCAAAGGCGACGAATTGCGACGATGCACGACGCTTTTATGGGATCGGTGGAATCGCAGTGCTGGGTGTGCGTTGACCACATTTCGCTACGAGCACCACTGCCCGCGCGCTGCCACTTGCCACACCGCGGGCGGCGACTTGGCGGCACGGTAGCTTTTCGGTAGCACGAACCGAGAAAGCGTTGCTAAATCACGCGACTGTCCTTTGGTGGGCCTCGGTGTTTCCGTGGGTTGGAAGCGCGCCCTGGCCGATTCGAACGGCCGACCCCAAGATTCGTAGGCCTAATGTGCGAGTGCAGCAGAAGTCATTCCAGTGCATCTACGAAACGGAACGCAAGCGGCTTCGAACGGAAAATGCCTTAAATCGCACTACGATAACGTAGCCGCGTCGATTCTGGTGGTAGCAGTTTGGTAGCTAGGCACGGTGTTGACCCCAAGACAATCAATCAAGAGGCCTAAGAAAACCAACGTGCCTTCAGGGGCTTAGAGAAGGCTGCTACCATGGAGCTACCATCACGGGCGGCCCGCAGAGGCGACAAATGACGACGAAACGCGACACTGTAAGCGCACTGAGCCCCCAGCAGGAGCTTGCGCTTGACCTGTTCGCCACGGGCAAGACGGTGACCCAGGTTGCCGAGGCCCTCGGTGTGAGCCGGCAGACTGTGAGCAAGTGGCTGAACCACAACCGGGACTTCCGGGAGGCCCTTCGGGAACGTCGACGTGAGCAGTGGCAGCAGTGGCAATCACGGCTCCTAGCCCTCGTGCCCGAGGCCCTCGATACCGTGGCGACGTTGCTCAAGGACGGCGCCCCCCAGGAGAGGCGCTGGGCAGCCCAGTACATCCTGCAAGCGGCTGGGCTTAAGTACGAGCCCGAGGCTGAGGAAGACCCTCGGGACAAGCTGCCCCCGTCGCTCAGGGAGTGGCCCAACGCCATTATCCTGCCGGGGCGGCGGCGTTCGTAGCCGGGCTTAAGCCCCCGAAGGTGGCCCTCGGGATTAAGATGGCCAAACTTTCCCCTTGGCCATCTTAATCGGTTGGCCATCTAAATCAGCTTCTCGCAAGGCATCGAGGCCGAGCGGGTGCACCCAGCGGGCTTAGTCGTGCTCTCCAACGTCATGGGGGCAGGTGGGAGAGCCCAACGTGCCCCCTGGGTGCGACGTGCTCCCTGCCACATCGGCTGCGAGCCGTCAAGCATCGACTTCCGAGGCTGGGCAGTGCGTGCCGGATATCGCACAGCGAGGCTCCAAGGCCGAACATCGGGTTGCGATACCAAGCCCGGAAACCCGCACCAGGAGCGGCTTTGCGCATCGTCGATGTCGTGCACTTGCATAAAGCACCTTGATATGATGCGTTGGAGAAGCTCGCTGAATCGGCTTGAGATCGTGCATCCGAACACTTGACACTAGCACCTTGCCATGATAACCGCGAACATCGCAAGACGATAGCAAGTGCCGACATGCGCGAGGGGAGTGCAGCAATGAAAAGACTTTTAACCCTAGACGAGGTCGCAGAGTTGTTCCGGGTGCACCGGGGCACAGTGTACAAGTGGGTACGCAGCGGGAAGATTCGCGCGGTGCGTGTCGCTGCGACCTTGAGAATTCCAGAAGAGGTAATTGATGAGTTGAAGGCTTAAAAGAAAAGCCCCTGTAGCTGTTCGCGGCAGCCACAGGGGCGAGAAGAACGCCGCGTGAACCGCGGCTCTGCGACACCGGAACCAGTATTGGTTTCCGTGGCATATGTCAAGCAGCATTTGCCCGCGGTTCCACGGCGGAAAGGAGGTTTCCACCGTGGAGAAGATGATGATTCTCAGGCACGACAAGTGGCGGCGGCTTAGCTGCGGGCGTGACTGGTGCCGGTGCACCCGCACCATGTTCGAGGAGGGCGAAGGGCTCGTGCACTGCCCCTGCTCTGGGTGGCTGGTGCTCGAAGTCGAATTTCGCGGCTCAGAACTCGCCTTCGCGAACTGTCGGCGGTGCGGTGCCGGCACACGGGACATTCGAGAGGTGTGCAATGGCTGAGAAAGAAAAAGCCCCGTGTGGCCAACACGGGGCGGAAGGGAGAAAGCCGATGTTCAACGAAGTGAACTATCGGAACGCCATTTTCGCATTGGCCAAGGACGTGCGCAACGGGCTCTGGAACGGCCCGTTCGAGGCGAGGGTGCGGCTTTTGGCCCGCAGCTTCGACGTGCCCCGTCGGGCAGTACGGCGCGACGTGTGGGCACTTCTTGGGCGCACGGGCAAGCCCCCGAAAGCCGGCAAACAGGAGAAGCAGTGATGGTTACGAAAGACGACCTGGACAAGCAATTCGAGGAGTGTCAGCGACTTAGCGAGGTTATCGCGGAAGTCCAGGCAATGCGACTCCAAGCCGAGCAGTCCAAGGTCAACGGCTCGGCCCTTCCACCACCACCCGACGTGCCGGCGCTTGTCTGCGTGCGCGACATCGAACCAGAGCCCATCGAGTGGCTTTGGAAGCCGTACATTCCGCTTGGCAAGGTCACAATGCTCGATGGTGACCCCGGCGTTGGAAAAAGCTGGGTTTCCCTCGCCATTGCAACGGCGGTGAGCCTTGGGCGCGGACTTCCCGGAACCGAGCCCACAGAGCCGGCAAATGTGCTCGTGCTGAACTACGAAGACGGCAAGGCCGACACCATACGGCCCAGGCTCGACAACCTAGGTGCCGACGTGGGGCGCATCTTCGTGGTGAACGGGTTCGTGGTGCTCGACACCGGAAAGCAAGTCACCCAGGAAAGCGGGCTTACACTGGAAAGCCTGATTCTGGACTGCGGCGCTCGGCTTGTCATCGTCGACCCCCTGGTGATGCTCCTAGGCCCCAACGTTGACATGCACCGTGCCAACGAAACCCGAGCCGCAATGACGGTGCTTGCCGACATTGCCGAGCGGCGCAAGTGCGCCATCCTGTGCGTTCGGCACCTAACCAAGGGCAGCAAGGATAGAAGCATTTACCGAGGCATCGGCTCTGTTGACTTCACGGCTGCATGCCGTTCGGTGCTGCTCGTCGGCGTAGACCCCCAGAACCACGACCGGCGCGCGGTGGTGCACATCAAGAGCAACATTGCCGAACTCGGCCCCTCGCAAGGCTACGAGATACGGGAAGGCTCTTTCTTCTGGGCGGGCGAGAGTGACCTAACAGCGGCGCGTATCCTTGCCCCCGAGCCGGGCGGCAACTGCCACACTGCCCTCGAAGAGGCCAAGGATTTCCTGAAGCAACTGCTAGCCGACGGCCCGGTTCCGGCAAAGCAAGTGTTCCGCGAGGCCGAAGAGAGCGGTATTTCCGGAATGACCCTTCGGCGGGCGAAGGCCGAGCTTGGCGTTCGGGCGAAGCGGGTGGGCACATCCGGCAAGCGAGGCGGCGGTGGCTGGGCTTGGGAACTCCCGAAGCCGGATTTAGACGATCAACCCGATTTAGATGATCATGGTGATCGTGTAGGGAAACACGATCATCTTAATCCCGATGACCACCTACCCCCCCCTGACAACCCCCAGGCCCCCGAGAAAGACGGCGGGCTGAGGTTCTAGCCATGGCTACGGGGCGCGAAATCGTCGCGCGGCTGAGAGAACGAGGGCTCGAACTAACCCCGGACTTCCAGGACAACAGCCTGCTAGTCGGCCCCACACGGCTTATTGACGAGGCCACGGCGGAACTTATCCGCACCCACAAGGCCCAAATCCTGGAGGCCCTCGCAGAAGAGGCCCAAGCCGACGTTGTGGAGCACGGCAACGTTGCCGCGGTTCTCCTGGAAAGCCCGGTTTTTGGGCTCGTGTGGCTCGTGGCCGACACCCAGGCGCTCGACGAACACCCCGACATCGAGGTGTCCGGGCACCCCGTGCTCTGCTTCGAAGACGTCGAGGTGCTCAAGCGGCTACGTGGCCACGAAGAGGACTTAAGGCGGTTCCTAGAGGCCAAGCGCGCGTTCCCACGGGCGCGCGTGGTGCAGTGAGTGGAGGTCACCAATGGCAATCGACTGGGACGGGTTCCTAGACAAAGACACCGAGCCCCTGCGCCCTGGGTTGTCACCCCCGGTTGGGCGACGGGCGAGAAGGCCCACCCTGGGCACCGAGCCCCCGCAAAGCCACACCCTGCCCCCGTGGCTCGCGACGGCGTTTGGGTACGTCGTGGAGCATTTGGTGGCTGCATTGCGGGCGTTCGTAGTCAGTTGCGTGCGGGAGGCCCTGCAGGGCATCGAGGCCGAATGCCCGAAGCCGGCGGCTCCAAAGCGGCTCGTGGGCGCAACCGAGCTGGGTAAGGCCCTCGGAATCCACCCCACTTGGTTGCGGGCTGAGGCGAAAGCGGGCAGGCTACCCGCGGTTCGCACTGGCCGACGTTTCCGCTTCGACCCCGAAGAGGTAATAGAAGCCCTCAAACGCCAAGGCGCGGAAGGAGAAGGCCATGGCCATCGCTAAGCGGCGCGGAAAGTGGGTTGTCGACTACTACGGCCCCAATGGGCGACGACACTGGAAGTCCTTTGCCACCAAGCGGGAAGCCGAGGCGTTCTGGGCACGGATTCAGCCCAAGCTAGCCCGCGGCACCTTTGTCGACCCGAGGGAGCTACCGACAGTAGCCCAATTGGCCAAGTACTGGCTGGAGTCAAAGCAGGACATATGCCACGGCACCAGACTGTTCTACGAAGCCGCACTGAAGCATGTTTTGGGCTCCCTTGGCCACTTCAAACTCGACCAGTTGCGGGTGGAGACTGTTGACTGGTTCCGCTCTGAGCTTCTCGCTCAGGGGCTTGGCCCCCGCACCGTAAACGGCTGCTTGGGCACGCTTGCACAGGTGCTCGACGTTGCAATGCGGTGGGAGCTTATCGACCGAAACGTTGCCCGGATTGTGGGGCGGGTGAAGTGCAGGACCCGGCGGCTCGTAAGCAGCGACGAGCAAGAAGAGGCGCTGGAGGCAACCGAAGTGCTCACACCCGAAGAGGCCCGGCGGCTTATCGAGGCAGCCGAAGAGGGCTTCTACCGAACGTTCTTCCAGGTTGCCCTATCCACGGGCGCTCGTGTGGGAGAACTCACGGCCCTTCACTGGGAAGACATCGACTTCGAGGCCAACACCCTGGTCATCAGGCGAAGTGTGGCCTGGAAGGCCGGAAATCCGCTATTTTCCGCACCGAAGACCAGAGCCGGCGTGCGTCGGCTCACCATGACCGAAGAGCTTGCCCATGTGCTCAAGGAGTGGAAACTTGCCTGTCCTCCAGGCCCGCTCGTGTTCGCCACGGAAGACGGCTTGAAGCCCCGGCATCGGGGCACGATTGCCAAACTGGGGCTTAAGCCGGCGCTCAAGCGAGCCGGCATCAACAAGCGCGTCACCCTGCACACCCTTCGCCACACCGTGGCAAGCATGCTCATCATGCAGGGCGTCGACGCCATCGAGGTTGCCCGCTTCCTGGGGCATGCCAACCCCCAGGTCACCATGCAGATTTATGCCCACTGGTACAACAGCCGGAAGACCGAGCCCGTCATGGGCGTTCTCCAGCGAGCCCTTGGGCTCAGCGAACGACCGTTCGGACAGGAGCGGTTGACGCAGCGCGGTACTGCGAGAACCGTGCCAACGAAAAACCACTAGGGACCAAGCGGCAAAGTAGCCCTTCTGGGAACCAGTGTGCCCAAAAAGCATCGGAACACGATTTCTTTGCAGTTGACACTTCTGCAGTCGTGTTCCGATAGAATCGCGGAAACCCTTGTGGGACAAGGCGTTCCGCGTCATGGTAGCAAAATGGTAGCAGAATTGGCCGAATTGGCCTTCTGACCAAACGGTTGTTTGATGGATTCTCTCGGTTTTTCCGTGGGTTAGAAGCGCGCCCTGGCCGATTCGAACGGCCGACCCCAAGATTCGTAGTCTTGTGCTCTATCCAGCTGAGCTAAGGGCGCGTGAACTCTGCGAAGCGCGCGCGTGAGTAACATCCTCGCCGTTGCCTCGCAAGGCGGTCTGGCCTCGACGGGGCTCGGTGGCGGCGGTCAGGCCGCGGGTTTGGGCGGTGCGCCACTCCACCAAACCATCGGTAGCACGTGGCGAAAGTACTCGAGCCCGGACCAGACACCGACCGCCAACGCGAGCCAAAAGAAGTACATGCCCACCGCAAAGAAGTCGATGCCGAAGAACGGGTAGTGGAGCAGCAGCCCGTGGAGAGCGAACATCTGCAAGACCATTTTGTACTTGCCGAGCGTCTCCGCCTCCACGACGATCCCGTGAGCGAGCGCGAGCGCGCGAAGCCCGGTCACGGCAATCTCCCGGGAAATCATCACCGCAGCGGCCCAGGCGGGTAGGTGCGGCTGGCGATCCATGGCAACCAGCATGACCAGCACCGCAGCGACGATGAGCTTGTCAGCGAGCGGGTCGAGCACCTTCCCGAGGGTGGTCGTGAGGCCGTACCGACGCGCCAGATAACCGTCGAGGAAATCGGAAAGCGAGGCGAGGAAAAAGGTCGCCGCCGCTGCCACGGCCGATCGCGGTCCTGGGTCAGTAAGAAACACGATGACCACAGGGATCAACAGAATGCGCAGCAACGTGAAGAAGTTGGGCCAGTTCGCAAGATCCTTCCACAAGGTCCCGAGCCTAGGGTCAGTTGCGCTGTGCGTATTGGTCCCGAAGGTAGCGGTCGCGGAACATCATCACCCGCGCGACGTAATCGATCGTTTCCGGGTAGGGCGGGATCCCGCCGTGACGGTCGACCGCAGCCTCGCCAGCGTTGTACGCCGCCAGGGCTAAGCGCAAGTTGCCGTTGAAGCGATCCAGCAAATACCGAAGATGACGCACGCCACCTTCGATGTTTTGATGGGGATCGAAGACACGGAACACGCCGTGCCGTCGCGCAGTCGATGGCATGAGCTGCATAAGCCCCAGTGCACCTTTGGGGGAAACCGCGTCAGGCACGAAGTCCGACTCTGCCCGGATGACCGCTTTCACGAGCGCAACGTCGACTTGATGGCGCTCCGCGACGTCACGCACGATCGGCTCGTATGCCTTGTAGCGGCTGGGATCGGCATATCGTCGCCCCCAACTGGTCCAGCGCACCGCCCGCCAGGTTTCCTTTTCCGAGCGGTAAAAGCGGTAGCGCGGCTCTGCCGGGGCGTTGGAAAAATGCAAGACCCCGCGCGCGTCGCGATACACGTAAATATCCGCCCGGCTCCACCCCGGAAGCACCAACCCGAACACCAGCAGGAACCAAAACCTCCCAATACCCAATCCCTGCATGCCCGCCACACTACTTGGGAGCACAGGCATGGTCAACCGAATTCTGCCGGGTTCCGCTGCTCGACCGCGCGGCAGTGACGCCACACGCTCGTTCGCTATTCGAGCCGCCTTCAGCTCGCTGTCCGATGTGCGCCTGGCCGTCGGCTTTCTACTACCGACGTTAGGCCGAGCCGCGACGCTTCGCTGCTCGCGTGTGGAATTGGTCCCCGGAGCAAACGGAAGGCAGTTGCGGCGATCCTGTCTACGGAAGCAGCTTTTCGAGCTCGCCGACAAGGATGCGCGCAACTCGTTCGTGACCCTGCTCCGACGGGTGTTGGTCTGGGAGCAGCTCGGCACACGGGCCTGCGGCACACTCCGGCGGAAACTGTGCTGCCACGTCGATCAGGGTTGTGCCCGTCTCGCTGGCGACTTTGCGGAGAACGACATTCGCGTAGCCATACAGGTGCTGGCTCGAGGGGTAGGTGAGAAGGACAAGAGCAACTCCAGCTTCGCGCGCCTTTCTGGTGACCTCTTTCAGGTTTCGCTCCAATCGCTCTGCCCAATCCGGCACCGGCGGCCCACCGGTGGCTTGATGGCCGAGGGCAAACGTGAAGCTGCCAAAGCGCGCAGACCCTTTGCCGGAGAAAACCTGCCATTGAGGATCCATTTGTACCTCGAGGCTTGCGTTCTCGTAGGCGCGAAGAAGCATGTAGAGCAAGCGGAACACACGGGAGTTCCGCCAAAGAAATTCGCGGAGGTCGAATGTCGAAGCCTGCTCCTGGTCACCCACCGGCATCGTCCAGGCATCGTTTGCACCGATCATGAGCGTGACCACATCCGGGCGAAAGGCGAACAGCATCCGGTCGAACTCGCGGAGAACTTGCGACGAGTTCGTACCGGGAAAGCCTAGGTTCAGCACCTCCACCGATTGCTTCCGCGGTTGTCGCTCGTTCCATAGGGCTTCGAACTTGCGAGGATACGCCGCGGCCGAGCCCACGAAGAAGCCGTAGGTATTGGAGTCGCCCAAGGCGAGAACGCGCAGCCGCTGCGTGCGAAACGCAACCGGAGCCTTGCCGGTGGTCGTCCCGATGTACGTCGCACCAAGTTGGAGCAGCACTTCGGTGGCGAGAAGACCGGCGACAACCCCTACCAGTAGAAGCGCGAGGCGCGAACCAACAAGCCTCCACCGAGAGCGGTTCTTGGGGGTTGTTCGCCCAGTGTCCATCGTGCTTGCTGGGCCCCATAGTGACCGGGGGCGGCGGCAAGCAAGGGTGCGCCGCAACGACCGGAGCCGCGGCCTTCCGAAGCAATTCTGGGCGCGACCTTGTCGCGTCCTCTGCTACAGTGCGGCGGCGGCGAAAGGAATTCCATGAGCAAGGGCGAGCGGTTTGTTTGCATCCACGGGCACTTTTATCAGCCGCCACGGGAACATCCGTGGCTTCAAGTGGTCGAAGCGCAGGATTCCGCGGCTCCCTACCACGATTGGAACGAGCGTGTGACTGCGGAATGCTACGAGCCGAATTCCGCTGCGCGCGTGCTGGATGCGCAAGGACGCATCGTGTCGCTGCGCAACAATTACAGCGCCATCAGCTTTAATTTTGGTCCGACCTTGCTCGCGTGGCTGGAGAGGGCTCACCCGGAATTGTACGCCGCGATCGTCGATTCGGACCGAGTGGGAGCGACGCGTTACGGCCGCGGGAACGCCATCGCCCAGGTGTACGGCCACGTAATCCTGCCGCTGGCGGACCCGCGGGATCGAGTCACCCAGGTGCGGTGGGGAATCGCCGACTTCGTTCACCGCTTTGGTCGCGCTCCCGAGGGCATGTGGCTTCCGGAAACCGCTGTGGATGAAACTTCTCTCCGCGTGCTGGCCGACCACGGCATTCGGTTTACGATTCTTGCTCCGCATCAGGCGCGCCGTGTGTCGTATGCAGGAGGGCCGTGGCAAGACGTCCACGGCGAGGGAATCGACCCCTCGCGGCCGTATTTGTGCGAACTGGGCGAAGGAAAATCGATCGTCGTGTTTTTTTACGATGGCGCAGTGTCGCGTGGCATTGCCTTCGAAGGTTGGCTGGCCGATGGACGCGCGTTGGCCGAGAAAATCACTGCCCGCGCCCTAGGGTTCCAAGAACACACGCTGTTGCACGTGGCCGCGGATGGCGAGACGTACGGCCACCACCATCGCTTTGGCGAGATGGCGTTGGCCGCTGCATTGGACACCATCGAGAAGGAAGGGCGGGTGCACCTGACCAACTACGCTGCGTACCTCCAGCAGGTAACGGTGAAGGATCGCGTGCACATCCGCGATTACACGTCCTGGAGCTGTGCCCACGGAGTGGAACGGTGGCGGTCGGGTTGCCCGTGCAACGCCGGACACGCAGGTTGGCAGCACGACTGGCGTGCACCGTTGCGCGAAGCGCTCGACTGGCTCAAGGAGCGGCTGGATGCGCTGTTCGAGCACCACGCGGCACCGTGGCTCCGGGATCCATGGGAAGCACGGAACGCGTACGTGACGGTGTTGCTGAAGCGAACGCAAGAAGCGAGAGAGGAGTTCCTTCATCAGCACGCACGTGCTGCCCTCACTCCCGAGCAGCGCTCGAGTGTGTGGAAGCTCCTCGAAATGCAGCGCCACGCCATGCTGATGTTCACGAGCTGCGGGTGGTTTTTCGATGATCCCACTGGCTTGGAAACCACGCAAATTCTGACCTACGCGGCACGTGCGGCACAGTTGGCGGCGGAGTTCGGACCCTCGCCGCTCGGCGGATTTTTGGAACGTTTGCGGCCCATGCGCAGCAACCTGGCCGACTACCCCGATGGAGTGGTCGTGTTCGACCGGCTGGTGCGGCCACGCATCAGCGATCGCCGTCGGGTCGTTGCCCATTACGCGATGAATGCCCTGTTCGATCCGCCGCCGGCGGTGCTCCAGAGCTACGTGTACCAGTTGCGGTCGCGAGATCGGGTGTTCGACACGGGGGGAACGCCCTCCTTCGTAGCCGGCAACGTGGAAGTGCGGGAAGAGCCTACCGAGGAACGCGAGGCGTTCGATTATGCAGCGGTGCACCTCGGGGGCCACGATTTCCTGTGCGTCGTCGATCACGAGTCCCCGCTGCGCGATCAGCGGTGGCGCGAACGCGTGCTGCAAACGTTCCGCACGCAAACACTGGCAGATGTGCTGCGGGAGCTGGAGGCCAGCTTTGCGAACGGACGCTTCACGTTGGCCGATGTGTTTGCGGCAGAACGGCGGCGGATCCTCGGGCAGGTCACCGGCGAGCTGCTCGTCCGCGCTAGCCGGCTGTACGAACGGATCGTTGCCGATCATCGCAGGCTCATCGAGTTCCTGGTGTACCACCGATTGGAAATTCCCGAGGAATTGCGCATCGCGATGAGGTTCGTCGTGCAACGCCAGTGGGAGCAGCGGATTCGTGAGTTCGCGGCCGGAGAGGCCGAGTTCGACGAGGTCGCCGCGATTGGCGACGATGCCGCACGCTGGGGCGTCGAGCTCGACCAGGAAACGGCGGCACAGGTGCTTGGCCGTGCTTTGGCCGAAGCGGTGGAATGCATCGCTGGAGGCCGCGGCGAGGAGTGCCTTCAACGGGCGCGAGCTGTGCTGCTTGCGGGGCGGCGTCTCGCCATCCCAGTGGAGATGCGGAAAGCGCAAAATGTTTTCTTTCGGTTGTGGCAGCGCGAAGCTGCTGCGGGAGGCGTTCGTCGCGAGGACTTGCGGGAGCTGGGTGCCCAGTTGGGCTTCGCTGTGGATGCACTCGGCCCGCCGCACGTGGGCACGCCTTGACCTGTTGCTGCCGCTACGGCATCAACTGGGGTTCCTGCGGTGCCGCACCCTTGTGGAGCAGGCGGCCAAAGGAGGCGCAGAAGCCAAAGGGAGTATGCGATGGCAAACGAAGTGGATATCGAGTCGGTTTTGCGCGAGCAGCGGATTTTTCACCCACCCGCAGAATTCAGTGTGCAGGCGAACTTGAGCCGCGCGGAATACGAGGCGCGGCTTCGCCAGGCCCAGCAAGACTTGGAAGGGTTTTGGTCCGACGTCGCCAACGAGCTCGATTGGTTCGCCCGCTGGGAAAAAGTTCTGGAGTGGAAGCCGCCGTTTGCAAAGTGGTTCGTGGGCGCGAAGACAAACCTCGCGCACAACTGCATCGACCGCCACTTGAAGACTTGGCGGCGAAACAAAGCTGCGATCATTTGGGAAGGCGAACCCGGGGAGACGCGGGTGCTGACCTATCACGACTTGCACCGCGAAGTGTGCCGTTTTGCCAACATGCTCCGGTTCCTGGGTGTCGGCCGCGGCGACCGCGTTGGAATTTATTTGCCCATGGTGCCCGAAGCGGCCATTGCCATGTTGGCGTGCGCGCGAATTGGCGCGGTGCACAGCGTGGTGTTTGGCGGATTCAGCGCCGACGCGTTGCGCAGCCGCTTGGCCGACGCTGAGGCCAAGGTGCTGGTGACTGCCGATGGTGGCTACCGTCGCGGAGCGATCGTGCCTCTAAAAGCAAACGCCGATGAAGCCTTGCGCGACGCGCCTTCTGTGGAACATGTCATCGTGTTGCGGCGCACTGGCGAAACGGTGGCCATGAAAGGCGGGCGCGACCGTTGGTGGCATGAGCTTGCAGAAAAGGTCAGCGACGAGTGCCCAGCGGAGCCGCTGGACGCCGAACACCCGCTGTTCATCTTGTACACGAGCGGCACCACTGGGAAACCCAAGGGCGTGGTGCACACCACCGGCGGATACATGGTCCACACCTACATCACCGCCAAATGGGTGTTCGACTTGAAAGACGACGATACGTATTGGTGCACGGCAGACGTGGGTTGGGTCACCGGCCACAGCTACGTGGTGTACGGAATCCTGGCTAACGGAGCGACCACCCTCATGTACGAGGGCGCACCAAACTATCCGGAACCCGACCGGTTTTGGGAGATCGTCGACAAATACGGCGTAAGCATTCTGTACACCGCCCCTACTGCGATCCGAAGCTTCATGAAGTGGGGGCGCGAGTGGCCGCGACGCCATCGTTTGAGCAGCCTGCGGTTGCTCGGCACCGTAGGAGAACCGATCAATCCCGAAGCTTGGATTTGGTACCACGAAGAAATCGGCAAGCGTCGTTGCCCGATCGTGGACACGTGGTGGCAAACGGAAACGGGCGGTATCTTGATCACGCCTCTTCCGGGCGTGACGCCGACAAAACCTGGGTCTGCGACCCTGCCGTTTCCGGGAGTGTTCGCGGAAGTGGTGAGTCGCGACGGCACGCCGGTGGAGCCAAACCGCGGCGGCTACCTGGTCATCCGCAAGCCCTGGCCGGGAATGATGCGCACGATTTACGGCGACCCGGACCGTTACGTCCAGCAGTACTGGAGCCAAATCCCGGGCTCGTACTTTACCGGCGACGGGGCACGGCGAGACGAAGACGGATATTTTTGGATCATGGGCCGCATCGACGATGTCGTGAACGTTGCCGGTCATCGTCTCGGTACCATGGAGGTGGAAAGTGCTCTGGTGAGCCACCCTGCAGTCGCCGAGGCGGCCGTGGTGGGAAGGCCGGACGAAATTAAAGGTCAAGCCATCGTGGCGTTCGTCACCCTAGAAGCTGGGCACAAACCTACGGAAGAACTCAAGCTCGAATTGCGCGACCACGTCGCCAAGGAAATTGGCGCCTTTGCCCGACCCGAAGAAATCCGCTTTACCGACGCGCTCCCGAAAACCCGATCAGGCAAGATCATGCGCCGATTGCTGCGAGACATTGCGGCGGGCAAGGAAACCGTCGGCGACACGACGACGCTCGAAGATTTGAGCGTGCTGGCGCGCTTGCGCGAGGAAGAAGAGTGACGGCGCTGGGCCCGTTGCATCGCAGCAAAAGCCTCCTGACAGCGACTTAGGTGCGCTCGTGAGCCTTCGCGTCCACAACACCCTCACTGGGCAAATCGAGCCTTTCGTGCCCATCACCCCAGGCAAAGTCGGCATGTACGTGTGCGGCGTGACGGTGTACGACCGCTCCCACATCGGACACGCCCGCGCCTTGGTCACGTTCGACGTGATTTACCGATACCTCCAGTGGACCGGGTACGCGGTGACGTTCGTGCGCAACTTCACCGACGTCGACGACAAAATCATCGCGCGCGCACAGGCCGCCGGAATTTCCACCAGCGAACTCGTGGCGCGCAACCTCGAAGAGTTCCAAGAAGACGTGCGGCAGTTGGGGTGCTTGCGTCCGACCGTGGAGCCGCGGGCCACGGAGCATATCCCCGAGATGATCGCCTTGATCCAAAAGTTGATCGAGCGCGGCTTGGCCTACGTGTCGGATGGCGACGTGTATTTTTGCGTGGAGAAGTTCCCCGGCTACGGCAAGCTTTCCAAGCGCCGATTGGAGGAGATGCAAGCCGGCGCGCGGGTCGAGGTGGGCGAGCGCAAGCGCCACCCGATGGATTTTGCCTTGTGGAAGGCAAGCAAGCCCGGAGAACCGAAGTGGGAGAGCCCGTGGGGGTGGGGTCGGCCAGGGTGGCACATCGAGTGTTCCGCGATGAGCACCAAATATCTGGGCCAGCCGTTCGACATTCATGGCGGCGGGGCGGACCTGATCTTCCCACACCACGAAAACGAAATTGCTCAGTCCGAAGGCGCCCACGGCTGCGAGTTTGCCCGCTACTGGTTGCACAACGGCTTGGTCACGATTGGAAGCGAAAAGATGTCCAAGTCCCTCGGGAATTTCATGACGATCGCGGAAGCGGTCGCACGTGCAGGCGGCGAAGCCGTACGGCTGTTCGTGCTGGGCACCCACTACCGCAGCCCGCTGGAATTCGCTCCCGAGCGACTCGACGAGGCAGGCCGAGCCGTGGGCCGTGTGTACGAAACCCTTGCTCGGGCCGACGAAACCTTGGGGCAGGTGTCCGCAGCGCCAGACCCGGCCCGCGTGGAAGAGTTTCGCGCGGCGATGGACGATGACTTCAACACGGCGCGAGCACTCGCAGTCGTGTTCGACGCCATTCGCGATTTGAATCGCTCCCTGGACGAGAAGCGCACCGCAGAAGCCGCACCGCTCCGGGCGACGGTGCGCGAGCTGGCAACCGTGCTAGGCATCGGGAGCGGCGACCCTGTCGCCGTGCTGGCGGCAGAGCGAGAACGCCACCTACGACAACAGAACCTGAGCCCGGAGTTCGTTGCCGCAAAGATCGCAGAGCGAGCTGCGGCGCGAAAAGCCCGCGACTTTGCCACGGCAGATCGCATTCGCGAAGAACTGCGCCAAAAGGGAATTGTTCTCGAAGACACCCCAGCGGGCACGGTGTGGAAAGTGGCGCGCTAGCCGCTGCCACCGTTTCGGCGCCACGGTCGCACCGTCGTTTGCCCATTCAGGCCGGACTTCCCGTAAGATCCGTCCACGCCGTGTAGCGGCGCAGCTTCCACGCGCTTCTGCCGACTGCGGTTCACCGCAGCATGGTCCGACCCTGCATGCGTGCACCACCGTGCGTCCGTAAAGGCAACCCTTGTGGTCGCCCCGGCATTCTCGGCAGGCACGAGACCTACCCCCAATCCGTGTCGGCGACGCGGGTGCGAGTTTGCTCGAACGGGATGCGGTTTCGGCGATGCGCGGGGCACAGAGGAGAATGCTGCCGTTTTGGCGCCGATCCTGGCCCCTCTGCCGGATCCGCCGCAATAGAATCGTGAGGCAGGCGAGACGCGCCTGCGCATGGCCGGCATTCGGAACCAGACACGTGGCGCGGCCGCAGGAAAACAAGAAGCGCGCCCGGAGAGATTCGAACTCCCGACCTACTGGTTCGAAGCCAGCCGCTCTAGTCCAACTGAGCTACGGGCGCGCAGTGCGGCCACCTTAGAAGCGGAAAACGGCCAGTCCTTCAAGCCAGCAGCGTGTTGGGTTGCACGAAATCGGGCGCCTTTCTATCGTGGCCGCTGCACCACGGTGCAAGTTTGCTGAGGAGGCGATCCTAAATGGCATTTCGGGTGGCAATCAATGGGTTCGGACGCATCGGGCGGCTCGTGTACCGCATCGCCGCGGAGCGAGGCTTCGACATTGTCGCAGTGAACGACCTCGTGCCTGCGGACAATTTGGCGTACTTGCTGCAGTACGATACGACGCACGGTCGCTTCCGCTTGAACGGCCAGCCCGCGGAGATCCGGGTGACCGAAGATGGGTTCACGGTCAACGGCAAGCTCACCCGAGCGCTGTCGGTCAAGGATCCGGCTCAGCTTCCGTGGAAAGACCTTGGTGTCGATTACGTGCTCGAGTCAACAGGGCTGTTTACCGATTACGAATCGGCCGCCAAGCACTTGGCGGCCGGCGCTTCGCGCGTGATCATTTCGGCACCCACGAAAAGCGCCCCAGAGCAAGTGCCGACCTTTTGCCTGGGCGTGAATGCCGACCGGTACGACCCCGCCAAACACCGAGTGATCAGCAACGCAAGTTGCACCACGAACTGCTTGGCGCCTCTCGCCAAGGTGATCCACGAGCACTGCGGCATCGAAGAGGGACTCATGACCACGGTGCACGCCGTGACCGCCACGCAACCAACGCAAGATGGTCCCAGCAAGAAAGACTGGCGCGGCGGACGCAACGCCTACCAAAACATCATTCCAGCCAGCACCGGCGCGGCGAAGGCAGTCACGCTTTGCATCCCGGAACTGAAGGGCAAGCTCACCGGTATGGCGTTTCGCGTGCCCACGGCCGACGTGTCGGTGGTCGACCTCACGTTCCGCAGCAGCCGGCCAACGAGCCTGGCAGCCATCAACGCCGCTGTGAAAGCAGCCGCAGAAGGTCCGCTACGGGGAATCCTCGCGTACACGGAGGACGAGGTCGTGTCGAGCGACTTCATCGGCGATCGCCACAGCAGCATCTTCGACGCGAAAGCAGGCATCGAGCTCAACGACCGCTTCTTCAAAGTCGTCAGTTGGTACGACAACGAAGCGGGCTATGCGGCGCGATGCGTCGATTTCCTCGCGTTGCTCGCTGCGAAAGATGGCAAGTAACTAGGCCTTTTGCGTAAGCTGCCCCGCAACCGCAGCGGTTGCCTGGGCGATGGCCTCCGGATCCCCAAGGTAGTAGTGCCGCAGGGGCTGGAGATCGTCGTCGAGTTCGTAAACCAGCGGAATCCCTGTGGGGATGTTGAGCCCCACGATCTCGGTGTCGGAGATCCGGTCGAGGTACTTCACCAGCGCTCGTAAACTGTTGCCGTGCGCTGCGATGATCACCCGCTGGCCGGCATGCAACGCCGGGGCAATGCGCTCGTGCCAGTAAGGCAAAAAGCGCTGCACCGTATCCTTCAGAGATTCGGTTGCCGGTAACTCTTCCGGACGCAACGAGCGGTAGCGCGGGTCGTACCGCGGGTGTCGCGGGTCGTCGGGCGGCAATGGGGGCGGCGGCACGTCGTAGCTTCTTCGCCACAGTTGGGTTTGCTCGAGGCCGTGCTTGGCTGCTGTCTCGGCTTTGTTGAGCCCCTGCAACGCCCCGTAGTGGCGCTCGTTGAGCCGCCAACTGTTATGGATGGGGATCCACATGAGGTCCATTTCTTCCAACACGATCCACAGGGTTTTGATCGCCCGCTTGAGCACCGAGGTAAACGCCACGTCGAAGGCAAACCCTTGCTCTCGTAACGTGCGCCCTGCTGCCACGGCTTCTTCGATGCCGCGTTCGCTCAGCCCGACGTCGGTCCAACCCGTGAACCGATTTTCCTTGTTCCAGATGCTTTCCCCGTGGCGGAGCAATACAAGTTGTTTCATCGCCGATTCCCTCGGGCGCGTGCTAGCAAGAATGGCAACCTCGGGCCAGCGTTTCGTTGGCGACCAGAGGGCTTGGCGGGCGGAGCGCGAGTGCTTCGGGCAGCGCGGTACTTGCGGCTTAGCGCGTGCTGCGGCTTAGTGGAGGAAGAGGAGGACAAACGGTGAGCGAACCAAAGGCGGAACCGGGCAAGCTGGTTCCGAGCGAGTTGTTGGTGGACGTGAGTCGGCTCGTGACAGCGTACTACAGCGAGGAGCCGGATCCCTCCGTTCCCGGAGAGCGCGTGGCCTTCGGCACCTCGGGTCACCGTGGGAGTGCGCTGCGACGGAGCTTCAACGAGGCACACATCGCGGCCATCAGTCAAGCCATTTGCGACTACCGCAAGAGCAAAGGGATCACGGGTCCTTTGTTCCTCGGGCGCGATCCTCACGCACTGTCGTATCCCGCCTTTGTCACTGCCCTCGAAGTGCTCACGGCGAACGACGTGGAAGTCATGGTGGACCGCGACGATGGGTACACTCCAACGCCGGTGATTTCGCACGCCATCTTGCGCTTCAATCGCGGTCGCAAAGAACGGCTCGCCGATGGAATCGTGATCACGCCGTCGCACAACCCGCCGGAAGACGGTGGTTTCAAGTACAACGAGCCCCACGGCGGACCAGCGGATACCAGCGCCACGCGATGGATCGAACAGCGAGCCAACGAACTGCTCGCGTCGCCCTTGCGCGATGTACGGCGGCTCCCGTGGGAGCGCGCTCGCAATGCGAATTGCCTGCATCGCTTCGACTACGTCGGTGGATACGTGCGCACCCTCCAGGAAGTTGTGGATTTGGCTGTCGTGTCACGGTCCGGCCTCAAAATTGGCGTCGATCCGCTCGGCGGCGCCGCAGTGGCTTACTGGCCGCGCATCGCCGAAGAGTATCGACTCGACCTCGAAGTCGTAAACCAAACGATCGATCCGACCTTTCGCTTCATGCCTGCGGATTGGGACGGTCGTATCCGCATGGATTGTTCCTCGCCGTTCGCGATGCGTGCCCTCGTCGACCTACGCCAACGTTTCGATGTGGCGTTTGGCAACGACACCGATGCGGATCGCCACGGTATTGTCACGCGCGCTTCCGGGTTGCTGAATCCCAACCACTACCTCACGGTGGCCGTGTGGTACTTGCTCGAGCGCCGCGAGCAGTGGCCACGGGAAGGGCAGGTGGGCAAGACGGTGGTGACCACTCAATTGCTCGACCGTGTGGTGGCGGCGCGCAGGCGCAAGTTGTTCGAGGTTCCCGTGGGCTTCAAGTGGTTCGTGAGCGGTTTGGTCGCGGGCGAACTCGTGTTTGCCGGAGAAGAAAGCGCGGGAGCCTCGCTCCTGTGCCGCGACGGGTCGGTGTGGACGACCGACAAGGACGGCATCGCTCTCGGCCTGCTCGCTGCCGAAATTCATGCGGTGCTTGGCGCCGACCCCGGCCAAGTGTACGCGAAGATCACGAGCCAGTTTGGCGATCCGGCCTATGAACGCATCGATGCACCGGCTTCGAGCGAGCAAAAAGCCGCCCTGGCGCGCTTATCCGCAGCGGACGTGCGCATCAGCGATCTTGCCGGTGTGCCCGTTACCGCGGTGCTCGACAAGGCTCCTGGCAACGGCGCTCCGATTGGCGGCATCAAGGTGGTCGCCACGGAGGCGTGGTTTGCCGCGCGGCCTTCGGGCACGGAGGACGTATACAAGCTGTACGCGGAGAGCTTTCGTGGGCGGGAACACTTGCGGCAGGTGCAAGCGGTGGCCCGCGAATTTCTGAGCCGCGTTCTCGCGGCGTGACTCGGAGGTGTCGGGTGGCGATCGTTTTGGCGGTGGACGTCGGCGGCACGCGGACCCGAACGGCCCTCGTGGACACGGAACGAATCCGCCAACCGTTGCTGCTGCGCCAGCAGCCCACGGCGGACATTGCCTCGCTCACTGCATATCTGGGCGAAATGTGTAAGGCGGCCGCGGTGCGGCCTCGGGCTCTTGCCGTGGCCGTTGCTGGTCCTGTTTTTGGCGGGCGGAGCGTGCAGGTAAACGTAAACTGGAGCGTGGATGCCGAAGAGCTTCGAACCGCGCTGAAAATCGCTTCTGTGCGCGTGCTCAACGACCTCGAAGCTGCAGCCCATGCGTTGGCGGAGTTGGAGCCCAAGGACTACGTGGAACTGCAGCCGTCGGGATTGCCCATAGAGGGCAACCGCGCGATCATCGCCGCTGGCACAGGGCTGGGCGAAGCTGGGTTGTACTGGGACGGTTGTGCGCACCAACCGTTTGCCACCGAGGGCGGCCACGCGAGCTTTTCGCCAACCGACGAGTTGGAAGAACAACTGCTCCGTTGGCTGCGGAAGCGTTTCGACCACGTGAGCTGGGAGCGGGTGGTGTCGGGACCAGGCTTGGCGCGCATTTTCGAGTTCCTTGCCGAAGGCGAGGGCAAAACCAACGTGCTGCACGATCGCCTCGCCAGTGCGGAAGACCCGGGCGATCTGCCTGCGTGGATTGCTGAGCAGGCCGAGCGCGGCGATCCCCTGTGCCGAGCTGCGTTGCGGCTTTTCTGTCGCCTGTACGGATCCGAGGCTGGCAACCTTGCCCTCAAGCTGATGGCAACGGGAGGCGTGTACGTGGCCGGAAGTGTGGCGGTGAAGAACCTCGAGACGCTGCGAGAAGGGGCATTCCTGGAAGGATTTCGCAACAAAGGACGGATGCGTCCCTTGCTCGAGGCCATCCCCGTGCGGGTGGTGTTGTTCGAAGAACTGGTGCTCCTAGGCGCGGCGCGATGCGCCGCAAAGCTGCTCGTGCCCTAAACGGAAACCAAGCCGGCTTGGCGCAAGGCCAAGTACGTCGAGTAGCCCCCGGACAAATTGGCGACGCGGAATCCGTGCTGCTGGAGAAAGCGCGCGGCAAAATAGGCGCGTTGGCCCACGCCGCAGTACACGAAAATCGTGCGGTCGCGTGGCAACTGTTCTCGGCGTCCACGCAACTGCGAGAGCGGAATGCACGTGGCGCCGGGGATGTGTCCGGCTTGAAACTCTTCCGGATCGCGCACGTCGAGCAAGAAAATTCCCGGCTGCCCGAGATGATGCCAATCGGCAAGCTCCACGTCCCCACGTAAAACGTTGGACGCAATCATCCCGGCCACGTTGACCGGATCCTTTGCCGCTCCGAACTGCGGTGCGTAACACAGTTCCGCCTCGGCAAGGTCGTACACCGTGCCGCCAAACTGAATCGCGGTCGCGATGACGTCGATGCGCTTGTCCACCCCCTCGTGGCCCACCGCTTGGGCTCCCAAAATCTTCCCGTCGGGAACCGAGAAGAGGAGCTTCAAGTGAATCGGGCGGGCCCCCGGGTAGTAACCCGCGTGGTGGCCAGGGTGCAGGTATACCGCGCGGAAGCCTTGGATCCCGGAGCGGCGCAGCCCCTTCTCGCACGCGCCAGTGCAGGCCACCGTCAGGCCGAACACACCCACGATGGCCGTCGCTTGGACTCCGCGAAAACGCGTTGGCCGCCCGGCAATGGACTCTGCCGCTACCCGACCTTGGCGGTTTGCCGGACCGGCAAGAGGCAAAATCGTTTCTTGGCCCGTGACGACGTCGTACACTTCGATCGCATCGCCTACTGCCCAAATCTTTGGGTCCGAGGTGCGCATTTGCTCGTCCACCACGATGCCGCCGCGCGGGCCGATGGCCAGTCCGGCCCTTCTTGCCAGCTCGGTTTCCGGCCGCACCCCGAGGGCTAGGATCACCAATCCTGCTGCATACCGCTGGCCGCGTTCGGTCACGACTACCAAGCCGCTCGCTCCATCCGGTTCGATCCGGTCGAGGCCATCGTTCAAATGGATGCTGACCCCGTGTTCCTCCAAATGCGTTTGCACCCACGTGGCCATTTCCGGGTCGAGCGGTGGCAGAATTTGCCCGAGCTTTTCCACGACGCGGACCTTGAGCCCTCGCTGCACGAGATTTTCCACCATCTCGAGTCCGATCAACCCTCCGCCCACCACCACCGCGGTGCGTGGCGCCTTCTCCGCGATCCAAGAGCGAATGGCGCGCGAGTCGGGAATACTGCGCACCGAAAACACACCAGGCAAATCCACTCCCGGGCGAGGAGGCCGAATGGGCGCAGCGCCCGGGGCCAAGACCAACGCATCGTACCGTTCCTCGCGCTCTTGGCCGCTTTGCAGGTTGCGAACCCGGATCGTCTGGCGCTCGCGATCGATTTCCAGAACTTCGGTGTCGGTCTGGACGTCGATGTTGAAGCGTTGCTGGAACAGCTCGCGGGAGGCGACCAAAAGGTTGCGCTCGTCGCGGATCACGTTGCCTACGTAGTACGGCAGGCCGCAGTTCGCGAAGGAGACGTACGGACCGCGGTCGAACACCACAATTTCGCAGCGTTCATCGAGCCGTCGGAGCCGGGCAGCACAAGACGCCCCACCCGCCACACCGCCGACAATCAAGACCCGTCGCTCGGGCTTCTGCATGTGTTCGACTTAGCGCCAACCAATGGGCTCGTAGCCTTTGTCGCGCAAACAGCGCTCGACGAAATTGGCGAACACGGGGTCCGTGCCTCGGGACTCGAAGGGGTGGAGGATCGACGCCAGGAAACCGCCAGTCGCGCCGGTAGCGGCTCCAACCGCCGCGCCGCGCCCAGCATCGCCGCCGCTCACGGCGCTGCCGACTGCGCCCACAGCGGCTCCGGCCGCAGCCCCGGTGGCTGTGCTGCGGACCACACGCCGCGCCTGTCCGGCAGCCGCCCCGCCAGCGCGAGTGAAGGCACGCGCGCGCTCCATGCATTCTTCGATGTCGCGTTGCGCCTGAGCGTCGCCCACCTGCTCGTAATACCGGTTCGGGTACAAAATGGGCCGGGGTCCCGCACAAGCCGCACACGCCAGGAGAAGCGACACGCCCAGGACCCACTTCGCCGAGATGGTTTGCTGAACTCGCTCGTACACGTCGAACAGCCAGACGTTGGGAGTCATTTCCGTTTGGCTCCGGCCGCCGGTGGCGGGCTCCATTGGGAAGGAGCCCCTTGCCGTGGAGATGGCGCGGGCGTGAACTCGCGCAAGACCTCTTGAACTTGTTCGCGCAGCGAACCTTTCCGGCGGCCATAATACGAACGCGTGGCGAGGGCGACTTCTCGCCCGACAATGTCCGCCATCACCAGCTCGGAAAGAAACTGGCAAGCAAGCACCTGCACCTGGCGGCGTCGGGCCAGTCGCCGCAGCTCCCGCTCTGCTTGGCTGATCCCCGGCTCGTTCGGATCCGGTAGCTGGTCGCGAAGCTGCTCGTGCAACACCCGGCGCAAACGGAGCTCCCAAGCCGGCGGAAGCTCGAGAACGAACTCTCCGGATTTCTTTCCCGGACGCGCCCGGATGCTGTTGCCTTCTGCGCTCATGAACGCCCTTCCGCGTAGCAACTGGCGCAAGTCTTGTCTACGACGAACAGCCCTTGGGTCGGAGCCCGGCCGTGTGCGTAGCCAGAACCATACGCGCGGTTCGCGCAAATCCATCGTAGGGGCGGTTCGCGAACCGCCCCTGCAACGGCTGCGGCCGGGTGCGCGCGATGTTCGCTGGCACGACGCACGCGGCTGTACGCACGGCATGTAGGGGCGACGCGGTGCGTCGCCCTGGTACCGTCGTGCACGCCGGCCCCACATCACCGAACACGTCCGCCCGTGTACACCGCACCCCACGGGCGACCCACCGGGTCG
>FWWM01003493.1_pt1 | contig 38810 bp, 37 predicted proteins | sample 2228351 | NCBI WGS metagenome assembly FWWM01 (sample SAMEA103939774, study PRJEB20133) | metagenome
CCCGTCCCCGCACTGCATGTCCGTCTTGCACGGCTTGCACAGGTTCGCACCCGCCGGCACGCACAGCGACACCAGGTCCTGGCCCACCAGCATCCCGCGGCACAGCCACCCCTCCGGGCACTCGTCCACGCAGACCATCGTGCACACGTACCCCTCCACCCCCTCCACGCAGAGCGCGCTCTCGCAGTCCTGGTTCGACGCGCACGCCGCACCGAACTGGCCCTTCTGGATCTCCGCGTCCACGTCGCGGGGCGTCACGCCTTCCGCTGCCTCTTCGACCCACTCCTCGCCCGCCCCGTCCGGCACCGCGCCGTCGGAGACCGCATCCTCGACCGCCTCCGGTCCCCGGTCCTTGCCGGTGACCACGTCGCTCCCCTGGAGGCAGACCGGGCATTCGTTCTCCCCGCAGGCGAGCACCAGGGTCATCCAGGTCATGAACGACAGGAACAACCCCGCGTTCTTCATCGCCGTTCTCCTTCCCGACCGCCGCAGGCGGTCTGTCGATCTTCCACCCATTCTACTGAACCACCGTCGCCCGTCCAGAAAAACGACGAAAACCCCGACCCACCGGCTGGGGTACGATGTTGGTCACCATCCCTGCGTCCATTGTACCCTCTCTGTTACCCCGATTCGGGGGTATTACCCCTTCTTCCGCCAGCGCGCACCCGGCCCCCGGCCCAGGCATTCGACCTGTTCCGCGGCCTTCAGATCCCGCAAGACCCGCCGCACCATGTCCCGGCTGACCTCGGGGCAGGCCCGTTCCAGGTCGAGGAGCGTGAAATCGCCCCGGAAGGCGCGCACGGCTTCCTGGACGCGCTCCGTCTTCCCGCCCTTGGGGACCGCGACCTCGCCCACGCGCCGCTCGAACTCCCTGTCCGCGGTCCTCAGGATGAACAGCACGAAGTGGATGTATGGCCACGGGTCGTGCTTCCCCTCGTGCCATCCCCGCGAGGACGCCTACAGCGTCTCGTAGTAGCGTTCGTTGTTCTCCTCGATCAGTCGCTCCAGGCTGAGGTACCGGCCCACCTCGAAGCCCAGGTGGTGGCACTGCAGCAGGAGCAGCAGGCGCGACACGCGGCTGTTGCCGTCGCGGAACGCTTGAATACCATCGGGGACCGTAACGCAAGCATTTCGCGGCCTTCCAGAGAATACCAGGTACAGCCGAGGCCACTCCCCCGCGTGGGAGCATGCCGACCGCGCGTGACTGGTATTCGGGAGGCCGGGAATGAAGTGGCTTCGGACCGATTGCACCCTCGACGACCACCCCGACATCCTCGTGGCGGGCTTCCATGGCGCGCGCATCTTCGAGGCCCTCCTGCGGACCTCGAAGAAGTTCGACCTCGGCGGCGCCCTCCCCTGCCCCACCCGCGCCGGCCTGGGCGACTGCGAGCGCCGCCGAGTTGGCGGCGACCGAGGCCGAGGCCCGGAAACTCTGGCAGGCAGCACTACCCCTCCCTCCAGGCCGCGTCGATCCCGACGCCGTGTCGGTCTGGATCGACCCGCTCGTGCCCCTCGGCCTGATCGACCAGGTCCTGGTCCTGGGCGTGACCGACGATTTTGCGGTCAGATGGGTCCGCGACAACGATGGCGACGTCATCCGGGACGCCCTCCACTACGCTCACGGCCGCTACGTCCGCGTCGGCTACCGGGTCGTCAAGGGGGAGGAGGTGGCGGCGTGACGACGACCTCACGAGGTGTTCGCTGTGGGCGGTCAGCCCGCCTGCTAGGACTTCCGGTTGTCCTTGAACTTCTTCCAGGGCGTGCGGCCGGGTTCGGCGAGGGCCTTGCGGGCGTCCTCGATGTCCTCGTGGTCTTCTGCCTCGCGGTCGGTCTCGCGGCGCCGGCGTTCGCCGGTCTGTCCCGCCCCACCGAGATGCCTGACGGCGAACTCGCGCGGCGAGAGGACAGGAACATCCAGGACGCCGTCCATGGCCAGCAGCGCCTTGTCGCCGGAGACGATGCAGTCGGCCGCGCCCGCGGCGGCACACTCGATGAACTTGTCGTCCTCGGGGTCCGCGCAACGCGGATGCTGGACGGGTCCGGGCGACACGAGGATCGCTGCCTCGACCACGATCGCCAGCAGGCTCTCGAAGTCCACCTGCGGACGCCCGAGGGCAAAGTCGGTTCCCGCGCGGCGGTACTCGGCCAGGATGTTCGGGGAGACGACCAACTGCACCTCGCGGGCCGTGCAGGCGTCCACGACGCGTGCCGGAGCCCCCGAGTAGAACGCGCCAGAGAGCAGGACGTTCGTGTCCAGGACGATCTTCACGCGCGGCCCCGAGCCCGAGCGATGGCCTTCGGGATGTCGCTCCGCTTCAGACCTGCCTCGCGGGCAAACTTCCGAAGCCGCGCCTTGAGCTCGCGGTACTCCTGCGGTGACGGCGGGCGGATCAGCTTGAGCATGACGGTGTCACCGTGGGAGAGGACCAGGAACTGAGCCCCCGGCTTCAGTCCGAGTTCGCTGCGCACTGCCTCCGGGATCACGACCTGCCCCTTCGACGACAACTGGGTCGTGAAGATGTTCACCGCCATGGCCGCCTCCGACGGTCTTACAATTTGGATTGTACGTCGGCGGTCGCGACGACGCAAGAGGTCACGCGGTCGGCTGACCTCTTGAACTCAAATCAAGCAGTGAGGAGGCCCGTTCCTCGCTCAACATGCCGAAGGTGAAGGCGAAACCGCCGTCCGGACCCGGGAGACGCCACCGGAATTCCGTCTCCCATTCCGTCTCCCGGCGCGGATTTCGGGGGGTGTACGGCGAAAATCAGGGCCGAAAAGTGTAACGATTTCTAGGACTCCCGGGTGGAGGTGAGGGGAATCGAACCCCTGACCTCTTGAATGCCATTCAAGCGCTCTCCCAACTGAGCTACACCCCCGGGGGGTCCAAGGCGAGCGGATTATTGGACTGAAGTGGGCGTGAAGTCAAGCGGGCGTTGCCGCCCGTCCCGCGAAAAGGGGGATTCCCGAGGAGGGGTCGCCCGCGTCTGGGGTCACGGAAGCCACAGCGTGCGATCGCGGCTGCGGGACTCGTTTTCGGCGGTGACGCGGATGGCCCGCAGGCCGCTGACGGGGCAGACGTGCTCACAGATGCCGCACCCGTTGCAGTAACGGGGGTCCACAAAGGGGCGCTGGAGGCGGACCTGTTGCGAGCCGTCCCGGGTGATGACCGTCTCCTCCCGCAGGAAGATGGCCTTGGGGCTCGTGGGGCAGTTCTCCTGGCAGACGATGCACGGGCGGTCAAAGGCCCAGGGGAGACAGCGTCCCCGGTCCACGAAGGCCGTCCCCATCCGGATGGGGCCGCGCTCGCGGAAGGCACCGTGGCCCAGTTTCTCGTCCAGCGTGAACGGGCGGATGGCACCGGTGGGGCAGACCTGCCCGCACCACACGCACGACGGCTGGCACCCGGACGTCCCGAGGCGGTTGTTGAGGACGGGGGTCCACAGGGCCTCGAGCCCGGCCTCGATGCCGGCGGGCTGGAGGACCGCGGTCGGGCACACGCGCATGCACTGGCCGCATCGGATGCAGCGGTCCAAAAACTCGGGCTCCGCCAGCGCGCCCGGGGGCCGGACCAGTCCCGGGGGCCAGTCGGAACCGACCAGGCCGCCGAGCCTGAGCAGCGGCACACCCGCCATGCCGCCGGCCAGGGACGCCACGACGCCCCGGCGGGTCCAGTCCGGGGCCGGCTCCTCGCCCGCGGCGGAGGGCGCGGCCCGCCAGGTGATCGCACCTTCCGGGCAGCCCGCGAGGCAGTTCATGCACATCACGCACTCGGCCAGGCGGATGCGGCTTGACGGCTCGCACGCCCCCTCGCAGACCGCGTCGCAGCGCAGGCATTTCGTGCAGCGGCCCTCGCGCTGGGCGATCCGCCAGGGCGCAAACCGCGACAGGACCCCGAGCAGGGCCCCGAGCGGGCACAGGAACCGGCAGAAGAAGCGCGGCGTGGCCAGGTTCAACAACAAGAACCCCGCGAACAGCCCGCCGATCAGCCAGGCCCCGTGGTGTGATCGGTGCGATCCGAAGACCACCCCGGCCGGGTGGTCCGCGACCGGTAGCACCACGAGGTTCACGGACCGGTGCAAGAGCGGAATGGGGTCGAGCAGGCCCGTCAGGAGCGTGGAGGACCAGACCCGGTCCCCGGGCAGGATGCGACCCCCGAGGACCCACAGGAACGACAGCACCACGACCGCCAGGACAGCCCTGCGCGTGCCCAACCGGCCCCTCGCCATCAGGAGCGCGGCGCCGGCCAGGACCGCGCCCGCCGAGACCCAGCCCAGGGTCGTCTCCTGGGACCGTCGCGAGACGTCGACCAGCAGGTCCCCGGCAGCCGCCATCAGCAAAAACATCAACAAATAATATTTGACTGACTGAGCGGGATGGTAGCGCACGGGCGCGGACCGGCGGCGCAGGCCGCTTGCCACGAACCCCACGGCCTGGTGCAGGGTCCCGAAGGGGCACACGAAGCCGCAGAAGAACCGCCCCAAGAACAGGGTCAGGACCACGGTCACCGCGGCCCACCACAACCCGGCGTGGAGGGTGCCCGTGGACAAGAGCGTCGCGACCGCGGTCAGCGGGTCGAGTTCCAGAAACCAGTTGACGGGCCAGGCGCTCAGCCGGAACCACCGGTCCCCGGCGGTGGCCACGACGCAGAACCACAGGAACAGCGCCAGGAACAGGACCTGGCAGACGCGCCGGAGCCAGACGATCCTCATGGTGTCTCCGACCTCGCGGCGCGGGTCACCCGACCCGGTCCCGCACGGGGTTCAGCCCCTCCCAGTCGCAGGTCCCGAGCCCCGCCCGCTCGGCCCGCTGCAACCACGGGAAGTCCTGGACGGACCGCCCGAGCACCGAGACCCCACACGCGTCCACCGCGACCGGGTCCGTCCCCGCGATCATCGTGCGGGTCGCCCGCAGGTCCGCGTCCGATCCGCCGGTCGGACCGTTCGACACCATGCTGACCGTTCCATCCAAAATGGTGAATGTAGGTCGGATGAGCCTGGCCAGGTCCACGAGGCAGTCGTGGATCCGCTGGTGGAAGAGGTTCCGGCGTCCCCCGAGCAACCCGTACCAGTTCTTGATCCCGAGGGTGACCCCGGCCAGGCCGTGGTCCTTGACAGGCGCGACCCCGATCACCCGGTCCACGCCATCGAGGGGAACGACCAGCATGGGCCAGTCGCGAAACAGGTCGCTCCCGGCCAGGGTCGTCCGCCGGAACTGCCCTTCCCTCGGGAGGACGACCCGCGCCCCCGCGTCCTCGGCGGCCTTCCCGATTCCGCTGACCCGGAAGGCGTGGTCCGCGTCCGTGGTCGGGTAATCGGTGACCAGGACCTCCGCCGCGCCCGCGGCCAGGCATCGCCGCACGACCTCCCGGACCACGTCGGGGTGGGTGGTGGCCCCGACCCGGGGCGGCGTGGCAAAGCCCACGTTGGGCTTGACGAGGACGCGCTCCCCCTTCTTCACGAAGCGCCCCATACCCCCGAGCGCCTCCACCGCGCGGCGGACCATCGAGGTGCGGTCCTCGCCCTGGACCAGGCCCAGGCGGGGACCGTCGTCCCCCGCACGGAAATCGAACGGGCTCGAGGCCCCCGCGGCCGGGGACGAAACGGGTGGTCTCGCGGACGGCGTGGCGCCTTCCGGGTCCGGGACACGGCCGGTTCCCTCCGGTGTCACCCCCGTCGAGCCCGCCTCCTCTGTCCCTCGGTGCCGCGTCACCACGAGCCCGACGACCCCGGTGGCCGCAATCCCCGCGCCGACCACGCGCCGCAGGAAGTCGCGCCGGCGCCACAGGGGCCGATCCGGCGCGTTCGCCCCTCCCGTGGTCGAGGTCTCTGTCCTGTCCGGGCCGGCCATCTCGTTCTCCGTCTCGCCCGCACCCCGGCGGCCCCAGGTCCCGCCCTCGCGCCAGGAATAGCGTGCCTGCGGCGGGCCTCCCGCGTCAAGGCGCCGGGGCGCCGAAATCGCCAAGTCCACGCGGACCGCTGTCGGGGCTTCGTGGGCGTGGTTGTGGGCGAGATCGGCGTGTCGGATCACCTGCCAGGCGACCGTCCTTGCCCAGGGATCGGGATCGCCCACGTCCGCGCCTACGCCTGCGCCCACGCCCGCGAGGATCCCGCCGTGGCCAGGCCGACGATCAGGAGTGCCCCGCGTGATTTGACCCCGCGCACCCGACGTGGTAAGCCGCACGCCGAGACGACTCGTGGAGGCGACGAGAGATGGGCTTTCCGGAACACCGCATGAGGCGCCTGCGGCGCACCGAGACCCTGCGCCGCATGGTGCGCGAGACCCGGCTGTCCGTGGACAACCTGATCTTGCCGATGTTCGTGACGCACGGCCAGGGGGTGCGCAACCCCATCGGTTCCATGCCCGGACACTTCCAGTTGTCCGTGGACGAGATGGTGCGCGACTGCCGGGAGGTCGTGGACCTCGGCATCCCGGCCGTGATCCTGTTCGGCATCCCGGAGCGCAAGGACCCGCTCGGGACCGCGGCCTATGACGACAAGGCCCCCGTGCAGCGAGCCGTGCGCGCCCTCAAGAAGGAATACGGGGACGCGCTCGTGGTCATCACGGACGTGTGCCTGTGCGAGTACACGGACCACGGCCACTGCGGGATGGTCGAGAAGGGGCAGGTCCTCAACGACGCGACCCTGGAACTGCTCGCCAAGGAGGCCGTGTCCCACGCGCGGGCGGGCGCGGACATGGTCGCTCCGTCCGACATGATGGACGGGCGCGTGGGCTTCATCCGCGACGAACTCGACGAGGCCGGGTTCGAGGACGTGCCGATCCTGGCGTACGCGGCGAAGTTCGCGTCCGGGTACTACGGCCCGTTCCGCGACGCGGCCGAGAGCGCGCCGAAGTTCGGGGACCGGCGCGCCTACCAGATGGACCCACCCAACGCGCGCGAGGCCCTGGTCGAGATGACCCTGGACCTCGAGGAGGGCGCGGACATCCTGATGGTCAAGCCCGCGGGCCCGTACCTGGACATCCTGCGCGTGGCGCGCGACGAGTTCGAGTGCCCCCTCGCAGCCTACCAGGTGTCCGGGGAGTTCGCGATGATCGAGGCCGCGGCCCGGCTCGGGTGGGTGGACCGCGAGCGCGTGATGATGGAATCCCTGGTGGGCATCCGGCGCGCCGGGGCCGACCTGATCCTGACGTACTTCGCGAAGGACGCGGCGCGGATCCTGCGCGGCTAAAGCCCGTGCGGTCCGTGCGTTCGGGGGAGAAGGAGCCAGTTGAGCCGCGGCGACGCACTGACCATCCTGCCCCTGGGCGGGCTCGGCGAGATCGGGATGAACATGACCCTGTACGGGGTCGGGGACGACTGGTTCGCGGTGGACGCAGGCGTGCAGTTCTGCGACCCGTGGCTCGTCGGCGCCGAGCACTGCCTGCCTGACCTCGACCTGCTGTCCGACTACCGGGACCGTATCCAGGCCGTGGTCCTGACGCACGGGCACGAGGACCACCTCGGCGCGGTCGAGCACGTGGCCCGGGTCTGCCGCGTGCCCGTGTATGCCCCGGCGTTCGCGTGCGAACTGCTGCGGCTGAAGGCGGACGAGTTCGGGGCCGTGGCCCGACCGGACCTGCACCCGGTGACCCCCGGCGACCGTGTCTCCGTGGGCCCGATGACCATCGAGTTCCTGCGGGTGACGCACTCGATCCCGGACTGCCACGCCCTCGCGATCCGAACCCCCTTCGGGACCGTCGTGCATTCCGGGGACTTCAAGGTGGACCCGGACCCTCCGGACGGCCGCCCCTTCGACCACAAGGGCTTCGAGCGCCTGGGGGACAAGGGGGTGCGCCTGCTCCTGTCCGACAGCACGAACGCCCTGGCCCCGGGACGTACGCGGCCCGAGCGCGAGGTCATCGCAGGTCTCGCCCCGCTGATCGAGGAGGCCCCGGGCCGCGTGATCGTGTCCCTGTTCGCGTCCAACGTGCACCGGGTCCTGGGCCTCGTCGAGGTCGCGGCGCGCGCCGGGCGGCGGGTGGCGCTGGTCGGCCGCAGCCTCCACGTCTATCTGGAGGCAGCGCGGCGTGCCGGGCAGGTCACGGGCACCGCGAAGGGCGTGGATTTCGTGGACACGCGGGCCCTGGACCTCGTCCCGGACGGCAGGCTCCTGGTCATCTGCACAGGCAGCCAGGCCGAGGCGCGCTCGGCCCTGTACCGGGCCGCGCAGCAGGACCACCCCGACCTGGTCATCCGGCCGGGGGACCTCGTGATCCTGTCGAGCCGCATCATCCCCGGCAACGAGCGCGCGATCCACCGCATGATCAACAACCTGACGCGGCTCGGCGCGCGTGTCCTGCACGAGCGGGTGGCGAGGGTCCACGCGTCAGGGCACGCCTGCCAGGAGGAACTGAAGGACCTGATCCGCCTGGTGCGGCCGCGGTCGTTTATCCCCATTCACGGAGAATATTCTTTCCTGAGAGCACACGCGGACCTGGCACTCCAGGAAGGCGTGCCGGACTGCCGCGTGGTCGAGAACGGGCACCTGGTGGAGGTGACGGCGGACGAGGTCTCGGTCGCGGACCGCCTGCCGCTGACGTTCCACTACGTGGACGGCCCGCTCGTCGGGGACGCCTCGGAACTGCGCCTGGACGAGAGGCGCCGCATCGGGTGGACCGGGGTGCTGGCGGCCCGCGTGGTGATGCGGAGCGCCCGGGTCGGGGCCGGCCGCGGGAGCAAGGGCGGAGGCGGACACTCGAAGAAGCCCTGGCGGGCCCTGGTCGAGGTCCAGGGCGTGGGCGTACCGATCGTGGACCCCGCCCAGTTCGAGACGGCGGCGGCCGAGGTCGTCGAGGAACTCGAGAACCTGCCCGCGGAGGCCACGCGTGCCCAGATGGAGGAAACGGTGTCCGGGACCCTGCGCGCCTTCTTCCGCCGCCGGATGGAGCGCAAGCCGCACGTCATGGTTTTCCTGAACCTGTCGGACTGACATGGCGATCCGGGACGACAACGACCCGCCCGTGCCCCTGCGCGTCCAAATCGAGCCGATGACCCGCAGGGACCTTTCCGAGGTCGTCGCCATCGAGCGTGCCTCGTTTGCCGACCCCTGGGCCCTGGCCGCCTTCGATCGGGAACTCGACAACGAGTTCTCGCGGACCCTGGTCGCCCGTGACGACGAGGGCCGGGTCGTGGGGTACGCGGTCTACTGGGTGGCCGGACCCGAATATCACATCCTCAACATCGCGGTGCGCCAGGACGCGCGGCGCCGCGGGGTCGGGCGCCTCCTGATGAACCGCGTCATCGCGGAGGCCCTGCGCGACAAGGTGGAGTTCATCGCGCTCGAGGTGCGGCCCTCGAACGTGGCGGCGCGCGCCATGTATCGGAAGTACGGCTTCGTGACCGTGGGGACGCGACCCCGCTACTACCACGACGGCGAGGACGCGGAGGTCATGATCCTCCACTTGCGCCCGTGATGCGATACACCCCGATCGTCATCTGCCCTCGCGCCGCGAGGCACCACGGGAAGTCGAGGTCCTGGTCCGGCTGGCGCTTGCGGTCCACGGGGAGGTCCCGCACCGGCACCGTGCGCTCGATCACGGGCTCCAGGCGATACCGCTCGCGCATCCGGCGACACGCCGGGTGGATGCCCGCCTCCCCGCAGAGGCGCATGTAGCACCGTGTCCCGAACAGGAAGAACGCGGGCCGACCGGCCGTGTCCGTGCGGTGGAACCAGTCGGGGCCGACCGCGAGGCCGTCGCGCGCCGGGGGCTCGAACCAGTAGTCCGGGTAGTGGAGGTGCAGGCGCTCCACGGGCTCGTCATCGTAGCCGCGCCGGACCAGGAGGAACGGCTGGCCCGGGGGAATCACGTCGCGGGCATCGCGCAGGAGGCGCTCCTCGTCGTCGGCGTTGGTGGACGCCCACAGGGCGGGGACGGTCAGGGCCGCGGACAGGGCGGTCACGAGCACGCCGGCGGTCGCGCCGCCCACCAGGAGGGCACGATTCCTCGACAGCACGCGGTGTAGTCCCGCGACACCGACCCCGGCCGCGAGCGTGCAGAAGGCCGCGCCCGGGACCTGCACGCGCGGGACCGAGACGTAGGGCAGGTCCACGAGCGAGACCACGATCCACGCGACCGCCGCGGCCAGCAGGGCCCCGGCCACCGCCCGTCGCGGGCCGAGGATCAGGCCCGCCACGGCGAGCCCCGTCACCGCGGCCGGGAAGAGGGACGGCCACAGGAGCACGTCGCGGCGCCAGAGGTCCGGGAGCAGGGACCACAGACCGGCGGGGTCGCGCAGGACCGGGTTGTTGCCCCGGGCGAACTCCACATCCAGAGCGACCGACAACTGGGCCGCGCGGATCGCGAGGACGCTCGCGGCCGCCACCCACGGCGCGAGTCGTGCCACGGTCCTGGACCGCGCCTTCCCCGGAGCGCGCGACGCGAACGGCAGCAGGAGCCCCGCGCACAGCGGGACCAGGACCACGGCCTCCGGGCGCGAGAGCATGGCGAGGACGAGGTGCAGCAGGGCCAGGGACATCGTCGAGGAGCGACCGTCTTCTCGTGCCCGCAACAGCAGGGCGAGACCCGCCAGGACCCAGAGGGTCGTCGGGACGAGGAGGCTCTCGGTGGTCGCGTCCTTCACGAAGAGCGGGGTCAGGGCGAGGAGGGCGATCCCTCCGGCCACTCCCCATCCCCGCAGGCCCAGCCGCGAGAGGAGCGCCCCGCCCACCAGGGGGGTCAGGGAGCCGAGGACCGAGTTCGCGAGCATCATGGCCACGTGGTCCGTTCCGGTCACGCGGAACACGAGGTGATACAAGGCCAGGGCCCCCGGGCCATACTTGGGAATGCCCTCCAACCGCGCGGCCGTTTCCGCGAGGTGGTATCCCATGTAGTACATGACGGGAAGGTGCGGCAGGAGGAGCCTCAGGCCCAGACCACACGCGACCGCGACGAGCCCGACAAGCGCCGCGAGCGGAACGGCTTCCGGCGCCTGTGACGCGAGCCCGACCCGCAGGTCCGAGGCTAGCCGGCGCGCGGTCCAGGGGAGGCAGAGCAGGAACAGGACGACGAGCGCGAGCCCCACCCATGCGCTCGCCCGGTCCACGAGGACCACAGGGGCCGGGACCTCCCCGCCTTCCCCGAGGGCCTTTGGCTTCGGTGGCGCGATCAGGAGCCCCCCGGGGTCGTTTCGGGTGACGGCCGCGACCACGGCGTCCACCAGGGGGCGGACCGCGGGCGCGGGTCTCCCCCCGACCATCGGACCGCGATATTCAATGTTGAATGATCGGCTGCGCGCAAGGGCCGCACGCGCCTCGTCGCGGGGCACGAGCGTCAGTTCAACGAGGTTCTCGCCCGACGGGCGGGCCGGGTCCAGGGTGAAGACGAAGTGGATCGCCTCGTCCTGGCGGGCCGAGACCAGGCGGAAGCCCGCGAGGGTCTCGGGGATGCGCCCCGCCTCGAGGACGCCGGTCAGGACGACGAACCGGACCGCGCCGATGACTCGCATGACCCTCGCAACACCTGCTTCGAACGGGTCAGAGGCGAGTCTAGAGCAAGTCGCGAGCGTGTCAACCGCCGTCGCCCCGGATCTGGTACACTCCGCCTCGGGCTTCTCGCATCCGGAGGCGGCCGTGTCCCGCCCGCATGTCCTGGGAATCTGCTGGGTCCTGGTGGTGGCCGCCCTCGCGGGGGGTCCCTCGGAGGCCCGGCCTGTGATCGGCCCCGGACACGAGGCCCTGTTCCTGGAGATGGGGAACCTGGGTCCGGGCGGTCCCCGGCTGGACGGCGTCTCCATCGAGCGGGACGCCGTGACGTGGACGTACGTCGTGGGGGAGCGGTCGGTCCGCGTGCGCCTGGTTCACCCGGACGTGGCCCGCGACGCCCTGGCGACCACTGGGAAGTTCAAAATGATCGCGGTTGGCGGGGAGGTCCCGCCCGACCTCGTCCGGGACCTGGCCGCGCGCATCCGGTCGCTCGAGGCACGCTTCGAGTGGGCCGTGGAGTCCGCGGAGCATCCGGCCCCTGCCGGGAACAGGGTCCCTTTCGCCCCCGCCCTGCCGGAGGATGCGACCCCCTTTGAGTTGCTACGAACCCCGACCCCGGCCCTGCCGGAACACGCCGCCTCGATGGAGCGCGAGGCTCGCGACCTCCTGTCGAAGGGCAGGAAGAAGGCCGCGGCCCGCAAGGCCCTGTCCCTCGTCCGGTCCCACCCGGGTTCGGTGGCCGTGCGGCGGGTCGCGGCTTCGATCCTGCGGTCGGCGGGTGATGGGAAGCGTGCGGTCGAGGTGCTGCGCGACATCCTGGCGCTGCCGGGTGGCTCCACCCCGGAGGTTCGGATCGAGGTCGCAGCATCGCGGATCGCAGCCGGACGCCTCGATGAAGCAACGGCGCTCCTGGCGCAGGACTCCCGCGCACCGGCCGTCTGCCGACTCGTCGAGGTCCTGACCCTCCTCGCCCGGGAGGGCCGGCTCGACCTGGCCAGCGCCCATGCGCCTCCGATGGCCCACGACAGCCCCCGCTGCCTCGCGGTGTTCCACCTGAAACTCGCCCACGCTTCCGGCGACGACGACCGCGTGGACGCGGCGGCGGCAACGGGTCTGCGAGCCTCCGCGGACGACGAGTCCCTCCTGTATCTGTGGGGGTATCACTTCTATGCGAAGCGAGCCATGGACCGGGCCATCCCGCCGTGGGACCGGCTCCTCGCGAGAAACCCGCACTTCCCGGCCGTCCTGGGCCAGGCCGGGACCGCGTACCTCGTGGCAGGGCACCTGGACCGCGCGGGGATTGACCGGATGCTCGAGCGCCTGGCCAGGAACCCCGGCGACCTCGTGGCCTCGTTCCTGGCGGGCCTGGGTCTGTACTACCTGAAGGACTACGGGCGCGTGGTCCCGCTGCTGGAGCCGGTGGTCCGGGCCGTGCCCGACGAGTCACGGGCGCGCCTGTACCTGGCGATGGCCCACTACTTCCTCGGCCATCAGGAGACCGCGGAGCGGATGTTCGAGGAGATGGAGCCCTACGCGTACCACGACCCGGACATCTATTACTGCCGTTCCCTGATCTACCGGAAGCGCGACCTCCCCCGGGCGATCCGCGAGATGGAGCGCTTCCTCCAGGTCTTCGTCGGCGAGGGGCGCCTGAGTTTCGGCCCGGAGAAGGTCCAGAAGGCCCGGTCGGACCTGGAGCGGATGAGGCGCGGCGAGGTCCCGGAACTGAACCTGCCCGGGGATCCCCTCGTGCCCGCGAAATAGGGAGGGCTCGATGATGCGTCTTGCGGTGACCGCCGCCATGGCAGGGGGGTTGCTCGTCGTCGCCGGCGCGGCCCACGCGGACAAGGGGCCACCTGGAATCCCCGCGTATGCGATCCCCGAGGCCATGGGCCCGCGGATCGTGGACATGGCAAAGGTGGACGGGGAGCCCGGCACGGAAGGCCTGACGCTCCAGGGCGCGTCGATCCAGGTCGTGTCCGCGATCCTGACGTATCGCGACGGGAGCGGACGCGAGGTCCGCCTGGAACTGGCCCGCCCCGACGCGCAGGGGCAGGTGGTCGCGCGGACCCGGCGCTTCGCGATCATCGCCCCCGGGGGCTCGCCGGTCCCGCCAGGACTGCTCGCGGCCCTGAAACGCCGGGTCGAGGCGCGCGAGGACGGCTTCGAGTGGGCTCGCACCGTCCGTGCGGCCACGGTGCCGGCCGACCCGTTGAACCGGCCGCGATACGCCTTGACGGACCGCGGGGCGCAAGAGGCGTGGCTCCGCGGGGTCGGCTGCCTGGAGACGGGGGACCGAAAGGGGGCCGAGCGGGAGGCGCGCGCTCTCCTCGAGAAGCACGCAGGCGACCCCGAGGCAGCACGGGCCGCGGCGTCGCTCCTGCGACGCGCAGGGCGAGCGGCTCAGGCGGCCCGGGCCCTAGAGCCCTTGTCGTCCGACGCGGGAGGGGATGCCTCACGCCTCGGGGCGAGGACCGAGTGGGTCGCGTCCCTGGAACTCGCGGGGGACCCCCGCTCTGCGAAGGCGGCGTCCGACCTGGCCCGCGACTTCCCGCGACTGTTTCCCACGGCCGCCTGCGCGCGGTACCAGGCCCTGGACGTCCTGCTGCAAGAGGGGCTTGCGCGGGAGGCGGACCGCCGGGGAGGACCGGAGGACCCGACGCCGGACGCCCCGGTGTGCGCGCACTGGTTTCGCGTCAAGGCTGCGATGGCCCTCGAGGACGACCACGAGGTGGACCGCCGCGCCGGCCTCGCGCTCCGGGCCTTCCCGGACGACCCTGACATCCGGTTCCTGTGGGGCACCTACTATTATCGGAAGGGGGCGCACCCGGAAACTCTGAGCCGGGCCATCGCCGCGTGGGACCCGCTCGTGCGGCGCGACCCCCGCTACCCCACGCTCCTGGGCCAGTACGGGACCGCGGTCCTCGTGTCGGGACGCCTGGACCGCGAGGCCGCGGACCGCACGGTCGCCGAGGCCCGGAAGGACCCCAGCGACGTGGTGACGGCTTACCTGGCAGGCCTGGGTCTCTACTACCAAAAACGGTATTCAGAGGTCATCCCGTTTCTGGAAAAGGCCGTGCAGGCCGTCCCGGACGAGCCGCGCGCCCGCATGTACCTGGCCATGGCCCACTTCTTCGCGGGAGACCGCGACACCGCGGGGCGGATGCTCGAGGCCCTGGAGCCCTACGCATACCAGGAACCCGACATCAACTACTGCCGGTCGCTGTTCTACCGCGGCCACGACCTGCCCCGGGCGATCCGCGAGATGGAACGTTTCCTGGAGGTCTTCGAGGGCGAGAAGCGACTGCGCTTCGGGGAACAGAAGGTGCAGAAGGCAAAGGACGACCTCGAGCGCATGAGGCGCGGCGAGGTTCCCCCGGTCGAACTTCCGACGCCGGACGTCCCGACCCCGGGACGAGCGGGGAGCACCCTCCCCTGATCCCCTACCCGATTCACCCGTGGGCGTGGGCGTGGGCGTAGGCGTGGGCGAAACTTGAGCCCTTGATTTTCGGGGTCCGATCCCCCATGATTGCATTGAACCGAGCCATCGGTTCCCGTTCATTGACAACTGGGGGCGATCCGGTTTCGACGGGGACGAAGAAGGCCGGACTGCGTGTCCGGGGCCCGGACCCGGTCAGCAAACGGGAAAGAACACAGTAGCCGACAACGACTACGCCCTGGCCGCTTGACGGCCACGTCCCCCGGGGGGGCGCCCGTAAGCCCCGGGGGGCTCAATCTGCTCGGGCTTGGGCGACTGGCGGGTCCGTCCGCGCCCGCCGGCGCGACAAGTCGCGGACAGGTCCCGCGGGAGGGTGCCCGTGCCCGCCCGCGATGACCCGCAAATCACGGTGCTACGCACGTAGCATGTCCGCGCCGGAGCGTTCTCGGACGGGGGTTCGACTCCCCCCGCCTCCACCTCTCCTTGGCACTGCATTGTCACCGCTGGTATCATCATTGCATGTCCGCCCCCCAGGACAGGGTGCAAGGGATCATCGAGGCCGCGGCGGACCGCGGTCGCCCCCCCCTCCTCATGGGCATCCTGAACGTCACTCCGGACTCGTTCTACGACGGGGGGCGGTACGCGGACCCGGACGCGGCCGTGGCCCGCGGACCGGAGTTGGCCGCCGGGGGCGCGGACATCGTGGACGTGGGGGGGGAATCCACGAGGCCCTGCTCGAAGCCGGTCCCGGAACCGGTCGAGATGGAGCGGGTCCTGCCCGTGGTCCGCGCCCTGGCCGACCGGGTCCCGGTCTCGATTGACACGCGGCGCGCGCGCGTGGCCGGGGCCGCGCTGGACGCAGGCGCGGTCATGGTGAACGACGTGTCCGGGTTCACCGCGGACCCGGACATGCCCACCCTGCTCGGCCAGCGCAAGCCGCTGGCCGTGGCCATGCACATGCGCGGGACCCCCGAGGACATGATGGCCCACGCCCGCTACGGAGACCTCCTGGCCGAGGTGGCGGACGAACTGCGCGCCCGCATGGAGGCCGTCCTCGCCGCGGGCCTCCCCGAGGCGCACCTCTTCCTGGACCCGGGGATCGGGTTCGCGAAGACGTGGCGCCAGAACCTCGTCCTGCTGAACCACCTCGAGGCCCTGGCTGCCCTGGGCCGCCCCCTGGTGGTCGGGGTCTCCCGCAAGTCCTTCATCGGACAGGTCCTGGGCCTCCAGAACCCGAGCCATCGCCTGTTCGGGACCGCGGGGGCCGTGGCCCTGGCCACGGCGCGCGGGGCACGCGTCCTGCGGGTCCACGATGTGGCCGAGATGCGCGATGTCGTGCACGTCGCCCATGCAATCGCCACAGCCCGGGCCGAAGGGGGGGCCGCATGAGCCTCTTCCAGGACCTTCTCGCGTCCGTCCCGGGACTGGACATCCTGTCGTCCGTCCTGGACATCGCCCTGGTCTTCTTTCTCGTGTATCGCATGATGCTCCTGATCCGCGGGACCCGGGCGATCCAGATGCTCATCGGCATCCTCATCGTGTTGGCCCTGTTTGCAGTATCACAAGAAAACATCTTGAATCTCACGACACTGAATTGGGTCCTGGACAAGTTCGTCAGTTCCTTCATCGTGATCCTGATCGTGCTCTTCCAGCCCGACATCCGGCGCGCCCTGTCCGAGATCGGCAAGAACCCCCTCTTCTTCGGCGGGGGGAGGAAGCGCGGTCCCACGATGTACGACGAGGTCATCCGGGCGGTAACGCGCCTTGCCCAGAAGCATATCGGGGCCCTGATCGTCCTGGAACGGGAGGCGGACCTCACGCCCTTCACCGAGGAGGCGATCGAGGTGGATGCCCGGGTGACCGCAGGCACGCTGTTTGCGGCGTTCCTGCCGTCATTCGAGAACCCGCTCCACGACGGGGCGGTCATCATCCGGCAGGGCCGGATCAGCCATGCGGGCTGCTTCTTGCCCCTGACCGAGAACCCGAAGGTGGACAAGGCCCTGGGCACGCGACACCGCGCAGCCATCGGCCTGACCGAGTCCACGGACGCGGTGGTCATCGTGGTCTCCGAGGAGACGGGGACTGTCTCGCTCGCGTTTCAGGGGGAGTTGCGGCGCGGCCTGGACGCCGTGTCGCTGCGGGAGCGCTTGATGGAACTCTTCGGTCCCCGGCGGCCTGCGGCGGAGCCGGGCGCCGACGTGGGGAGGTAGGATGGCCCCGGACGGAACGCAAGACCGGACCGCCGCTCAGTACCGGGTGACGCGCACCCTGTACCGCCGCCGCTCTTTCTGGTACCGGCTCTTCCGCGAGAACCTGGGGCTGAAGGCGACCTCCATCCTGATCTCGCTGTTCCTGTTCTGGGTGGTGCGCGAGGACAAGGGGCAGGAGGTGGACATCGAGGTCCCCGTCGTCCTGTCGAACCTCTCGGAGGACGAGGTCTTCGTCGGCGAGATGCCCAAGGTGCTGCGCGTGCGCGTGCGCGACCGCTGGTCCCGCCTCGCCCGCGCGCTGGAGCGCAAGGCGAACCCGTACCTGGTGGACCTGCGCGGCTTCTCGGACCAGACCGTCTATGTGTTCGACGCCGAGCGGATCCGTCAACTCCTCGGCGTGACCGGCCTGTCGATCCGGTCGGTCTATCCGTCGGATTTCGTGGTGCGCACGGAGCCCAAGGTCGAGCGAACGGTCCCGGTCCGGTCCAACTTCGTCGGCGAACCCCTGGAGGGCTACGAGGTCGCGACGAACCGGGTGCGCGTGGAGCCCGACAAGGTCCGGGTCTGGGGGGCCAAGACTTCCGTGCGCCAGGTCAACGAACTGTTCACCTACCCCGTGAACCTGGGCACGCTCGACAAGGACGTGCGCCTGGAGGTGAAGATCCAGAAGCCGGCGTTTCCGTTCATCTTCCTGGACGAGGACCAGGTGGCCCTGCACATCCCGGTCCAGGCGCTCCAGGGGCGCCTGAACCTCGACGACGTCTCCGTGTCGGTCCAGGGATGCCCGCAGGGGTTCCTCTGCCGGGTCGAACCCGCCTCGGTGCGCGTGTCACTGCTCGGCCCACAACCGGTGCTGTGGAAGGTGAAGCGCGGCCAGGCCCCGGTCGAGGTCGCAGTCGAGGTCGCGGACGAGGACGCGACAGTGGGCAAGCACGCCTCGATGGGACTGGACTGTCGGCGCCCTGCGGACCTCGAGTGCCGGCTCTCGACGCACCGGGTCACCCTCTGGGTCTCGCGCGCCGAGGAGGAAGAGCGGCCGGACGCCAGGCCCGGAGACATCGGGACGCGCCCGTGAGGCCAGGGATGCTCGGCAAGGCTGGTTAGCAACATGAACGAACGCCTGTTCGGGACGGACGGGGTGCGAGGTACCGCGAACATCCCTCCCATGACCCCGGAGACGGCCCTGGCCTTGGGGATAACTGAGTTAGTGAGGCCGGGGATTCTGACCTTGCCGCAGCTCATCGATCGCATGAGTTGTGCTCCCGCGAGGGTTTTTAACCTTCAAGGGGGCACTCTGCGCCCGGGGAGCGTAGCCGATGTTACGGTTTTCGATCCCGAGGCCCGCTGGAAGGTGGATCCCGAACGTTTCCGTTCGAAGAGCCGCAACACCCCCTTTGCTGGTTGGGAGGTGTTTGGAAAGGTTGTAATGACGATCGTGGGAGGGCGGGTGGTTTTCCGCTGCGGCAGTGACTAACTTGTTGTGGGTCAAGCGCTTCTTTTTTGCTCGGGGCCGGGCGAGGGGCGGGTGCGGGCTCGCCTGCGCGGCCGCCTTCGAGCGCCTGGTGGCGGAGCACGCCGAGCGCCTGGCGGCGGTCATCGTCGAACCCCTGGTCCAGGCGGCGGCCGGCATGATCACCATGCCTCCGGGCTTCCTCCGCCGCGCGTGGGAGGCCTGCCGGAGGCACGGCGTCCTCTTCATCGCCGACGAGGTGGCCACGGGCTGCGGGCGGACGGGGCGCATGTTCGCCTGCGAGCACGAGGGGGTCTCGCCCGACCTCATGTGCGTGGCCAAGGGGCTGACGGGCGGCTACCTCCCCCTGGCCGCCACCCTCGTGACGGAGGAGGTGTTCGCCGCCTTCCTGGGCGAGGAGGGCGAGCACCGCACCTTCTATCACGGCCACTCGTACACGGCCAACCAGCTCGGCTGCGCCGCCGCCCTGGCGAGCCTTGCCATCTTCGAGCGCGACCGGGTGCTGGAGGGGCTTCCCCGCAAAACGGCCCTTGTGTCCCGGCGGCTCGCGGAGCTGGCAGAGGCGCCGGGGGTGGGCGAGGTGCGGCAGCGCGGGCTCATGGTGGGCATCGAGGTGGTGCGGGACAGGGCCAGCAAGGAGCCCTTCCCGGACGGCTGGCGGGTGGGCCACCGGGTGTGCCGGCGGTGCCGGGAGCTCGGGATGATCACGCGGCCCCTCGGCGACGTGGTGGTCTTCCTGCCGCCCCTCGCTTCCACGGAAGCCGAGCTCTCGGACATGCTCGCCATCCTCGGGCGCGCCCTGCGGGAGACGCTGGCCGGGCTCGGCGCCGCCTAGGGGGAATGCCGGTTGGACGCCGAGCTGGCGGCGGAGCTGGAGGCGCTGGCGCGGCGGGGCCTGCTCCGGCGGCGGGTGGCCTGGGAAGGCGGGGCGCCCGCGCCCCGGCTCCGCGGGCCGGATGGGCGCTGGCTCCTGAGCCTCGCCAGCAACGACTACCTCGGGCTTGCCTCCCACCCGGAGGTGCGGGCCGCGGCTGCGGCTGCCCTGGAGCGGGCCGTGGGCAGCGGCGGCTCGCCCCTCATCTGCGGCTACGGCGGGGAGGCGGCGGCCCTTGAGCGCGAGCTGGCCGCGTGGAAGGGGGCCGAGGCGGCGCTCCTCTTCCCCTCCGGCTTCCAGGCCAACGTCTCGCTCCTGCCGGCCCTGGCCGGGCCGGGAGACGCCGTCTTCCTCGACCGCCTCTGCCACGCGAGCCTCGTGGACGGGGCGCGCCTGAGCCGCGCGGAGCTGTACGTTTACCGACACGCCGACCCCGAGCACCTGGAGGGGCTTCTGCGGCGGCGGCGTAGCCGGCACCGGCGGGCCCTGGTGGTGACGGACGGCGTCTTCAGCATGGACGGGGACCTGGCGCCGCTGCCGGCCCTGGCCGAGGTGGGCGAGCGGCACGGGGCCTGGCTCGTGGTGGACGACGCCCACGGCACCGGGGTGCTCGGGCCGGACGGAGCGGGCACCGCGGCCCACCAGGGCGTCAGGGGGCGGGTGCCGGCGCAAATGGGCACCCTGAGCAAGGCCCTGGGCGCCCAGGGGGGATTCGTGGCCGGGAGCCGCACGCTGGTCGAGCACCTGGTCAACCGCGCGCGGGGGTATGTCTTCAGCACGGGGCTCGCGCCGGCCCTGGCCGCGGCAGCGCGGGCGGCCCTGGCGGTGGCGCGGCGCGAATCCTGGCGGCGGGAGCGGGCGCTCGCCCTGGCCGCGCGGCTGCGCTCGACCCTGCGCGGCCTCGGCTACCGGGTGCCGGAGGGGGAGACGCCCATCATCCCCGTCCTCGTGGGGGACCCGGCGGCGGCGGTGGCCCTGGCGGCCGCCTTGCGGGAGCAGGGGGTCTACGCGCCGGCCGTCCGCCCCCCGGCGGTGCCGCCCGGCACGGCGCGCCTGCGCCTGTCGGTGAGCGCCGCCCACGCCGACGGTGACCTCGAGGAGGCGGTGGCCGCCTTCGCCCGCGCGCGGGCGACCGCCCGGACGGGCTAAGCCTTTTGTCTCTCGCGCTCGGGTACCGGGCGGGGTACCATGGAGGCGAGGACGGCCACCGAGGGGGTGACGGGGCGATGAAGTGCAACGTGGGCAAGGCCGACCGGGTGGTGCGCGGCATCCTCGGGCTCATCCTGGTGCTGGTCGGCTTCGCCGGGCTTGGCGGCCTCAAGGGCACGGCGGCCACGGTGGTCGGGGTGGCGGGCATCATCCTCCTGGCCACCGTGGTCGTGGGCTTCTGCCCGCTCTACCGGCTCTTCGGGGTCAACACCTGCGGCAAACAGTGAGGGAGCCGCTCCGGGTGGAGGCGAGCCTGTCGCCGGGGCGCGCGCCCGGCCGGAGAGGCGGCCCGTCGGGGCGGCCTGCGGCCTCGGGCCGGCGCCCCGTCTGCCACGGCGTCTTCGTGACCGGGACGGACACGGGCGTAGGCAAGACGGTGGTGGCGGCCGGGCTCGCCGGCGCCCTCCGGAGGCGGGGCGTGGACTGCGGCGTCTTCAAGCCCGTGCAGACCGGCGTGGCGCCCGCGGCCCGGGATGCCGGCTGGGGCGACGGCGGCTTCCTCGCCCGGGCGGCGGGCGTCGGTGACCCGCCGGCGCTGATCACCCCCGTGTGCCTGGAGCCGCCCGTGGCGCCGGCCGTGGCCGCGGAGCTGGGCGCCGGTACGGTGAACCTCGGCGCGGTGCGGGCGGCGGGGAGGGAGCTCGGCCGCCGCCACGAGTTCCTGGTGGTGGAAGGGGTGGGCGGGCTCGGCGTGCCTCTGGCGGCGGGGCGCAGGGTAAGCCGAGCCGCGGCTGCGCCGCCGGGGGGCGCCGGCGCGGGTGGCGGTGCCGGCGGGGAGGGAGCGGCGGAGGCGGTGAACCGCGGCTTCTTCCTGGTGGCCGACTTGGCGGCGGAGCTCGGGCTTCCTCTCCTGATAGTCGCCCGGCCGGGCCTCGGGACCCTCAATCACACCCTGCTCACCGTGGAGGAGGCGCGGCGACGCGGTTTGACCATCCTCGGTGTGGCCGTCAACCGCTATCCCTCGGAACCCGACCTGGCGGCTCGCACGAACCTGCAATGGCTGCCGCGCCTGACGGGCTGCCCGATCCTCCTGGTGCTCCCCGACCTCCCGGAAGTGGACGCGGAGGCGGGCGAGGTCGGATCCCTGGTGGACGAGGTGGAGGCGCGCTTTGCCTGGTCGGCCCTGAGCTGAATCCGGGCTCTCCCGCGCAACGGCGTGCCCGCGGCGGCGGAGGCCGAGGGCGGGGGTGCGGCGCGGGGTGCCGGCGGGGCGACTTTGGCTTTGACCGGCCCTTTTGATAGGATCGGTGGCTGGCGGCGGGAGGGACGGACATGGCGAGTCCTTCGCTGGCAGGGGTCTATCCCGCTCTGGCGACACCCTTCGAGGAGGGGCGGGTGGCCCTGGATCTCTTGCGCCACAACGTGCGCGCCTATAACGCCGCGCCGCTGGCGGGCTATGTGGCCCTCGGATCCACGGGGGAGTTTCCGCACCTCGAATGGGACGAGAAACTTGCCGTGGTGGACGCGGTGGCCGAGGAGGCGGCGCCGGGGCGGCTGGTGGTGGGGGGTGTCGGGGAGCTCGAAACCCGAAGGGCCGTGCGGCTGGCGCGGGAGCTGGCGCGCGCAGGAGCTGGCGCCGTCATGTTGGTGCCGCCCTTCTATTTTCGCCCCGCCATGGACGCGCTGGCGCTCGATCACCATTTCCGGATGCTGGCCGAGGACTCGCCCGTGCCCGTGATCCTCTACAACATCCCTTCCCATGCGGGCGTGGCCGTGCCGGCCGACCTGGTGGCCGAGCTGGCCGAGCATGAGAATGTGCTGGGCATCAAGGACAGCTCAGGTGACATGGCGCAACTCCAGGCCTACCTGGACGCGGCGCGCGTGGCGGGGGGCCAGCCCGGGGAGCCGCCGCGCGCCGGCGGCCGCCGGAAAGGCGGCTTCGCCGTGCTGGCCGGGGCCGTGAGCACCTTCTGGCCCGGCCTCCTGGCGGGGGCGGCGGGGGCCATCCTGGGCGAGGCCGGCTTCCTCCCGTGGGAGACGGTTGAGTTGTATCAGGCGGCGCTGGCCGGCGACCGGGAGCGGGGGGAGGAATTGCACCGGCGGCTCCTTGCCGCGGCGGGGGCGGTGAGCGGCCGCCACGGCGTGGCCGGCATCAAGGCGGCCATGGATCTCCTGGGTTACTTCGGATGCGAGGTGCGGGCGCCGCTCCGGCCGCTGGGCGAGGAGGAGCGACGGGAGATGCGGCTTGCCCTCCTGGAGGCCGGATTCATGCGAGACTGAGGGGTGCCTGCAACGGGCGGCGCCCGGCGGGCTGGGACCCGCCGCGCCCAGCGGGGTGCGACCCACCACGCGCGGCGGGCTGGACCCGCGGCGGCCGGCGGGCTGCCCAGGGAGCGGGAGCCGGTCGCCGGCCGCGGGCGGGAGCGGAAGGAGGTTGGGGCGGGTGGCGGCAACGCGGGGAGAAGAGGGCAACGGCGTCATCGCCTACGAGGCGGAGACGGGCCGGCTCGTGGTGCCGGAGCGGCCGGTTATCCCTTTCATCGAGGGGGACGGGACCGGCCCCGACATCTGGCGGGCGGCGCGGCCGGTCCTGGACGCGGCCGTGGAGCGGGCCTACGGGGGCGCGCGGAGGATCGAGTGGCTCGAGGTCCTGGCGGGGGAGAAGGCCCAGCGCGAGACGGGCGAGTGGCTGCCCCTGCAGACGCTCGAGGCAATCAAGCGCCACCGCGTGGCCATCAAGGGTCCCCTCACCACGCCCGTGGGGGGAGGCATCCGGAGCCTCAACGTGACGCTCCGCCAGGCCCTCGACCTCTACGCCTGCGTCAGGCCGGTCCGGTGGTTTCGCGGCGTGCCAAGCCCCCTCCGCCATCCGGAGCGGGTGGACATGGTGGTCTTCCGCGAGAACACGGAGGACGTGTACGCCGGCCTCGAGTGGCCGGCCGGCTCGGCGGCGGCGCGGCGCATCATCGCCTTTTTGCGGGAGGAGCTCGGCGCCGAGGTGCGGGAGGACAGCGGGATCGGGGTGAAGCCCATGAGCCCCTTCGGTACCAAGCGCCTGGTGCGCCTGGCCGTCCGTTACGCCCTGGCCCGCGGGCGGCGGAGCGTGACCGTCATGCACAAGGGGAACATCATGAAGTACACGGAGGGAGCCTTCCGCCAGTGGGCCTACGAGGCGGCGGAGGAGTTCGGCGAAGCCGTGGTCACCGAGGCGGAGGTGGCGGAGCGGTACGAGGGTGCGGCGCCGGCGGGGAAACTCGTCATCAAGGACCGCATCGCGGACAACATGTTCCAGCAGGTGCTCCTGCGGCCGGAGGATTACGACGTGCTGGCCACCCCCAACCTGAACGGTGACTACATCTCGGATGCGCTGGCTGCCGCGGTGGGCGGCCTCGGCATGGCGCCGGGGGGCAACGTGGGTGACGGCTACGCTGTCTTCGAGGCCACCCACGGTACGGCGCCCAAGTACGCGGGGCAGGATGTGGTGAATCCGTGCTCCCTCATCCTCTCGGGGGCCATGATGTTTGAGCACCTGGGCTGGACGGAGGCCGCCGACCTCGTGGTGCGGGGGGTGGAAGCCGCCATAGCCGACCGCGTCGTCACCTACGACCTGGCCCGGGGCCTGGAGGGCGTGCGGCCGGTGAGGACGTCGGAGTTCGGTGCCGCCGTGGCGGAGAGGATCGAAGCCCGCGCGTAGGAGAGGGAGACATGCCGCCCGCCCCGGGTGGCGCGATCTGGTATCCTAGCTCCGGACGGCGGTTAGGGGTTTGCGCCGGTGAGTTCGAGCGGCTCCGCGCGCAAGCGGAGGGGGATAGGGCGTCTTGGACATCCTGAGCTGGCTCTGGCTCCTCTTCATCCTCTGGACCATGATCCCCGTCTTCGAGCAGAGGCGGCTCGCCCTGGTGCGGCTTCGGCTCATCCGCGAGATCGAGCGGCAGCGCGGCTCCCGCGTTATCACCATGATCCACCGTCAGGAGGGGCTGAGCTTCCTCGGGATCCCCCTCACGCGGTACATCAACATCGAGGATTCGGAGGAGGTGCTGCGGGCTATCCGCCTGACCCCCGACGACATGCCCATTGACCTGCTCCTCCACACGCCCGGGGGCCTCGTCCTGGCCGCCGAGCAGATCGCCCGCGCCATCCAAAAGCACCCGGCCAAGGTCACCGTCTTCGTCCCCCACTATGCCATGTCGGGCGGCACCCTCATCGCCCTGGCGGCCGACGAGATCGTCATGGACGAGAACGCCGTCCTGGGCCCGGTGGACCCGCAGGTGGGCCAGTGGCCGGCCGTCTCCATCATCAAGGCGGTGGAGGAGAAGGGGGCCGACAAGGTGGAGGACGGCACCCTCATTCTGAAAGACGTGGCGGAGAAGGCCCTGGAGCAGGTCTTCACCGTGGTGCACGACCTCATCCGGGACAAGATGGACGCCGAGGAGGCCGAGCGGGTGGCGCGGGTCCTCACCCACGGCAAGTGGACCCACGATTACCCCATCACCTGCGACCAGCTCCGCAACCTGGGTCTGCGGATCAACTGCAACCTGCCGCGGGAGGTTTACGCTCTCATGGACCTGTACCCGCAGCCGGGGGCGCGCCGGCCCACCGTCCAGTTCATCCCCGTGCCCTACCAGAGGGGACCCGGCGAGGCGCCGCCCGCCCGCCGCCGTTAGGCGGTGACGGCGGCCAGGATGAGGGCCACGGTGGCCTTGAGTTCGATGGCGGCCTCGCGGTTGGGGGAGGTCTCGAACTTTTGCAGGATCTCCTCCATCTCCCGCACGATGGCGCTCACGGCGGGCCAGCCGCCGGCCTCGCCCGGGTCGGCCGGGTGGACGCGGCGGCGCGTTACATAGAGCGGGCGCCGCGGCGGGGAGGAGGCGCCCTTGGGGGAGGCGCCTTTCCCGCCTTTCCCGCCGGGGGTTTCCCGGCCGACACCTTCACCGCCGCCCTCCCGGCCAGCTTCGGCCCCCTCTAGGGCGGAGGGCTCGAAGCCCTCGGGTCCGACGGCCAGGCAGTCCACGAGGGTTCCCACCCGGCCGCCGGCGATGGCGGCCGCTTCCCCGTCCGGCGGCACCCAGAGGGAGAGAAGGAGTTCCTGCTGCTCGCCGAAGACGCGGCGCGCGGAGGCGAGGGCGTCGCTGGCGCCGAAGGCCTGGGCCGTCGCCTCGGCCTCGCCCGAGGCCAGGGCGAGGGCGCTGCCGCCCTGCCAGGAGGAGGCGAAGGCCGTGGAACGGTTCTCGGCCACGGCGATGGCCACCTCGCCCCGGTGCGCCACGGCCACGGCCACCGAACCGTCCTCGGCCCGGGCCAGCACCGCCTCGTCGCCCCGGGCCACGGCCGCCGCCAGCGCGGAGCCGGAGAACTGCTTCTGGCCGGCCAGGGCCCGGAGGCCGGGCGGGCGGATCACCGTGGGTCGGATTTCCTGCGCCATGTCGGGACACCCCCTCGGCCTGCCGGCGCTCCCAGCCCCACACCAGAAGGTAAGGCGGCAGGCGCCGGGCCGCACTGGCAGGTAATGCGCCGCCGCCGCGGTCGGTGCCAGTCCCGGGCCGGGTGGACGAGCCGCGGCGCCTCCCTTCCCCGGAGCGCCCTCCCCCTTCCGGCCCGGCTGGAGAGGGAGTGAAAAGCCGCGACCCTATCGGCGAGGATGCGGATCGGCCAACCTTGATTTATGATTATTCAGGCTGTGTATAGGGGTGGTGGGCGCATGGGCCTGGGGGTGGCGCAAAAGCTCATCCGGCAGCACCTGGTGGAGGGCGAGACGGCGCCGGGGCGGGAGATCGCCATTCGTGTCGACCAGACCCTGACTCAGGACGCCACGGGCACCATGGCGTATCTGCAGTTTGAGGCCCTGGGTGTCCCCCGCGTGCGGACGAGGCTCTCCGTGAGCTACGTGGACCACAACATGCTCCAGACAGGTTTTGAGAACGCCGACGACCACCGTTACCTCCAGAGCGTGGCGGCCAAATACGGCATCGTCTTCTCCCGGCCGGGCAACGGCATCTGCCACCAGGTACACCTCGAGCGCTTCGCCGCCCCGGGCCAGACCCTCCTCGGTTCCGACAGCCACACACCCACGGCCGGCGGGATGGGGATGCTGGCCATCGGCGCGGGCGGCCTCGACGTGGCCGTGGCCATGGCGGGCGGTCCCTTCCACTTCACCATGCCGCGGATCCTCAACGTGCGCCTGCGCGGCCGCCTGCGCCCCTGGGTTAGCGCCAAGGACGTTATCCTGGAGATCCTCCGCCGCCTCACGGTGAAGGGCGGTTTCGGCAAGATCATCGAATACTCGGGGGACGGGATCCGGTGGCTCAGCGTGCCCGAGCGCGCCACCCTGACCAACATGGGGGCCGAGCTCGGCGCCACCACCTCCGTCTTCCCGAGCGACGAGGTGACGCGGGCCTTCCTCCGCGCCCAGGGGCGCGAGGGCGACTGGGTTCCCCTGGAGGCGGACCCCGACGCCGACTACGACGAGGTGCTGGACATTGATCTCGACGGCCTGGAGCCCATGATCGCCCGTCCCCACAGCCCGGACAAGGTGGTACCGGTGCGGGAGGTGGCCGGCACCCCTGTGGACCAGGTGGCCGTCGGGAGCTGCACCAACTCCTCCTATGTGGACCTCATGCGCGTGGCCGCCATCCTGCGCGGCAGGCGGGTCCACCCGCGGGTGAGCCTGGTGGTGGCGCCCGGCTCGCGCCAGGTGCTGACCATGGTGGCGCGGGCGGGTGCCCTGGCCGACCTCATCGCCGCCGGGGCCAGGATCCTTGAATCGGCCTGCGGCCCCTGCATCGGCATGGGCCAGGCGCCGCCCTCGGGGGGAGTGTCGGTCCGCACCTTCAACCGCAACTTCGAGGGGCGGAGCGGGACCCCGGATGCCAGGGTGTACCTGGCCAGCCCCGAGACGGCGGCCGCCTGCGCGCTGACGGGCGTCATCACCGACCCGCGGGAGCTGGGCGAGTATCCCGAGATCGAGCTGCCCGAGCGCTTCGAGGTGGACGACGCCGGCATCATCCCGCCGTCCGAGAACCCGGACGAGGTGGAGATAGTCCGCGGGCCCAACATAAAGCCGCTCCCGCGCCGCGGGCCCCTGGAGGACTCCCTGGCGGGGCCGGTGCTTCTCAGGCTCGGCGACAACATCACCACGGACCACATCCTGCCGGCCGGGGCCAGGATCCTGCCGCTCCGCTCCAACATCCCCGCCATCGCCGAGTACGTGTTCCACAAGGTGGACCCCGAATTCGTGCGCCGCATCAGGGAGGCCGGCGGCGGCTTCGTGGTGGGAGGGGTCAACTACGGGCAGGGATCGAGCCGCGAGCACGCCGCCCTGGCGCCCATGCACCTGGGCCTCAAGGCGGTGCTGGCCCGCTCCTTCGCCCGCATCCACCGGGCCAACCTGATCAACTTCGGCATCGTGCCTCTCCTCATCGGCGAGGAAGCCTACGCGCTCCTCGAGCCGGGCCACCGGCTCCTCCTCCCCGACGTGCGGGCCGCCCTGACGGCTTTCGCCGCGGGTGAGGGGGGGCGCGAGGTGCGGGTGGTGGACGAGACGACCGGGCGGGAGCTTTCCGCCCGGCATGACCTGACGACCCGGGAGGCCAGGATCCTCCTGGCGGGCGGGCTCCTCAACCTTACCCGGGAGCAGGTGCTAGCCCCGGCCTAGTCTTCCCCGCAGGAACGGCCCGGTGCCGCGGTGCGCCGCCGGCGCGGCCGGCGGTTCACCGGCCGGGGGAGCGGCGGGTCCGGCGGCCCTTGGCGGAGGTGCGGTCGTGCGCGTCGGCCTTCTGCCGAACCTGGAAAAGGAGGAGGCGCGCCGCCTTGCGGGCGACCTGGCTCGGTGGCTCGGGGGACGGGGGGTGGAGGTGGTGGTGCCGCCGGAGGCGGCCGCAGGGCTGCCCGACGCCGACGGCCTGCCGGCGGTTCCCCTCGCTGCCTGGGAGGGCCGGGTGGCCTTCTGCGTGGTCCTGGGGGGTGACGGCACCCTGCTGCGTGCCGCCCGCTCCCTGGCCCCTCTGGGAATACCCCTCCTCGGTATAAACCTGGGACGTCTGGGCTTCCTCACCGAGGTGGAGGCGGAGAGCGTCTACGGCCTCCTGCCCGATTTCCTGGACGGGCGGTATGTGGAGGACCGGCGGACCATGCTGGAGGTAACGGTGGCCGGCCAACCCCGGCTGGGCCGCCACCTCGCCCTCAACGACGTGGTGGTGTCGGTGGGCCCCTACGCCCGTTTGGGCATCCTCGGCGTGCGGGTGGGCGGGAGCCTTCTCGGCCGGTATCCGGCCGACGGGGTCATCGTGGCCACGCCCACCGGTTCCACGGCCTATTCGCTGGCCGCCGGCGGCCCCATCATCGCGCCGCACTTGCCGGCCCAGCTGATCACGCCCATCTGCCCCCACACCTTCTACGCGCGGCCCACCGTCATCTCCAACCGGGAGACGGTGGCCATCACGGTGGAGCGTTGCCAGGCCGAGGCGGCCGTGACGGTGGACGGCCAGGAGCGGCTGGGTCTCCGCCAGGGCGAGGAGGTGCGGGTGACGGCCGCCCGGGTGGAGGCCCGCTTCGTCCGCCGGCCGGGATGGGACTTTTACGCCGTCATGCGCCACAAGCTGCGCGAGGGCGGGCGCGGCGAGTGGGCTCAGGAGGTGTGAGGCCCGGCGCCGCGGGCGCGCGGGATGGGGGGCGGCCCGGCGCCGCGGGCGCGCGGGCGCGGGAGGGGGGAGGCGCCATGCCGGACAAGTCCCGGCGCCAGGTGCGGATCATGCAAATCATCCGCAACGAGGTCATCTCCACCCAGGAGGAGTTGGTGGAGCGATTGCGCAGCCAGGGCATCGAAGTGACCCAGGCCACCGTGTCGCGGGATATCAAGGAGATGAAACTCGTGAAGGTGCCGGTGGGCGACGGCCACTACCGCTACGCCCTGCCGGAGGAGCCGGGGGGCGGAGCTTACGCCGAGCGCCTGCTGCGCATCCTGCGGGAGTCGGTGACGGGCTACGACGCCAGCGAGAACATCGTGGTGATCCACACCCTCCCCGCCACGGCCCAGAGCGTGGCCGAGGCCATTGACCTCCTCCGGGCGGAGGAGGTCATCGGCACCCTGGCCGGCGAGCGCACCGTCTTCATCGTGGTGCGGCCCAAGGAGGCGGTGGACCGCTTCCTGGCGCGGCTGGGCGAGCTCTTAGGCTGACGGGGCGGGTCGGGCCGCTCCGCCCGGCCAAGGGTTTACTGCCGCAACCGAGGCCGGAAGAGATACAGGCAACGGATGCCGCCATCACGGAAGCGCGCCACCGGCGGCGCGGGTGGGGGGAGGCGCCCCCGGGAGGTCGGAGCAATGCTCGTGGAACTGCGGGTGCAAAACCTGGCCCTTTTCGAGGAAGCCGTGCTCGTCCTCGGGGCCGGCCTCAACGTGGTGACGGGGGAGACGGGGGCCGGCAAGTCCCTCCTGGTGGACGCCCTGGCGCTGGCCCTGGGGGGGCGGGCGGAGGCCGCCGTGGTGCGGGCCGGCGCCGACGCGGCCCGCGTGGAGGCCGTCTTCGCCCCGGCGCCGGCCGGCCTGGCGCTGGCCGCCGCCCGCGCGGCCGGACTGGCGGCGACCGACGACGACGTGCTCGTCTTCTCCCGGGAGGTGCAACGCTCCGGCCGCAGCCTGGCGCGGGTCAACGGCCACCCGGCCGCGGCCGGAACTGTGCGCGCCCTGGCGGCCCACCTGGTCGAGATGGCGGGTCAGCACGACTTCCAGCGGCTCTACCGCTCCGCTGAGCACGTGGAGTTTCTGGACGTCTTTGCCGGGGAGGAGGCCCTGGCTCTGCGGGCGGAGGTGGCCGCCCTGGCGGGTCGGCTGCGGGAGGTGGGGGGACGGCGCCGGCGACTTCGGCGAACGGAGGCGGAGCGCCTGCAGCGGCTGGATCTCCTGCGCTTTCAGGTGGCCGAGATCGAGGCCGCCTCCCCGCGGCCCGGCGAGGACGCGGAGCTGGCGCGGCGGCTGCAGGTTTTCGCCAACGCCGGCCGCCTCCGGGAGGCTCTGGACCGGGCGCGGGCGTGCCTGGCGGGGACGGAAGACGACCGGGCGCCGGGAGCGCGGGACCTCCTGGCGGCGGCGGCCGCGGCTCTGGGCGAGGCGGCTGTCCTGGACGCCGGGCTGGGGCCGGAGGCCGAGGGGCTGCGGGCCTCCGTCTGGCAGGTGGAGGAACTGGCCCGCCGCCTCGACCGGTATTTGGACACCCTCGACTACGATCCCCGCGAGCGGGACCGGGTGGCCGAGAGGGCGGAGACCCTGGCGCGGCTCAAGCGGAAATACGGTCCCACTCTGGAGGACGTGTTGGCCCACCGCGAACGGGCTGTCGCGGAGGCCGACGCCCTGGCCGGCGCCGACGCCGACCTGGAGGCTCTGGCTGCGGAGGAGGAACGGCTGCGCGCAGCTCTGGCCGAGACGGCCGGGCGCCTCTCGGCGGCCCGCGCCGCCGCCGCCCGCGCCCTGGAGGCCAGGCTGGCGGCGGATCTGGCGGAACTGAGCCTCGAGGGGGCCAGGTGTTCCGTGGAGCTGGGCCGCCGCCCCGCGGGCGCCGGCGGAGACGGACTGGAGCTGGACGGCGAGATGGTCGCCTGGGACGAGACGGGGGTGGACCGAGTGGAACTCCTCTTCAGCGCGAACCCCGGTGAGCCTCTGCAACCGCTGGCGAGGGTCGCCTCGGGCGGGGAGGCCTCGCGGCTCTTCCTGGCCCTGTGCGGTCTCCAGGCGCGCGGAGAGCGGACCTTCGTCTTCGACGAGGTGGACGCCGGCGTAGGCGGAAGGGCCGCCCGGGCCGTGGCGCTGCGCCTGGCGCGTCTTGCCGGCAACTCCCAGGTGCTTTGCGTGACCCACCTGGCCCCCGTGGCGGCCTTGGCCGACAGGCATTACGCCGTCGTAAAGGAAGAGCGCCGCGGGCGCACCGTGGCCGCCGTGCTTCCCCTGGAAGGGGAGGAACGGGCGCGCGAGGTGGAGAGGCTTCTGGCTGGAGGGCACGGCGAGGCCTCCCTGGCCCATGCCCGCGAGCTGATGGCCTGGGCCGGCTCCGTGCGCGGCGCCTGAGCTCGAGGCGTCCGCCGCGCGCGGCGTGCTGGACTGTTTCCTAGCAATTGCCATTATCCGTCCGTACCGTTTCCCAGCATATGGCAATATCCGCGGCGGCACGTTATCGGCCGACGGAGGCAACGGCAAGTCGTCGGGGGCGCCTCCGCGGGCGTCCCCTCGGGAGGTGAGCCGCGGTGCGGAGTCCCAAGGAGGTCGGCGCCGGCCGTCCGGCCGGGCGCCGCCTGGCGGTCCTGGCCGGAGCGGCTGTGCTTTTGACCGCCGTGGCATCCTCGCCTTTGCGTCCCTTGGCGGATCTGCCCTACCGTCTCCGGCTGGCCCAGGGCGCGCCTCACGAGCTGGCCCGCCGGCTGGGGTTCCCCTTCTATCTCCGTTCCGACCGGGACGGCACCTTCCGCATCAACGGTGGCCTCCTGTCCCGCCAGCGGTGGGTGCGCCTCCGGGAGCCCCGCCTCGCCATCGAGCCTCTGGCCGCCGGCCGGCATGAGCTGGAGGTCGGGCTTTTCCGCCTCTTTCCAGTGCGGCGCGTCACGGTGGAGGTGGTCCCCTCCGTCCGGGTGGTCCCCTCCGGTCAGACGGTGGGCATCATCATCGAGCCCGAGGGGGTGGTGGTGGCCCGGGCGGAACCGGTGCTGGCGAGCGAGGGGCGTCCCTACAGTCCCGCCGCCAGGGCCGGTGTCCAGGAGGGAGACACCCTGCTGGCGGTGGACGGGCGGCCTGTGACGGACAAGGAGGAAGCGGCGCGGCTCATCGCGGCGGGGGTGCGCGATGACGGCCGGGTCACGCTCCGCCTGCGCCGCGGGCCGAGGGTCTTCAGCACCGAGGTGCCTTGCCGCCGCGACCGGCTGCGCGGCCGCTGCCTCATCGGTCTCTGGATCCGCGACGGACAGAGCGGCGTGGGCACCATGACCTTCTACGAGCCGCAGACGGGGCGGTTCGCGGCCCTCGGTCACATGGTGGCCGACGGCGGGGGGCGTCCCTACGAAGTGCGGAAGGGCCTCGTGGTCGGGGCGGCCGTGGCGGGGGTGCGGCCGGGCCGGCCGGGCGTACCGGGGGAGAAGGTGGGGGTGTTCCTGGAGCCGCGGCGCGTCCTCGGCAGGATCGAGAGAAACACCCCGCACGGACTCTTCGGGCAACTGGAGGAACGGCTGTCGGGAAGCACCCCCGTGCCGGTGGCGGCGGCCAGCGAGGTTCGTCCCGGACCGGCCGTCATGTGGACCGTGCTGCGGGGAGAGATGCCGGAGCCTTTCGCCGTGGAGATCGAGCGGGTCTTTCCCTTTGACGCGCGGGACGAAAAGGGCATGATCGTGCGGGTCACCGATCGGCGCCTGCTCCTCGAGACCGGCGGGATTGTCCAGGGCATGAGCGGCAGTCCCCTTCTCCAGGACGGCCGGTTGGTGGGCGCCGTGACCCACGTCTTCGTGCACGATCCCACCCGGGGTTATGGGGTCTTCGCGGACCGCATGCTGCAGGATCTGTTTCCGCCGGGACCAGGTGCGGCGCCGCCGGGCGGTTTGCCGGCGCCCGCCGGTCCGCGTCGCCTGTAGGCTGAAACCCGGCGGCAAGAGGCAATTCCTGCTTGAGAGAAGCCCCGCGGCAAAACGCATGTTGTCGAAACTTGCGGCAAGTGATTGAATTTATCCAAAAGGATTTCCCGCACTCGCTACCGTAAATCGTACGCGCGCGGAAACGAGGCGGGGGCCCCGCCGTGGAGGTCGAGTTCGGTGCAGGGTGGGGAAAGGCCTATCAAGGTCTTGGTGGCCGACGACAATCGGGACTTTTGCGAGGTGCTGGGCGAGTTCATCCGCAATCAGCCCGACATGGCGTTGGCCGGCGTGGCCCACACGGGAGCGGAGGCGGTGGAGCTCATCGCCCACGTTCATCCCGACGTGGTGATCCTGGACCTGATCATGCCGCACGTGGACGGCATCGGTGTCCTCGAGCACCTGACCGGGCAGCCGGGCGGGCAAAACGGCCGCCCGGAGCGCAACGGCAAGCCGCGGGTCATAGTCCTGACGGCCTTTGGGCACGAGCAGGTGACGAGCCGCGCCATGCAACTGGGGGCCGACTACTTCGTCCTCAAGCCCTTCAGCCTGGAGACCTTGGCCAAGCGCATCCGGCAGATGGCCCGCGGCGATCGCGAGCCGCGGGTTTCGCCGCTGGCCACCCGCAACCTGGAGGTGGAGGTCACCAATCTCTTGCACAATTTGGGTGTGCCCGCCCACGTCCGCGGTTACCAGTACGTCCGGGACGCCATCGTGACGGCCGTGCAACGCCCAGAGTGCCTGAGCGCCATCACCAAGGATCTATACCCCTCGCTGGCCGTGCGCCACAACACCACGCCGACCCGCGTGGAGAGGGCCATTCGGCACGCCATCGAGGTGGCCTGCGCCCGCGGGAACCGCCAGCAGCTCACGGAGTTCTTCGGTTTCTCCCTGCGGGGAGAGCGGCGCAAGCCCACCAACTCCGAGTTTGTGGCCAAGCTCTCGGATCTCCTGCGGATGGACCTGCACCGCTGAGGTCCGCCTGGGACAGCCGTGCCAACCCTCCGCGGGGGTGTCGCGGAGGGCCAGGAGAGGGCCCAACCGGTCCCGGCCGGGGGTGAAGGTAACCGGCCCGGCGGCAGGCATGGCCCCTCTGACAGGCTCATAAGGATGAGCTGGGTGGCCGGTGGCCCAGGTTTTTCTCTCCGGACGATGAAGGCCGGCCTCCGGTGAGACGGGTGTCCCTGGCGGCGCTTCCCACGGGTGTGCGAGACATTCTCCCGCTCTGGTTGCTGGAGCATCTTGGTTCCGAAAGGCGGGTGCCTCCCCCCTGGGAGGAGATCCGCCTACGCCTGGGGCGTCCCGTGGGAGTGGTGACCCCGCGGGGTGAGTTCCTGTTGGAGGAGGGGCGTCCCGTCACCGAGGGGGACCTGGAGGAGACCCTGGCCCGGGCCTCCGGCAGCTCCCTCTACGCCTGCGAGGAGGAGCTGCGCCAGGGCTTCCTTACTCTCCCCGGCGGACACCGGTTGGGCATCTGCGGCCGGGCCGTCGCCGAGGGCGGCCGCGTCCGCACCCTCCGGCAGATCACCTCCCTCAACCTGCGGCTGGCCAGGAGCGTCCCGGGTGCGGCCGCCGCCCTGCTGCCCCTGCTGGTGGAGAAGAGGCGTCTCCTCAGCACCCTTGTCTTTTCGGCGCCGGGGGCCGGCAAGACCACCCTCCTCCGCGATCTGTCCCGCCTCGTGTCCCGCGGGGCCCCGGAGGCGGGACTGGCGCCCCGGCGGGTGGCGGTGCTGGACGAGCGGCTCGAGCTGGCCGGAGGGTACCCCCCCGCCTTCGACCTGGGGCCCCGCACCGACATCCTGACGGGGTGCCCGCGCCCCGCCGGGGTGGAGATGGTCCTGCGCGCCATGAACCCGGAGGTGGTTGTCACCGACGAGTTGGGCCGGCGCGAGGACGCGGCCGCGGTGGACGATCTTCTTCGCTGCGGCGTGGCGGTGGTGGCCTCCGCCCACGCCGGCTCCCTTCAGGAACTCCTTCGGCGGCCGTCCCTGCGGGAACTGGTGGCGTCAGGGGCCTTTGGCAGGCTCGTGCATCTGGTCCGGCGTCCGGCCCCCGGGGCGGTGGCCGGCGTGTGGGACGGAGAGGGGCGTCCGCTGCCGGCCGGAGCAGTGAGGGCGGGATGAGGGCGTGACGGAGGCCGGGATCCTGGGTGCCGGGCTCGTGGTGGGAGGTCTGGGAGCCCTGGGCGCCGCGGCCGCCCGGGACATCGCGGCCCGCCCCCGGCAATTGCTGGCCCTGGAGACGGCCCTCCAGCTCCTGGCCACCGAGGTGGATTACGCCGGCCTTCCCCTGGAGGAGGCCTGCCGGCGGGTGGCCGGCAGCCTGAGCGGACCGGCCCGCGTGCTCTTCGCAACCTGCGCGAGCGGCCTGGGGGCCGGGCGGCCCGCCGCGCGCGCCTGGCACGAGGCCGTGGCGCGTGCCTACGGGGCCTCGGCCCTCCTGGCCCAGGACAGAGACATCCTCCTGGCGCTGGGCCACCGCCTCGGCGCCTCCTTCCGGGAGGACCAATTACGCCACGTCCGCCTTTGCCAGGAGCGGCTGGCCGCGGCCCGGACGGGGGCGGAGCGGGAGGCGGCGGCGCGGGCGCGGATGGCGGCCTACCTCGGCTTCCTCGGCGGCCTCTTGGTGGTGGTCCTGGCCCTTTAGGGTCGCGGGAAGACCTAGGGGAGGGCGGTGCGGTGACGACGGACGTTCTCTGGCAGATGGCCGGTATCGGCATCCTGGTGGTGGCCGTCCACGCCATCCTGCGGCAGGCGGGACGGGAGGAGCTGGCCTGGCTCGTTACGGTGGGCGGGGTGAGCATTGTCCTCTTCATGGTGGTCCGCCTGGTGGGGCAGCTCTTCGACGCGGTGCGGGCCATGTTCCAGCTCTGAGGCGGACGGGGTTGATGGCTCTTGGACCTCCTGCGCGTGGTGGGAGCGGGTCTTCTGTTGGTGGTGCTGCTGGCCCTCCTGCGGCCGCAGCGCCCCGAGTTGGCGGCCGTGCTGGCGGCCGCCGCCGGCCTGTACCTCTTCAGCTTGATCCTGGGCAAGGTGGCGTCGGTGGTGGGGCTCCTCCAGGAGGTGGCGCTGCGGGCCAATGTGAGCCACCAGTACCTGGTGTTGATCCTCAAGGTGCTGGGCGTGGCGTACCTGGCCGAGTTCGCCGCCCACGTGGCCCGGGACGCGGGCGAGGGGGCCATCGCCGCCAAGATCCAGTTGGCCGGCAAGGTGGTCATCCTCTCCCTGGCGGTGCCGATCTTCACCGCCGTCCTGGACACGGTGGTGCGGCTCCTGGAGGGACGGGCGGGGTGAGGGGCCGGGCGGCGGCGACCCTGGCGGCAGCCCTCACGGCCGTTCTCCTGGCGGCTTCGCCGCCGGTGGCGGCGGCCGTGGCGGCGACGTCGCCGCCCTGGGACGAGCCGGAGCGGGCCCTCGCCGACGCCGCCCGGCTGCAACTGGAAGCCCTGGACGCGCGGGGGTTGGAGGAGGCGGTGCGCCGGGTGAACGACGCGGCGGGACCGTATCTGCCGGCCCTGGAGGTGCCGCGCCAGCCCGACGCTCCCCTCGCCTTTTGGCGGCAACCGGGCGAGGTGGCGACCGGCCTCGGGCGCTACTTTGCCGGCCAGTTCCGGGAGCAGCTGAGTTTCCTGGCGGGCATCCTGGCGCTGGCCGTCCTGGCGGCCATGCTGGCCGGCACCGGCGGCATCATGAGCGACGCCGCCGTCGCGCGCACGGCCCACGGCGTCCTCCTCCTGGCCCTCTTCGGCCTGGCCATGGCGGGGTTTCAACAGGCCGTGTCCACGGCCCAGGGGGCGGTGCAGGCCATGGTCTCCCTCCTGCTGGCGACCCTGCCCCTTCTCCTGGGACTGGCCGCGGCCGGGGGCGCCGCCGGGGCGGCCGGCCTTCTCCATCCCTTCGTGGTGGGGGCCGTCAACCTGGGGGGAATGGCCGTGGAGCGCGGGGTGCTTCCGCTCCTTCTGGTGGCCGCCGTGGTGGAGCTGGTGGCGCGCTTCGCCGGCGGCGTGAGGCTGGACGGTCTGGCGCGCTTCCTGCGCCAGTTGGCGCTGGTGGGTTTGGGCGTCGTCCTCTCGGCCTTCCTGGGGGTGTGCACCGTGCTGGGCGTGGCCGCCTCCCTGGCGGACGGCGTCGGGCTGCGCACGGCCCGCTTTCTGGCCAAGAACCTGATCCCCGTGGTGGGGGGCATGTTCGCCGACGCCGCGGAACTCGTGGCCACCTCCTCCCTTCTCCTGCGGCAGAGCCTGGGGCTTGTGGGTCTGACCGCCGTCTTCATCCTGGCCGCCCTTCCCATCCTCAAGATCCTGGCGCTAGCTCTGGCCTACCGGCTGGGTGCCGTGGCGGTCCAGCCCCTGGGAGGCGGCGAGGTGGCCGCCTGTCTCGAGGGACTCGCCGGGACGCTGACCCTGATCGCCGTGGCGGTGGGCGCCGTGGCCGTGCTCTTTTTCCTGGGCCTGGGTTCCCTTTTGACGGCGGGCGGCCTGGTGCGGGGGTGAAGGGGTGGAGCAGTGGGTACGGCAGCTCGTGCTGCTGGTCGTCCTGGCCGGCCTGGCCGAGGCGCTGCTGCCGCGCAGCGATCTGCGCCGGTACGCCGAGACGGTGGTGGGCCTCCTTGTCCTGCTGACCGTTCTCCAGCCCGCCCTGGGCCTGGTGCGGACCGGCTTTGACTGGGAGGCGACCCTGGGGTCGCCCGCCGCGGGCCTGGGCGACGGCTCCGCCGTCGAGCGTCTCCGGGAGGTGCAGCGAGGGCTTGTGCTGGACGCCTTCCGGCACCGGGCCGCCGTCCGGGTGCGGGAGGTGGTGGAGGAGGTGCCGGGCGTGGGCAAGGCCGCCGTGGCGGTGCGGGTGGCCGAGGATCCGGGCCGGCCCGACTACGCGCGGATCGTGGAGGCGGTCGTCGAGGCGGAGCCGGAGAGCGGCAGCGCCGTGGATGTCCCCGCGGTGCGGGAGGCGGTGCGGCGGGAATTGGGGCTGCCGGCCGACCGGGTGCGGGTGAGGGTGAGGGAACCCGCCGGGCCCGGCGGCGAGGACGGGTTGGGCGGCGGGCGGAGCGGGGAGGGAAACGGGGGAGGGGTTACCGGTGGAGAGTGAGGCCCGGGAGCGGGGCGGGAAGGGGTGGTTCCTGCCGGACCTGCCCCTCCTGCGCGAGGAGAGGTGGCGCGGCACCCGCGCCCTCCTCCTGCTGGCCCTGGCCGGTCTCGTGCTGCTCCTGGCGGCGCGGCCGGCGAGCCCCCCTCCCGCAGGCCGGCCCGAGGTCCAGGCCGTCTTCTGCATCGACGTTCGCTCCGAGGTGATCCGGCGCCACCTCGAGGCTGTCGGCGAGGGCGTGCGCACCGTCGGGTTCGCCGGGTTCTTCGGGGTCCCGATCGAGTACGTCCCCATCGCCCACTCGAGCGGGGACGCCCAGTGCCCGGTGCTGCTCACTCCCACGCACACCGTGCCCGAGCTGCTGCCCGATCCCACCCGCCACGCCCGGGCGGTCGAGGCCCGCCGCCTCAGCCAGCACGTGAAGCGGGCGTGGAAGTCCTTCAAGATGGGGGCGATCTCGTGCTTCAGCTTCGTGGGGCCGGTCGGCCTGGCCTACCTGCCGAAGCTGTTCACCGACGCTTCGGGGCGGACCCGGCCGGTCCCCCGTCCGGACGCCGACGGGCTGA